>ERZ773134.1180-NODE-1180-length-23169-cov-26.810331_pt1 | contig 23169 bp, 17 predicted proteins | sample MGYA00580856_ERZ773134 | MGnify/ENA primary metagenome ERZ773134 (study PRJEB29015, sample SAMEA2737823) | human gut metagenome | biome: human gut; feature: human-associated habitat; material: faeces | place: China | collected 2012 ... | reverse complement strand
ATCCAGAATGATCTGGCCGTCGTTCCGCCCAAACTCCCGCAGGGCGATGAGCTGGCGCTCCTCATTTTGTTCTCTTGTGGAAATTCTCGCGTAGCCGTATTCCATGCACAGACCTCCCTATATGTAATGCCGCGAGGAGTATTAAGAACCCTCCCCGCGACAAGTATGACATATTTGTTCCCGCTTTAGCAGGTACGGGTTATTTACCGTTTACGATAGTATGGAAACATGCGGAATATAAAATCAGGACAGCGCAGCGTCATGGCAAAAAGCCTATCCGCTGCGCTGTCCGATGTTCGCTTATGTGGTCATGTCAGCGGCTTTGCTGTTCAGCTGGGTCACTTCTTGCAACGCCAGAGGAGGGTTACGATCTGCGCTCTGGTGCAATCTGCGTTGGGGCTGAACGTCGTCTCGCCGGTGCCCTTGGCGCTGTCCACGTCCTTAAGGCCGGAGACGTCCACGGTGACGATGTCGCCGCCCGAAGTGACCTGATCGAGCTGCTTGTCGGTGACCTCCACGGCTGCGGTGCTGCCAAAAACGATCGCATCCACCTTCACGGTCTCCTGCTCAGAGGAAACGGGGACCGTGATGGAGGGAGCCGTCACACCGCTGCCGCCACCGCTGGACTTGTGATACAGCTCAACCTCGCCGGTCAGTGTCGTGTAGTTGGTGTCAGTAGGCGTGAGGCGCCACTTGTAGGCCGTGTTGTCCTCGACCGTGGTATTGCCGGATAGGACATTTTCCTTGTCATCCACCCATTCCAGCTTGCCGTCATTGGGGTTCGGCGTGCTGCCCTCGATGGTCAGCGCCGCGTCCTTCAGTGTCTTACCGCTTATGGTGATTCTGGTGTAGTTCGGCGCGCCGGTGGGCGTGGCCGGTTTGATCATGAGCACGAAGGGAGCACTAGTGACGTCGTTGTAGTCGTTGTCGCCCGCCTTGGTTGCGATGACGCTCACGGAGCCGACCTTGACTGGAGTCAGAACGCCGGTGTTGGGATCGATGGTCGCCTCGCCTGTGCTGTTAGCAGTGTCAATGCGGTAGGATACAGCGCCTGTGCCGTCCACCCATGCGAACGTACCGTTAACCATCTTGTCGCCGTCCTTCACCTTGCCCGCGATCTTGCTGTCATTCAGTGTCTGACCATGGGTGATGTCCGTTGCCGTCACTGCGCCGTCCGCCTGCGGAGTGATCTTGTTTTCCGCGCTGACGTTGATGGTCAGAGTGATATCCTGATAGTTGCTCGTGGAGATTGTAACAGTGATCGTGCCGAGTCGTCCTTCGTCTGTGCCGCTTCTGTTTGCTTCCAGCGTCAGTTCACCGGTCTTGCCGTTTACAAGGGTAATAAAGGAGCCAGTGCCCAGATCGGTAACAACCTTCTTGTCATAGGTGATTGAGCCATAGTCACAGGGAGCAGTCAGCTTCGGCAGCAGCGTTGAGAGAGCAAGAGAATAGGTCTTGTGCAGGCCGTTGGTATTCTATTATAAAGCAATAGTGCAGACAAAATGCGATGCGCCTGACCATCACGGAGTCAGAAACAGTTGACGGAATAAGATCCGCTCATTAAACTATAAGAGAAGATATGAATTTGGACCGGAGGTCTCAGCATGAAAAACGGATCCCAATACGGACTGTTGCTCTTACAGCGGTATTTATATAAACGTACAGATGATAAACATCCTGCCTCCGTGTCAGATATCCTTGCATTCTGGCAGGAGCATGGCATCCAGGCAGGACGCAAGAGCGTGTATTCCGCCATTGAGGTCTTGCAAAGCAGCGGTATGGACATCGTCTGTGTCAAAAGTACCCAGAATCGATATTTTGTCGGAGCAAGGCTATTCGAACTGCCGGAACTAAAGCTGTTGGTGGACGCGGTGGAATCCTCGCGCTTCATCACGGCAAAAAAGAGCGAGCAGCTCATTGAGAAGCTGGGAAAGCTCACCAGCGAGTCATACGCGTATCAGCTGGACCGGCATATCTATATGGATGGGACGGTCAAACCGGAGAATGAGTGCATCTATTACAGCGTAGATAAGATCCATAGCGCTATTCAGGAGAAGTGCCAGATCACGTTTCAGTATTTTGAGTACACACCGAAGAAGGAAAAGGTGCTCAAGCACGACGGCTACCGCTATCAGTTCAGCCCGTATGTCCTGATCTGGAACAAGGATTATTACTACGCTGTTGGCTGGTCAAATAAACACGGAAAGCTGGCGCAGTTCCGGGTAGACCGGATGACCGCCGTGGAGTTGTTGAATCAGACGGCTATTCTTGCGCCAGACTTTGATCCTGCTGAGTATGTGCAAAAGGTCTTTGGAATGTATCCGGATGCCCTTTGCACGGTGGAACTGCTGTGCGATAATGAGATCATGCGCAGCGTCATCGACCGCTTCGGTGAAAATGTGCAGACGGAAACTGTAGATGAACAGCATTTCCGTGCCACAGTCGAGGTCGCGCCAAGCCCTCCGTTCTTCAGTTGGGTCTTTACCTTTAGCGGTAAGATTCGCATCGTCAGCCCAGCAGCAGTGCTGGAGGAAATGCAGGATATGGCAGCGTGGCTGAAATAACTTCTGGATGGTGTTCCTTGCGGGGAACACCATCTTTTTCACATCTTGCCAATCGAACGAATGTTTGCTATACTGAGGCTACAGTGTTTCCAGAGAAGAGAACACGGATAGGAGGTGAGTTACTTGGAACAGACATTCGGCAGCTTCGTTCGAGAGAAACGGCAATCTATCGGATTGTCCCTGCGCACGCTGGCGGCAAAGCTGGACTTGTCGCCAGTCTATCTGAGCAACATTGAAAACGACCGCAGACCGGCACCGACGCGCGCATATTTGGAACGGTTGGAGCAGGAACTGCATCTGAGCAAGGTGGAAACCGAGCAGATGCTGGATCTTGCCGCCAAGTCCCAGAATAACCGGGTATCCGCAGACCTGCCGGACTACATCATGGATCGGGAGATCGTCCGGGCCGCGCTCCGCACGGCGAAGGAGGCAGACGCCACAGACCAGGAGTGGCAGGAATTTATCGACCGGATTACCCAGCGCGCAAAGAAATCCAAAGAGGGCGGTGAAATAGACGCATGAAAAAAGCATATTACCGCGAACAGGCGTTGGAGCGGATCGCCCGCGATGTGATCACCGCCTATGACCCCAAGCTCTATTACGGCCCTCCCACAGCCATTCCCATTGAGGACATCATCGAGGCGCAGGGGCTGGTGCTGGAGTATCAATATCTGCGGAATAATGGGCGGGTTTTAGGCGAGACCATCTTTGACGACGGTCTCACAGCGATCTATGACTGGGAAAACCACCGCTATGACCTTCTTCCCGTCAAGGGCGGCACCATCCTCATCGATTGTTCTCTCTGCGAAGAGGAAGCATCTACCGGGCGGCTGCGATTTACCTGTGCCCATGAGCTGGGGCACTGGCTACTCCATAAGAAACAGTTCAGCGGGACCGGCGAAAATGCGGCGCTCCGTTCCGGCGATGAGAGCGACAACACATTGGAAGTGCAGGCGAACCTGCTGGGCTCTATCCTTCTGCTGCCGCTGCCGCAGGTCAAGCGCTGTTTCTATCAGCTGCGCTCCGGACGGACGAATCAACAGCTGGTGACGGATATGGCAGGTATCTTTCAGGTATCCAAGCAGGCCATGCGCATTCGGTTGGAGAACCATAACCTGCTGTAAAAAATTTTCATGTGCTGTTCTCAAAAAAGAGAACAGAGAAAGCGAGGCGCTATGTCAAAAACCAATTCCCTGCGCTGTCCGCTGTGCGGCAAGGGCCGTATCGCGGATATCCCCAGCGGTGCGGAGCAGTCTCAGTACAGGCTGTTTGCGCTGCACAGAGCGGAACACCCTGACCTGATCGCCAAATGCCCCAAGTGCGGCGAACAGATCGGCATCACGGTGCTGACACCGGATGCTCACCCCCTGATCCACACGCCCATCCCCTTTATGGGATATGTTCAGGCATAAATTAAAAATCCAATTGATATGACTTCGTCAAGCGCACCAGCCACCCATCGTCGAATATGGGAACATTGAGTTAGGAGCCTTACAAGTAGCTTTTCAGCTATGCGTAAGGCTCTTTTTTTGCGCCTTTCTTCGGCTGAAAAGCGGAAAGGCACACAATGCGCAGACGCTGGCAGCCCTATATCGCTAAATATCCGTGACCCCATCTCAGACATTTCAAAAAATCTGAGATTGGAGTCATGAATCATGAAAAAATGGCAGGAAGAACGCAACTATCGGCGCGTTCGAAACGAAGGTGGCGAAGTCATCGCCAATATCATCACTGTAGACGGTATGGACGTAGAGGTGCCGGAGGATGTCTACCTCGCCTATGCGCAGGCAGACCGCAGGGAGCGATACATCACAGAGGAACAGTCCTCCGGAAAACTGCTCTCTCTGGAGCAGATGGAGGAAGATGCGCTTTTGCCGGACTATGTCGGAGCAGAAACGGCCCCCAGCGCCGAAACGGAGGCACTGGAGCGTGAGGATCTTCGGAATCTGGCAGAACAGAAGCAGATCCTTTTGCTGGCGCTACTGTCACTAAAGGATACCGACCGGGAACTCATCAACGCCCTGTTCTTCGACGGCGCGTCTACACGGGAATGCGCCCAAAGAATGGGCGTCAGCCAGCGGGCGGTCATCAAGCGGAGAGACCGCATCCTGCGGGATCTCAAAAAGTTTTTTGAAAATTCCTCGAAATAAGGGTATTCACCGAACGCAATTTTCGGGAGGACAGTGAGGGGCTCCGAATCGCCCCTCGCTGTTCCTTGAAAATTGCATACCAGCAATACGGATAACCACCCGGACAGAAGAGCGATCCGCGCAGTGTGCGCCACGACCCGTGGGAAGCCTTGCAGCTTCCTGCGGCGAGCGATTTTACCTGCGCAGGGGCGGCGTTGGCAGCGCCGCCCGCAGAGACGCTGTCCGGGCAGATAATGAGACACAATGCACTGGCCAGCATGAAGAGGCTGGGCTGCTCCGGGATTGAAAGCAGTAGAGAACCCGGAAATACGCCCGTGAAGGTCTTGCCGGACCTTGTCCGTATTGTTCCCCTTTCCCACCGGGGTGCGCGCTGCAAATACGGTGGAAACGAAAACAAAGCATGACAGGAAAAGAGGTAATTATCGGATGAATACCAATGACAACAGGCTGAAAGCCCATAAACTGATCGACCATATTTTTCAGGACCTTCTTCCCGCCCACGGTATGGCGCAGCGCCCGGAGCAGATCCAATTGAGTCACCGGATGCTGGACGCCATGCAGGACGGGAGGATCGCTCTGTGCGATGCCGGGACGGGCATCGGCAAGACCTACGCTTATCTGGCGGCTGCCACGGCAGCGTCGGCTTTCCCGACAGGGCAGATCGCCCGCCCTATCATCATTTCCACTTCCAGTATCGCGCTGCAAAACGCGGTGCTGACGGAGTATCTGCCGCTGCTGTCCTGCGTCCTAATGGCGGATGGGATTCTTACCAAGCCACTGAAAGCGGTCATCCGCAAAGGCAAAAGCCATTATGTCTGCGACGAGCGGCTGGACAGGCGGCTGCGTCAGGTATATCCTGCAAAGAAAAATCCGGAAGCGCTGACGGCGCTCCGGACTCTTCGGGAAACGCTGGACATGGACAGAGTTTCTCATCTCAGCGGCTATGACCGGGAGCGTGTCTGCGTACCGCAGGTCTGCGACTGCAAGCAGAGGGACTGCCGATATCAGCGGTTCCTCAAGACCTGCGACAAAGATCAATTTTTGTTTCAAATCTGCAATCATAATTTGCTGGTGGCAGACGCCATCCACCGCAGCGAGGGAAAACGCCCCATCTTCCCGGAGCACAGCATCATCATCGTGGATGAAGCCCATAAGCTCCCGGAAACCGCACAACAGATGCTGGGTGTGACGTTGGCGGCCGAAGAGATACGAAACCTTATCCTTCAGCTAAAAGAGGAACGGTACTTACTGGCGGCAGAAATGCTGGAGGACAGCACAGGTCCTTTGCGGCGCAAGCTGGCACAGCCCAGAGAGGAAGCGGAGCCGGTGGAAGCCTGTTTGCGATTGCTGACCGCGCCATCCTGCACGCTGCCCATCATCCAGCGGCAGATCGGCAGCCTGCTCTCCCCGCTGGGAAGCCGCCAGCTGAATACGGTGCTGGACGCGGTCAAGCTGTTCACCAGTTCCCAGACAGATATGATTTTTTACACTGCCGAAGATGTCAGCACAGGCGGCGCCATGCTGTGCGCCGCAGCCGGCGATATCACGCAGCGAATAAAAAAGATCCTGTGGCAGCCGGATCAGGCGTTTGTTCTGACCTCCGGCACCATGGCGGTGGGCAGCGATTTCCGCCGTTTCAAAACGCAGGCAGGATTAGAGAAGGGACACCGTGTCATGGAATCCGTTTCTCCATCCCCCTTTGACTACCGGAACAACTGCCTGCTCTACCTTCCGCAAATCCCGCCCCGCCAGAGAGTGGAGGATACGGATGTGTACTTTAATGAGCTGACTGCCGAGCTCGTCGGACTCATCAAAGCAGCCACCGGTCACGCGCTGGTGCTCTTTACATCCTACGCAGCCATGTCGGCTGTGAAGGAGCGGCTGTGGGAGGAATCTCTCCCATTCCCACTGCTGACGCTGGGCCGCAACGCACCCCACATCATCGAACAGTTCCGGCACACGCCGGGAGCGGTGTTGCTGGCCACCGGCGCGGCATGGGAGGGCTTTGATTTCCCCGGCGACTGTGTATCTCTGCTGATCATCCCACGCCTGCCTTTCGCCTATCCGGACGCCCGGAAGGAGCGGGAATTGGAAAAGTATCCTTCCCTTCACGCATTCATCCGTGAGGTAGCTGTACCAGAGATGCAGATCAAGCTGCGCCAGGGATTTGGACGGGCCATCCGCACGGAGAGCGATACCTGCGTCATCGCCATTCTGGATGAACGGGCCTGCCGTGGCCGCAGATACGCCCAGGCTGTGAGTGAGGCATTGCCGGAAATGCGGAGGACCGGCAGCCTGCGGGAAGTGACAAGGTTTCTGCGGGAGAAAAAGCCGGAGAGCTATTTTGAGGTGGGAAGATGATCGACGCAAAGAAAGAATTGCAGTATCGGCTGGCAGTCAGGATGCTGGAGCATCTGGCGGAAATCGGCCTGCTGAGCGCGGAAGAACTGTCTTACGCCAAGAGACTGGCCAGAGAGAAATATTCCCCGCAGACTGTTTGGGAATAGTGCTGGATATTCTGCGGATCGTGTGGTAGCTTGTGTGTTGACAAAAAAGATACAGGGAAGTGAAAAACATGGCACAGGTAAAAATCATCGCGCCGCAGACGCGGGAAGCGGAACATCTGCGGGTGGCAGCCTACTGCCGGGTCAGTTCGGACTCCAAGGATCAGCTGCATTCCTACGCCGCCCAGATCCGCAGCTACACGGAGGAGATCGCCCAGCATGACGGCTGGGAGTTGGTAGACGTGTATGCCGACGAAGGGCTCACCGGCACCCGGATGGATAGGCGGGAGGACTTCAACCGGATGATGGCAGACTGTCGAAAGGGCAAGATCGACCGAATTCTGGTGAAGTCCGTATCCCGCTTCGCCCGGAATACCAGAGACTGCCTGTCCGCCCTGCGGGAGTTATCCACCATGGGCGTCAGCGTCCGGTTTGAAAAAGAAAATATCGACACGAAAACGCTCACCACCGAACTGATGGTGAGCGTTTCCGGTTCTCTTGCCCAGCAAGAATCCATCTCCATCTCCGCCAATCAGAAGATGAGCTATCAGCGGCGGATGGAGCGTGGGGAATTTATCACCTGCACCGCCCCTTACGGATACCGAATCGTAAATAAGAAAGATCTTGAGATCGTCCCAGAGGAAGCCGCCACGGTGCGCTGGATCTTCGACGCATACCTCAAGGGGCGCAGCTCCGGATGGATCGCGGAGCAGCTGACGGCGAAAGGCATCCCCTCCCAGTCCGGCGCGGAATGCTGGAGAGAAACGGGGGTTCGATACCTGCTGACCAATGAAAAGTATATCGGAGACGCTCTGAGCCAGAAATCCTACAGCTGCGGTTTCCCCTTCGTGCAGAAACGAAATCACGGGGAACGCCTGCAATACTACACGGAGAACTCCCATCCAGCTATCATCGACCGGGACACCTTTGAGCGGGTGCAGGCACTGCTGCAAAAGAAAGCGCAGAAAGAGAAAAAGCGCAGAGAAAAAAGCCCTCTTGCCTTAAAAATCGTTTGCGGGAACTGCGGGACGGTGTTTCAGCGCCGAAGCAGCCAGAACGGATATGTGACCTGGGTCTGCCGAACCCACGACCGCCACGCCGCGGACTGCCCTGTAGGACGCATCCCGGAAACGGAGATCCATGCCGCCTTCCTGCGGATGTACCACAGGCTCAAAAGCAACGCGGACATCATTCTGGCCCCGGCCCTCCGGCAGCTGAACACACTGGGCACGATCTTGCGGCAGAATCATCCGCAGGTGCTGGCCATCAACCGGGCCATCGCGGAAGCGACAGAAGAAAGCCATAAGATCAGCACCCTGCGGGCCAATGGCTTGCTGGACGCGGATATCTGCGCCGCCCGCATGAATGCCATCAGCGCCAGACTGGCGCAGCTTCGCGGAGAACGGCGCAGGCTGACAGAGAACGAAGCGATAGACGAAACGATGGACGCGCTCCGCAAGGTGGAGCAGACGCTTCTCAACGGACCGGAACGGTTGGACGGCTTCGATGAAGAGCTGTTCGAACGTCTGGTGGAGAAGATCATTGCAGAGTCTCAAAACCGTATCCGCTTCCGGCTTTACGGAGGCTTGGAGCTGACAGAACAATGGGAGGTGGCGGCAAGATGATCAACCGCAAGGTGTTATACGGGTATCAGATTCAAAACGGCGCGTTGGAAATCGCGCCGGAGGAGCAGCGGGCCGTCAGTATGGTCTTTACGCTCTATAACGCCGGGGCTTCCTATCAGGCCATCTCGGACGCCTTGAACCGGCAGGACGTTCCGTATTGCCGGGAAGTGCCGCTCTGGAACAAGCATAAGGTAAAGCGCCTTTTTGGAAAATCCCCGTTACACCGGTAAGGAGGGATACCCCATACTGGTGGAAGCGGATATTTTCCAAGCGGCGCAGGAAAAGACGGCGGAAAAGAATGCCAGGAAGCAGTCCCACGGAGAGAAGCCTGCCATTGCGCGGTTGACTCCGTACTTCCGCTGCGCCTGCAGCGGGAAGATGACCCGGCTGGGCGGCGGCTGGCAGGACAGCAGCAAGCTGTATCTGAGATGCGAAGGCTGCGGGAATACCGCGGTCATGGACATGGATGCGACGGTAAACGGGATCGTCCGTCAGTTCCGGAACCATGAACAGCCCAGCTGCACCGCCTACACGCCCTCTGCGGAGGTCATGCGGCTGGACAATGCCATCAACCGGGGGCTGGAGCAGCCAGACTCGCCGGAAGCGGTGATGGCGCTGATCCTGCAGGGTGCGGCAGCGCGGTATGCCTGCTGTCCAGAGCCGTCTGCCGAATCTGAGCCGTCAGATAGTCTGACAGAGGCGGATTGGAGACGCTTCCAACGAGCGGTTTCCCATATCACCATCTCACAGGATACCGAAGTAACTCTTATATTTACGGATAAAAAAGCGACAGGAAAGGATGAATGATCCATGGAAGCGACAGCAGCCACCTTAGAGCGGCGGGTGCGGGTGATCCCCGCAACCAGAAAACCGGAAGAACTGCACAGAGACCATGACGGAAAAATGCGCGTAGCGGCCTACTGTCGCGTCTCGACGGACAGTGAAGAGCAGCTCAACAGCTATGAGGCGCAAAAGACCTACTACACCCAGAAGATCCAGGACAGCCCGGATTGGGAGATGGCAGGGATCTATGCCGATGAGGGCATCTCCGGCACCAGCCTGAAAAAACGGACGCAGTTCAACAAGATGATCACCGCCTGCAAGCGGGGACACATCGACCTCATCATCACCAAGTCCCTCTCCCGCTTTGCCAGAAACACGGTGGATTGTCTGGATACGGTGCGGCTCCTGAAAGCAAACGGCATTGGGGTGTACTTCGAGAAGGAAAACATCAACACCCTCACGGAATCCAGCGAATTTCTCATCACCCTGTTCAGCGGCTTCGCCCAGGCGGAATCCGAGTCTCTCAGCAAGAATGTCGCATGGGGAAAGCAGAAGAGCGCGGAGGCGGGAAAGGTCACCTTCCAGTACAAAAAGATGCTGGGATACCGGAAGGGGGCGGACGGACAGCCGGAGATCGTACCGGAGGAAGCGGAGATCATCCGCCGCATTTACCACAGGTATCTGGACGGCTGCACCCTGGGACAGATCAAGCGGGAGCTGGAGAAGGACGGTGTTCCCACCGCACAGGGTGTAGAGCGCTGGTCTCCCTCCATCATCCACAATATCCTGACCAATGAAAAGTACATTGGAGACGCCCTGCTGCAGAAAACCTATGTGACGGACTGCATCAACAAAAAGGTCAAAAAGAACCGTGGTGAACGCACGATGTACTATGTGGAGAACAGCCATCCGGCCATTGTCTCAAGGGATCTGTTCAATCAGGTGCAGCAGGAGATGACGCGCCGGTCCAGCAAACGGAAGGTGCTGCAAAAGAGCGGAAAAACGGAACTTGGGAAATACTCCGGCAAATACGCTCTGACAGAATTGTTGGTGTGCGGCGAGTGTGGCTCCCCCTACAAGCGGGTCACATGGGCCAGAAATGGGAAAAAGCGCATCGTGTGGCGCTGTGTCTCCCGGCTGGAGTTCGGTACAAAATACTGCCAGCACTCTCCGACACTGGATGAAGGCAAGCTGCACAGCGCCATCCTCGCGGCCATGAACGAGTACGCCGCCATCCGGCAGGAGGTCTGCCCCGATGTGCTGGCCATGGCGGAGGAAGCCAGGCAGGCGTTATCTCAGGCCGGTGCACGGCTGCTGCAGCTGAAGAAGCGTATGGATGCGGTGAGCCGGGAGCAAAGCGATGTGCTGGATCGGCTGCTCGTCAACATGGCCGATACCGAGCTGAATGCCAGGATGAAAGCGCTGACGGATGAGAAGGAATCCCTTAAGGCGCAGATCGCAGACGCGCAGCAGGCAGAGGTCGATCTGGAGGAACAGGCTGCCAGACGCCGGCAGATGTGGGACAGTATCATGGAATGCGCCGCGGGCTATACGGAATTTGACAATGAGCTCGTCCGGCAGGTCATCCAAAAGATCACGGTGGAGGACGCGGAAACCATCCGCATCCAGTTCCGAGACTCGGATGTGGTGCTGGAACAGGAAGTAGAATGAATAGAAAAGGGAGAAAGGAAATGGCCATTTTTATAACCGGTGATACGCACGGTGATTTCAGCAGGCTCCTACCTGCAGCATTCCATGAGCAACGTGACCTGACCAAAGAGGATTACCTCATCATCTGTGGAGACTTCGGCGGTGTCTGGGATGGCGGCGATGCGGAGCAGCAGTGGCTGGACTGGCTGGAGACCAGGTCCTTTACCACGCTGTTCGTCAGCGGAAACCATGAAAACTATGATCTGCTCCGCAACTATCCAATCAGCCAATGGCACGGCGGCTTGGTACAGGCCATACGCCCCAGCGTCCTGCATCTGATGCGGGGCCAGCTTTATAACATCTGCGGAAAGCGGATATTTACCATGGGCGGCGCCAGCAGCCACGATATCCGAGACGGCATTCTGGAACCGGATGATCCGGACTATGAGCGAAAGCTGCGGCAGCTCAACGCCGCAGGAGCGTTGTTCCGTGTCAACCACAGGTCATGGTGGAAAGAGGAACTGCCCAGCGTGGATGAATACGAAACCGCAAGGAAAACGCTGAATCAGGCAGGGTGGGATGTAGATTACATCATTACCCATTGCTGCCCCAGCAGTGTCCAAGATGCTTTCAGCGGAGGATTGTACCGGCGAGATGCACTGACAGACTTTTTCGATGAGATTCGGGAATGCTGCAAATTCCAATACTGGTTCTTCGGGCATTACCATGAGAACATAGTGGTACAGAAACGATTCGTCATGCTATATGAGCAAATGCTTCGGCTGAAATGCTGAGATAAGGAATAGGGGCGTACTGACATATCGCTCAGTACGCCCCTATTCCTTATCTCATTGCGTGCAGTAGTGGACAGGAATTAAAAGGCGGTGTATAATTTTAATAATGTTGGTTGGTTCTACAACACAAATGATTTCCGGCTAAACACACGGAGAATGGCAATTAGGGATGGTGATGTTATTGCCTTGTGCTTTGTGTAAGAAAAATGTGCCATTGATGCAGAGCCATATTTTTCCGAAACTGATTTATAAGAGAATTAGGTCTCATCCAAAATCAAGATTTCGTAGTTTAGATAACTTTTCAAAAGCCATGCAAGATGGTGAAAAAAGGCCAATGTTATGTCACGACTGTGAAGAACGCTTTAGTGCGTTTGAATCAAAGTTTGCGACGCTTTTCCTTGATCCGTATTTAGAATCTGAAAAGCTGAAGAACCTCCATTCAACATGGGTGAACTATTACTTTTTATCTGTTGCATGGCGAGTACTTTGGGATGATTTGTATCGCATGAAGTCACATTGTGAACACTTCTCCAGACATATTTTTGAAGAGTATTGCGATGAATTGGGGAAATGCTTACTTGCGTTCAAAGATGGCGCAAACTCCAAAATTCCAAAACAATTTAAGACCAGAGTATACAAACTCAATCGACTGATTAAGCAATCGGAGGTAAATGAACTTGCCAAAGGATGCATTTTTGGATACTCTGTGTTCTTGGCAAAAAGTCATTCTTTCTCGGTGATTGTGTACTACGCTGGGTTGGTGTTTGTAACAGATTATATTCCAGATAAGCGGCGGTATATTTTTCTGGGTGGAAAACCCACTTTGTTTAAGACACGATGCAAGAAAAAGGAAGTAACCGAAGAACTAAAAATCCAGTTTTGCGAAATGGCACAGCAGTACAAAAAAGTTATGACTCCAGATATGAGAAAGAAAATTTCAGAGCGATACAACAAATGATGTGCAAAGGGCATCTTTTCTGTCGACACACGACAAAGGGTAAGTCCTTACAGGACTTGCCCTTTTTTCAGTTCCGGAGCTCTTTTATTGCACGGAACGGTGCATCTTCCGTTATCCTCTCCTCCTACTGGTAGAAGGACTTATTCCTTACTATAATGCAGGAGGTTCCAATATGACCGAAGAAAACTACAATTATCGCACTAGTCAAACCCTGCTTCGCAATCAATTCCCCGGCAAAGGAAAGTTAAAAATCCCTGTCATTCCCAAGTTTCAAGAGAACTCCGGAGACTTTGATGATCTTCTGTTGATCGGTTTTGACAAAACTCATCCGGAGGATCAGAATCATCTTGACCGTATGGTTCATTTCTTCCTGTATGACTATCGTTTTGAACGAGTCTGGAAGAATCCAGACAGCGACATCGAAAAACTCTCCCGATACCGCGCGGTGCTGTCTCCGGATTTCAGCATGTATCTGGAAATGACGCCTGTTATGCAGCTTTACAATGTGTTCCGCAACCGCTGGTGCGGCGCCTATTGGGCCTCCAAGGGAATCCGTGTTATTCCCACGGTAAACTGGGGTGATGAATCCACCTTTGATTTCTGTTTTGAGGGGATCGAAAAAGGCAGCGTTGTTGCGGTCTCCACCTATATGGCATCTGAGCATGATAACCGCTGCGACCAGAAAGAATGGTTCATGGCCGGCTATAATGAAATGCTTCGGCGTATTGAGCCGGAAAAAATCATCTGCTACAACACGCCGTTTCCTGAAATGCAGGGGAACATTGTGTATGTGGACTATGAGCGAAGCTCGTGGAGATATATGAGCTATGAGAGAAATTATAAGGCAGAAGATCTCGACGCTTTCAAAATCGGCGAGACATATCGTCCCGAACGTGATACAATAGAGCCATACTTGATCGGCGGCACTTATAAGGGCGGCGGCAGCGCCTATGGCGGAGCATGGAAACCATCTAAGCCCGAAGACCATCGTTTGATTGGAAAACCCGGAGAAATAAAAGTAACCTATGCCAAGGACGGCTCAAAAGTTGAGACGAAAATTGGAAGTGATGGTCGAGCTGTTGCGGAAAGGCACCATACTACAGCCCCCAACCCCAAATTTCATTCGAACCCACACGACCATAAAATCAATTGGGAGTTTCCCAGAAAAGGAGTCCCTAATTTTGAGAAGCCACATACGAATTACTGGAGCGATGAATATCCCAATGGAGCACCAGAGTTTAAGGCTTTTAGAGGTGCTGTTATGAAATATACGTTTAATTCTGCTGAAGAGAATTGCTTCAAAACCATATCTGATTTCAAAGAATGCATTATTCGCGGCGGAGAACCTGTCTTTTTCTGGAAAGGACTGCAATATGGCGTTTGTTTTTACGGAAATAAGTACTGCATCGCACTTACAAATGGAGAGCAAGAGAAAATTTGTGATACACCCGATGATGTTCTGGACTATCTTGTGGGGGAAGATCGCTTGCGTGACATTATTACCCAAGTAACAGTTCTGCACCGAAATGTTTAGAATAAATACCTCTTGCCGACTGCCAGCAAACCGTTGATATATCTGTGTTTTCTGAAATCCTATAATTACACTCGGACCAACGAAAAGCCTTGAAAACGTAATTTTTCAAGGCTTTTTGCAACTTTTAAGAGCAAAACGCGTGGTGCGCAAATGTGTAAAAACTCCAAAAGCGCACAAAAAAGCGCACAACTGCGAAAATCGCGCGTGAAAGTCATTGATACGTCAGAAATGAAAGGGTGCGTTTCAATGGCGAACATTCGAGAAAACAAGAAAAACGGCAAGATTATTTCTTTCCGCTTTATCGTCTGCTTAGAGCGTGATGTGCGCGGCAAGCAGATACGAAAATACACAACATGGACGCCGCCAGAGGGAATGACTGCTGCCAAGGCAAAGAAAGCGGCGGAGCGCGCGGCGGATGCGTGGGAGAACGAAATCAGAGAAGAATACCAGAAGCAAAAGGAACTCGGCAGCGCGTACCGTTTACCGCCTGATAAGCGGCGGGACGATTTTGTGTCGTTTGTGAATGATACGTGGTTCGTCTTGCAGATACGCGGCGAGAATGACAAGCCGAACACCATAGCGTTTTACAAGAACATGACGCGCATTATCTCGGAGTATTTCAAGGGTTCTGTCTTGCAGGAAATCAGCCCTGTTGATATTCAAAAATATCTCGTCTATCTGCGTACAGAGTTCAAGAGCAAATTGGGAAAACCGCTTTCGGCGAAAACATTACGCCATCAGTACGGGACGCTCAACTTGATATTTGGCTATGCCGAGCAGCAGGAAATGATAGCGCAGAATCCGATGCGAAAGGTCAACGCGCCAAAGAAAGAAAAGAAGCCCGTTGATGCAATGACCAAGGAACAAGCAGAAAGATTTTTTAAGCTGCTGCCCGATTGCCCGATGGACTTCCACTGTATTATGCAACTGCTGATAACGATGGGCATTCGGCGGGGCGAGTGTAGTATAGCAGCGCCCAAAGGTTATACGCTTCTTCCATCACAATGCCGTAGTCTTGGGAACGCTCGGCAACTGCCTAACTAAACATGATGCGGAAACAATCGACCATTTCTTCAATGGTCATCTTCTTACTATTGGTCATACTCTTTTCTCCTTAAAAATAAAATTCAGATGGCGGTGGAGAAACTTGTTTCTCCACGCCCTCATTTTTTATATTTGTATTATTTATATTTATTTCTATACTCCTGTACGCAGCTCCGAGAGATCCTCGGAGGGGTGCCCCCCGTGACGCGCGCCAGCGCGGTTCCAGCCGCCGCCCTTGCCTGGGGAAGTAGTGTCGAATACAGGCAGCAACGCAAGAGCAAGAAGGCCGCTCCGCAAGGAGCAGTTCCGCCCCGATACGGAGCGGCCTCTTCTGCTTTGCGGCAGAAGTATGGGGATCGTCCACCTCCTCTTTTTTCCCGCCATCCTTTCTCTTCTCTATTTCAATCCTCTGAACGGCCTACATTCACCTCCCCCTTATCATAACACAGGTGCGGCGCTTCTGACCCTATGGGTCAAATGCGTGTCCGCCGAACGGGGCCATGGGTCAAAATCTCGTGTCCATTTTCTTGGGTACAGTTTAAATTCCATTCTGGGTCAAAACTGGGTCAGGAACAGGGAGATTCCAATTTTGCTGGTCTGGCGCTGAAATTTTTCTTGCGTGATGGAATGGCTCATGGTATTATAAAAGTGCAATCGCAAGAAAAGTTATAAAGGAGGTGCTGACTTGCCAAGAGGAAAACTGTTAAACGGTCTGGTGACGCAGCAGAAGGTATTACGGGCGGCGGTGGCGTTGTTCCTGGAAAAGGGCTACACCAAAACGACTACCGGAGAGATCGCAAAGGCGGCGGGCATCGGGCAGAGTTCGTTCTTCCACGTTTTTCCCAGTAAGGAGGCGCTGCTGCTGGAGCTGGTACAGCGGATGTTCAGCGGGCAATTCGCGCTGGCGGGACAGCACAGCGGGGAACAAGACCCTGTGCTCCTGTACGCCGTGGAAACGGCCCTCCAGCTCCACATCGCCGAGCTGACCGAGCCGCTGCGGGAGTTGTATGTGATGGCATACTCTCTGCCCACCATCGCGGCATATCTTTACAAAAGCACAACGAAGCGGCTGCAAGTCATCTTCGGGCCTTATCTGCCGGAGGCACAGCCCAAGGACTTCTACGAAATGGAGATCGCGTCCGCCAGTATCATGCGGGGCTTCATGTCGGTTCCCTGCGACGTGTATTTCACGATGGACGCCAAGATCTCCCGCTTTCTGGACTGCTCGCTCAAGCTCTATGACGTGCCGAAGGAGAAACGGGCGGCGATCACGGCGGCAGTCTTGCAGATGGACCTTCACACAATGGCTTTGGGCATCATCCAAAAGACCGTCCGGCAGGCGGAAAAGGGCTTTGAGGCCCTGACGGAAAAACAAATTTAGGCAAGGGGATATCCCCTTGGAGAAGCCAAAATTCTTTTATCATGGAGGAATCACGATGAAAAGAAGATTTCTTAGCTTGCTTACCGCGTTTGCTCTGTGCTTGACCCTGATCCCCACAACAGCATTCGCAGATGACGAGAAAAGGGGAGAAGATGCTTCCCCAAGCATCTGCGAAACAGCCTGCACGGAAGAGTCGAAGCTCGGTAAGGAGCAGCCGAACGCCATCGCGGAGGACGAGGGATCATCCGCGCCAGCGGATGATGAACTTGGCAGTGATGTCGTTGCTGCCGAAGCAAGCCCTGCCGCAATGCGGGCGGCCAATGGCATCAGTGCGCGGGCGGCGAATGGCACGATTACCCTCGGCAGCACCGTTCTCGACATCACACAAAGCTCTATAAGCAGCACTTACGATACGACCGGCGGCTTCAAGTATGACGCCGTCACGAAGACGCTGACGCTGCGAAACTGCAAGATCGACACTTATACAAAGGTCTCGTCCGAGCAATTGCCCGGCATATTCAAATACTATAACGTCTTTCTCGACAGCCGTAATGTCGGGACGCTGAACATCGTGCTTGAGGGCAGCAATTACATTGGTAATTCCGGCAGCCTAAAGTATATGTCCGCCGGTTCCGATCTGAATACGCCGCGCTATCTCGGCATCTGGGGCAATACCGTCCGCTTCTCCGGCAGCGGGAGCCTGACCATTGAAGCCCAGACCTTCCCCATTCAGTCCGGCGGCATTGAGACAAGCGGGAGCGTGGATCTGACACTGCGCAGCTACATGAATGGAACCGTGACGCGGAGCATGGCCGTTGGCGCCGGGACGAGCGTCACTGCGGAGACAAAGGGAAACAATCTGGACTTCTACGCGCTCAATGTCAAGAACGATCTGACAGTGAACGGCACGCTTAATGCGACCACCAAGGGTTGTGTATACCAAAATGACTATCCCGTCGCCCTGCTTGTGGGCGGAACACTGCGCGTCGTCGGCGGTCAGGTGACCGCCACGAGCGACGGTCGGAACGGCAATGACGGCTGTCAGGGCTACGGCATCAAGGCCAATGCACTGGAAATCGGCGGTGGCGGAACCGTCCGCGCCTATTCCAACGGCTACAGTACGAAGACCAACCGATACGACGGCAAGGAAGCTATTTACGTTTCCTCGAACCTGACGGTCGACCTCGGCGGCTATCTGTACGCGAAAACACAGAACCCGATGCTTTCAAACGAGAATGAAAACGGCGCGCTGAAGGTCAACGGCCGCTGGGATCTTTCCGGGACCAATGGGGACACGGCATACACAAAGGCCGTCATAACAAAGCCGGTGAACGGCAGCATCTACAAGAATGTGATCCTCGAAACAACCGTAAGCCCTGAAAAAGAGGTGGAGATCAGCGGCATCCGAAATGCCGTGCTGGTGCTCAGCTACAATGAGGACCAAAACAACAAGGGAAAAACCTGGTACTATCGCAACGCCGACCGCCCCGGGGATACAGATTCCGTCAAGCAGAATGTTTACAGCTCCGGCAGCACGCAGCAGGAGCTGAACCTCAAAGAGGGCTTCAGCAAAGTCCTTGCATCGGACTACAATAATTACTACGGCATCGACGTGCGGGAGGGTGAGCACACCGTCGTGCTCGATGGCCTTGCAATCGTGCGCGATCACACCTTTCTTACCGTGCGCAGCGGCGCGACGCTGAACCTGAAGCTCACAGGCAAGAGCTATCTGAAAAGCGGCAGCGCACCCGCCATCTATGTGGAGCAGGGCGGCACGCTGAACCTCATCGGCGGGGGCATGGCGCAGTCCTCACTGGCGCTCATGGGCGGTCTTTCGGCGGCAAGCGGCGCAACTGTGAATTTCAAGGACTGCGCCGTTTACGCCGCAGGTAAGACCATCGGCGGAACGGGAGCCAACGTATCCGTTGAAAACTGCTGGATCAGCGCCGACTTTGCCGGAAATCTGCGCGTCACGCGCAGCACCCTGGAGGGGGAGCACTCCGGCGGCACGGTGAAGATCGACCGTAGGAGCAACGCCAACCTGACGGATGCCTCCGGCAAGGCGGTCACCGGTGTCACGGATCACAGCGGCAATCCTGTTTACCGGACAAAGGTCGAGCTGGAGGACATGAACCAGAGCCGGAACCTCATGATGATCGCCTACCGCACCGACGCTACCAGCGGCACCATGCAGTCGACTTTTTACCCGTTGGTCACACAACTGCGCGTGAATATCCCCAACACTGTCAACGATGACATTATTAAGGATCTCACCATGCTCGTCGGCGACAACACTGTCTACCTCTGGCTTCCGAACGGTACAAGGATCATGAGTGTGGAGGGCTTTCAGGACGACGGCAGCTCGCCGGTCGGCTTCATCCATGATCCGCAGAAAGACGCGCCCATCATCACCACCGCCGACAACAGCGCCAGCGGCAAGATGATCCTGCTCAGCCTGCTCCTCGCCTCGGGCGTGCTCGCCTTCCGCGGCACCCCTGGCGGAGACAACACCGCGCTCTGTGCGGGCTATCTGGGGGACTCTGCAAAGGACACCTGGATCGGCTATCACCCGGAAAAAGACGTCAAGCTCCAGGCGGATTGGAAGTTTATCACAGACTTCGGCATCCGTATGCTTACAGGCGGCGAGGCGGAGGTCAAGCTCAACGGACTGGACCTGAGCGGCCCGAACAAGCGCGTGGAGCTGGATGACTGCTCGAAGCTCTCCATCGTGCTGATGGAAAACACTGAGAGTGTCATGAGGTCCAACGAAGGCAGCACCGATGCGGTCTGGACGCTCAAGGGTTCGGGCGGTCTGACCATCAAGGGGCAGTCCGGCGGTGAAAAGCTGACGCTCCGCGGCGACCACGCCATGGACGGCAGCACCGGTGCCTCCCTGACATTCGATGGCATCACGCTCATCAACAACTGCACGAACAAGCCGGAAACGACGCTTGGGAAACTCACCATCTCAAACAGCCTGGTCTTCGGTCTGGGCACGGTCAACTGCGCCAACGTTGTCATCAACGGCGGCAGTGTCGATCTGGATGTTCCGGTGAACACAGTCGTGAAAGATTCCGGCGGCAATGAGCTGAAAAAGGTCACCCTGACCCTTTCTGAAAAGAACGCCGCCGTGGAGGACGTCACCCTTTCCGGGCTTCCGGCCAATGCGGCATTTGACGACAGCCATATCATCTCCGACGGCAGCGGAAAGCTCTACCTCTGGATCCCCAAGGATGCGGAGGTGGTAACTGTGACCGTCGGCGGGAATAAGTACTATCCCAAGTCGGACGGCAGCATGACCATCGGCGATGTGCCGGAGTTCACCAGCCCGACGCAGGATGTCAGCCGCGTGGTCGAAAGCAATGACTACATGACCCTGACCGTTGATGTCACCGGCACGCCCGCGCCCGCGCTGCAATGGCAGGTCAGCCGGGACGGCGGCAAGACCTGGGAGAACATCGAGGGCGCGACCGAAGCCACCTATCAGGCGATCCTGCCCCTGTCCCTGCACGGTGCAAAGTTCCGCTGCGCGGCGACGAATAAGGATGGCACGACATATTCCCATACATTTACCGCCTACTACTGTCCCGCATATCTGCGCGGCGCGGCCTCGCCCATGCGGGGAAACGGCGAATTCATTCAGGGCGAGATCGCGACCATTACCGCCGGTTTTTACGACGGCCAAACCTGGTATCCCATAAGCTCTCTGACGGGCGTCACAGCGGAATACCGCTGGAAGTACTGCAGAAACGTTATGCCAACGGAAGAGGAGTGGGCTGCGATCCCACCCGCGGACGAATCCTATCCCATCACCATCACGGATGAGATGGACTATCAGAGTGTTTGCTTCCATGTCACGCTGACCTATCCCGACAATACGGTCAAAACCGTGACCGGTTACTGGCGGCTCAATGTGTGCGTCACGCCCGTGGTCACGGAGCAGCCGCAGAGCGTGTCCGCGGCTGCGGGTGATTCGGTGACATTCTCCGCCAAGCTGATCGATCAATATCTCAACACGCTGGAGTATCAGTGGCAGAGCAGCACCGACGGCGGCCAAAACTGGACGGACATCGAAGGCGCCGACGGCAAAAGTACGGCGGACTTCTGGAACTACACGCCCAGCTATACGATCCCGTCCGTCACGGCGGCACAGAGCGGCCAGCTGTTCCGCTGTGTGCTCTGGAACACGAACAACCATACGGGCAGTGACCGCGTGAGCACGCCTCCCGTATACTCCGAGCCCGCGACGCTCACCGTGACGCCGCCCGCGCACGAGCACCGCTACGGCGATTGGAGCAAGGACGGTACGAACCACTGGCACGAATGCACCGATGCGGCGTGTCCGAATCAGTCCGGAAGCATCAAGGACAAAGCGGCGCACATCTACGACGATGACGCGGACACCACCTGCAACATCTGCGGCTACGTCCGCACCGTGACGCCCGAGATCGTCCCTGTTTCCCAAATCACGCTTAACAAGGCGGAAACTTCGATTTCTGTTGGAAACAGCGAAACGCTGACCGCCACGGTCGCGCCTGAGAACGCCACCAACAAGGCTTTAACTTGGGCGTCCTCTGACGAGGATGTTGCCATCGTAGCCCCTGACGGCACCGTGACGGCGGTCAAGGTTGGTACCGTGACGATCACTGCCACCGCGGCGGACGGTTCGGGCAAATCCGCCACCTGCACGGTCACCGTGATCGGCGGCACTACGCCCTCTCAGTCCGGCGGCTCTACGGGCGACAGTTCCGGCGGATCTTCCTCCGACCGGGACAGCCATGACAGCAATCCGGTCATTAAAACGGAGACGAAGAACAATACCGACGGCTCTACCACCAAGACCGAGACCCGGAGAGACGGCTCTGTGACCCAAACCACCACCGGCAAGGACGGCTCTGTTTCCAAGACCGAGACGAAGAAGGACGGCAGTTCCGTCACCGAGAACAAGGCCGCTGACGGTAGCACGGGCACGGTGAAAACCGACAAAAACGGCCAGACCGAGGCGGCGGCCAAGGTCAGCGGCAAGGCTGTTGAGGACGCGAAGAAGAACGGCGAGGCGGTCAAGGTTCCCGTGGAGGTCGAGGCCACCCGGAACAGCAGCACCTCCCCCACGGTGAGCATCGAGCTTCCCAAGGGCGCGGGCGAGACCAAGGTGGAAATTCCTGTTTCCAACGTGACCCCCGGTACGGTGGCGGTGCTCGTCCACCCCGACGGCACGGAGGAAATTTTGAAGGATTCCATTCCAACCGAGGACGGTATCCAGTTGACCGTGGACGGCAGCGCGACGGTGAAGATCGTTGACAACTCCAAGGGCTTCATCGACACGCAAGACCACTGGGCCAAGGATGAGATCGACTTCGTGAGCGCCCGCGGATTGGTCAACGGCATGAGCGCCACGATCTACGCGCCCAACGCCTCCACCACCCGGGCCCAGCTTTGGACGATCCTTGCGCGGCAGAACGGCGCGGACTTGACCGGCGGTAACACTTGGTACGAAAAGGCACAGAACTGGGCCAAGGACAAGGGCGTTTCCGACGGTGCGAACCCCAACGCCGCCATCAACCGCGCGCAGATGGTGACGATGCTGTGGCGGGCCGTGGGCCAGCCCACGGCGGGCGGTACGGCGAACTTCACCGATGTTCCCACTGACAGCTATTACGCGCAGGCCGTGGCTTGGGCCGTGGAGAACGGCATTACCACCGGCGTGGGTAACGGTCATTTCGACCCCACCGGTACCTGCACCCGCGCGCAGATCGCCGCGTTCCTGGCACGCTCCATGAAGTGACGCAAAAAAACAGCTCCGGTCCCTTTCACAGGGGACCGGGGCTGTTTGCAGTGAACTGCTGCTTTTGCACCGCTGGAATCAATGAAGGCTATTTTTCTTTCTTCATTTCATCCAAAATCGGCTTTAACGCAGCATGGGTCTTTGCATTTACCTTCGGAGAACGCACATATCGGAATGGAATAACCGGTATAGAAATGCGCCCTTAGTTCCTAAGGGAAGGTGGCTTGCTTTAGCTTTGAGAAAAGTATAATGGATTTTGAAGCATCATTTTATTGCCTAGTAGGTAGAGTAAGGGTCCCGTCAAGATTTATGCGCAAAATTGTTTGCAGGCTCCGGCAGACCTGAAGTCAGCCGGCAATAGAGGCGTCGTCCAGAGCCGCCTCCAAGTGCTTCATGT
>ERZ773134.1168-NODE-1168-length-23408-cov-19.284332_pt1 | contig 23408 bp, 20 predicted proteins | sample MGYA00580856_ERZ773134 | MGnify/ENA primary metagenome ERZ773134 (study PRJEB29015, sample SAMEA2737823) | human gut metagenome | biome: human gut; feature: human-associated habitat; material: faeces | place: China | collected 2012 ... | reverse complement strand
ATAGGTATTTTTCAAGCCCAAAACGGGACATGATAACTTGAAGCATACGGAGGCGAAATTAAATTCAGATAAATTTGTAATTACAGTGACGCGTACTATGTGATGGTTCCAGAAATTATCGTAGGAAATATGTCCCGACAGCAGACGAGACTTTATTTATTGCCGACAAATGACGACAACGGTTTCGGGACTAACCCCTTCAGATAAAAGTTCGGAACTTATTTGACGTTCGCCCACATCCGCCGTTGGGCTTCGTTGGAGATTTGATCACAGAGATTGTCGATCGCTATGCTGCGGCAAAACAGGGCTTCGACGCTGCTTTTTGGCATCCTCTGCACTTCCAGCAATCCGGCAATATCATTCAGGTATTTACGACTCCCGGGGTCATTGACGGCACTTTGCTGAATCGCATCGTATATTAGAATATAGTAGCGAATCTCATCGGCAGTCAATTCCGTCGTTCGGCAGAATTGCAATTGGCGACTTATGCAATAATAGGAATATGCTTTCTGAATGATCGCATCGTGACGACTGTCAAGCAGCATATAGGAGTTCATGCTCATCAGAATGATGCGTTGCAATGCCTCCTCTGCACGGATTCCTTTCCATTCACCGTTTTCATGCAGCTCCGTAGCCCATGCGGCAACCCGGTTCCGGGCAAATCCAAGCCAGGGATCGTTCTCCGCGTCTTCCGGGACCAGCCAACATAGGAACTGATAGATCAGACGCATAACGCCATACAGCGCATTGTGATCGCAAGCCGTTTCGTCGAAATCGAACAAATAGGATTTGGTCAATTCGTCGAACAGCTCAAAACACAAATCGCGTTTCTGCCGTCCGACAATACATCCCGTATCATTCAGAATATGGAGCATGGCATCAACGGCTTCCGCGCGCAGACCAATGCCTTGCAGGTTCCCATAACGGCGTGACAAACTTGCAAATAACGAATCCAGTTTTTTGCGATAGATTTCCCGCGCCCCGAACTCGTTATCCAGCGCATTCACAGAAACCATATTGTACAGCGCCGCATAACTCCGGGTATAGACGATCAATCCCTCGTCACTCACTGTGTGGAATCTCAACGACTGAAGCTGCGGCAATATCGCTTTTAACTCGGATACGGTCATGGTTTTACGTGCGGCGGAGATGTTACTCTATTTTTTCCAAACAGCAGGGCGGGATGAATGAGGTTGCCACCATACATACGCCTTTGAGAGATACCGTCAGACGCCTGTTGTGCTTGATACGTTTGATATATCCTTCGGCTCCCTTGAAAAGTCCGTCGATCACCCGGACCCGTTCGCCGACCTGATATTCCGGACAATCATCAGCAAAAAACTCCAACCCCTTATCCCCGGCCGATGTAACCAGTATGAACATATTCATTTCATGGTCGGAGATCGCGGCCGGCTGGCGTTTTTTATTCTCGTCGAAATACGTGTAGACCATCACCCGCCCTCGGAGAGCAGTCTGCAATTCATTTGCATATTGCTCCGTGGAGCGGAAAAACATCAATGAAGGGATAATCGTTTGGCGCTCGGTTTTCCGGATACCGTTGGAAATGACATTGACGGTCTGGCAGGGAATGTAACTCTCCTTAAGATCTTTCTTGAGCAGTTCTTCTATTTCGAAGACTTTATTGAAAAAAACCTTGAGGGCATACCAATGTACCGGAGCGTCGTCTGACATCGTTCACGTATGGGCATTCTTTGTATTCCTCCGCATCCGGAATTTTCACCCCACGACACGAAGCATTTATAGGTTATACGCTTGATATTCAACCGACTGTTGTATCTCGCCCAACCGGTATTAATCCAAATACTCGGCCGTAAACCTGTTTGCAGATACGGATTCTGTGTAAGAAACCATACTTTTACTACACAAAAGTATGGAATATTGTTTAAACGACCAAACTATTTCGTCTAAATCTTATGCTGAAAAATCCCCCCCCCTCCAAAAAACAGCCTCTGAATTAAGTATTTATATCTGTTCCAAAACGTTAATATCGCCTAAATAGACGATAACGCGCCCTTTCTGTTGCATTCCTTCTTGTAATGGGAAAAGCTCCTGAAATCTCGAACTGTCAGAACTGTTTTGCGGGGAATGTTGACTTATCCGGCAGATAGACACCACTTTTCCGGTCACTATGGTTTCTTACACAGAGACGGGACTATTGGTTCCAGTCAAAACCAAACAATTTACAGTCGATCTCTATCTTTCTTTTCAAGCATTCCATTCGCGTGTTTTCCCGGTTCCAGAGTCTCGATATAAAGGATTCCTGCATATTCCAACGATATACCCTTGATGAACGCTGCAATTGGGGATGCTTCATGTCGGTGCGTCGCACGGCGAGTGGCGGACGGTCCGACATGCGACCTTCTGTTTTCGGCACCATGAACTCCCGAAGGCAAAAAGCCACAGCGCCGGCACACTCCGCAATAGCAACCGACGGTTTTTAAATTATTCACGAAATATAAAAAGTCTCCACGGAGTACGCGGAGACAATAGGTTGAAAACCTTCGGCATATAGCCTTATTGTGATAAGATGTAGAATTCTTACACCACAAATATAGTAAAAAAAGATGAATTTCTGCAATTTTTTATTTAATTTTACAGAAAACACTTTCTTCATATGGCAAAAGTATTGGGTTTGGACCTTGGCACCAACTCACTGGGATGGGCCCTTGTCGATGAATCGGAGAACGAATATACGCTGATTGACAAAGGTGTAGATATTTTCCAGGAGGGAGTTGCCCGCGACAAAAACAATGAAAAACCTGCCGTTCAGGATCGGACGAGCGCCCGGGCACTGCGCCGCCGCTATTTCCGGCGGCGTCTGCGAAAAATCGAACTGCTCAAAATACTCATCCGTTACGACCTTTGCCCGCCGTTGCCCGAGGAGCTGTTGACCGCCTGGCAAAAAGAGAAACGTTACCCGCAGGACAATGAATTCCTCCGTTGGCAGCGAACCGACGACAATGGGGATCGAAATCCTTACCACGATCGTTATGTAGCCCTGTCCGAGCGGCTCGATCTCGGGAATCGCACACAGCGCTGGCTGCTTGGCCGGGCGCTTTATCATTTGGCACAGCGACGCGGATTCCTCAGCAATCGCAAGGAAGCAGGAAATGAGAAAGAAGACGGCACGGTCAAGGAGTGTATCAAAAATCTGTCGGCTGAAATAGCAGCGGCAGGGTGTCGGTACCTCGGAGAATATTTCTACGGACTGTACCAACACAAGGAACGAATCCGCGACAAATACACCTCGCGCAACGAACACTACCTGGCCGAGTTCAATGCCATCTGCGACCGGCAGCAATTGCCCGACGAATGGCGTAAGGCGCTGCATCGGGCAATCTTTTTCCAGCGCGACCTCAAATCGCAGAAGGGGTCAGTCGGCCGATGCACCTTCGAGCCGACGAAGAGTCGGTGCCCCGTTTCGCATCCCCGTTTTGAGGAGTTCCGGATGCTGTCGTTCGTCAACAACATCCGGATTACAGGACCGGGCGACAATGCTCCACGACCTTTGACACAGGAAGAGTTCGAGACGATTCGTTCGCTCTTCTTCCGGAAAAGCAAGCCTTATTTCGATTTCGAAGAGATCGCCCGCAGAATCGCCGGCAAAGGGAAATATGCCTGCAAAGAGGAGCGTACAGAAGCTCCTTATCGTTTCAATTTCGCCCGCACGGCCACCGTATCGGGATGCCCCGTCACGGCATCGCTGCAAGCGATCTTCGGAGACGACTGGATTACGGAGATTCGCAGCCTTTACCTGCTTGGAGCAGGAAAAAACGAGGACCAGATGTTGAATGACGTATGGCACGCCCTCTTTTCGTTCAACGACGAAGGTCGGCTGCGTAGCTGGGCCTGCGAAAAATTGCAACTCACGGATGAACAAGCCAAAGCGTTTGCAGCCATCAAACTCCCGCAGGATTACGCGGCGTTGAGCCTAAATGCCATCGGCAAGATTCTGGTCTATCTGCGCTGTGGCTATCGGTACGACGAGGCGGTATTCCTGGCCAACCTGCGGGCGGCACTTCCGAAGGAGGTCTATGCCGACGAAAACCGTCGGCATGAAATCGAACAAGACATCGCCTCGCTGCTGCTTGACTACAAGCGAAATCCGTATAACAAGTTCGATTCAAAGGAGCACCGCATTGCCGACTATTTCAGCGATCATGGATTGGATGCCTCTCGTCTGATGCGTCTTTATCATCCCTCGAAAATCGAGACCTATCCGGATGCGCAACCCAAGGCAAATGGCATTCTGCAACTCGGCTCTCCACGTACTGCGACCATTCGCAACCCGATGGCCATGCGGGCCCTGTTCCGATTGCGCAACCTGATAAACACGCTGTTACGCGAAGGCAGGATCGACCGAGACACGAAGATCCGGATTGAATTCGCCCGCGGACTCAATGATGCGAACAGGCGGAAGGCCATCGAGCAGTATCAGCGGGAACGGGAGGTTGAGAATCGGAAATATGCCGAAGAGATCCACAGCCAGTATGCCGCCGAAACCGGCCGCGAGATAAAACCCTCGGACGACGAAGTGCTGAAATACCGGCTGTGGGAAGAACAGCAGCACGTCTGTCCCTATACCGGGCGGCAAATCCGCATTTCGGACTTCGTCGGGTCGGCTCCGGATTTCGACATCGAGCACACGCTCCCGCAGGCTCGCGGCGGCGATGACTCGCAGATGAACAAGACGCTCTGCGAAAACCGGTTCAACCGGGAGACAAAACGGGCGAAACTGCCGGCCGAGTTGTCCAATCATGTCGAGATCATGGAGCGGATCGAATCGTTTGGCTGGCGGGAAAAAATGGAGAGTCTGCAAAAGCAGATTGAAGCCCAGGTTCGCAGGAGCAAAAGCGCAGCGATTAAATCCGAAAAGGACGACGCCATTCAGCGCCGCCACTATTTGCAGATGCAGCTCGACTACTGGCGCGGGAAATACGAACGCTTCACCATGGCCGAGATTCCCGAAGGATTCAGCAATCGGCAGGGAGTCGACATCGGCATCATCGGCAAATATGCACGGCTCTATCTGAAGACGGTTTTTGACCGAATCTATACGGTCAAAGGTTCCACGACCGCCGCGTTCCGCAAGATGTGGGGACTGCAGGAGGAGTATGCCCGCAAGGAGCGCACGAACCACGTCCACCACTGCATCGACGCCATCACGATCGCCTGTATCGGCCGCCGGGAGTACGACCGCTGGGCGCAATACGTCGCCGACGAGGAGCGATACGGCTACGGCGAAAGCGGCAAACCCCGCTTCGAGAAACCCTGGCCGACCTTTACCGAAGATGTCAAGGCGGCGGCCGACGAACTGCTCGTTGCCCACCACACGCCCGACAACATGACCAAACAGACGCGCAGGAAGTTACGGGTTCGCGGCCGGATAAAGCTGAATGCCGACGGGGAACCAATCTACCAGCAAGGAGACACGGCTCGCTGCCGGTTGCATCAGGATACCTTCTACGGCGCTATTAAGCAGGATGGAGAGATCCGCTATGTCATCCGCAAATCGCTCGCGCAGTTGCAGCCGACGGACATCGACAAGATTATCGACGATGCAGTCCGGGATCGCGTACGGGAGGCAATCGACGAGGTCGGATTCAAGACGGCGATGAATCCCGATGAATACACGATCTGGATGAACCGTGAAAAGGGCATTCCCATCCGCAAGGTGCGGATCTTCACACCGAGTGTCAAACATCCGATCGCGCTAAAAAAACAGCGCGACCTATCTGCAAAAGAGTACAAGCGGGATTATCATGTCGTAAATGAGGGGAACTATTGCACGGTCATCTATGAGGGCCAGGACAAAAAGGGCAAAACGAAACGCACCTTTGAACTCGTCAGCAACCTCGAAGCTGCCCAATATTTCAAAGCCAGCGCTGACCGGGAAGCCCGCCCCGATCTGGTACCGCAGACCGACACGAACGGTTTCCCCTTGAAATGCATCTTAAAAACGGGGACCATGGTCCTGTTTTATGAAAATTCGCCGGCGGAACTTTACGATTGTTCACATAAGGAACTGACGAAACGGCTCTACAAGGTAACAGCAATGGCTGCAGAAGGACGGGTACAGTTCCTCTTTCATCAGGAGGCCCGAGATCAGAAAACACTTACCTCCTTATATGGAGCTGGGACCTCTCAATTCTGCCAATCCAATCCATCACCGAAATTGCGCCTCAGCGTTTCCAATTTTAACATGTTGGTGGAAGGTTATGATTTCGAACTGACCGTAACGGGCGAGATAAAATTCAAAGATGACCGGCCATGCTGAAACGAACCTTGTTTTTTTCGACACCCTACTGTTTGAGCCTGCGCAACGGCCAGATGATCATCCACACGCGCGAGGCCCCCGACCAACGGAAAAGCATCCCGATCGAGGATATCGGCTTCGTGGTGCTGGAGGACCAGCAGACCTCCATCACGCTGCCGCTCTTGAATGCGCTGTCGGACAACAACGTGGCAGTTATCCTGTGCGGAGAGAACCGAATGCCGAACGCCATGTTGACGAATTTGGATTCAAACAGAACGCAAGGTGAACATTATCGGATGCAGATCGCTGCATCCGAACCGCTGAAGAAGGGCCTTTGGAAACAGATCGTCGAGACCAAAATCCGCAACCAGGCTGCCTTGCTGCGGAAGCTGGGGTATGACGGAGACAAACTGAAACCCTGCTACATGAATGTCAAGAGCGCCGACGCCGACAACCGGGAGGGCATAGCAGCGAGAATCTACTGGTCAGAACTGTTCGGTGCCGAATTTCACCGTTCCCGCGAAGGTTCGCCGCCCAACAACCTGCTCAATTACGGCTATACGATCCTGCGAGCCGCCGTGGCCCGTGCGATCATGGGTTCCGGACTGTTCCCAGCATTCGGGATCTTCCATCGGAATCGTTACAACTCCTTTCCGCTGGCCGATGACGTAATGGAACCCTATCGACCGTATGTCGACGAATTGGTCTACCAACTTTACAGAAACGGGAATACACAACTGACCAAAAAGGTGAAAGGCGAACTGTTGCGGCTCCTGTTTGTCGATACTCGTTTCGACAAGGTTGTGCGACCTCTCGAAGTAGGACTTATGTTTTCAGCCTCTTCCCTGGCCAAATGCTTTGCTGGAATCCAAAAAAAGATTGCATATCCTTTATTGGAGTAGTCGAATGTCAGAAGTACGCTTGAATGCTTATCGAATCATGTGGTTGTTTGTCTTTTTTGATTTGCCAACCAATACAAAAACGGAACGACGTCATGCGGTGCAATTTCGCAAGGCGTTGGAAAAAGATGGTTTCACAATGATGCAGTATTCAGTCTATGTGCGCCATTGTGCATCGAAGGAGAATATGCAGGTTCACATTAAGCGGGTTCGACGATCGATGCCTCCGACAGGATTTACAAGTATTCTTGCTGTAACGGACAAACAGTATGGAGACATATTAAATTTTTGGGGTAAAAGCGAACGAGCAAAACCGGAAATTCCGCAACAATTGGAATTTTTCTGATAAATCGTTATTTTCGTTCTTTGAAATACGGAAAATGCATCAAACTGGCTTCGTCGGAACACCCGATCGTATTTTTATAGTGGCAGACAGCCCGTAAGTAACACTTTATCAATCAATATGAGGCCCGACGTTGTGGTTTGATGTAGAATTTCGATAAGATACAACAATTTCACGATTTTTTCGTCAACGACTAACGTTGTGGTTTGATGTAGAATTTCGATAAGATACAACGGTCTGTGCGATTTTTATCAGCCGCATGAAGTTGTGGTTTGATGTAGAATTTCGATAAGATACAACATTCAGGCCGCTTATGCCGAGCAGGTCGAGGTTGTGGTTTGATGTAGAATTTCGATAAGATACAACAGACCCGAAGCTACCTGACCACCAGCTGAGTTGTGGTTTGATGTAGAATTTCGATAAGATACAACCCAGTAGGCTTACCCTTCTCATCGACAAGGGTTGTGGTTTGATGTAGAATTTCGATAAGATACAACGACGAGCTGCTGCATCTGTTCGCGGTTGGCGTTGTGGTTTGATGTAGAATTTCGATAAGATACAACTGCGCGACTTTTCAGTAATTCGGCTGGTTGTTGTGGTTTGATGTAGAATTTCGATAAGATACAACTAGGAGAGAACTCGAAGTCAGAGAGAGGAGTTGTGGTTTGATGTAGAATTTCGATAAGATACAACTTACGAGTTAAAAGGAAGAACACCCAGGGGTTGTGGTTTGATGTAGAATTTCGATAAGATACAACTCCATTGCCTTTTAAGAGAAGGCTTAAAAGTTGTGGTTTGATGTAGAATTTCGATAAGATACAACTATTCATAGTTAATTATGTTAAATTATTAGTTGTGGTTTGATGTAGAATTTCGATAAGATACAACCCTGGAGTGGAAATATGGAAAGGTATACAGTTGTGGTTTGATGTAGAATTTCGATAAGATACAACTCTGCGGCCTTCTGGTTGCATTCCATGAAGTTGTGGTTTGATGTAGAATTTCGATAAGATACAACGCTGTCCTCTTTTATAAATCCCTCGAATAGTTGTGGTTTGATGTAGAATTTCGATAAGATACAACCCAGCAGGCTGCGCGTGCGAAGTCTCTGGGTTGTGGTTTGATGTGGAATTTCGATAAGATACAACTCGGAGGTTGGGGCAATCGTTCTCGACATCGTTGTGGTTTGATGTAGAATTTCGATAAGATACAACGCGAATAGCCGAAGACGTAGGTGTCCGAATGTTGTGGTTTGATGTAGAATTTCAATAAGATACAACAGGCAGTATTGGAATGCTGCATAATTGCAGCTGTTGTTTACATTACCCTTTTGACTCAAGAAGATTTCAAACTCCCTTAAATACGTCAAATCCAATTCATCAAAACGCATATTGACCGAGCGGAATTGCGACATAAGGGCAAGTGTTACCTTGTGTTTGCTGGCTGAACCGTACTTTTCGACCTTTTCCAATCTGTCGATTATCTGTCTGAAATAATAGCCTACCGTACAATCCATACGCTTACCAATGGTCTCAAACAGCGCTTCAAAGGTTACAGGGATTTCGAGGGCTTCCAGTTTCTTAATCTTCTTCTCGTACTCTTTGATTTTGGCTGTTATCTGAAACTGAATATCGTCCTTGTCAGGGCAGTCGTCCGTTACCTTTTGTGCTTGTGCATCCCAGCAGGAACGGACTACGGAAACACCCAAACCGACCGATTTTTTACGCCCATCATGGAAAAACAGCAGACATAAGGGGCTGCTATTGTCTTTATAGATTACATCTGTTCGGATTATTACTTTGAATGTCATTGCTTTGCACCGTTAGATGCAGGAGGGAAAGCGTATTTTCAATGGAGAGTTTTATGGAGAGTCTATGGAGAGGCAGAGCCGAGAAAAGGCTGTTTCAGCCCTCTTTTTCCACCCTATGCAAACAAAAAATCACCAGCCCCATTTCTGTAAGTTGCTGATTTTCAGAGCTGAAAACGGGACTCGGACCCGCGACCTCAACCTTAGCAAGGTTGCGCTCTCAAGCCCCCAAAACGCTACGCGTTTAGGGGTAACCAACTGAGCTATTTCCTTTTACGACGATTTTCTCGAATGTGTTTTACCATGTTTTTCGCATTGGTTAAACGGATGGTTAAACATTTGCGTCTGTCTACTGGTTTGTAAATGATTGTTAATTAAAGAATTGTTTAATGGGCTAAATAAGTTCTGTAACACGTTCTTTCTTGTTATTCATTGGCATAGTGAATTTATAGTTTTCAAATAAAAATTCCCGACCGTTAAGCCGAGAATTTGTGTTTGTCTACTGAAAGCAAAGGAAAACGCCGCATTTTTTCGGCCCTCTTTCCCTATTCTTTAAGATACGACGCAATTTAACTCCAAACAAATTGCAGTTATTTCAAATCTTTAGCTTTAATGCGCACGACTTTTCCGTCACGCACAACGACCAATTCGCCGTCCTCTTTCTTGGTTTTCTCAATCAGACGCTTTCGGGCAAGTAGAATCCCAGCATTGATTTTCTCCTGCATTTGTTTTATTTCAACCTCGCTCATAATCCGAAATCATTTTATAGGATAACGCATCTTCGCCATGGATTGTTATATCTTTTTCACCCGATGCAATGATTTTAATTTCTGCGTCTGCCGAACTATTATCGTATATCGTCCAGAAATTACAAATCGGCGTGTAGAGTGTTATAAGGTTCTTAATGCCGTTTGCATAACGACGGCGAATGACATCCGACGGGATATTGTGTCCGCCCTCGCTTACCCGTGTCGCAACACGCTCGATAGCTTGTTCGGGTGTAGGTAGCCAAAAATAGAGTAAAGTTACAAAGTAGCCTTTTGCCTGCGCTCGCTCCACAAATTTTACATAGGAACGGCTTGCCAACGTCGTTTCAAAGGCAAAATCCGCACCCTCGGCAAGCAAATCATCCATTCGTTGCAACATTAGCCGCCCTGCTTCGATTGCTACACTTTCGGGATTGAACGGCGAAAGTCCTTTTGCAATCTCGTCGGCATTAACGAACTCTTTACATCCCAGCATTTCGGGTAACACGGTATAGGATGCAGTCGTTTTCCCTGCACCGTTACAACCTGCTATGATATAGAGTTTCGGCATATCCTTTTGGCAAAGATAGCTATTTTCGTGCTATCTCCCATTTTTCAACGAAATAAAAAATCGGACCAACTTTTTCAAAGGGTCTATTATAAGCCCCCTTGTCAAAGTCGGTCCTCTTGGCTCCCACAGTCCTAAATATTCTGGTTGACCGTGTGACGCAATTTTGAAATGTGCTGTTTATATAGCCCTTAAAAACAAGTCACTTTATCCATGACCAATCAAATCGGTCAAAGCAGGGGGAGGTTTGACATCCATGATAGTAAAACAGCAATCTCTGAAAGAGCATATCCAGAACATCTTGGGTTATCGTCCATTCGTTTAACCCACCCATCATTATAAAATTATTATCAAAAGCATCAATCCATTGCGCATGAAAGGATGGTAATGGAGAAAAACCAGATTCATCTTTCGTATTCTCCCAACACAGAATATAGTATTTATTAATCAATTTATATAGTCTGGTAATATAATGCCAGAGTTCACAAGAAGCCAAATATCTTCCCTTTGGCCCCAAACCTCCAAACGTAGATTTATAATAGCCATGATTCAATAATAATGTATCTTGGGTAAATGCTGAAATAGGTCCCGCTGCCTTTAAAATCAAATCCTTATAAGGACTATAAATTTGTTCTATTGAATCTACAAGCGCACAGAATTCGACATCTTTATAACTAATGATTCTTGGACTATGTTCTCTAAAATAAACAGCTAACGGAATAGCAAATTTGAGAAAAGCGTAGCGAATAGACTGGAATAGCGTTCGTTACGCTTTTCTTTTGGGTTGGTATAAAGCCATTTCAAGCCGTGTTAAAGCCACTAAGCGCAAGAGTTCAGTTACCACCTCATTACCGTGCGGATAGAGCAGATTTCTTGCTAAGTGTTTGTTTTTCTGCGTTCTGCGGAGGTTTGCTTAGCAGTCGATAACTCACTGTAATCTAATTTTGTAACCCAAAAAAGAGTGAGTTATGCGAAGTACATTCAAAGTATTATTCTATGTAAAGAAAGGCAGTGAGAAGCCCAACGGCAACCTGCCATTGATGTGCCGCCTTACGGTGGACGGAGAGATTAAACAGTTCAGTTGCAAGATGGATGTTCCCCTGCGGCTGTGGGACGTGAAGAACAACCGTGCTTCGGGCAAAAGTATCGAAGCGCAGCGAATCAACCGTGCCGTTGATAAAATCCGTGTGGAGGTGAACCGCCGCTATCATGAGCTGATGCAGACGGACGGTTATGTCACTGCCGCCAAACTTAAAGATGCCTATCTCGGCATCGGTGTCAAACAGGAAACTCTGCTTAAACTCTTTGAACAGCACAATGTCGAGTTTGCCAAGAAAGTGGGACACAGCAGGGCAAAAGGTACATTCCAGCGGTATATAACCGTATGCAAGCATCTACATGAATTTATCCCGCATACTTACAAGCGTGAGGATATTCCCCTGAAAGAGTTGAATCTCACGTTCATCAACGACTTCGAGTATTTCCTACGGACAGAAAAGAGATGCCGCACCAACACTGTATGGGGCTATATGATTGTGTTGAAACATATCATTTCCATAGCGAGAAATGACGGTCGTCTGCCGTTCAATCCCTTTGCGGGATATATCAATTCACCAGAAAGCGTGGACAGGGGCTATCTGACCAAGGCTGAGATACAGACACTCATGGACGCTCCGATGAAGAATACCTATCATGAATTGGTAAGGGACTTATTCATCTTTTCGGTTTTTACGGGTTTGGCGTATTCCGATGTGAAGAACCTTACAACAGACAACCTTCAAACATTCTTTGACGGCAACCTGTGGATTATCTCCCGAAGAAAGAAAACCAATACGGAATCCAATATCCGACTGTTGGATGTTCCACTAAAGATAATAGAGAAGTACAAAGGAATGACAAGGGACAACAAGGTATTTCCCATGCCGAGCAATACCACCTGCAACAAGATACTGAAAGAAATCGGCAGTCAGTGTGGTTTCAAGACACGGCTCAGCACACATGTGGCAAGACACACGAACGCCACGACCGTACTGTTATCCAACGGAGTACCGATTGAAACCGTAAGCCGACTGTTAGGACATACCAACATAAAAACCACGCAGATTTACGCCAAAATTACAAATCAGAAGATAAGTCAGGATATGGAAGTTCTGTCGCACAAGTTGACGGATATGGAGAAAAATATTTGCAGTAACATTTGATAACCTTAAAACGAATAGCAATGGACAGGAAAATAAATATCATCAAGATGGACGAGCATGGCAATATCACCATGCCTACCGATATAAGAACAATCGCCATGAGCGAGTGGGAAATCTGCGAATTGTTTGGGATAACCTCTCCTACTTTCCGTGCTGCGATAAAGGCAATCTATAAGAGCGGCGTTTTGCGTGAATGCGAAGTAAGACGCTCCATCTGCTTGTCGGACAAATGCAGCATGGATGTTTACTGCTTTGAAATGGTTGTCGCTCTTGCTTTCCGCATTAACTCATACGGAGCAGAACGAGTACGGAATGCCGTAATTGAAAAGTTGTACTTGCGAAAAGAGAAAACAAGCATCTTCTTTTCGCTGGATTGTAGAAAGGAAGCACCTAAGTATCAGGCATAAAATATATAGCTATAACGACATGAAGTAATGAAACCGATGCGTATTCCCATTGCCAACAATATATTTATGCGAGTGTTTGAATAGGCGCATTGCCATTCATACGTATTAAGACGACAGGTCCCGAAGAAACTGCCATTAAAGTGGTATTTCTTCGGTTTTTTTGTTGTTATACTCCCTAACAGGCTGCAAGTTTTTCACTCCGTGTGTTTTTTGCGCCATTCTGCCGTGATTTGCGTATCAGGGGGTTAAGCGGCTCACTCTAACTTTGCATACGATTATTTATCAACCATTTAAGCGTATGAACAATGAGTGAATCAGACATCAGCAAGGAGGAGTTTATCCGGGTGGGTACGACCCTCTACAAGTTAGTGAACCAGCCCCGACTGAACGGCGGCTATGTGAAGAAACGCATCGTGTGGAATAACGAGACCCTGCGACAGGACTACGGCAAGCACTTTCTCGCCACCGTTCCCAAGTATGATGGCTTCTGCACAGTTCCCGACCATGTGAATTACCGTCCTGTGGTGGACAAGTTCCTGAACCTCTATGAACCGATAAACTATAAGCCGATGGAGGGTGATTTTCCCTCTATCCGTTCGTTAGTGGAGCACATTTTCGGGGAACAATACGAGTTGGGCATGGACTACCTGCAACTGCTTTACCTGCAACCCATTCAAAAGTTGCCAATCCTGCTGTTGGTATCAGAGGAACGCAATACAGGTAAAAGCACGTTCCTGAACTTTCTGAAAGCCTTGTTTCAGAACAACGTGACATTCAACACCAACGAGGACTTCCGCAGCCAGTTCAATTCCGATTGGGCAGGCAAACTCCTTATTGTGGTGGATGAAGTGTTGCTTAGCCGCAGGGAGGACAGCGAACGGTTGAAGAACCTAAGTACCACACTCTCCTACAAGGTGGAAGCCAAAGGTAAAGACCGTGACGAGATAGCGTTCTTCGCCAAGTTCGTTCTGTGTTCCAATAACGAGTATCTGCCCGTCATCATAGACGCAGGGGAAACACGCTATTGGGTGCGGAAGATAGACCGCTTACAAACAGACGATACCGACTTCTTGCAAAAGCTGAAAGCGGAAATACCTGCTTTCCTCTACCATTTGCAGCACAGGCAACTATCCACCGAGAAAGAGAGCCGTATGTGGTTTGCCACGTCACTGCTGCACACCGAAGCCTTGCAGAAGATTATCCGAAGCAACCGCAACAGATTGGAGATTGAGATGTGCGAACTTATACTTGATATCATGGCAAGTATGGGTATCGACACTTTCTCTTTTTGCTGCAATGACATTCTCACGTTGCTGGCAAACACGTATGTCAAAGCGGAGAAGCATCAAGTAAGAAAGGTATTGCAGGAATGTTGGAAGCTCATACCTGCACCGAACGGGCTGACATATACCACTTATCAGCTTAACTACAATCGGGAGTGTCGGTATGAGCCGATAAGGAGAGTGGGACGCTTCTATACCGTCACAAGGCAGCAACTTGAAACGCTGTAATTCCATTATCTTTTTGTTGAATTGTTGAATAAGGATATAATCATACTGATAATAAGCAATATATACTCTCAACAAAATCTCAACTGACCAAAAGAGAAGTTGAGCATAAAGCCACGACCTATTGTCGGTTTCTCTTTTGGTGAGTGGTTTGTTGAGCGGATGTTGAGCATCTATTTGTATGTATATAAACATATTACATATACCATTCAACGAATCAACGATTTTCATTCACCATTAAAACCATAGGAAGATTATGACTACACAGGAAGCAAAGAAGATACATATCGCAGACTATCTGCAAAGTTTGGGCTACAGCCCCGTCAAGCAGCAGGGGAAAAGCCTTTGGTACAAATCACCGTTCAGGGAGGAAGCGGAAGCATCGTTCAAGGTGAACACCGAACTCAACCAATGGTACGACTTCGATGCGCCCATATAGGCTACACAATAAATATCTCTTTGGCAAGAGATTAGGTTAGAGTTCAAATAGGCCTATCCTCAACGACTCAGCTGGAGGGGAAACCCAAAGGTGACAGAAGCATGTCAGTAAAGTCATTAGTCAGCCAATTACCACGCTGCGACTGTATGGCAAGAGGAAAAGACAGACACAAGGATGAAGCCTAATTGGTTGAACGATAGTTCTGCGGCACCTGTACCAGCCCCGACGTAAGGTAATTGAAATGTCGGGCAGAAGCACCCTATGTAAACCGAAATTACAACAGGGCAAGAACTGGCTTCTGAGCAACCGCAATAAGCGGATACAGAACGTAAGTCGCATCCGACAGTCAGTCCGCCAAATAGTTATTGTGAAAGCAAATGGGGATTCCCTAAATCAGAATGCTGAAAAGCTATGAGCATAGGCTCTGAATATCTGACATGGGAACGGAGCTTCCGTAGTAGTCCGAGCAAGGGAAAGCCTTGTACATGGCGAAGGGAAGCAGTTAGATAACTTAATACAAACAACGGAAAATGTGTGAGACATTATGAGAAGTCCAGAGCAAGTATTAAAAGCTTTAAACAAGCATGGCAAAGTTTCGGATTACAAGTTCGAAAGATTGTATCGCATTTTGTACAACGTGGAAATGTTCTATATGGCTTACCAACGCATCTATGCAAAGCCGGGAAATATGACACCCGGCTCTGACGGTAAAACAATAGACCAAATGAGCACTCAAAGAATAAGCCGCATCATCGCATCCCTAAAGGATGAATCTTACAAGCCGAATCCGGCAAGGAGAAAGTATATACCCAAGAAAAACGGCAAGAAAAGACCGCTTGGCATACCCTCCTTTGAGGATAAGCTTGTGCAGGAGGTAGTACGGACAATTCTCGAAGCTATTTATGAAGAAGTGTTTGAAGATTCTTCACATGGATTCAGACCTAACAGAAGCTGCCATACCGCCTTAACCCGCATACAAAAAACATTCAAAAGTACAAAGTGGTTCATAGAGGGAGACATCAAAGGATTCTTCGACAACATCGACCACAATGTATTGATAGGAATTCTGAGGAAAAGAATCTCTGACGAAAGATTTCTCAGACTCATCCGTAAGTTCTTGAATGCTGGTTACATTGAAAATTGGGAATACCATAACACCTTTTCGGGAACACCGCAAGGAGGTATAATAAGTCCTATATTGGCAAATATCTATCTTGACTGTTTCGATAAGTACATGGAAGAATATACCCGTAATTTCAACAAGGGAAAAGAAAGACATCTAACAAAGGAGTATTCAAGACTCAGCGAACAGATATACAAACTGAAAGCTGAGATTGAAAGTGCGAAAGATGCCGAAAGTGCGAAACAACTTAAAGACAAATATGAGAAACTTAGACGTGAACGGCTAAAGGTTACATGTAGGGATTATATGGACGACACCTATAAAAGACTGAAATACACGAGATACGCCGATGATTTTTTAATCGGTGTTATTGGTAGCAAGGCGGACTGTATCAAAATCAAGTCTGACATAACTCAATATATGCAAGAATGTCTGCATTTGGAAATGTCGCAAGAAAAGACTTTGATAACAAACGCTCAAAAGCCTGCAAAATTTCTCGGATATGAAGTCTTAGTCCGTAAAACTGACGTAACCAAACGTAACAAGTTCAATGTACCAGTCCGAAGTTTCAATGGTACAGTTGTCCTCAAGGTAGCCACAGAAACTGTAAAAAACAGATTGGAACACTATGAAGCCATTAAATATAAGATGGAAAACGGGGTTCAAACGTGGTTTTCTAAATTGAGGGGCAAACTGATGAAAAAGAAAATAGAAGACATAGTAGCACGGTACAACTCTGAAATCAGAGGATTCTACAACTATTACAGTATAGCCAATAACGTCTCGTATGCAGCTTCTAAATTTGGCTACATTATGGAATACAGTATGTATCATACCATTGCAGCAAAAACAAACAGTTCAATCAGTAAGGTCATTGACAAATACAAAAAAGGAAATGACATCATTGTTCCGTATCACGATGCAAAAGGTAAACTACGTTACAGAGTATTCTACAATGAAGGTTTCAAACGCAAACTGCCATCGTCTTTCGCAGATGTGGACAATATCCCATATATAATCACAGTACCACAACCAACGCTGGTTGAAAGGTTAAAATCCGAGGTGTGTGAGTTGTGTGGGAAAGTCGGTCCTGTTGTAATGCATCATGCAAGAAATCTGAATCATCTGAAAGGAGATACGGAATGGGAAAAACTGATGCTCGCAAAACATCGAAAGACTTTGGTCGTATGCACAAGTTGTAATGCAAAAATACAGAGCCATGCAGGATAAAGTCATGTTATCAATGGAGAGCCGTATGCGTGGAGACATGCAAGTACGGTTTGGGGGCAGGTATGAGGAAACCTACTGCCGAAAGGCGGCAAGGCGTCTTGTACCGAGCCTACGAACAGGTAAGGGAGGAAACATCATCGCTTTGGCGCAGGAGCTTTACGGTTCGGACTATGTGCCTTACCTGCTTGGTAAGATAGCGGAACAAGCACCGCACGTCCGTCCCGTGTCTTTCTCTTTTCGCCAGCAAGCATCCGAACCGAGTTTCCAACATTTGAAAGTGGGCGAACTCACGCACCCTGCATTGCTCCGCTACTTGCAGGAACGTGGGATAAACACCGCACTGGCGCAGACGGAATGTAAGGAACTGCACTTCATCCATAACGGCAAGCCCTATTTCGCCATCGGATTCCCGAATGTGGCAGGAGGCTATGAGGTGCGCAACCGTTTCTTCAAGGGCTGCATCGCCCCGAAGGACATCAGCCATATAAGACAACAGGGCGAACCAAGAAACGTGTGTTATCTGTTCGAGGGCTTCATGGATTACCTCTCGTTCCTTACCATCAGAGTGAAGAACAATCCGCAATATTCACGATTGACAACGCAGGACTATATCATATTGAACTCCGTTTCCAATCTCGCAAAGGTGGAAAACCTATTGGCGACCTATGTACAGATTGGCAGTTTCCTTGACAACGACACGGCAGGACGGAACGCCTGTGAATCCTTAAGGGCGAAGTTCGGGGAACGCTTGCTTGACAAGTCGCTGTACTATCGTGAATACAAGGACTTGAACGACTACCTGTGCGGTAAGCCCTTGTCCCAATCGGTAGAGCCGATAGAGCAGGAGAAGCAAGTCCAATCCGCAAGGCGGATGATGCATCCACCGAAAAAACGAGGGCTGAAGATGTAGAAAGCGAATGCTTGCAGCGACACGGATATTTGCCAACGGAAAATGCCGTAGCTTATTAGGGAATTTGTCCGAGCCGCATTGCAAGCAACGCTGAAAATACCCCAATAAGCCAAAGAGGTTGCACCTCTCTGGACACACCTCAGCCAACGGCAAAAGCCGTACAGGAGTAAAATCATCAACCATTGTTTCACAAGCTAAAAAAAAAGATTATTATATGGGTTATGCAGTATTACACATGGAGAAGACAAGCGGAACGGATGCCGCCATGTCAGCGCACATTGAGCGCACCATCAAACCGAAGAATGCCGATGAGAGCAGGACGCACCTCAATCGGGAACTGATAAGGTTTCCTGATGGTGTGGAAAGCAGGACACAAGCCATACAGTACCGATTGGACACCGCAGGACTGACACGCAAAATCGGTAACAACCAAGTGAGGGCTATCCGTGTCCTGCTAACGGGAACTCATGATGATATGGAACGCATCACCAACGAGGGCAGACTTGACGAGTGGTGCAGCGACAACCTGAAATACCTTGCCGACACATTCGGTAGAGAGAATATCGTGTCGGCAGTCCTGCACATGGACGAGCAGACACCGCACATACATGCTACACTTGTTCCCATTGTCAGAGGAGAACGCAAACGCAAGAAGAAGGAGGAACAGGTGAAGAAGCGATACCGCAAGAAACCGACAGACACAGTCCGATTGTGTGCCGATGATATAATGACACGTACCAAACTCAAATCCTATCAGGACACATACGCCCAAGCCATGAGCAGATACGGATTGCAACGTGGCATAGACGGTTCTGAAGCGAAGCACATTTCCACACGGCAGTATTATCGTGATTTGGTGCAACAGACAGAGCAGTTACAGACAGATATAGAGCAACTTCAAGACCGCAGGGAAACGGCACAGGAGGAACTCAGACGGGCGAAAAGGGAGATACAGACTGAAAAGCTGAAAGGTGCGGCAACAACCGCAGCTGCCAACATCGCCGAGAGTGTCGGCTCTCTTTTCGGCAGCAATAAAGTCAGGACATTGGAGAGGGAGAACAGGAATCTGCATGAGCGTATATTTGAGCTTGAAGAAGAAGCCCGACAAAGGGAACAGCAACAGGCAAAGCGCATACAGGAGATAACGGATGCATATGAACAGCGGCATCGCAAGCTGTCAGAGTTCGTGAATTTCGTCAAACGCTATTTCCCGTATGTTGAAAAGCTGATGCCGACAATAAAGTTCTTGCGTGACACTCTGAATTTTGGCGATGGGCTTATCAGGAAACTGTGTGCATTCAAGGACGTTTCAATTAAAGGCGACCTTTATTCTCCCGAGTTCAGGCAGCACTTTAAGGCTGACGGTGCGGTTTGCTCTCTCAAACAGAATACGGAAGGTAATTTCGATTTCAAGATAGACGGAGTTTCGCATGTAAGTTGGTTCAGACGCAGGAAAGATGAGTTTATGGAAGCGTTGGGATTGCCGACAAGGAAACAAAACAGGGGTATTCAGTTGTAAATCAAATAAAGTCCGTGATAGTTGAATGCCATATCACGGATTTTTTGTACTTTTGCACTTGGATTGAGGTGACTCTTTCCAAGACATATTGCTCAATAGCTTCACAATCACCACCGCAAGTAAAAGAGCAAATCATCAATATTGGGACTGCACCCATACGGGCGCAGGCATCCCATATTTGATGATGGTTTGTGGTGAACCGTGAAGCGTATGGCGTATGTCTGCGCTTTTTTGTAACTAAAAAACAAAGAATATGAGAAGAATATTATTAGGAGCTTTGCTCGTTACATTGTTTGCATCATGCAGCAAATCGCTGGAAGATAAGGCGAACACATTGATAGAAGAGGATATAAAGAAAACATTGTATCATCCTGAAACGTACGACCCGGCGGAAACTCAGGTTGATAGCGCATTTACTCCTTTTGATGATCCTGTATTTTATGAAAAGACAATACAATTATGCAAAATAGGGATGTCTATTGATGAATATGACAGAAAGATGAAGAGTGCAAAATCTTCAATGTCTATTTGGAGCGGACCATACCAATCTGCTTATAGCAAGAATGAATATCAAGAAGCAAAAGATGAATATGACGAGAACGCACAGAATAAAAAAAATGCGGAGAAAAAAGCAAAGAAACTTGCAGACGAACTGAAAACCATGCTGGATAAAGAACAGTTGTTTATAGGTTTTAAAGCTCGACATCGTTTTCGTGCTAACAACAATGCTGGGCAAATCGTTTTCGGGGAAATGAAGTATCTGTTTGACAAGGACATGAACAAGATTGTAGCATCATACGACATGGATGATGACGAATATAAGACCGTGCAAATTGTTTATAAGCAGATGCTTGGCGAAGATGTTCAGATTGAGGGCGAAAATTTCGATGATGACGAAGTATTGGAAGAATAAAAGTTGTACAATAAGATGATACACACGTTTTACGATGTTTTGTCGGATGTCATATAACTTTGCATTGTAAAATCAAAACTGTTAATATGACAAACAAAAGAACTATAGGAGAACTCATAGAAAATGAAGTTCGCAAACAACAAATTCCGATTACTGAATTTGCTAAGATGATTTGCTGCCAAAGAAATAATGTTTATGACATTTTTAAACGCAGCAAAATGGATATTGCTCAGTTGAAGCAAATTTCAAAAGTACTGAACCGCAATTTCTTTAAGGAACTTGCCGAGGATGTGGAACTGATAAACGACAGCAAAGAATCTGAAGAAGAGGTAATGAAGCAAAAAGCTGTATCGCAGTTCTTAAATGTCGTACCAGATATACTGCGCAAATTAGGAAAGTCTTCAGCTATAGTTTTCAGTAAATTAGATGAACCTGGATATGAGGATTGCCCTACACCTGATTTTGGATTGTCTGACTATTTTATTACTTTCACTATAGGTGAAACCCTAAAAGAGCGTATAGGTAATTGCGCTGCACTTCCGATAGCTCCTGCCTTTAGCGATGATGGCTGTATGGTAGAAGTATGCACTAATGTTGTTTATAGGTCAGTATGTGTAAATGTAAAATTGGATTATAAAACAGCCGATGAATGGTACAAATTTTTAGCTTTTGCATTTGAAATTTATACAAGATTTGGGAGGAAATAAACAATGAATATACATTCTATTCTGAATGATTATACGGAAATAAAAGAATGTTCTTATAAAGGAGAACATTATTCCGTTCGTGATAACGGAGCTGTATTACGCCATGCACGAGAAGGAAAGCGTATAAGGAAAGATGATAATACGTGGACTTTCGGAAAGCCAAATGAGAATACTGGATATATGGAAATTGGGACAGAACGGGTACATCGAATTGTGGCTTTCGCTTTTCTTGGCGAACCTCCCACACCTCAGCACATCGTTGATCACATTGATACCAACCGCAGGAACAACAGACCTCAAAACCTCAGATGGCTGACAAAGTTAGAAAATGCGTTGAACAATCCGATAACAAGAAAGAAAATAGAATATCTTTGTGGGAGCATTGAGGCTTTTGTGAATGACCCTTCAATAATACAGGAGTTTGTCGATGACAATCCAAATTATGAATGGATGAGAACCGTAACACCGGAAGAAGCAAAAGCCTCTTACGAAAGATTGTGCGCCTGGGCAGAAACAAAAAATAATGAGAAATCTTTAGGCGGAGCTATTGGAGAATGGATTTATACTCCTTATGGAAGGGAAGAGAAGAAATCTCCTTTTGAGAGAGAACAACATAATATAAATGTAACTTCGGAACAAATTGGCAATATGATTAGTATTGATTCGCACACAGATAGCCTGACCGAATCATTAACACCTAATGCCATGCAAAGATATTGGCGTACACCAACAGAATTCCCACTCTGTCCTTCTGAAGTTGGAGATAGGCCACTGACCACTTATCTGAACAATTTGAAAAAAGGTGCTGTCATAACTAAAAATCAATATGCCACACATTTTATAGATGATTTTGCATCATGTAATGATAATCGCCTTGTGATAATCACACATGCAGATGATGGAATAAAGAAGTTCTCAATGATTACTATAACATTTGAGGACGGGAAATACGTGCATGAAGGAACAACGTTCTTTGAGGAACAAGGTGCGCAAAAGGCTCTTACTTTGGCTCAGGGACTTAAATGGGAAGGTGAAGACGGAATAGATGATTATTGTTAATAGACATGATATGAAAAGACTATTTATCATAAGTGCTTTCTTGATGATGTTTTACACATTATACGCACAAACTGTTACAGACTCTGCAACAGTTGTTAGAAGTGTTGATGAAGTTGCAAGATATAAACTATATCCGACAACTAATATGTGGACATTTCTGAAACTTGATACAAGGAATGGTCGTATTTGGCAAGTGCAATGGTCGTTTGAAGATGACAAACGTTTTGAAACAGCACTATCTTTATATTCAGTTGTATGGAAAGACGAAGAAGTCAATGGACGCTTTATTTTATATCCAACAACCAATAATTATAATTTCATCATGCTTGACCAAATTAATGGAAAAACATACCAAGTGCAATGGTCTCAAGAACCTGATAAAAGAATCATCGTGCCAATTGAATGATATATCCAATTATAAAACAACAGTTAATTATTGGATAACAAAATCCATCCAGCAAATAGTGAGAAACAAATAATAGGGAATTCGAAACAGTTAAATACAGTCAAAGTTTAGCTGACTGAAAGAATTTTTTGATTACATTTTGTATTTTTGCATTTTTAAAGCGTTATTTGAAAAAAGCAAAACTGAGAAATCCGATGAAATCTGCAAGTTGGCAAATCGTAACCCGACAGAGCGTAACATTAATGTAAATTACTCAACGTCAGCACATAATTTGGTGTCAAGCTCTTTTGCGGTAGTAGATTACTGAAAATGTACTCTTCATCGTTCTTAATTTTTGGATTTCAAA
>ERZ773134.1154-NODE-1154-length-23624-cov-5.810641_pt1 | contig 23624 bp, 22 predicted proteins | sample MGYA00580856_ERZ773134 | MGnify/ENA primary metagenome ERZ773134 (study PRJEB29015, sample SAMEA2737823) | human gut metagenome | biome: human gut; feature: human-associated habitat; material: faeces | place: China | collected 2012 ... | reverse complement strand
CCCAAAGGGGGAGCCCTTGGCAGCCACATCAATTCCGCTGTTCTGATGGGAAGCAACCGCATCGGGTGGATTTTCTTGAAGTTTTCCTGTATTATAAGGATAGTATGGGAGGTACTGCTATGAAATCTACTCGTCGCTGGCAGCAGCTTTTGCTGAACAGTCTGGCTATCATCCTGGGCAACGCACTGTATTCGCTGGCGGTGGCCCTGTTTCTGGAACCCGCCGGGCTCATCACGGGCGGTGCCACCGGCATCGCACTGGCCTTCGGGCGGCTGACGGGGCTCTCCGTCTCCGGTTTCCTCTTCCTCTTCAACATGTCCATGCTGGTGTGGGGCTGGGCGGTGCTGGGCAAGAAGTTCGCACTGAACACCCTTGCCAGCAGCGTGCTGAGCCCCGCCTTTCTGGGGCTGTTTGAGCGGCTGCTGGACGGCCGGGTGCTGACTGAGGATATCTTCCTCTGTACCATCTTCTCGGGTCTGGGCATCGGCGTTGCGCTGGGCATGGTCATCCGGGCGGGCGCTTCCACAGGCGGCATGGATATCCCCCCGCTGGTGCTGCAGAAATGGTTCCGCTGGCCGGTGTCCATCACCATGATGCTCTTTGATATCGCCATCCTGCTGGTACAGGCAGCGTTCAGCCAGCCGGAGCAGGTGCTCTACGGCATCGTGCTGGTCATCACCCACACCATCGTCATGGACAAGATGCTGATGCTGGGCGACAGCCGCACCGAGGTCAAGATCATCAGCACCCGGTCGGATGAGATCCGCACCGCCATTCTGGCTGAGATCGACCGTGGTGTGACCGTGCTCCACGGCGAGGGCGGCTACACCGGTGAGCCCAGCGAGGTGCTGCTCAGCATCATCTCCAACCGGGAGCTGCCCCGGCTGGAAAAGCTGGTTCATTCCATCGACCCCGCCTGTTTCCTCATCGTCAGCCGCGTGACCGAAGTCAGCGGCCGGGGCTTCTCGATGGAAAAGGAATACCAGTAAATCTCCTTGACAGTGTTTCTGCTATCTGCTATATTGATGTCAGAATAACAAAGTCGATTTTGGGCTTTCGCACAGGGACCCCCCTGCTTTTCGGGGTTATCTGTACGAAGGCCCGTTTTACTACAGGAAAAAGGAGCCAACTATGAAAATCACTCAGATCCCCATGGGGACCCACAATGCCCAGCTGACCTGCTACCTGCAGGATCCCTGCACCGAAATGCCTGCTCTGGATCGCTGCCCTGCGATCCTGATCTTTCCGGGTGGAGCCTATGCCTTCTGCTCAGACCGGGAAGCCGATCCTGTAGCGCTGGCCTTCCTGAATGCAGGCTACAACGCCTTTGTGCTGCGGTACAGCGTCTCCCAGAACTGTCCGGTGGAGGAGGTCTATACCAATGCCTTTGCCGAAGCGCAGGAGGCCATGGACTACCTGCATCAGAACGCAGGTGACCTGCACATCGACCCGGAGCAGATCGCCGTGGTAGGCTTCTCTGCCGGCGGGCATCTTGCCGCCTCGGTGGGCACCATGGGCCGGGTCCGTCCCGCGGCCATGCTGCTGGGCTACGCTGTGTTCAGCGTCCCGGGCAAGGCGTTGGGCATGGAGCTGCCGGACCTGCTGCAGCAGGTGGATGACCAGACTCCCCCTACCTTCCTTTTTGCCACTCAGGGCGACCATCTGGTGCCCGCCACACAGTCCCTGCAGTTTGCCACCCTGTTGGCAGAGCGGAAGATCCCCTATGAGATGCATATCTTTGCTTACGGCGACCACGGCTTCTCCACCGGCAGCCGCCACATTGCCAATCCCCAAAACCCGGAAAACCCGGAATCCGCAGTGTGGCAGGGCATGGCACTCGGCTTCCTGAACCACATTTTCAACCACGACGTGCTGGTGCCCGCCCCGGAGGAAGTCAAGGAATTCTGTCTTGATATGAAGATCGGCACCCTGCTGGACACTCCTCAGTCCGCTGCCCTGATCCAGCAGCTGCTGCCGGAGCTGGCCCAATATGTGCAGCAGGAGCCCGGCTCCCGGGGCATTTCGGTGAATGATCTGCAATTCTACAGCAACAAAATGTTCGATGAAGAAAAGCTGGCCGCACTGAACGAAGCGCTGGTGAAGCTGAACTGAGGGAACACCACATGGAACGCTCTGAACTTCTTGCGCGGCTGGGATTTGCACCGCCGGAGGCCTGCCGGGTGCGGGTCATCATTGACACCGATGCAAAAAACGAGGGCGATGATGACTTTGCCATCCTGCACCATCTACTCACTCCGCAATTTGATGTGCGTGGTATCTGTGCCACCCATTTCGAGGTCAAAACCACCCAAAGGGGTCTGCCGCCCCACAGCATGGAACGCAGTTACCAGGAGGTATGCCGCCTGCTGAACGCCGCACACATCGACGATGTTCCTGTTCTTCATGGTTGTACTGCCCCTCTCGCCTCCCAGGAGGATGCTCCCGACTGTGAAGCTGTCGAGTTTCTGATCCAGGAGGCTCTGCGGGATGACCCGGCTCCCCTGTACATTGCGGCCCAGGGCGCTATGACAAACATTGCCGCCGCCCTGAACCGTGCCCCGGAGATTGCGTCCCGCATGACGGTGCTCTGGAACGGCGGCGGCCCCTATCCCGCCGGACGACCGGAATTCAATGTTCAGCAAGACCCCATCGCCTGCCGTGTCCTGTTGGACAGCGCTGTCACGGTCTGGCAGATCCCACAGGATGTCTACGCCAGATTCGAGGTATCCCTTTCCGAATTGGCGCTTCGGGTACGGCCCTGCGGCGAAGTGGGAGCCTATCTATTTCGGCAGCTGATGGACGAGTACCCCTCCGAATACGATCCCCGCTTTCCTCTGCGCACCGGGGGCAATTGGACTTTGGGCGACAACACTACCGCCGCCGTCCTGCTGGAGAATGGATTCCGGGGGCACTGGACACTCCGCCCGGCCCCTGTGCTCCTGCCCAGCCTGACCTATGCTGAAGCTCCTGACCGCAAAACCATCCGTGTCTATCACGATCTGGATGTTCGTTTTGCACTGGAAGATTTTTATTCCAAGCTGGCGCTGTGCTACCCCAGATAAGGATCATACAAAACAACAGCCCCCTCGGGCCCATAAGCTTGAGGGGGCTGTTGCTCTGTAATTCAGCTGTTACAGCAGCGGTGCAATGACCTTGAGCAGCATTCCGGTGGCACGGAGCAGATAATGCTTCTGCCAGATGCTGGCCGAGGTATTTTCCACCGCGCGGCACTGCTCCAAGGTGTGCTGGAAATCCTGCTCGATGTCCCGGATGCAGGGGGCATCCACCATCCAGACGGCATCCTCAAAGTGATGGTACAGGCTGCGGTAGTCCAGATTGATGGTGCCTACCACTGCTTCCCTGCCGTCCACTACGAACACCTTGGCATGGACAAAGCCGGGGCTCCATTCGCTGATCTTCACGCCCGAATCCAGCAGGGCTGAATAGTGGCTCTTTGCCAGTGCGTAGGGGAACTGCTTGTCCGGCTTTCCGGGCAGGATCAGGTGGACATCCACGCCCCGTTCAGCGGCAAATTTCAGGGCGGTCTCCAGTTCGCCGTCCAGAATGAGGTAGGGGGTCATAATGTGGATGTAATTCCTGGCCCGGTTGAGCAGGTCGATATAGACCATCTCGCCCACCCGCTCGCCGTCCAGCGGGCAGTCCCCGTAGGGAGCCGCCACGCCCTTTGCATTTTCCGGCACCGGAATGGGCCGGGTCAGGAACTGCTCATATTCCGGCTCCTTCAGGATGCCCCACATCTGCAAAAACTGAGCCGTCAGCGAACGGACCGCCTCGCCCTCCAGCATCACGGCGGCATCCTTCCAGCGGCCATGCTTCTGAATGTGGTTGATGTACTCATCGGCAAGATTCACGCCGCCGGTAAAACCGACCCGCCCGTCAATAACAAGAATTTTCCGGTGGTCGCGGTAATTATAGTGGGTGGAGACGAACGGCTGCACCGGGCTGAACACCTTGCACTGGATGTTCAGCTTCTCCAGCAGCCGGGGGTAATTGCGGGGCAGGGTGGAGAACTCACAGGTGCCGTCGTACATCACCCGGACATCCACGCCCTGCAGCGCCTTGCGGGCCAGCACTTCCAGGATCTTGCCCCACATCAGGCCCTCGTCGATGATGAAATACTCCACAAAGATATATTCTTCTGCCGTTTCCAGCTGGCGCAGCAGTTCCTCAAACTTTGCTTCGCCGCCGGGGAAATAGGTCATGGCGGTGTTCTGGTACACCGGAAAGCCGCCGCCCCGCCCATACAGGTACTTTGCCAGCGAGGCTGCACCGGGTTCAAGCGCTTTCAGCTGCTCCACGGCCTTTTGGCTTTGCGGCAGCCAGCCGCGCAGCTGATCCTCCAGCTCCAGCAGCCGTTTGCGCAGGATGTTGTGCCCGAAATTGCTCTTGACATAGAAGAACATCGGAATGCCCACCACCGGCGCAATGGCAACCACCACCATCCAGGTGATCTTGGCGCTGTTGTCCATCTTGCTGTTGAGCAGGTAGATGACCATGGCCGATGTAACGACCACGCTGCCGCCGAAGTAATGTGGCCACAGGTTGCCGAACCACCGGAAGATGCTGAACAGCAGCCCCACCTGCAGCAGCAGCAGGATCAGCACCAGGCCAAAGCGGCTGAAGATGGCGTGGATCACGCCCTTCTGCCCCTTTCTCAGCAGCCGCAGGCCGCCATCCTCAAACTGATGAACATAGCCCTTGACGTTCTGTTTCAGTTTCTCTGTTTTCATGTTCCGCCTTTCTTATTTCCGCCGCAGGGTCACCGCATAGGAGTCCTGTGCCGCGTGGCAGCGCTCCACCAGCTCCTTGGGCCGGGCGCAGACCCCGTGGTCATGCCACGGGTCATTGAACCAGTAGTTTTCCTCATCGTAGCCCACCAGCAGCAGGCAGTGCTCGTGGCACTTCCAGGCAAAGTCGGTGCCATCGGCCAGCAGCCAGTGATCCCGCTCCTCGGGCACCGGGGTAAAATCCAGCGTTGCCCAGAACACCACCGGCATTTCCTCGTCAATGAACCGGCACAGCTGCGCCGCGGTCTCGCCGCTCACGTCCAGCACCTCGAACCGGTCCGCCGCGCCTTCATGCATCAACGCACTCTGCAAGGCCTGCACGATGCAGGGGGCATAGCAGCCGTACCCGGTGTGGTCGTGGGGGTCGCCGGGGTAGACGAACATCGGGTCAGGCCCGTAGAGCCTGCCCTCCTGTTCCCAGTAGGGGGCGTGGGGCAGGTCGCGCTCAATGAACACATCCGGGTCAATGGGAATGCCCACAGCCTGCAGCAGCATCACGCTGCTGATGCTCTCGCAGCCGTTCACCCAGCGGGCAGTCTGGTCGATATACGGGGCCGGAACGATCTTTTTCATCAATTTTCCTCTTACTCTGTCAAAAACAATAGATTTGTGATATCATAAGCAGTGAGAAACAGGGGTGTTCCCCAACAATATATCTATTATAGCTTATTCTGACCGGTTTTTCTACCGGAATCGGCAGGCGGGAGGATTTTGGGACATGAACAATCTGATCATCGGCATCGCAGGCGGCTCGGGCAGCGGCAAAACCACGCTGGCTTACCGGCTCAAGGAGCGGTTCGGGGAGGACGAGGTGCGTCTGATCTCCCACGACAGCTACTACAAGCGCCACGATGAACTGCCCTTTGCAGAGCGCTGCAAGCTGAACTATGACCACCCGGACGCGTTCGACAACGACCTGCTCATCCAGCACCTGAAGGAGCTGAAAGCGGGCCGTGCCATCGACTGCCCCGTGTACGATTACGCCGACCTCAACCGCAGCAGCGAGGTGCAGCACATCGAGCCTGCCCCCGTCCTCATCGTGGAGGGCATTCTGCCCCTGGCTGAGCCGGAGCTGTGCAGCCTGTTCGATTACAAGATCTATGTAGACACCGACGCGGACGAGCGGATCCTCCGCCGCATCCTGCGGGATGTCAAGGAGCGGGGCCGCTCTCTGGACAGCGTCATCGCCCAGTACCGCGCCACTGTCAAGCCCATGCACGAGGCTTTTGTGGAGCCCAGCAAGCGCAACGCCGATATCATCATCCCCAATGGCGGTGAAAACGGCCCCGCCATCGAGATGCTGGCCCACCATATCCGCAGCCTGATCCAGAAGGCAAATCTGCGCTGAACTTTCACCGCAGTTCCGTATGATACCAAAAAGGGGTGGTTCCCGACCGGGAACCACCCCTTTTTATGATTCTGCGGATCCTGCTCAGACCTTGCAGCTCTCACCGCTGCAATGGTCACAGTCTTCTTCCAGCTTGCCCACAATGGGTTCCGGATCGATGCCCTGACGGCGGTAGTAGTCGTATGCAAAGCGGGCGTTGCCGGTCTTCTTTGCCAGACCTTCCACAGCCTCGTCGTTCAGGCCCAGGTTCAGGATGGTATCCATCATGCCGGGCATGGACTGACGGGCACCGGAACGGACAGAGACCAGCAGGGGGTTGGTGTTGTCGCCAAACTTCTTGCCGGTGATCTCTTCCAGACCCTTGAGATGCTCGAAGATGTCAGCGGTGATATCGTCATTGATCTGACGGCCGTCTGCATAGTACTGGGTGCAGGCATCCGTAGTGATGGTGAAGCCCTGGGGAACCGGCATACCGGCAGCAGTCATCTCTGCCAGACCGGCACCCTTGCCGCCCAGAGTATTCTTCATGGTGACCTTGTCGCCGCCGAAGGCATCGTTGCCCTCGCTGAAGTAGTACAGATACTTTTTGCTCATGCGTGTTTACCTCCCATTTGGTGACCCCCGGTGCCACGCCCGGCGGTCTCATCGCACTTTTTTCTCAAAGCTGATGAACATTGTCTTGTGAATGCTAAACTATTATACCAGAAAATTCCCACATTGCCACCGGGCAAAACACCGAATTTGTTTGATAAATTTTGTGCAATTCCCTTGAAATTTACCCAGTTTTCCGCTATTATAAAATGGGAGAAAGTTCGAGAGGTTTTTTGTTTTGCAGAGCCATTTTTCCGTATCTTGGATACATGCTGTTATCCATTAAAAATTCCGGCGGAATTCCACCTGCGGAACGGGCCGGAATTTCTCCCTCATGGATACAACAAAATACCACACCTTCCCAAGGAGGGACACTATTTATGGAAACCATTTCCAACGAAGCTCTGGCCGCAGCACGCGCCAAACTGGACGCTGCCGAGAGCCGGCGCGAGAACATCCTGCTTTTTCACATCGCCAACGGCGTGAACATTGAGAGCCGCACCGTCCAGATCGACGAAGGCGTTGTCATCGCCCCGGGAGCCACCATTCTGGCGGGCACCATCCTGCGCGGCAAGACGGTCATCGGCGCAGGATGCGTCATCGGCCCCAACAGCCTGATCGAGGACAGCACCGTGGACGAGGGCACCACCGTCAACGCCAGCCAGGTCTACGGCAGCCATCTGGGCCCCCACAACAACATCGGCCCCTTCACCCATGTGCGGGTAAACACTGTCACCGACTACGGCGTGCATCTGGGTGCCTATGTGGAGACCAAGAACTCCAACTTTGCCCGCGGCAACACCGTGAGCCACCTGACCTACATCGGCGACAGCGACGTGGGCAAGTACTGCAACTTCGGCTGCGGCACCGTCACCTGCAACTACGACGGCAAGGATAAGTTCCGCACCCAGATCGGCGATTACTGCTTCATCGGCTGCAACACCAACCTTGTGGCCCCGGTCAAGGTGGGCGACGGTGCCTACACCGCCGCCGGCAGCACCATCACCAAGGATGTACCCGCCCAGGCGCTGGGCATCGCCCGCGACCGCCAGACCAACCTTGAGGGCTGGGCCGCCCCCAAGATGGAAGCCTACATCGCCAAAAAGCAGAAGCTGGAGGAGGAGCAGAACAAGTAACTCTCCCGCTACCTTATAAGGTGTTATACAAAAAGCACCGCCCTGTATCTGTACTGATATAGGGCGGCTTTGTGTTTTTCCCGCAAAACAGATTTCTTTTTCTTCGCGCGTATGTTATACTAAAGAACTGTACCACACATTATTTTAAGCAAAAAGAAAAGGCAAAACAACAACTATGAATGCAAACGACATCTGGCTGATCGCGGGCCTTGGCAACCCGGAAGCAAAATACGATGGCACCCGCCACAACGCTGGCTTTGCCGCGCTGGACTCTCTGGCGGGCAAATGGGGCATCAGCGTCAGCAAAACCAAGTTTCAGGGCCTGTGGGGCCAGGGCGAGGTGGATGGCCACAAGGTGGTGCTGCTGAAACCCCTGACCTACATGAACCTTTCCGGCGATTCCATCGCTCCGCTGGCGGGCTTTTTCAAGATCCCTGCTGACCACGTCATCGTCCTGTGCGATGATATCACCCAGGCCCCCGGCAAACTGCGCATCCGGCCCTCCGGCTCGGCAGGCGGGCACAACGGCCTGAAGAGCATCATTGCCCGGCTGGGCGGGGAGAACTTCCCCCGCATCCGCATCGGCGTGGGTGCCAAGCCCCGCCCGGACTATGACCTTGCCGACTGGGTGCTGGGCAAGTTCCCGCCGGAGGATGCCAAAGCCATGGCCGACCGCTACCCCGACCTGGAGGCAGCGGCCAAGCTTATCATGGACGGTAAGCTGGGTCTGGCGCAGAGCAAGTATAATGGGTGAGGGAGAACCCCCCAGTCGCCTGCGGCGACAGCCCCCGCTAATAGGGGGGCCCTTGGCATTGCGTAAAGTTTTACGGTTTTGCCAAGGCCGCCCCTATTAGGGGCGGTGGCATTGCGAAGCAATGACGGTGGGGTTCTTCCTCTCCCCCGAAAACTTTTTTCAAAAAATTTCGAAAAAAAGTGAAAGGAATCTGCGTTTCATGTATTATAGAGAGTGAAACTGCGAATGTATAACACAAAACCGCGTGATATATCAATGCGGCGGGCGGTGCGGATAAGTTAGACTGCGCTACTCCCCGCAATATATTACGGCGGTTCATAACTTGCTGTATATCGCAGAATATTTTGTCTGAAAAGGGGAAGGGAAAATAAAATTCCACTATTGAAAATACTGGATATACATGCTATAATTACGATAATGGGTTTGTCTGGTAAAAATAACCTGCCAGGGGAAAGAACGACAAAAGTCGGATATCTTTTTCTCCGGTTTTGCCAAAAATACTATGATGCAGGGAGGGCTCCACTGTGCGGAAAAATCATCACGGAAAAAAAGATAGGCTGGTGAAGCGCGTTTTTGCGCTTTGTCTGGCGCTTGCGGTCATCTGCACCTGCCTTGTGCCGGTGTTTGCAACGGAGGGTCTGATCGATCCTCAGGTTAATCAAGAGGCCTCCCGGCCCGTAGATGACGGCGTGGCATCCTATCCTGACGACGAATTTGCCGGTTTCGGCGAGGAGGAAGCCACCCGGCCTGTAGACGGCGGCGAAGCTGCCGGTTTTGGCGAGGAGGAAGCCACCCGGCCTGTGGAAGGCGGGGAGGACAACCTCGACGGCGGCCCCAACGTTAAGGAAACGGAGTGGGGCACCGTCATTGAATACGGCCCCAGCTCCAGCACCGGTACCGACCCCGACCCCGTGACCCAGTGGTCCGGCGAGGACGACGTGGTGGAAAAGCCTGATGACAAAGTGGTCGTTTCCGGCGACGAGATCAAAAAGCTGCAGGACATGGTGGTCTACCGCTTCTGGCTGAAGGAGCTGAACGCCAACGACCTGAAGGACATTACCGCTCAGGCACAGATCAACAATATGACGGAAAGCGAGTATCTGGCCCGGAACGGTGAGGTTCTGTGGAATCTGTACTTCATTCAGGCTGTGCCCCGGGCAGAGACCATTGCGGACTACAGCAGCTACATCAAGAACCCCTCCTCCAACCGGGACCCCAAGGGCGAACTGCGGCTGTTTGACTACTGGTACACGCTGGACGAGTTTGGCAACCGGGTGCGCCTGAACCTCACCGACCCCACCAGCAACATTCTGGACGACAAGACCACCACCGTGAACGTCTACGCCGCATGGAAGGACGGCACCGTGGGTTCCGATCAGGAAGAGTCCGTGGATCACGAGGATCTGGTGGACAAGAACCCCGTGCCTGTGGATCTGGAAACCAAGGCCTCTGCCTCCTACGTGGACGAGGACGGCAACACGAAGAGCGTCAATCTGCCGGTGGAAGTGAAAAACCTGCCCTCTGCCGCCCATAGCCTCAGCGTCATCCACATGGGTGATGACGATATGCAGACCTTCTACGAGAGCCACGAGGACAGCTTTGGGGAAATGATGCCCATTCTGGGCCTGAAGATCTCCCCCAAGAACGCCAAGGGTGAAAAGGTGCAGCCTGTCAAGGGCCAGAAGGCCACCGTCACCGTCTCCGGTCTGGAAAAACTGCCGGAAATGGAAGGCGCAACTGCCGACACGCTGAAGGTGTTCCACGAGACCTCTGACGGCAATGTGGAGATTCTGGATGTCCTTACTTATACCAACGGCACCCTGACCTTTGAGACCTCCAGCTTCAGCCCCTTTGTGGTTGTACGGACGGATGGGTATGCAGTTGATACAATGGATATCAATAGCATCACAAAAGTTTCTATCAAGGACGATATTGCAAATAGTGGCCACTACGTTCTGAAAATCACTGCGGACGGCAAGGATTATGAAGGCGCAGAAGCAGGAACGTTGCTAAAAAAGAATGGCTTTACTGTGACCTGGAAGAAGGGTGGTACTGTTGTTGACCGCCTTGAGATAACAAATGGTGTTTATAGCCGTGAAGAAAATGGCGGCTGGGTTGATGTCGTCTACACGGATGGCGCTAATTTGACTTATACTGTGACCATTGCTAAAGACACTCAAAGCCTAAATGATAGTTTGACGGTTAATTATAACGATGAGCTGAAAAATGGTGGCTTTGAAGATGTGCTCAGTAATGGTACGGATCAGATCAACGCTGATGATGCTCCTAATCTGGTGTGGAAGACAACTGCAATAACTGGTGGTCAACACAAAATCGAAATTGGCAATACGAAGGGGATGACATCGGTCTATGAGCTACAAGCAAATGGCGATAAATGGGATAATGTACAGTTGTCTAACACGGCAAAAGCGTATGGTTGTGCAAGTGCAAATACTGGTGACCAGTTTGCAGAGCTAAATGCTGAAGGCGCAGGTGCTCTATATCAGGATGTTTTGACAAAGCCGGGCCAACCAATGAATTGGCGTTTCTACCATAGAGCGCGTACGCGCAGAGGTTATGAAGACCAGTCCAAGAGTGTTATTCAGAGTGGAAGTGACACAATGGCCATGGTGATTGCACCACTTGAACTTGTGAAAGATGTTACTACACAGGCTCAGTTGGAAAGCCTGCTTGGTGAGTGGCATAATGGCGAAAATCACATTACAAAGAATAATAAAAGATACACAGTTTATGTATACGAGGCAACGGCTGCTATCGAGGATTTATCTGGTACTAGGAAATGGGATCAGGTCAATTGTTATGCTAAATATTCCACTTCTAGCTGGACGGAGAGTAGCGATACCTATAAGATTCCGGACGGCCAATATTTGACCCGATTCTTCTTTGCAGCAATTTCTACTGCTTCTGACGACGACCAGACTAACCAGACTAAGACTATGGGTAACTTGCTGGATGATGTCTGGTTTAGCCAGAACGTTGCACCGCCAACTTCCGGCACAGGCCGTGTTACTGTTACCAAGAAGTTCTATGGTTTGACAGAGGCAGAAGCTAAGACATTAGGGAATAGCGGTTTCATTTCTTATAACCGAAGTGTGGCTCATCGTGGTATTGCTGACCAGGCGCTGACAGCGGTTGATTTTAGTGGTGATATTTGGACGAACGGCTATGATGATGAGAATGGACCTTATGTTTCTGTAAGCCATGTGTTCGATGAAGTTGTTGAAGCAAATACGGATTACACATATTATTTCAAAGAAGATGTCAAGAAGGCTGATGTTAGTGGTTACAAATTGACAAGAACCCTTGTAGATGGTATCGAAGGCAAAAATGGTAGTGTGACTATGAGCAAGGAAAACAGCAACCGGTCTATAACCTTCTCGAACTTCTACGAGAAGAAGACCGCTGATGTTACTATTTCCAAAATTGTCACCGGCCTGATGAGCGATACCCACAAGGACTTTGCTTTCAGAATTACCGGACTGGAAGGCAAGGGCGCGACGCTTGAGAATGGCAATTTGTCCAACTTCACCCTGACGCACAACGGTAGCGTTACCCTGAAAAATGTGCCCATGGATACCGTATTTGCTGTGGTGGAGACGCTGGGTGCTGACAGTGGGTATGAGACCAAGGCCACCGGCCATGATACCGATGCAACTCGTACCTTCTACTACAAGTTGGTGCTGGAGGATGGCGAGCAGAAGCTGATGGCCTGTGATGCAGATGGCAACAATGCAACTGAACAGAATGAGCTGGCAATTACCGTGACCAACCACTGTGGCCTTCTCCCCGACACCGGTGTTCTCCTCGACACCCTGCCTTACATCGTCATCCTTGCTGTGGTCGTTGGCGGCGGCATCCTGCTGATGCTGCGCAAGCGCCGCAAGAACGACGACTAAGGAGGCCGCAGGATGGCAAAAGTAAAAAAGCAGAAGCCGCAGCGGCTGGCCGGTGCAGAGGAAAGCTGTATCAGCCCGGAGCAGGAAGCGATCATCCGGTGGTTCCGGACGGTGAAATTCCGCAAGAACCTGCTGGGCGGCGTGGACGAAGCGGCAATGTGGAAGAAGCTGGAAGAGCTTTACGCCCTGTACGAAGCCGCCATCCGCGCCGAACGCACCCGCTATAATGTGCTCTTGGAGCAGCAGACCGGAAGCCTGCCCTTGGATACCACCAAAGTAGACAGCTCTGACCCCCAAAAGGAGGCGCATTCCGATGCACCCGCTGGACAATGAAGCTCTGAAGCTGGGGGCAAAGGCGGTGCGCCGCCGCAGGCTGGACGCTGAGAACCGGCAGGATTTCATCAGCCTGCTGGGCCGCGTTGTGGTGATCCTGCTGTGCGCCTGGGTGCTGTTCACGCAGGTGTTCCTGCTCACGCAGGCCAAGGGCAGTAGCATGTTCCCCGCGGTAAAGGATGGCGACCTGCTCATCTGCTACCGCCTGCAGAAAACCTACGCAAAAAACGACGTTGTGGTCTACACCCAGGGCGGTAAGCTCCGGGTGGGCCGCATCCTTGGGCGCGAGGGCGACCTTGTGGCTCTGGACGACAGCGGCACCCTTGTGGTGAACGGCGCGGTGCAGAGCGGCGAGATCCTCTACCCCACCTACGCAAAGGACGCGCTGGAGTACCCCTACACGGTGCCGGAGGGCTGCGTTTTTGTGCTGGGCGATTACCGCACACAATCCGAGGACAGCCGGGACTTTGGCCCGGTTCCGCTGGAGGATGTGCAAGCAAAAGTAATTACACTACTGCGGCGACGCAGTCTGTAATACCACGGAAGCCGGAAGAAGCTGCCGGCATCCTGCCTGTGAACCGCGGAGTTTGGGCCGCGGCACAGGAGTACGAACTATTTCTTACTAGGGAGGAATAACAATGAAACTGAAGAAATTCTTCGCGGGCGTTCTGGCTGCCGCCATGATGCTCACCGTCGGCGCAACTGCAGCGTTTGCGGAGGGGCCGGCTACCACATACCAGGATCAGAGTGAAGTTAAGATTTACAAGCATTATGGTCTTGAGGGCAATGGTACAAGCCCTGAGGAAACTTTCTATCTTGTTCAGGCAGATAAGAAAGTTTTGACGGGTGATATTAAAGATTCCGATATTCCCGATCTGACTGCACTGACCAATGCACCGACATCTACGGATGGTCGCCATTATGTTGCATCTGTGAAGTTCGGTGAAGGTGGTGCCAAAGCAAACGATGCTGAGAATGTGGGTGAGTTTGTGGTCAAACTGCCTACGTATGATCACGTAGGTAAGTTTGAGTACACCCTGCAGGAAGTTGCTGGCAACACTGCCGGTGTTACCTATCGTCTGGACACCATTAAACTGGTTGTCAGTGTCATCAATGATGGCGCAATTCGTGTTGCTGGTGTTCACACTGAGAACGAGGGCGGCGAGAAGAGCAGCTCTTTCAGTGACAACAAGTACGCTGCCAATACTCTGACTGTCTCCAAGTACGTCAGCGGTAATATGGGCGATAAGAAGACTTACTTCCAGTTCGAACTGAGCCTTGAACCGGGTACTGCAAATGGCCGCAAGAACTTTGCAGAGAACTATACTATTACTTATCCCACAAATGGTTCCGATAAGAATACCACCAATACAATCGTGGTTGGTGGTGCCTCTGTTAAGTTCTGGCTGAAGAGCGGTGAATCCATTTCCATTGCAAACCTGCCCGAGGGTGTTGAGTGGACTGTGAGCGAGCTGGATGCAGATGGTAAGGCTGTTGCAAATGGTGCAACAAATGGCGTTTACACTGTCAGTGTTGACGGTGCAAACGGTTCTATCGTTGCAGCTGGTGCATCTGAAACCAGCAATAAGGCATCCTTTACCAATACCCATGAGGGCACCCCTGACATGGGCGTTATCCTCGACAACGCTCCTTACATTGCTCTGCTGGCCATCGTTGCCATTGGCGGTGTGGCCCTGATGCTGAACAAGCGCCGCCGCGACGAGGAGTAAGAACCTGACCGTGTAAACGTTTAGCTTGCCCTTTGTCCAACCTCTCAGTCACGGGCTTCGCCGTGACAGCTCCCCTAGTAGGGGAGCCCTTGGCAGGCCGTCGCATTTTCGATGGTTTGCGCTTCGCTACTGTTTGCTCTGCTGGCGCAACGTTATTTCTGCCTTGCGGCAGATGATGCTCTTGGAGCGCCAGCGATCAGATCGAAAAATGAATCTCATGCCAAGGCCTCCCCTACTAGGGGAGGTGGCATCGAGCGTCAGCGAAGATGACGGAGAGGTTGTATAGAGCAGCCGCTCCCCGTGAGCCGCCCTTGGCTCTCCCTTTGGGAGAGCTGGCGCGCAGCGCCTGAGAGGGCGCATCCATCCGAAAACCAATCAATTAGAATGCTTAACCGGAGGTGGGCTGTATCAATTGGCAGAGAAAAGCGTTGAGGGCAGCCGACTTTCTGGTAAGCGCGGTGGTCGTGCTGTTCCTGGTGGTCGCCGGGGCGTATTCAGCCTATGCCCTGTGGGACAACTCGCAGGTGTACGCCGCCGCAGACAATGTTCAGGCAGAGCTTTTGCAGTTCAAGCCCAAGGCGGGCGCGGATAACGGCGCAAGCTTTGAGGAGCTGCTGGGCATCAACCCGGATGTCTGCGCGTGGGTCACACTGGACAACACCGCCATCGACTACCCTGTGGTACAGGGCGAGGACAACTTCACCTATGTAAACACCGATGTTTACGGTGATTTCTCGCTGGCAGGCAGCATCTTTTTGGATGTGAACTGCGACAAGAACTTCACCGACCCTTACTCTCTGCTGTATGGCCACCACATGGAAGAGAGCAAGATGTTCGGTGATCTGGATCTCTACAAGGACGTAGAGTTCTTTGCAGAGAACACCACCGGTGAGCTGATCCTGCCCGACCGCACCTATGATCTTCAAACCTTTGCATGTCTGCTGGTCCCTTCGTCTGAGAGCGCGATCTTCCAGCCCCAGCGCTGGGACAGCGACCTGCAGGGGTTGTACACCTTTGCGCAGGAGAACGCCCTGAACCTGAACACCGAAACGCTGGCCGCCATGAAAGCGGCGGGCGATGAAGCTCAGGTGCTGGCGCTGTCCACCTGTTCAACGGAGTTTACCGATGCACGCACCATTCTTCTGGCGTGGATGATCCCGTCCGCGTCGGATTCATAAAGGAGAGGATGAAATGAGGTTCCGTAAAATCGCGGCAGCACTCCTGACGCTTGCGTTGGGGTTCTGCCTGTGTCAGCCGGCGGCATTTGCGGCCACCGCGGCTGACCAGCATACACAGCTGCAGGAGCTTCCGGTTTCCATTCAGTCCACGGGGGAAACACCTCTCCCAAAGGAAACACTGACTGTGGAACTTGAGGCTGTGGACAATGCGCCCCTGCCCGAGGTGACCACTCTGGAGATCACCGACGGCGAGACCGGCAGCTTTGGCCCCATCAGTTACACCAAGCCCGGCTACTACGTTTACACCGTGCGGCAGCGCGCCGGTGTCAACACCCGCGGCACCTACGATGAAACCGTGTACTATCTGCGCGTTTCCGTGGTGTGGGACAACGACAAGCTGGTGGCCCGGATGGCCGTGCACACACAGGCCGACCTGATGGACGAAAAGGTGAGCAGCATCACCTTCAACAACAACTACAAGGCCATCGAGACCCCGTACTACCCGGACCCGTATGACCCTGATCCCGTCACCCCGCCCACCCCTTCCACGCCGGAGAACCCGGCCCCGGCAGATGCCCGCCCGACTGTGACTGAAACCACCACCCCTAGTGCACCGGAGCCCACCGCCCCGGCCAGCGTGGTGGCGGATGCCCGCCCGGCCGAGGGCCCCAAACTGATCCAGACCGGTCAGCTGAATTGGCCCATACCTGTTCTGACGGCAAGCGGTCTGGTGCTGGTGGCCGTGGGTGCCTACCTGATGGAGCGCAGTAAGAAACGTGAAAAGAATGCGTAAAGTATCCCCCGGGCTTGTCTGCATCGTGCTGGGTGTGGTGCTCCTGCTGGCGGCTGGCGGCCTGTACGCCTACAACCGCTACGAGGATGCCCACGCCGGTGCCGAGGCTCAGACCGTGGTGGCCGACCTTCAGCAGAAGGTGGAGACCCCGGAACCGGAGGCAGAGAGCGGCCCCCTGGACCCCGAGCTCCCGGTGGTGGAGATCGACGGCAACGAATATGTGGGTGAGATCTCCATTCCCGCCATCGGCATTGACCTGCCGGTGATGAGCGAGTGGAGCTACCCCCGCCTGAAGATCGCCCCCTGCCGCCAGTTCGGCTCTTCCCGCACCGATGATCTGGTCATTGCGGCGCACAACTACGAGAGCCATTTCGGCAAGCTGACCTCCCTCACAGCGGGGGACAGCGTTATCTTCACCGATATGGACGGCATCGTGAATGAGTACGTCGTGAACAAGGTCGAAGTGCTTGACCCCCACAGTGTGGAGGAAGTGGAACACAGCGGCTACGCCCTGGTGCTGTACACCTGCACCTACGGCGGCAAGACCCGTGTCACCGTCTTCTGTGATCGTGCATCGTAAAAATCAAGGCTGAAAAACAAAAAGAAGCCCCGACATTCGTCGGGGCTTCTTTTTTACTATGTGGGAACTCCCTCCGTCATTGCTGACGCAATGCCACCTCCCTCTCAGAGAGAGGCTTTTCGCTGCCGTAAGGCTCCCTCCTAGAGGGAGCTGTCGCCGGAGGCGACTGAGGGAGTTACTGTTTTTTCCACCGCCGCATCACACCCATGCCCAACGCATAGGGGCCGGTGTGCACGGCAATGGTGCAGCCGATCTGCAGCAGAACCACATTGCACTCGCAGGTGGGGTATTTGGCGCGCAGGGCGGCGCGGGTCTGCATCCAAAGCCGCTTGCCCTCGTCGGCATCGTAGCCGTAGCCCACCGTGATGCAGTAGTCATCGGGCGTGCCGTTGTGCTCGGTCAGATAGGTCATCAGCAGGTCGAGGGCCTTCTCAAAGCTCTTCTGGCGGCCGCGGGCCACACCAGCGGAGAAGATCTCACCCTCCTTGAACAGGATCATGGGCTTGATGCCCAGAATGTTGGCGGCACGGCCTGCAGCCTTGCCGATGCGCCCGCCCTTGATGAGGTAGTCCAGATCACCCACGGTGAAGAAGATCTGGTTGGTGGATTTTTCCGCTTCCAGCCAAGTCACCGTCTCGTCTAGGGTGCAGCCTGCGTCCCGCATGGCCACGGCGTTTTCCACCATGGTGGACTCGGTAACGGTAGCCGCCGCGCTGTCAATGACCTCAATGCGGGCATCGGGGAAATCTTCCAGCACCAGATCCCGGGCATTGCGGGCGCTGCCCACACAGCCGCTCATCTTGCTGGTGAACACCAGACACAGCACATCCCGGCCAGCAGCAGCATGGGCACGGAATGCCTGCTCAAAGTCCTCAATGGAAGCAAGGCTGGTTTTGGGGTAGGCCGAAGGGTTGTCCACCATGAACTGGTAGAAGTCCCGCACGGCGATCTCCTTGCCTTCTTTGCGGTAGTGCTCGCCGTCCAGCGAGACATAGAAGGGCACGACCTCGATTTGGAGCTGTTTGGCAGTGTCCAGCGTCAGGTCGCATGCGCTGTCGGTAATGATATCAAACATCTGTGACGCTTCCTTTTCTGAATCATTCAGGAGCTTTGCAGGGGATCATACGTGGTGGATATAAGCCTCACGCTCGGCACCCACAGAGATGTAGGTGATCTTGCAGCCGACAGCCTTTTCCAGATATTCCACGTAATCGCGTGCTTCCTTGGGCAGGTCTTCCCACTTGCGGGCTGCGGTGATATCACAGTGCCAGCCGGGCAGGTACTCCACCACGGGCTGTGCGGTGTCCAGAGCTTCGCCCATGGGGAAGCGGGTGGTGGTGCTGCCATCGGTCAGCTTGTAGGCAGTGACCATGGGGATCTTTTCCATGTAGTCCAGCACGTCCAGCAGGGTCAGAGCAACTTCATCGCAGCCCTGGCAGAACACGCCGTAGCGGCTTGCCACCAGATCGATGGGGCCAACGCGGCGGGGACGGCCGGTGGCTGCACCGTACTCGTGGCCAGCCTCACGCAGGTCGTGCTTTTCCTCTTCGGTCATAGCCAGCTCGGCAGCGAAGGGGCCGTCACCCACGCAGGAGGAGTAAGCCTTCATCACGCCGATGGAGTTGTGCAGCTTGTGGCCCGGGATACCTGCGCCGATGGGAGCGTAAGCACCGATGACGTTGGAAGAGGTGGTATAGGGGTAAATGCCGAAATCGATGTCGCGCAGAGCGCCCAGCTGAGCCTCGAACAGGACCTTCTTGCCTGCAGCGTCTGCATCGGCCAGATACTGGCCCACATCGCAGATGTAATCCTTGAAGATGGCGGCATACTTTTCGAGCCATGCCCACATCTCATCCACGCTGATGGGAGCTGCGTTGTAGCTGCCCTCCATGACCAGATTCTTGGAATCCACCATGGTGACCAGGCGCTTCTTCACAGCGTCGTCCAGATGCAGCAGGTCGCCCATGCGCAGGGTCTTCTTCATGTACTTGTCGCCGTAAGCGTAGGCAATGCCGCGCTTGGTGGAGCCGAACTGTGCGCCGGTCTTGGACAGACGTGCTTCTTCCAGACCGTCCTGCTCCACATGGTAGGGCATGGTGATGGTTGCACGGTCGGAGATCTTCAGGTTTGCCGGGCTGATCTCAACGCCCTGCTCCCGCAGCTTGTTGATCTCGCCGTCCAGATGATGCGGGTCGATGACCATGCCGTTGCCCATAACGCAGACCACGTTCGGACGCAGGATGCCGGAGGGCAGCAGATTCAGCACGAACTTGCCGCGCTCGTTCTTGACCGTGTGACCGGCGTTGTTGCCGCCCTGATAACGTGCAACGATGTCATACTCCTGACTGATGAGGTCGACCATGCGGCCCTTGCCTTCATCGCCCCAGTTGATACCCGTAATTGCAGTAAGCATAATAAATGACCTCTTTATCATTTTTTCAAAAGACAGCCTTTTCCGTGCACCTTGCCCGGGATACGCCACCTTGGGAAAACACATCAGCAGGCATACACAAAACACATACCAATGCAAGTATAGTATAGCACAGATCGCCGTGCAAAAAAAGAGGAAAACACAGCTTTGGGCTGCGTTATCCTCCAAAAAAGTGTGCGCAAAATTGTGCGTTCAGCTGCGGGGATTCTCAAGGTCGGCACGGCGAGTCACCTTGTGGATGGTGCCGTCCGGCTCCTGAATGGAGGTGTTGGCCAGCTGTGCGCGCAGGCTGGCCTTCATATCATCGATGTACTCGCGGCGCAGGGCCTGCTGCTCTGCCTTTTCGGCCTCGGTCAGGCCGGTGGTCTTGCTCTTTTTTGCCAGCTCGTTGATGCGGGCGATCTTTTCCTGTGTCATGGTGCCTCCTGTATTTTCAAGCGGAATATGTTATAATAAGAAAGCAAACCCTCTCAGTCATTGCTGTGCAATGCCAGCTCCCCCGAAAGGGCGAGCTTTTTAAGGAATTTTCTCAATCAGTATAGCAAAGGATGATAAAAATGGCAACTCAATTGAATTTTGCACAGCAGATGGATGCCGTGCTCAAAACGCTGGACGGCACCCGGCCGCGCCTTTTGCTCCACGCCTGCTGCGGCCCCTGCTCCAGCGCAGTGCTGGAACAGCTGTGCCAGTATTTTGAGATCACAGTGCTTTACTATAACCCCAACACATGGCCTGCAGAGGAATACTACCGCCGCGGCGAAGAGCTGAAGAAGTTCGTGGCAGCAGCCCATCCTCTGGGCGTGACCGTGGTGGAGGACCACTACGACCCGCAGGAGTTCTACTCTGCTGTCACCGGCCTTGAAAACGAGCCGGAGCGGGGCAGCCGGTGCACGATCTGCTACCGGCTGCGGATGCGCCGGGCGGCGCAATACGCCAGTGAGAACGGCTTCGACTGGTTCACCACCACACTGTCCATCAGCCCGCATAAAGATGCCAAGCGCATCAATGCCATCGGGCAGGAGCTGGAAGCCGAGTTCGGCGTAAAGCATCTGCCTTCGGACTTCAAAAAGCACAACGGCTATCTGCGCAGCCTGCAGCTTTCGGAGGAATACGGCCTGTACCGGCAGGATTACTGCGGGTGCGAGTTCAGCGCGAAGGCCAGAGGAATCGAGAAATAACCCTCTCAGTCATTGCTGCGCAATGCCAGCTCCCCCGAGAGGGGAGCTTTTTCTACTTCCCAACGGTTATTTTCTTTACTGAAAAGAGAATCCCAAACGGTTTTAGCGCATAAAGCTCCCCCTTCGGGGGAGCTGGCGCGATAGCGCCTGAGAGGGTTTATTCTTCCGGCAGCTTTGCCACCAGCAGGGTGAAAATAATCAGGCCCACGCAGGGCACGATGTTGGAAGCCATACCGGCGGCAAGGCCAGCCTTTTCGGCTACGATGCCAATGATCCACGGCATGAGGATGGCACCGCTGGATGCCACCGGCAGCATGATGCCCATGCTGGTCACGCTGGTCATGCGGCCCGCGCTGGCCACAGCGGTGGGGTTCAGGCCCGCCATGGAGAACGCAAACGCAAACAGCAGCACGATGGCCATGACCTGCGTGTGGGCCATGACCAGCAGCACATAAAAGATCGTACACAGCACGCTCATGCCCACCATGGCCTTGCGCGGGCTCTTGAACGGGAACACGAATGCGATCAGCAGACGGGCCACCAGCGTGGCACCCCACATCACCGTGACGGTGTAAGCCGCCAGTGTGCCCGCAATGATGCCGCTGCCCTTGAAGTAAGTGACCATCCAGCCGTTGACGCTCTGCTCTGCAGCGTTCTGGAAGAACAAAAGGCCGGTCAACATCCAGAACCGTGCCGAACGCAGAAAGCTCCAGTCAATGACCTGCTTTTCCTTGGCATTCTTGGCCTTGCCGCCGCCCAGCGGGGTAAAGGCATATACCAGCCACAGCACAAGTCCCAGTGCCGCCAGCAGGAACACCGCCAGCTCAGTGCTCACCTTCGCCGCTGCCGCAATGAGGAAGGGGCACAGCAGCGCACCGCAGGCGTAGCAGCTGTGCATCAGGTTCATGCCGCGGGTGCGGTCAGCAGAGTGATCGCTGACCAGAATGGTGCAGGTGTTGATAACACTGCCCTTGGCAATGCCCACCACAAAGAAAGCCACTGCCAGCAGGATCTCTACACCGGTCAGGCCCATGATGCCGTAGCCCACCGCATAGCCGATGGTGAGCAGCAGCACACTGGGCTTCATGCCCAGTACACTGGGCAGCATACCAATGAGCAGGCCTGCCAGCAGATTACCCACACTCATAAGTGAGAGCAGGGTGCCGGTCATGCCGTAGGCAAAGCCGTAACGCTCCTGCAGCAGGCTGACCACCACGCCCGCACTGATGGCACAGATGCCACTGAAGAAGAAGGTAAGAAAGCCTGTATTCCGCAGGCGTGCAGACTGTTGTTCCATAATCGTCCTCTTTCTGTGAAAATATCCTCCTTCTATTTAACCATAATTCCGCATCATTGCAACCGGATTTTCTTACAAAAAGTTGCAAAAAGCCCGCCGGGGCATGGACGATTTAAAATGCCCTCCGCTTGCGCTCTGGGCATCTTCAGCGGAAAATCATTTTTAATTTCGCGTTTGGAGCGACCGCATTTGCGCAGCAATGAAAGCCCCAGTGGGGCTTTTAAGCGGCAGAGCGGTCTGCGTAAGCAGATGGAGGGGCGTTGCCCCGACAAGCTCTGCGGAGCGCTCCAAACGCTTTTTCACGAGAGGAGCTGTGACGGGAAAATGCATCTCATCTCTGCGACCTTTCTTGTGAAAATGGTAGAACGGAACGCCCGCAGGCGTTCCGTTCTACCGAAATCCAGAAGAATATTTCCTTGAATTATGCCCAGAGCAACGCGGAGGGCATTTCCAATCATTTTCTATGCAAAAAGCCCGCCGGGCATCGCTGCACGGCGGGCTTTGGTTTACAGTTTACTCTGCCTTGGTCTCGGGCTTTGCCTCAGCAGCGGCTTCCGGCTTTGCTGCGGGGGCAGCAGCGGGAGCGGCGGGCTTCACCACGGGCTTCGGGGGATTGGGGTCATCCTTCAGCGGGAAGAGGATGATGTGCTTGGGGCACTTCTGGGCACACATGCCGCAGCCCTTGCACTTGTCATAGTCGATGCGGGCCACGCCGTCCACCACGTGGATAGCGTCGAACTTACAGGTGCGCTCGCACATACCGCAGGCAATACAGGAGGTGGTGCAGGCCTTCATGGCCACAGGACCCTTGTCCTTGTTGGAGCACATGACCACCGGCTTGCGCGGGCCGCCCACGTCGATCATGATGACCTGCTTGGGGCAGATGTTTGCGCAGGCACCGCAGCCGGTGCACTTGTCCTTGTCCACCTTGGCAACACCGTCCACAATGTGGATAGCATCGAACTTACACACCTTGGTGCAGTCGCCCAGGCCGATGCAGGCAAAGGTACAGGTCTTGGGGCCGCCGTACAGGGTGGCAGCAGCGGCGCAGGTCTGGATGCCCTTGTACTCATAGCTGGGCTTGCAGTGCTCGGAGTTGCCCTGGCACTGGACCACAGCCTTCTTCTCCACAGCGCTTGCCTCACCGCCCATGATCTTGGCAATGGCGGCAGCAGCCTTGGGGCCGCCGGGGGCGCACTTGTCGCAGGGAACGCCGTCCATAACAACGGCCTTTGCGTAGTCGGCACAGCCGGCGTAGCCGCAGCCGCCGCAGTTTGCACCGGCCAGGCAGGCAGAAACTTCTTCAATACGGGGGTCTTCCTCAACCGCCATGAACTTTGCGGCCAGCACCAGAACAACGGCACCGATCGCGCCCACGATGGTACAGAGGATCACAGCAGATACAATATTCATAATCCTGTTCCTCCCTTACAGCGTCACGTTGAACAGGTTTTCGACGAGGCCGCCGAAGCCCATAAAGGACAGGCTGGTGATGGCTGCTGCGATCAGGGTGATGGGCAGGCCCTTGAAGGGTGCCGGGGGATCGCAGG
>ERZ773134.1145-NODE-1145-length-23770-cov-4.783766_pt1 | contig 23770 bp, 18 predicted proteins | sample MGYA00580856_ERZ773134 | MGnify/ENA primary metagenome ERZ773134 (study PRJEB29015, sample SAMEA2737823) | human gut metagenome | biome: human gut; feature: human-associated habitat; material: faeces | place: China | collected 2012 ... | reverse complement strand
AAGGTCCGTAGGGGCGGATTCCATATCCGCCCGGGCCGTCTGCGGCAGCCGCATACCTTGCGGGCGCATATAGAATGCGCCCCTACATTTTGCCCACAAGGCTTATTACTATAAAAGGAGCTTCCCATGGACTGCTTCCATTACCCTCTCGATACCGAAACGCTGCTGCGCAAAAAGCGTAAGCTGCGGCGTGAGCTGCTGGCCCGGAACCCGCACCCGCTGCACAAAAAAATTGCCATCCTCGGCGGGTCCACCACAAACGAAGTGGCCGACCAGCTGGGGCTGTTTCTGCTGCAATACGGCATCGAGGCGGAGTTCTACCAGAGCGAGTACGCCCAGTATTGGCAGGACGCCATGTTCGGCACGCCGGAGCTGGACGACTTCCACCCCGACGTCATCTACATCCACACAAACTGGCGCAACCTGACCGCCCTGCCCACGACTGCCGACAGCGAGGCCGCCATCGACGCGATGCTCGACGAGCAGTACGCCCATTTTGAGACGATGTGGCAGGCGTTGGAGCAAAAATTCGCCTGCCCGGTCATCCAGAACAACTTTGACCGCCCGAACTTCCGCCTCATGGGCAACCGCGACATCTGGGACCCCCATGGCCGCTCCAACTTCATCAGCCGCCTGAACCAGAAATTTTACGCCTACGCCGCGTCCCATGAGCACTTTTACATCAACGACATCGACTACCTGTCGGCGGACTACGGCCTGACGGCGTGGGGCGACGCCTTCTTCTGGCACATGTACAAATATGCCATCTGCCTCGACGCGATCCCGTCGCTGGCCAACAGCGTGGCCAATATCATCAAGTCCCTGTACGGGCGCAACAAAAAGGCGCTTGTGCTCGACCTGGACAATACGCTCTGGGGCGGCATCGTCGGCGACGACGGCGTGGATGGCCTGGCCATCGGCCCCGAGGTGCCCGAGGGTCAGGTCTACGCCGAGTTCCAGAGCTACTGCAAGGCGCTGAAATCCATCGGCGTCATCCTGGCCGTTGACTCCAAAAACGACGAGGCCAACGCGCTGGCGGGCCTGAACCACCCGGACGGCGTGCTGCGCCCCGATGATTTCGTCGCCATCAAGGCCAACTGGGACCCGAAGGACCTGAACCTGAAGGCCATCGCGTCCGAGCTGAATTTGGGCGCGGACAGCTTTGTCTTTGCCGACGACAACCCGGCGGAGCGCGCCATCGTGGCCGCGCAGGTGCCCGGTGTGGCCGTGCCCGCGCTGGACGGGGCCGAAAACTACATCAAGACCCTCGACCACGGCGGCTATTTTGAGGTCACGGCCCTTTCCAAAGAGGACCTGAAAAAGACCGAGCTTTACCACCAGAACGCCGAGCGCGCCAAGGCACAGGCGGCGTTTGCCGACTACGGCCAGTATCTCGACAGCCTTGAAATGACGGCCACGATCAAGGGCTTTGAGCCGCTCTACATCCAGCGCATTGCCCAGCTGACGAACAAGTCCAACCAGTTCAACCTGACAACGCTGCGCTGCTCCGAGGATGACATCCGCGCCATGGCCGGGGACAAAAACGACCTCTGCCTTTGCGGCAAGCTCGTGGATAAATTCGGTGATAACGGCATTGTCACCGTTGTGGCGGGCCGGCAGCAGGGCGATGTACTCGACCTGACGCTCTGGCTCATGAGCTGCCGCGTGCTCAAGCGCGGCATGGAGGACGCCATGATGGACACCGTCGTGGCCGAAGCCGCCGCCCGCGGGGTCAAAACCATCGTAGGCCATTATTATCCGACAGCCAAAAACGCCATGGTGCGCGAATTTTACGCGCAATATGACTTTGCCAAAACGGCGGAGGATGCCGACGGCAATACGGAATGGACGCTGGACGTCGCCGCCTACACGCCGAAGCACCCCCACATGAAGATCGAACGCTGACAGATAGGAAACCGTATGAAACGAACCATCCTGCAAAAAGCGGCAGCCGCCGCACTGTTTGTGCTGCTCACGGCAGCACTGCTGGCGGCTGCGGATTTTCTGCTGGTGGATGATATACACTCTTACTCCCGCGTCATGCTGCAGGAGCTGTATGCCGACGCCGGAAACATAGATACGCTGTTTTTGGGCTCGTCCCACTGCTACCGCAGCGTTGACCCCGCGCAGGTGGACGCGGCGCTGGGCACCCACAGCTTCAACGCCGGGTCGTCCCAGCAGCTGCCGGACGGCTCCTATTATATGCTGAAAGAAGCTGCTGCGCAGAACCCGCTGAAAACCGTCTATCTCGAAATGTTCTACACCGGCTACAATGAGAGCGCGTCCGCCAACATCCCGCTGGCCTGCTATCTGCTGGCCGACCACATGGACTGGCGCTCACCCAACCGGTACGCCTACCTGTCGGAGATGGGCGGTCTGGCGGCCTATGCCGACCTGCTGCTGCCCGCGCGCCATGGCATTGCGCCGCCGTCCTCAATGCCCGCCCTCTGGAAGGCCAAGCTGACTGACGGCTACACGCCGGACAGCTACGGCTATGTGACCTACCCGGACAGCGGTGAGGCGTACCGGGGCCGCGGCTTTGTCTATACCACCGGCATCCCGCAGGACGGCTTTGCCACGCTGCTGAACGTAGATGCCGACGCGCCATTGTCGGATTTTGGCTGGGAATACCTCAACAAAATCACCGATTTCTGCGCGGAAAACGGCATCCGGCTTGTGCTGTTCACGGCCCCGCTGCCCAGCGGCTACCTGTACAACACCGAAAACTATCAGTCCTACGTCGATGCACTGCGGAACTTCTGCGCCGCGCATGACGGGCTGGAATACTGGGATTTCTCGCTGTACAAGCTGCAAAGCGAGATCAATCTGAAGATCGAGGACTTCTCCGACGCGCACCACCTGAACGGCGCGGGGGCGGAAAAGTTCACCGCCATTCTCTGCAAAACGATCCAACGCCGTGCGGCGGGGGAGAGCGTTGACGATCTTTTCTATCAGACGGTGGAGGAAAAGCTGACCCTCACCCCGGACGACTCCGTCCTGATGGCCTATTATGCAAAGCTGCAAGACGAATAAGAAGGAGGCCCTGCCATGATCGCCGTGACATCACCCGGCTTTGTGCTGTTCGCGGCGCTGCTGGCGGGGCTTTGGTATGCCTGCCCGCCGCCGCGCCGCTGGCAGCTGCTGCTGGGGGCAAACTTACTATTTTACGCGGTGCTCTGCCCGGCAGCACTGCCGGTGCTGGCGGGCAGCAGCTTTCTGGTTTGGTGGTGCGGGCGGCGCACCGCGAAAAAGCCCGTGTTCCTTGCGGGGCTTGCGGCGGCACTGCTGCCGCTGGCCCTGCTCAAGTATCTGCCCGCTGCGCTGGGCTGGCAGGGCACGCTGGCGAACGCTCTGGGCATCGGCTATTTTACGCTGCAGCTCGTCAGCTATCTGTGTGACGTGCGCCGGGGCAGGATTTTGCCTGAGGAAAAATACGCCCGCCTTTTGTGCTATGCGTCGTTCTTTCTCTCCATCACGCAGGGCCCCTTCAACCGCTATGACGCCCTGATGCCGCAGCTGGACCGGCCCACTGTCTGGGATACGGACCGGGCCTGGCGCGGCGTACAGCGCAGCGCGTGGGGCTACTTTAAAAAGCTGGCCGTGGCGGACCGCGCCGCCGTCGTTGTGGATGCAGTCTTTGCCAACCCTGCCGCCTTTGACCGCACCCAACTGCTGCTGGGCGGCGTGCTGTTCACCGTGCAACTCTACGCCGATTTCTCCGGCTACACCGACATTGTGCTGGGCGTCGGCGAGGTGCTGGGCCTGCACCTGCCGGAAAACTTCCGCCAGCCGTTCTTTGCCGACTCGGTCAAGGACATCTGGGCGCGGTGGCACATCAGCCTGTCGCAGTGGCTGCGGGATTACATCTATATTCCGCTGGGCGGCAGCCGGTGCAGCAAGGCGCGCAAGGACGGAAACCTGATTATAACCTTCCTCGTCAGCGGCCTGTGGCACGGCGCGGGGCTGACCTACCTCGTCTGGGGCGGCCTGCACGGCCTGTGCCAGGCGGCGGAAAACCACCTGCCGCCCCGCCGCCCGGGTAAGCTCCGCCATGCGCTGCGCGTGGCGGGCACATTCTGCATTCTGGCGGGTGCGTTCGTGATTTTCCGCGCCAGCAGCCTTGCCAACGCGGCAGAGCTTTTTAAGGGTATTCTCTGCAATGGCGGGCACGCCGTGTTCTCCAACTATTGGGAGCTTGGCCTGACGAGCCTGCAGGAGGAAATTCTGCTCTACGCGGGCATTGCGATTCTGCTGGCCGTGGACGCCGCCCATGAGCGTGGTGTCTCGCTGCGCACCAAAATCGCCGCCCTGCCCACGCCCGCCCGCTGGGCCGTCTATGAGGTCTGCATTTTTGTTTTCCTGTTCATGGGCCGCTTCCTCGGCGGCGGCAGCTTCCTGTATGCGAGGTACTGACAATTTTGCCGCCTGTAGGGGCCGGGCATACCTGGCCCGCCCGTTACCCATACAGGGCAGCCTGCGCAAGGCCGCGGGCTGCCCCTGCAACATGATACAACAAACCCGGCGTGTGCCCATCGGCAGGCACACGCCGGGTCGGTTTTTTATGAAGTTATTTCAACCTCTGGTCCGTTCCAAAAAACTTGAACATCTTGCACCCGCCCAGCATACGGCTGGCAACCTTCTCGGTGTAGCGGGCCACAAAAACGCTCTGGTCGGTGATGTTCGTCGTGTAGATCGTGGGACGGTGGGTCAGCATCCGGGTGTTGATCAGCTCATACAGCACGCTGATGGTCAGCGGCGTGATGTACTCGGTGCCCAGGTCGTCCAAAATCAGCAGGTCGGCCTCCTGACAGGCGGCCAGCCACTCGTCGTTGGTCGTGTAGTTGAAGTGCTCGCGCCCCAGCTGCGCGGCCAGCGCGGCGGCGCTTGTGTACAGTACGTCGTGGCCGCCCTCCAGCACGGCGTCGGCAATCGCCAGCGCCAGATGTGTCTTGCCCAGGCCGGTGTGGCCCATGAACAGCAGGTTCGGGCTGTTCTGGCTGAATTTGGCGGCGTAGCCGCGGCAGTAGTTCAGCAGCTTGCCCATGTACTCCCGCGGGGAGATGCCCAGCTCCGGCTCCACGGCGTCGCTGTAGCGCTCGACCTCAAAGCTGGCAAATTGGCACAGGCCCAGCGGGCTGGCGGCATTGATCTCGTCCCGGCGCAGACGGCGGGCGGCGTCTGCCACGCAGCGGCAGGGGACACCGCCGCGCATACCGGTATCCTCACACAGCGGGCAGCGGTAGGCGGGCTTGAAATCGTCCGCGCTGAACCCGGCCTCCCTGACCGCAGCGGCCAGCGCTTCCTCTGCGCGAGTCAGCGCGGCGCGGGCTGTATCCATGTTTCCGCCAAGGGCTGCGGCCTTCGCAAGACCCAGCCCCGCACGCAGGTGGGCGCTGTCCGCCTCGGCCAGCGCCGGGTGAGCGGCGTAGGCGGCGCGGCGGGCAGTCTCGGCCTGCATTACGGCCTGCTGGCGGTAGGCTGCCACCTCGCGCTGCGCGGCGCGGAACAGTTCGTCTTTTGTGCGCATAGGTTACCCCTCCTCGTCAAACATGGCTGCCCAGTTGCGGTTGAACAGGTCCTTCTGGGCGCTGGCGGCGGGCGGCTGGGCGTTGGGCCGCTCGGTCATCACGATGTTGCTGCCCTCCAGCTGGCCCTGACGGCGCGCGGCGTCGATCGTTGTGATGCCCTGGGCACGCCAGGCCCGCAGAATGCCGTCCACGTACCGCACGGTGTTTTTACCGTTGGCACGCAGCAGTGCCTCGTCGATCATCTCGCGCCCGATGCCCATTTCCTCGTGCCAGCGGGCAATCGTGCGGCGCTCCCAGTTCGTCAGTGCACGCGGCTCAATGCCAAACTGTGCGGCGGCATCCTGGCACCAGGCCTCGCGCTGCTTGGCGCGCTGCAGCCAGCGCTCGGCGTCCTCGCCGGTCTCAACGCCGTCCTCCCGCCAGCGGGCCAGCAGGTGAGTCACGGCGGCGATGGTGCGCCGCCCCAGACGGGTGACCTCGGCGCAGCAGAGCAGAATGACATCGGGCTGCCAGCCGTCGTTTAAGTACAGCCCCACAAGCCGCTGCATCTCGCTGCGGCTCAGCGTTTTGCCGAAGATGCTTTGCGCCTCCTGGCACAGAACGGCAACATAGGGGTCGTTGGCCACGCTGGCCAGATCGACCCGCGCAGGCTCGGCCACCGGGGCAGGGGCGGCCCCGCGCTCACTGACCAGCAGCCCGGCACCGGCCCAGTATTGCAGGGTGCGCTTGGCAGCCTCGATGCTGGGCAGTGCCAGTGCGCGGGCCATCGTGCGCGGGTCGGTGTCGTGGGTCTGCAAAATGTAGAGTGCGGCCCGGATCGTATCGCCGTCGGTCTGGGTCAGATGGGTCAGGACCAGCTGCGGCACCGCCAGCGTGTCGCCGTTGCTTGCCGCCAATTTGTAGCCCATATCCGCAAACCTCCCCACTATAAATTGTTGGTTTATTATACCACAAAAGTGCCGTTTGGTCAATCTCGAAGAAAAACTGCCCAAAAATCAGCGCTGGATTTTGGGCAATGCGTTCCTTGTATTTTGATACACAAATTTGTACAATAGTACCATAAACAGTTAAAGCATTAAGGGGGAGACCACCATGGCGATGAATCTTGTAAAACTGCCCACCGGCAAATCGAATTTGCAGCTGCGCGTCAGCAAGGGGCACTATGCCACCAGCCACAGCCATATCAACTACTACATTGATGTCACGCTGACAAAGTTCCGCCTGTCGGAGGCACGCGCTGCCGCCGCCGAGCTGGTGCGAGAGTACAAGTCGACGACCATTGTGGACACGATCCTCTGCCTGGACGGCACCGAGGTCATCGGCGCCTGCATGGCCAGTGAGCTGACAAAGGCCGGCTATACGAATATGAACGCCCACCAGACGATCTACGTCGTCACGCCGGAGCACACCACCGGCAGCCAGCTGCTTTTCCGCGAAAACACCGCCCCGATGATCGCCGGTAAGCATGTACTGGTGCTGGCGGCGTCCGTTACCACCGGCTTCACCGTGCAGGGCGCTGTCGAGGCCATCCGCTACTACGGCGGCAATCCCGTCGGCATCGCGTCGATCTTTGCGTCGGTCAAGGAGTGCGCAGGCTACCCCGTGGCCAGCATCTTTGACACCCACGACCTTCCCGACTACGAAACCTACGACTCCCACAGCTGCCCGTGGTGCAGGCAGGGCAAGAAAATTGATGCGCTTGTCAACAGTTTCGGCTACTCGAGCCTGTAAATTTTCTGACGATTTTGCCCCCTCGAAAGAGGGGGCTTTTTGTCGTTTTGCGGTCTTGACGCTCCGCGCAGGGTCTTTTATAATGGGAAGGCTGATTTTTTTAGGAGGAATTGGTTTGAATACTGAGAATTTGAATGGGATCCTTGCACAATACGTTCAGCACTGCAAAGCCCGCGCGGCAGCCGATGAGGGAACGGTCTGGCGCGCGGTGGACTGCTTTGGCGTGAATTGGGACATTGAGGACAGCGACTTTCCGGCCATGTTTGCCGATGCCATGCAGCAGGCCCAGCCGACGCTGGACAACCCGGCCCTGCAGCCCATCGGCGGCCTGCAGAACCTGATGCTGCGCGACAGCGAGGTCGAACTCGTCCGCGAGTGCTTCCGCTGGCTGTACAATGAGGACGGCGGTGATATTTCCAAGCGCCGGGGCCGCGCCGAGCTGTTCGCTGACCAGATCAACGGGCGGTTCCGCCGCGTGTTCCCGCGCATGAGCAAGTACACGATGAACACGGCCAACGCGGTGTTCTTCCTGAACCTGTGGGAGCCGCACGCGAACTACTTCTATCAGGCCAACGAGGCGAAGGCGTGGGCGGATTACTTTGGGTATGAGGCAGACTTTGGCGGCGGCACGGCGCTGGACCTGCCGCGTTACTACACGATGTGCAACGACCTGCTGCACGCGCTGGAGAACTACCCGGAGATCATCGCCCTGCACAAGGCCTACGCGGAGCAAGAGCTGGGCGGCATCGACGACGCGCTGCACCTGCTTGTGTACGACATCCTGCACACGGCCTATGCCGAGCAGTTCTACCCGAAGGGCTACACCCGCGGCTCGACGAGCAGGGAGCGCGCAAAGGCTGTGAAGGAGAAGGCGGACCGCGCCGAGCTCTGCATCCGCATCGGCGAGTGTGAGCAGGAGCTGCAGGAGCTGCTGGCGAACCCTGCTGCGCTGCCCGACCTGACCGGCTGTAAAATCAACCATAAAATGTTCGGCGCAGGCACGGTCCGGCCCGCCGAGGGCCAGTTCATGGTCATCGACTTCAACGGCACGCTGAAGAAGTTCAGCTACACAGCCTCGATGAACAGCGGCTATCTCTCCGCCGAGGACCCCAACGTCGAAGCTCGCCTGCAGGCCTACCAGGACTACAACAAGGACAAGGACCGCCTGGAGAAGGAACTGAAGAACCTGAAGGCGGAATTGGTGAAGCTGTAATCGGAAACCGGCCCAGCGGGCGAATGCTGTTCGCCCCGGCTGCGTTCTGCAATAAAAAAATCCCTGCGTCTGAATGTGACACAGGGATTTTTTATTGGAGCGGCTGATGGGAGTCGAACCCACGTCCTCAGCTTGGAAGGCTGATGTACTAGCCGTTGTACGACAGCCGCGTAACAACAGTATCTATTATACCCATCTGCGGGGGTGTTTGTCAAGCCCACCGGGCCGTGTTTTCCTGTCTCTGTTACCCTTTTGCCATTTTATTTTACATTTTGCACCCTTGACAATCCTACCTCAAAGCACCATAATAAATACTGAATCTGTATAAACGAAATTTTGAGAGGAAAGAGGTGCGGCACCATGCGCGTGATTGCCGGAACAGCTCGCGGCAAAAATCTGCAGGCCCTGCCGGGCGAGGACATTACCCGCCCGACCATCAACCGTGTGAAGGAGGCCATGTTCTCCAGCGTGCAGTTCCTGGTGCCGGGGGCACGGGTGCTGGACCTGTTCGCAGGCAGCGGCCAGCTGGGCATCGAGGCTCTGTCCCGCGGTGCCAAAAGCTGCCTCTTTGTGGACCGCTCCGCCGAGGCACTCGCCGTTGTGAAGGCCAACTGCAAAACGGCAGGGGTGGACCGCCAGAGTGATATACGCCAGGGCGAGGCCGAGAGCTTTCTCGCCAACATCCGCGGGCCATTTGACCTGGCTCTGCTGGATCCGCCGTTCCACCATGATACCGTGGCTGCCGTGCTGCCGCTGCTGGCCGCTAAGATGGCCCCCGGCGGGGTCGTGCTCTGCGAGACCGAGCGCGAGGCCGACCTGCCCGAGCAGGCGGGCGCTCTGACGCTGGTGAAGCAGTACAACTACGGCAAGATCAAGGTCAGCCGCTATGAGAGAGGGGAAGAGGTATGAACGTTGAAGAACTGTTGGAGATGATGGAGGAAACGCTGGAGGCCGGGACGATAGTTCCGTTCTCCGCTTCCAAGCGCATGGTCGATGTGGACCGTATGCGCGATATTATCGATGAGGTGCGCAACAACCTGCCCGACGAGATCCGCGAAAGCAAAAAAATCGTGAATGACCGCGAGCAAATCATGCAGAACGCCCGCATTGAGTCCGAAAGCATCATTCAGCAGGCAGAGGAGCGCGCCCGCGTCCTGACCAGCGAGCAGGAGATCGTCAAGCGCAGTCAGCAGCACGCGGCGGAGATCCTGTCCGCTGCCCAGAAGAGCGCCAAGGAACTGACCCGCAAGGCGACCCTGTACTGCGAGACGATCCTGAAGAACTCCGAGGAGGTGCTGGGCCGAAGCATGGCGGACATCAAGAACACCCGCATGAATCTGCGCAGCGCCGCCCGCCCCAAGAATAATATGCCCAAGTAAGAAATGCAGAGGTGTTGTTATTCACGGCACATTTCTGCCCGTGGCAGCACAATATGTAAAAAAACAACGCCGCACCGTGCAATATGGTGCGGCGTTTTTCTTTGCCCGGGGGCGGGAATTTTGCCGCGTGCGCATTTGCTGCAAACTGCTGACCTGCATCCCGATCCCTTTGTACAAACTGTGAAAAATCAATTCATGGCGCAGTTTTTCCCCGCCTGCCCTTGCTTTTTGCTGAATAAAATGGTACTATTATTTTACCACAGGTGGGTAATTGTGGTGTGAATAACAACAAAAGTGGGGAAGAATGGGTAGTTTTCCACGTTCTCCACAGAGTTATTAACAAACTGAACGCAGCGACGTAAAAAATCTTGCCGAAGATTTGTGCAGTATGACGAAGGGAGGGAAAGCCGGATGCTCGTCGGTCAGTATGATTACGCAATCGACGCAAAAGGGCGTCTGAACTTTCCCGCCCGCTTCCGGGACGCGATGGGGGAGACCTTCATCGTGACCCGGTGGCTGGATCACTGTCTGGCCGCCTTCCCGGCGGAGGAGTTCGAAAAGGTCGCCGCCAAAATTGAGGAAAAGGGCCTCGTCAAGGGCCGCAAGGTCAGCCGTATGCTCTACGCCTCCGCCGTCGAGGTCACCCCGGACAAGCAGGGCCGCATTCAGCTGCCCGCCAAGCTGCGGGAGTACGCGGGCCTCGACCACGATGTGACCATCATCGGCAGCCGCAGCTTTGCCGAGATCTGGAACACCGAGGCGTGGAACGCCAACCAGGAAACGAGCGATGAGGACTTCACCGCTGCGATGGAAGATCTTGACTTTTAACAAAACAGGACGATAACACATGGAATTTTCACATATCCCCGTACTGCTGCAGCCCTGTCTGGACGGGCTGAACATCGACCCTGCCGGTATCTATCTGGATGGCACCGCCGGCGGCGCCGGTCACAGCAGAGAAATCGCCAAACGCCTGACCACAGGACGTCTGATCTCGCTCGATCAGGACCCGGATGCGGTGGCAGTCGCCACCGAAAGGCTCAAGGGTCTGCCGGCGCAGGTGGTGCAGGTCAATTTCCGTGAGGCCGCCCGCGTCCTTGCGGAGCTTGGCATCCCGGCGGTCAACGGGGCCCTGCTCGATCTCGGCGTATCCAGCCACCAGCTGGACGACGCGGCCCGCGGCTTCTCTTACCATGCCGACGCGCCGCTCGATATGCGCATGAGCCAGCAGGGCCCCACCGCCGCGGATCTGGTCAACACGCTGGATCGTGAAGAGCTGACCCGCATCCTGCGTGACTACGGTGAGGAGCCGTATGCCTGGCAGATCGCGGGCAAAATTGTCGCCGCGCGGGCGGAGCAGCCCATCCTGACCACGCTGCAGCTGGCCGAGATCGTCGCCGCCGCTGTGCCCCCGGCAGAGCGCCGCAAGGCGAAGAACCCGGCGCGCCGCACCTTCCAGGCCATCCGCATTGCGGTCAACTCCGAGCTGGACGCCCTGAACGAGGGGCTCGACGCCATCTTTGACTGCCTGGCCCCGGGCGGGCGGCTCTGCGTCATCACCTTCCACAGCCTGGAGGATCGGCTCGTCAAGAACAAGTTCCGCCGCTGGGCACAGCGCTGCACCTGCCCGCCGGAACAGCCCATCTGCACCTGCGGAGGTGTGGCCAAGGCCAAGCTGATTACCCGCAAGCCCATTGAGGCTGACGCCGCGGAGCTGGAGACCAACCGTCGCAGCCGCAGCGCCAAATTGAGAGTGTTGGAGAAAGCATAAGAGGCATTATTCATGACAACTGTTTTGCTGCACGAGGGCTCGGCAGCACCGAAACTGGAGCCCCCGCCGCGCCCGCAGGTGCGTGCGGTGCGCGGCGGCAACCACGGCCTGAACCGCGTCCGCCATGTGATGCGGACTGCCGTGATCGTGCTGATCCTTGCCGTGTCTGGCGGGCTGGCAATCAGCAGCCTGATGAGCGGTGCAACGCTGATGGAACTGAACGCGCAGGTCGATGAGGTCAGCGCCCAGCTGGCCGAGGCCCAGAGCGAATACGACTACCTGAACACCCGGATGAACGACATCACGAGCCGCGCCAGTCTGCAGCAGGTGGCCGAGGGTGAGCTGGGACTGGTCAAGGCCGATCCCAGCCAGATCACCTACGTCCAGCTGGAGGACCAGAGCATCATTGAGCGGAACACCGGTGCCGCGGGCCGCCTGTTGGATGAGGTGCGCACGGCAGCGCTGAGCCTGCTGGACAGCCTGAACCCGTAAAACAACCAAAAATATGCAGCTACGAGCCTTTTTGCTGCACGGCCTTGCTGCCGTCGGCAAAAAGGCTTTTGAAATAACAAGGTGTATCCATGACAGAGCAACGACCCAACCATCCCCCCCGGCATCGTCCCCGGGCAAGCAAGGGCATAAAATACTGGACGCTGGTTTGCATGACAGTATTTATCCTCGTCTGCTACGGCGTGCTGGTCTACCAGCTGTATGTGTGGCAGGTGCGTGATGCCGAGAGCTACCGCGCCGAGGCTGTGACCCAGCAGCTGAAGGACACAACGCTGCCCGCTGTGCGCGGCTCGATCTACAGCGCCAACGGCAAGCTGCTGGCCAAGAGCAGTACGGTATGGAACATCGTGGCCGATCCGTCCTCCGTTTTAAAGAGCGGGGCGACGGAGGACCAGATCCGCACAGCGGCAGAGCACATTGCCGAGCTGCTGGACGACGGCACAACGGCGGACACTGTGTACAAGGCGCTGACGGCGTCCAACAAGGATACCGGTGAGCCGTACCAGTACCGTGTGGTGAAAAAGGGTGTCGAAAAGCCCGTGGCGGATGCTATCCTGGCCTATGCAGACAGCTACCGCCTCAAGGACGGCGCTGCGGTGGACACGAGCCTGCAGACCGAGGAAAAGGAGGACAAGAAGGACGGCGAGGCCAAAACCGGCAAGGCAGCCCGTATCCTCTACCTGACCAGCGAACAGGCAGCCTCCCGCACTTACCCCTATGGGGAGTTTCTGGCCTCGGTGCTGGGCTTCTGCAACGAGGACGGCTCGGGTGCCTACGGACTGGAAAAATATTACGACGAGACGCTGGCCGGTACGCCGGGCCGCAGCGTGGCCGAAACGGACGCCTACGGTGACCCGCTGGCCAGCGGTCAGGCCGACGTGCATGAAGCCATCGACGGCAGCAACCTGAACCTGACCATCGACGAGAACGTACAGTCCATCGTCGAGGAGTACCTGACCGAGGCGATGAGCACCTTTACGGTCCATGGTCGCGGCAGCGCCATTGTCATGAACGTCAAGACCGGCGCGATCCTGGCGATGGCGTCCCTTGAGCAATTTGACCCCAACGACCCCAAGACGATCACCGACCCCAAGATGAACGAGATCCTGGCTAAAACAGAGATCGACGCGGAGGACATTGACTGGCTGGAAAGCCGTCTGGGCGAGAAGGCCGTCAAGGACATCATTGCAGACGGAATCATCAGCCATGAAAAGACGACGAACGAGAAGGGCGAGGAGGTCTCCAGCGAGGCTACCCAGCTGCAGGGTATGATGCGCGAGGCCCAGTGGAAGAATAAGAACATTACCGAGCTGTATATGCCCGGCTCGGTGTTCAAGCTCATCACGGCCTCGGCAGGGCTGGACTCCGGTGTTATGAGTGCGGAGCAGACCTTCTACTGCGGCGGCAGCCTGACCGTCAACGAGGGCAGCGAGCTGTGGGAGCACACCTACCGCTGTGCCAACGGCGAGGTCCACTATGAACAGGACATGGCAGGCGCGCTGAACCACAGCTGCAACCTCTGGTTCATTCAGGCGGCAGAGACGCTCAAGCCGCAGATCTTCTACGACTATATCCAGGCGTTCGGCTTTACCCAGCCCACCGGCATCGACCTGCCCAACGAGACCCGCTGGACCAGCGTCTACAACGCCGAGCAGATGGCAGAGGTCGATACAAACCTGTACACGGCGGCCTTCGGCCAGAACGAGTCCATCACCCCGATGCAGATGGCTACCGCCGTAGCGGCCATCGCCAACGGCGGCTACCTTGTTACGCCCTATGTCGTGGATTCCATCTCTGACAAGGATGGCAACATTATCTCCCAGACCGAGACGAACATCCGCCGCCAGGTCATCTCCGAGGAGGTCAGCCGGCAGCTGCTGGCCATGATGGAAAACAACGTCCACGGGGCAGGGGACTACCACTCCTGCGCCAACGCCTACGTGGCGGGCTACCGCATCGGCGGCAAGTCCGGTACGGCAGAGCGCACGGACCGCCATCTGCGCGGCGACGGCGACTATTATAAGATGATGAGCTTTGCCGCTGTGCTGCCCATCGACGATCCCGAGATCGAGGTTTTCGTCCTGCTGGATGACCCGCGCTGGGTCAAGGACTATGCCAGCCAGGTCGTGGCCCCCGTCGTCGGCAACATCATCAGCGAGATCGCGCCCTATCTGGGCATCGAGCAGGACGCTGACTACAACCCCACCGGCACTGTGACCGTGCAGACCTGCCTGGACTACACCTGGACGAACGCGCAGGTCACTTTGAACCGCCTGGGCCTCAAGCATAAGCTGATCGGCCCCAGCAGCGGCAATATCGTCTACCAGTACCCCGTCGGCGGCAGCGTGGTGCCCGCGGGCTCCACCATTTACCTGTACACGGCCACCGACCAGAACTCGATGACCACAACGCCCGACGTCGTCGGCAAGACCGGTACCTTTGCCGAGCAGATGCTCAAGGCCGCCAACCTGAACGTGCAGTTCGCCGGCGACAGCAGCGGCAAGGTCGTGACGCAGGACGTCGAGGCCGGAACCTCCGCTGCCTACGGCACGATCATAACGCTGACGATGGACAGCGGAGAGGATACCACCCATGACGCCCCGACGGTGACCGAGGAGATCGACCCGGCAAACGAGGAGGGGTAAGCATCCCCGCAGGGGCACCCGGGCTTTTGCAAAACGCTGCATTTCTGTATAGGAGGTCTTTTTCATGCAAACCATTCCTGCCAATCAACTGCTGGCCGGACTGACGCTGGCCGAGCCGGTCGCCATCCGCGCCGTTGTGACCGACAGCCGCAAGGTCGAGCCGGGCTGCGTTTTTGTCTGCTTCCCCGGCGAGCGTGTTGACGGCCATGACTACGCCGCCGGTGCCTACCGGAGCGGCGCAGAATATATCGTTGCCAACCATCCCGTCGAGGGCGTGCCTGCGGAGCGCACGGTCATTGTGCCGGACAGCGGCAAGGCCATGATCCGCATGGCGTCCAACTACCGGATGCTGTTCAACCCCAGAATGATCGGCGTCACGGGCAGTGTCGGCAAGACGACGACGAAGGAGTTCTGCTACGCGGTGCTCTCCGCCTTCGGCAAGACCCTCAAGACCGAGGGCAACCAGAACAATGACATCGGCGTGCCCAACACGCTGTTCCGCCTGACCGACGACACTGAGTACGCCGTTGTCGAGATGGGCATGGACCACGCGGGCGAGATCGAGCGTCTGACCCGCTGTGCCCGGCCCAGCGCGGGCATCATCACGATGATCGGTGTTTCGCATCTGGAAAATCTCGGCACGCGCGAGAATATACTGAAGGCAAAGCTGGAGATCTGCACCGGCCTGCCCGACGGCGCACCGCTGGCCCTGAACGCGGACAACGACCTGCTGCCCACGGCAAGCATCCCCAGCCGCCTGCGGCCGGTCTGGTTCGGCATTGACGCCGCGAATGCCGATGTCCGCGCGGTGGATGTCGTCACCGGTGCAAACGGCACGACCTTCAAAATCATCGATACGCAGTACGGTACGTTCGATGCCGCCATCCCGACAGCGGGCATCCACACGGTCTACGACGCGCTGGCCGCCTACGCCGCCGCGACCCGCCTGGATCTGGACGCTGCCCGCTGCGCTGCCGCGCTGGCGACCTACCGGACGACGGGCATGCGCCAGCATATCGTGGAAAAGGGCGGCATCACCTTCATTGAGGACTGCTACAACGCCAGCCCCGACAGCATGAAGGCTGCGCTCTCTGTCCTCAAGGCACTGCCCAATGCCCGGAAGATCGCGCTGCTCGGCGATATGCTTGAGCTGGGCGGTGCGAGCGAGGAAGGGCACCGCCATACCGGCGAGTGGGCTGCTGACGCGGGCGTTGATGCACTCATCGCCTACGGCCCGCGCAGCGCCGCCATGGCCGAGGCCGCAAAAGCGCGCGGGGTTGCAGCGGTGCATTGCCAAACGGCGGAAGAAGTGCTACAATATGTACGGCAATTCGTGCGCCCCGGTGACGCTGTGCTGGTCAAGGCTAGCCACAGCATGGGTCTGGAGCAGCTGCTGCAGGAATACTATAAGGAATTGCCGCAGGGGTAAGCACCCCAACACACGTTTGGAGGAATCAACGGCATGGAGCAAATCTCATCCCTGTTGGCGGCGGCAGCCGTCGGCGGCTTTGCCATCACGGCGGTGGCGGGCAAATTCATGATCCCGGCGCTGCACCGGCTGCACTTTGGCCAGACCATCCGCGAGGAGGGCCCTACATGGCACAGCAAGAAAAACGGCACTCCCACCATGGGCGGCCTCTGCTTTATTCTGGGCATTCTGGCCACGCTGGGCATCGTCTGGGTCATGTACAGCCCTAAGCTGCCGGAGGTACTTGGTATGCCGCAGCTGCAGGCCGGTATGCTGGTGCTGTTTCTCGCGTTCGGCTCGGGCCTCATCGGCTTTCTGGATGACTTCATTAAGGTCGTCAGGCATCGCAACCTCGGCCTGACCGAGGCGCAGAAGATGATTTTGCAGATCGCGCTGACCTTCGGGTTCATGTTCGGCCTGCACAGCCTCGGTCTGCTGACCACGCAGGTCCAGTTCCCGATTTTTGGGCTGGTGGACATGGGCTTGCTCTACTATCCCATCGCGTTTTTCGGCATCATCTTCCTTGTCAACGCCGTCAACCTGACCGACGGTCTGGACGGCCTGTGCACCGGCGTGACCTTCGTGTCGATGATCGGCTATCTGCTGGCCGGCAGTCTGCTGGGCTTTGTACATGTTTCGCTGATTGCCGCTGCCACGGCGGGTGCCTGCGCGGGCTTTCTGGTCTGGAACTTCTACCCGGCCAAGGTCTTTATGGGCGACACCGGCAGCATGTTCTTCGGCGGCATCGTAACGGCGCTGGCCTTTGTGATGCAGCGCCCCGAACTGGTGCTCTTTTTCGGCATTGTCTACATCTGGGACGCGATGACCGTCGTCATCCAGCGCACGTATTTTAAGGCGACCCACGGCAAGCGCATCTTCCGCATGACGCCGATCCACCACGCCTTTGAGATGCGCGGCTGGCGCGAGGTCAAGATCGACGGCTTCTTTGCGCTGATTGCCGTCATCGGTGTGGCAATGGGAATTTTTTACATCTGTGTGGCATAAGCAGCGGGGCCGGGCCTACCCGGCCTCTGCCTGTTTCTGCCCCTAAGGGAGGTGACCGCCCATGAGCACTGCCGTGAGCATTGTGCGCACACTGCTGGGCCTTTTGTTTGACCATACCATCGGAAATATTGTGCGCATGATACCCATCATACGCCTGCCCAAACTGGAGCGGGGGCCGGTCTCCCGGGGCTTTCTCGCCCTGCTGCTGGTCATTTTGTTCTTCGGGCTGACGATGCTGTTCTCGGCCAGCTATTCCAGCGCCTACGCCACCAGCGGTGAACTGTACAGTATCATTAAACCGCAGGTCATTATTGCACTTGTGGGGCTGGCCTTTATGTGGCTTCTGTCCAACATCAACTACCGCGCACTGCGTCTGATGAGTGAGAGTCTGTACATCATCACCATTGTGCTGCTGATCCTGGCGCTGCTCAGCCCGGAGGACACCAACGGCACCTACCGCTGGGTGTATCTGCCGGGCGGTGCCTCCTTCCAGCCGTCGGAGCTGGCAAAATTCTCACTCATGATCTGGACGGCAGATATGCTGGACCGCGACTATGACAAGAAGAACAGGCTGTGGTACGGCGCGATAAAGCCTGCGCTGCCGCTGCTGCCCATCCTGTATCTGTTGCACAAGGAGCCGCACAACTCCGCCATGATCCTACTCTGCCTGATTTTTGCCACGATGCTCATCTGCACCCTCTCACCCGGCCGCTGGCTGCTGCCGCTCGTTCCGGCGTGTGCAGTAGCCGTCATGTACTTCCTGAAGGGGCTGGCCGGCGGGGAAGGCTACGCCGCGGGCCGTATGGACGCTACCTGGGGCCTTGCGCCGCTGGATACTGCCGGTATGGGGTGGCAGACCCGTCAGAGCATCTATGCCATCTCCACAGGCGGCATGTTCGGCGTGGGCATCGGTGCGAGCGTGCAGAAGCACCAGTGGCTGCCCTACGCCGAAAACGACTTTATCTTCGGCGTCATCGGTGAGGAGCTGGGCTTCTTCGGCTGTGTTATCCTCATCGGTGCGTTTGCGGTGCTGCTGATCATGGGCGTTATGATCGCCCTGCGCGCGCCCGACCTGTACGGCACGGTGCTGGGCATCGGCATCATCTCGCAGATCGCCTGGCAGGTGTTTCTGCATATCGCCGTCGGCACGGCACTGATCCCCAACACCGGCATCAGCCTGCCGTTCTTCTCCTCCGGCGGCACCAGTCTGCTGCTGCTGCTGAGCGAGATGGGCGTGCTGTTGAGTATCTCGCGCGCCGGAAATGCCCGGGAACAGCGCCTGGCAGAGCAGCACCGCGCCGAGACAGAACGGATGCTGCAGCGCACCCGCTACCGCAGCAGAGCCGCGCGGTAGGGGGGACGCCCGATGTCCGCGGCACGGCGGGCACAGCCTATATTTTATTCTCATGGAGGTCCATCATGCGCGTTTTAATTGCTGCCGGCGGTACAGCCGGTCACATCAACCCGGCGCTGGCGATTGCCGGTGCCCTGAAGGCCGCGGACCCGACGGCGGAGATCCACTTTGCGGGCCGCCGCGAGGGGATGGAGTACGGTCTTGTCACCAAGGCAGGCTACCCCTTCCATCACATTGAGATCAACGGCTTCCAGCGCCATTTGAGCCTGGAAAACATTGGCCGCAACATCGTAGCCATCTGGCATCTGGCGCTGTCCGGCCCGCGCACCCGGAAGATTCTGAACGAGGTCAAGCCCGACCTTGTCATTGGCTGCGGCGGCTACGTCAGCGGGCCTATCGTCCGCGCGGCAGCCCGGCGCGGCATCAAGACAGCCATCCATGAGCAGAACGCCTTCCCGGGCGTGACCAACAAGCTGCTGGCGAAGGAGGTCAACATTGTGCTGGCCGCCAGCGCGGACGCGGTTGAAAAGCTCGGCGCGCCGGAAAAAACCACCGTCGTGGGCAACCCTGTCCGCCCCGAGGTGCTGACCGCGGACCGCGCCGCAGCGCGCGCCAAGCTGAACGCCGGAAACCGCACCGTGATTTTGAGCTTCGGCGGCAGTCTCGGTGCGGACCGCATCAATCAGGTCGTGGCCGACCTATGCGCCTGGGAAAAGCAGACGCACCGGAACGTGTTGCACCTGCACGCCACCGGCAGCCGCGGCGTCAAGCTGTTTGAAGGGCTGGAAAAGGAAAAGGACTTTGCCCCCGGCGAGAACCTCGTCGTGACGGAGTATATCAACAACATGCCCCAGCTGCTGGCCGCGGCAGATCTCGTCATTGCCCGCTCCGGCGCACTGACGCTGGCCGAGCTTGAGGCCGTGGGCCGCGCATCGGTGCTGATCCCCAGCCCGAACGTGGCCGAAAACCACCAGTATTACAATGCCCTTGAGCTGCAAAAGGCCGGTGCGGCAGTCGTCATCGAGGAAAAGAACCTGACCGGTGACGGTCTTGTCAAAATTGTCGAGACCCTGCTGACCTCCCCCGGCAAGCTGGCCGAGATGGGCGCCAACGCCAAGACGCTCGGCAACCCGCACAGCCTTGATTTGATTACCGAAAAGCTGCTGAAGTTGGTCAACGGCTAAGCAAGGCTGCATACACCCTGTAGGGGCGAACATCGTTCGCCCGCCCGATGCGACGAGCGTCGCCGGGCCACACCCCGTAGGGGCACATTCTATATGCGCCCGCCCAACGTACCATCCACCCACGGGCAGCCGCCCCAAAATTCACCGGAAAGGAGCCGCTTATGGACCGCAACCAGCGCAGCCGCAGGCAAAAATCCGCAAACGGCTCCTACGCCCAACAGTCCCGCCGCAGTATGGGCAGCCGCTTGGGCCTTGAAAAAAGGAACGCCCCGCGCCCCAAAGCGCCGCCTGAAAAGGCCGCGCCTACTCCCCATGTGCCCCCGCGGCAGCGCCCTGCGCAGGAGATCAATCCCCAGAAGGCAGGCTACCGCCCCGGCACGCCAAGGCGCACGCGCCGCGTCACACAGGCGGAGATCATACGGGCAAAGCGCCGCCGCCGTCTGCTGGGGGCGCTCGGCGTGCTGGCCGTGCTGGCCGTGGGTGCGTTTGTGTCGATCAACCTTCTGTTCAAGGTCACGATCTTCCGGGTAGAGAGCTATGACGGCTCCCAGCCCGTCGATACCGGCATCTACACGTCCGACGAGCTGATCGAGGCACTGGGCATCGAGAAAAACTCCAACCTGTTCGCCTTCTCCACCGCGGAAAAGACCCAGCAGCTGGCGCTTCAGTTCCCGTATTTGGAGCGTGTCGCTGTGGAGATCCAGCTGCCCGCCGCGGTCATCATCAAGGTCGAGCCCGCCACGGAGCGGTTCGCCTGTATGTACCCCGGCGGGTGGATGGTCTTGAGCGACTCTCTCAAAATTCTGCGTACCGACGTCAGCCAGCCGGACGGCCTGATTCTGCTGACCATGTCGCTGCCCACAGATTTCTCCCCCGTGGTGGGGCAGAACATCGAGCCCAAGAGCTATAACTCACTCCTGAGCGAGACCCAGCAGGCCACAGCGGAGACAGCGGGTCTGCAGGCCAGCGCACTGCAAACGCTGACCGAAATGCGGGACGGCCTGCAGGCGAACAACCTGTTTGACGGCACGACGGCGCTGAACATCCAGGATCTGAGTGACATTGAGTTCACCTACCAAAACCGCATTCAGGTGCTGCTGGGCAGTGAGACGAACCTCGCCTACAAGCTGCGACTGGCCGCTGCCGCGCTGACCGACCCGGAAAAGGGTCTGGCCGCCGGTGATAAGGGCGTGCTCGACATCTCGACCCAGCGCAGCGACGGCGACATCCGCGCCTACTTCGCCCCCGATACCCCCGAACCGACACCGGCCCCGGAGCCGACCCCGTCCCCCGAGGAGGAGACCGACCCCGAAAGCCCCACAGAATAACCCCAACGCCCCGACAAACCGTCGGGGCGTTTTTTGTACAAGTCGACAGAAAAAATTGTATAAAAAACACCCCGCAGCGCCTTACACATGAGCTACCTTGGGGATTGTTGTTGTTCACCGATTCAGAAAAATCCGCAACGCACATGTGTCTAACACATCCAAATTCTTTCTCCGTTTGTGATGAATTCAAACAGGCGATATTTCTGCGCATTATCGGTCGGCACCAGCCGAGGCCCTGCCCGTTGCAAAGTTGCCGTCTGTGGTCAAGGTGGCATTGTAGCAGTTGATGGCAGCAGTGTCGTGTTCGTACATCGTGGCGAGAGTAAGCGAAAACCAAAAAGGGCAGAGCGAAATTAGCGCGGATGATATCAGACTATTGTGGAGAATGCAGGAAACTATATTAAGATAATAAGCAAAAAATCAAGGAGTTAACATAAAGTAGTCATAAAAATGCTTGAAAGTATGCGACGAATTTGATTTAATTAGTATTAGAAGAAGATAATAGAAAGGAGATGTGTAGTGCGTGTTGTCGGGAAAACAAATTGCCGAGGCAAGAAAGCGAAAAGGACTAACGCAAGAGGCCTTGGCGGCAGAACTTGGAGTATCGAGACAAACGATTGCAAAATGGGAACAAGAAATTTCAACACCCAGTGTTACAAATGCACATAGACTGATAGATATTCTAGGCCTACAGGAAATGGAGAATAAATCGTCTACCGAAGATGAAGGCAATGCAAGAACTATTTGTAAAAAGAGATTAACAAAGAGATTGTTGATTGAACTTTGGGCAGTATATGTTGGGATAGCATTTCTCTGCTTTTTTTCTATTGGAATTGTGGCATTGTTTTTTATCCCTGCAATATCGGTTGTCCTAATATTAGTTGCTATTGTAGTGCAGGAAGTAAGGGGAAAGAAGACAGATTCACCGATGAAGATTCTTCTCGGCGGAATATGCTTTATTGGGCTTGCCATACTGGCAGTAGTTGCTATACTTGCAAGTGGGTTTGTTCTAAGAGAAAATTATCAACATAAAGCTTTTTATTCTGTTCCTGCTATACAACTAAAAAAATATTCGGCAATTAATGAGTGGATTGATGAATGCAAAACGATAGGACCTGATATTTATGGGCAATGTATTGAATTGCCGTCAGATAAGACAATCTGTCTCTATATTGTTTATAGACATCAGGTGACGGACGCATCGGATGCAAGCCTCGTTTCAGATCCGCTACATATGCGATTCATTGCAAAATACCGTGGTGGTACTGAATATGATGGGGTGGATTTGTATTTTCTCCAAGGGAGAAGTAGTTATCAGATGCTTTTCTCTATTGACGGAAGTGAACCTTATTATAACAGTATGGCAACTGTTAATCCAATGCTTATAGATGATGTGAAGGCACTATTTAACAATCTGCAAGGAGATGAAAAAAATGCTTAAAAAGGTTAAAAAAATAGTTGCACTGATGATGGCGACAATGGCGCTTTCTACATTATTCGTGACGACTGCGTTTGCGCAGGAGAATGACGTACAGTTGCCAACAAAACAGCGATACCACTGGGAAGCAAGGAACAATGCAAAGCTAGGAATTCATTTTGCGTCTCTGCATCCGGTGAGTATCAAGTAAAACACAAACAACACCCCAAAGTTGGAGAAGGTACTTTGGGGTGTTGTTATTTAGGTGTGCCCGGCATGGGCAACAGCTAGGTGATGAAAGACCACTACGCGTTTGGCAGTAGGAAGCGTTAGCCGAAGGCAAGGGGGCCAAACGTGGGGGGGAGGAAAAAAATCTGAAGGGAGCCAGATGTTAACAAAAAATGCTGGCTGGCAAACTCTTGAACCGATGAACAGAAATCCCATAGTAGTTTAGTATTGAACAGCACCCCATTTGTTAGACAGTATGATATACTATCTAACAAGTGGGGTGCTGTTCAACAAAAGACGCTGCGGGGCTTTTGCTATGTTGTAGAGGTCGATGTTTGCATTGACCCGCGGGCGGATGATGAGCATCCGCCCCTACGGATAAACAGCTGAATAAAAATTACACGTTCAGCTCCACATGCTGGCCCAGGTCCTCTTTGTTGGCGTCCAGCACGGGCTGGATGACGTCGCGCAGGAACTCGGTGACCTGCTCGGCGCTGCGGCCCGTAAAGGCTTCGGGGGAGAGCTCGGCTTCGATTTCCTCGCGGGTCAGGCCGAATGCAGGGTCAGCCTCGACGCGGGCAATCATGTCGTTGGGCTTGCCCTCCTGCTTGACAACGGCAGCGGCGGCCACAGCGTGCTCACGCAGACGCTCGTGCAGCTCCTGACGGTCACCGCCCTTCTTGACGGCCTTCATCATGATGTTCTCGCTTGCCATGAACGGCAGCTCGGCCATGACGCGGGCACGGACGACCTTCGGGTAGACGACCAGCCCGTCGGAGACGTTCAGCAGGATGTTCAGGATGGCGTCAGCAGCCAGGAAGCCCTCGGCCATCGCAATGCGCTTGTTGGCGGAGTCGTCCAGCGTGCGCTCAAACCACTGGGTACCGGCAGTGATGGCGGGGTTCAGCACGTCCACCATCAGGTAGCGGCTCAGCGCGCAGATGCGCTCGCAGCGCATGGGGTTGCGCTTGTAGGGCATAGCGGAGGAACCGATCTGGTTCTTCTCAAA
>ERZ773134.1139-NODE-1139-length-23814-cov-8.949072_pt1 | contig 23814 bp, 23 predicted proteins | sample MGYA00580856_ERZ773134 | MGnify/ENA primary metagenome ERZ773134 (study PRJEB29015, sample SAMEA2737823) | human gut metagenome | biome: human gut; feature: human-associated habitat; material: faeces | place: China | collected 2012 ... | reverse complement strand
CGACCCTAACCTTGGCAAGGTTATGCTCTACCAACTGAGCTACTTCCGCATTGTTTTCGTTTGCGTGTGCAAAGGTAGACGAAATTTTTGTATTTGCAAACATTTGACTAAAAAAATCTCTTTAGAGGATGATTTTTTTAATACCGGATTAATAATTTGTTCCCCTGCTGAGTGACATCGAATCTCGTTAATGCAAATTCTGACGGGCCATCTGACGGAGTTCCAGAACCATACGCGATATTGTATTTTGTTCCGCATTCTGGACATTTTGCCTGGCCGGTGTTGTCTGCTTTTACTGTTATGTTCTTTTTAGCTTCATAGGGACAACAAAGGTCATAAGCATAATATACGAAATTACCATTGGAGTCAACACTGCAAACAACCAGAACTCCCGAATAACCTAATTGTGTGCCGTAATTTTGACCGTCGGTAGAAGTTATCTCTTTAAAATTATAGAGTCCAACTAAATCTTTGTCTTTGTAGGTCAAATCCAGTTCCAGATATACCCGTGCATAAGGAATGTTCGAGACGTTTACCTTATTGCACGACATCGCCAACAGTACTACCAAACAAAAAAATATTCTTTTCATATGTTTATGCTAACAGTTCCTTTTCTGCTTCGTTTACTTTACTAAACGAGAAACCGTCAATAATATTTTGCATCAGAGCAGAAATACTATCATTGCATAGATTACCGATACTACCTTCGTGCGTATGGCTGACCGCTTTATTCGGAGTGAATTTGCCCGCTTCTATATTCAGACCGACCTGTTTGTAAGCGTCGCGGAAAGGCACACCCTCCAATACGAGACGGTTCACCTCTTCTACGCTGAACAATAAGGCATATTTGTCATCTTCCAAAATATGGTCGTTCACCTTTACTTCGCGCATCATGTGCGTTACCATGCGGATACAATCCTTCAGTTCGTCGAAAGCAGGCAGGAACACTTCTTTGATAATCTGCAAGTCGCGGAAATAACCCGACGGCAGGTTGTTGCATATTAATGTAATCTGCTGCGGCAGGCCCTGTATCTTGTTACATTTTGCGCGGGTCAGTTCGAACACGTCCGGATTCTTCTTATGCGGCATAATGCTCGAACCCGTCGTAAACTGGTCCGGCAATTTGATGAATCCAAAATTCTGGCTGTTGAACATGCAAGCATCGAATGCCAGTTTTGAAAGCGTTGCGGCAATGCCCGCCATAGCGAAAGCTACCGTACGTTCCATCTTGCCGCGTCCCATCTGTGCATAGACAACATTATAGTCCATCGAGTCGAAACCCAGCAGGTCGGTTGTCATCTGTCGGTTCAGCGGGAAAGATGAACCATATCCGGCTGCCGAACCCAGCGGGTTACGGTTGCATACCTTATAAGCCGCCTGCATCATCTGCAAATCATCCGCCAGGCTCTCGGCATACGCCCCGAACCACAGGCCGAACGATGAAGGCATCGCAATCTGTAAATGCGTATACCCCGGCATCAGTACTTCTTTGTAACGGTTACTCTGGCTGATCAGCACCTCGAACAAGCCGTTCGTCAGTTCTACCAACTCCCGGATTTGTGCACGCGTGTACAGTTTCAAATCCAGCAGCACCTGGTCGTTACGCGAACGTCCGCTATGTATCTTCTTGCCGATATCGCCCAGGTGGCGTGTCAGCATCAGTTCTACCTGCGAATGGACGTCTTCCACGCCCTCTTCGATCACGAACTCGCCGCGGTCGGCCACGGCATAGATGTTTTTCAGCTCCGCCAGCAGAACCGCCAGTTCTTCTTTTGCGAGCAACCCGATGCTTTCCAGCATCGTTATATGAGCCATTGAGCCAAGAACGTCGTATTTAGCCAGATAAAGGTCCATCTCGCGGTCCTTACCTACGGTAAATGTTTCGACTTCCTTGTCTACCTGTACATTTTTTTCCCAAAGTTTCTGAGCCATAATGCGGAGAATTAATAGGGCAGGGAGGCAATCACAGTTGATATTTTGTCGAGAGCGTCCTGCAACGGTTTTGATACCATCGGTTTGATGAACGGGTTCAGATCGGCGCGGATCGTCATTTTCAATCGCGTATCGGCCTCTTGCACTTGTTTCAGTTGAATCCACAAGAAGAGTGGCACGGGCGAATTGGTTGTAGTAAATTTGATCGTTTTGTTCGGTTCGCGTTCTACGATCTGAAAAGTTATTTTACCTACGGGATCGACAGCGAAACTGCAAGAGTCGCTGTCGAACTCGAAGTCTTTGATTTTATCTTGTGGAATGCGGTCCTTCACCCGTTCCAGATTGGAAAGGTCGGACAGCATTGCATAGACACGATCCTCGTTATAGGGGATCGTTTTGATCTCACTTACAAATTCTGTCATCCTCGGGTTGTTAATAAATTAAGCTTCGGGATTCCAGTTAGCAGGGTCTTTGCGCCATTCCTGCAAAGTGGCGATTTCCGATTCGTCGATATAGTCTGTGCGTACAGCTTCTTCGATAACGGCGTCGTAGTTGCTCAGTGTAGTCAGCGTAACTTTAGCGTCTTTGAATTGTTGTGTTGCAACAGGGAATCCATGAGTAAAGATGGCAACCATACCAACCACGTCGCAACCGAAGTTACGTACAGCCTGCACAGCTTTCAAGCTGCTACCGCCGGTTGATACAAGGTCTTCGATAATCACTACTTTAGAACCCGGTTTCAATTCTCCCTCGATAAGGTTTTCCAATCCATGATCTTTTGGTGTAGAGCGGATGTATACGAATGGCAATCCTAATAAATCGGCTACTAAAGCACCTTGAGCGATCGCGCCTGTAGCAACACCGGCAATGGCATCTACGTTCTCGAATTTTTCACTAATCACACGAGCCAACTCCAATTTAATGAAGCTACGAACGACCGGATAAGAAAGAGTCTTTCGGTTGTCATTGTAGATCGGAGATTTCCAGCCGGATGCCCAAGTAAACGGATTGGCCGGTTGCAACTTTACGGCTTTAATCTTTAATAATTTTTCTGCTACTAAACTTTCCAGTGTTTTCATACAATCCTATATTTATATCAGTCTGCAAAAATAGATAAACTGAATGACATTACCTTGAATATCGTACGTTAATTTTTTATTAATATTTATGCGACAGACAGGGCTAAAATGCTGATGCGTATGCCCGGAATCCCTGATAAAGCCTTTGCGCAAGCGGAAATCGTGGCTCCGGTTGTGATCACGTCGTCTATGAGCAGGATATGTTTGTTTTTTAAGCTTTCCGGATGAATGACATTAAAAATAGAACATACATTTAACCAACGGTCGTAAATGGCCTTACGAGTTTGGGTACTTGTGTGGGTGGTGCGGGCTAGACTTTGCGTATCGATGGGGATATCCCAAATGGAACGGATGCCGGAGGCGATCCATTCGGACTGGTTGTAACCTCTTTGCCGTTTTTTGCGGGGATGCAGGGGAACGGGGATAAGGAGGTCTACGGTACATATCGGGCTGTGATCCGCTTGGAGCTCTCTCGCTATCTGCCGTCCGAGTAGATAGCCCAACACTTTATTATCATGGTATTTGAGCGAGTGGATCAGGCTTTGTACTTTTCCGCCTTTCTCGTATCGTAGATAAGCGGTGGCATATTCGATCCGGTTCTTTCCGATAAAAAGTTGCTCGACGGGGTTGTTCGCCTGTTGATGATATCCCGTGTGCGGCAGGTCGCATAGGCATTTCAGGCAAATTTGTTCTTCTCCCTCGACGAGTGGTCGTTTACATATTTTACATAAGTTTGGGAAAAACAGGTTGAGCAGATTATTCCATGTCGTCGGCATAATCCTCGCAGTCTATTCCTTTGAATAATTGGCTTAGGCAATTCAACGTGATCCGGCTTTCGAAACCTCGTCCGGCGGCGAAACGGAGTAACTTGTTGAATAGGTCCCGCTCGTCTTTTCCTTTTGTCGATTTCTTTTTGCTTTTTAGTAAATCGAGTAAGATGGAGCAGTATTCTCCCTCGTCAATGGCGGCGAGCGATTCTTCCCGGATCGGGGAGGGGATGTTTTTCTTATAAAGCTCGTAGCCTATTTTTACCCGTCCCCATTTATTGAATCGTAGCTTATCGTTCACGAAGAAACGGGTGTAACGGGATTCGTCGATAAACCGCTCTTTCAGCAAGCGGGCGATGATACGCTCGGAGGCGTCGGGGGGAAGTCCGGCGGCATCGATCTTTTTCTGTACGTCTTGTATGCAGCGTTCGGCGGCGGAACAATAGGCGGCTGCCCGGTGCAACATCTCGGGTTCGGTTATCTCTTTCATATTTTTGCTTTTACGATCCGGTCTTTTCCGTATAAATCTTGTATTAATTCGACTTCGGTGTAATTCTCTTGACGTAGCATCGCTACGGTCTCTTTTCCGCAAAGGGCGTTGATCTCGAAATAGAGATGCCCGCCTTCCGCCAAATGCCTTTGTCCGAAGCGGGCGATGGCCCGGTAGAAGAGAAGCGGATCGTCGTCGGGAACGAACAAGGCTAGATGAGGCTCGTTCTCCAGAACGTTCGCTTCCATGGTCGCTTTCTCTCTATACATTATATAAGGGGGATTACTGACGATGCAGTTTAAGCTTCCTATAAGAGACGCTTCGGTTTCCTCCGTATGGGATTTTAGTTTCACGTACGTGAAAATTTTGTTTCTCGTACATGAAAATCTAGTTTCACGTACGTGAAAATTTTGTTTCTCTTGCATGAAACTGGAATAACCTTCGGAAAGGATATCCAATTCATGGAAGGATACGGAAACTTGATTCATACGGGCGTTCTCCTCGGCCACGGCGAGCGCTTCGGGTGATATATCCACCGCCGCTACCTCTGCCTCCGGAAGATGTTTCGCCAAGGAAATAGCGATACAGCCGCTTCCCGTGCCGATATCTAATATACGAGGGGCTTGGCCTTGGTAGTCCGTGATGATCCGCTCGACCAACTCGGCGGTTTCCGGGCGGGGAATCAATACGTCCGGCGTCACCTTAAACTCCATCCCGTAAAAATCCGCTATGCCTAATAAGTATTGTATGGGCTTGTATAAACGCAGTCCTTCTACAATCTCCTTGATTTTAAATTTCTCCGTATCAGATAATTCTTTACCTTTGCCTAACAGGAGTTGATGGGTAGAAAGACCGCAAACACGTTCCATGATGAGCCGGACGAGCGCTTGGGCTTCGCCGGGAGGATAAATATCTTTGAGGGAATTTCGGATGTAAGCGACGGTCTCAGTCATATCTTTCTCTTGTTTTATCGCGAAAGTAGTGTAAAAACCGTTTATATGCAAAGATTATGGTAGAGGTTGAAGAGAAATACATGGCTCGTTGCATCGAGTTGGCTAAAGGAGGGAGGGGAAATGTCAGTCCGAATCCGATGGTTGGTGCGGTGGTTGTGCATAAGGGCCGTATTATCGGTGAGGGATTTCACAGGAAATGTGGGGAGGCGCATGCCGAGGTGAATGCTATCGCTTCCGTGAAAGACGAGTCTTTGTTGAAAGACAGTACGATTTATGTGAGTCTGGAGCCTTGCTCTCATTATGGGAAGACGCCTCCTTGCGCCGAGTTGATTATCCGGAAAGGGATTCCACGGGTGGTGGTCGGTTGCTTGGATCCTTTTCCCGAGGTGTCGGGGCGAGGTGTGCGGATGTTGCGTGAGGCCGGTGTTGAGGTAGTCACAGGCGTGATGGAGGAAGAAGCCCGTGCGTTGAACAAGGCGTTTATGACGCTACAAACGAAAGGCCGTCCTTATATTATCTTGAAATGGGCGCAGAGTGAGGATGGGTTTATCGACCGTTTACGTATGGACGTGTTGGAGCCGGTCACGGTTTTGTCTTCTCCGGAGACTTCCCGCTTGGTGCATAAACTTCGCTCGGAGGTGGCGGCTATCATGGTCGGTACACGGACTGCTTTATTGGACAATCCTTCATTGAACGTGCGCCATTGGTCCGGTAATTCTCCGGTTAGGGTTGTATTGGATCGCCGGCTCGTTATTCCCGATTCTTATCGGTTACTGGATGGTTCCTTGCGTACATTAATATTTACGGAGAAGGAAGTGGAAAACCGAGAGGACGTGGAGTATATCCGGATAGATTTCGAGGGTCCGGTGATCCGGCAAGTGTTAGATCATCTTGCTGTCCGGAAGTTGGATTCCTTATTGGTGGAAGGTGGGACTCAGCTGATTAATTCTTTCGTGGAAGCGGATGTGTGGGACGAGGCGAGGGTGGAAACAGCTCCGGTTCGCCTGTATCAAGGGGTGCATGCGCCGATGCTTGAAAAGGGGGTTGTTAGGCGTGTCTCTCGAGGTTCTGTTATGAGCATTAAAAATCATAACTATGAAATTTTAAATCATAACGATGAGTTCGAAAAATCATAACTATGAATTTTAAGGCTCATATAATCAACTAAAATATTATAAATATTAGCAGGTATTAGGGTGAAAGCAAAAAATGTTTCTACTTTTGTGCCTTTATATGCGACAAACTTATGTTTTTGATGAAAAATAAATTAGTACTATTTATAACAGGTTGTTTTGCATTAGTGTTGTCTTCTTGTTTGAAATCAGAAGATGTCACTGATATAGAATTGGTTAAGAACTGCCAAATATCCTCTTTTAAGCTAAGTAGTGATTCTATCTCGGGTTGGATACCGTGAAGTTTACGATCGACCAACTGACGGGGCGGATTTTTAACATTGACTCTCTGCCTTTTGGCACGAAGATCGAGAAAGTTGTTTGTACGATTACGGCAGCCAGTAGCTATGCGCTTAGCGGTATAGAGGTAAGCCCGTATGCTTATCCGGACTCTACTTATTACTTAAACAATTTATCAGACTCCATTAATTTCTCCGCTCCGGTAAAGTTCGTGGTTCATGCGTATGATCAAGTCACGACAAAAGTCTATATGGCGCAAGTGAATATCCATCAAGTGGTTCCGGACTCTATGGTTTGGAGTATGTACGCGAATCCTATGATTGGCATTACCGTGAAGGATCAGAAGGTGGTAACCTACGATTATAATGGATCGGAGAATTACTTTATGTATGTGAAACCCGCCGAGTCCGGTAAACCTTACCAATTATATTACGCTCCGGTAAGCGCGCCTAAGGGCTGGCAGTCATTATCCTTGACCGGTCTGCCTTCCGATGGGCTTTTGATCTCCCAGATTACTGAGTATAACAATGCTTTATATGTGCCGGCTACAAATGGCACTTTATATAGATCCGAGGATGGCTTGACTTGGAGCGCTGTAGAGAACGCCCCTTCCGTGAAATACGTTTTGGGTAGCGTGAAGCAGGGCACGAAACAGCCTTCCGCCTTAGCTACGATCGTGGATCAGGAAGGAAAGCTAGCGTTCTATGCGATGAACGAATCCATGGAGTGGATCGCCGGAGATGCGGTGCCTAGCGGATTCCCTGTTACCGGATTTAGCAATCTCCAATATGCCGCAATGTATCATGAGTACTTGATGACTGCCAGCGGACGTACCGTGGACAACCAAGTGGTTAATACGACTTGGGCGACCATGGATGGTATCTCTTGGGCGTTGATGGCTTCCGGTGACGCAAACTTCACGAAGCGTGAGGGAGCGATGATCACGAATTATGACGATAAGTTTTTCTTGATCGGAGGTATCGACGCTTCGAACAAGGCATTGAAAGATATGTATCAATCGATAGATTATGGTATTTCTTGGTCGTTGATCGACTCGATGGTGGTGTTACCGACCGACTATGCGGCGAGAGGCTTTTCCTCAATTATTGTGGATAAAGAGAATTTCGTGAACATTTTCGGAGGAAAGATCAGCACTGGTTCCAATGACTTGAACCAACTTTGGAGAGGCCGTATCAATCGTTTGATCCCGAAGGAATAGAAAAGTTCGATAGGAGATGTATAATTTTATGAGGCTTTTAGCGTTAGAAAAAGAAGTGTGGTATATATAACAGCAAGGCTTATGACTTCAACTTTTTTTCAGCGGCTTCTCATAATCATCCTATTGGCGGGTACGATCCCTACGCTTTGGGCGCAGGAATATAAGTACGATCTCAAAAGCAAGCACCCCTGCTGCTACAGAAGCGTTAAGGGAATCGATATCCCCCTTCATCGGGATCGCGGTAGTAAAATCACATTTCTCTTTTACAAGGCGGCTTACACCATTTCCCTCATTTCCGATCACCGAGCTTACCGCATGTCTGGTGGGATATGTATTGTTGAAGAGGATCAGAAAAAACAAGGTAGAAAGTTTAAGTTAAGGAGGAGTCAGTTATGGAAAAGAGAATCATAACGATCAGCAGAGAGTTTGGAAGCGGCGGCCGCTTTATTGGTGAAGAAGTGGCAAAGAAACTTGGGATTTCCTATTATGACAAGGATATCATCGGACAGATTGCAGAGCAGTCAGGATTTTCACCGGAATATATCCGGGAAAATGCGGAATTGTCTCCGAAGAAAGGCTTATTTGCCTATGCATTTTCCGGACGTGATATCACAGGGAAATCAGTGGAAGATATGGTGTATGAAGCACAGAGAAACGTGATCCTGAAAATTGCGGAAAAAGAAAGCTGTGTGATCATAGGAAGAAATGCGGATTTTATCTTAAAAGACCGGGAGGATGTGCTGAATGTTTTTATACACGGGGATATGCCGAAAAAAGTGCAGCGTATCTGTAAACTATACAATGTCGCAGAAGCTGATGCTGCAAAAATGATAACCGAAACAGATAAAAGGCGCAGAACAAACTATAATTTCTACACAGACCAGAAATGGGGAATGGCAAGTAATTATTCATTGTCCTTGAACAGTTCGCAGCTTGGATATGAAAGGTGTGAGGAAATCATTATGGAGTGTGTAAAATAGAGAATAGTATGGATCAATAAAAAAACTGGTTTTTGAGGTGTCCCCTCAAAAACCAGTCCTTTTTTTATGATGTCTGAAATTCTGTTAAATTAACACTTCTCAGGTTCCGGATAATCAACCCCGAAAGTTTCAACTGTCACGGTTTTCATTACCTGTGGCTGTAATGGACGGTCAGAGTAATCAGTTGCTGTTTCTGCAATTTTATTGACAACATCCATACCATCGATCACTTTACCGAATGCAGCATAAGCGCCGTCTAAGTGTGGAGAGTTCTTGTGCATGATGAAGAACTGGGAACCGGCAGAATCCGGGATCATAGTTCTTGCCATGGATAAAACACCTTCAGAATGTTTTAAGTCATTTTTGAAACCGTTCTGGGAAAATTCTCCTTTGATTTCATAGCCCGGGCCACCCATTCCGGTTCCGTCCGGATCGCCGCCCTGGATCATAAAACCATTGATGACACGGTGGAAGATAACGCCGTCATAAAACCCTTTTTTTACTAAACTGATAAAGTTGTTTACAGTATTTGGTGCGATTTCAGGATAAAGCTCTGCTTTCATGATATCGCCGTTTTCCATCTCGATTGTAACAATTGGATTTGACATAATAATTGATTCCTTTCATTGAATATGATATCGTGATTTTTCATATACACACCATATTGTAACGAAAAAATATGTTTTCGTAAAGATAAAACGCAAAAAATCAGATCGTTGTATTCTGAAAGCAGACTCTGATCTTTTGTGCAATGCCGGCATCAATAAAGCCTTTGTCTGCCATATCATCGAGAATATCGCAGGTTTTTTCATGCGAAAAACCCTGTTTATAAGGGCGGCTTTCGGTGAGTGCCTGATAAATGTCTATACACGCCATAATGCGTTCCGGCTCGTTTAATTCGGCGGCAGTTTTGCCGAAAGGATAGCCTTTTCCGTTCAGTTTTTCGTGGTGGAATGCTGCCCAGTCACGGATGTCTTCAAAATCGTTGATATTGGACAGAATCAGATAAGTATATCCTGCATGGTTTTTCATTTTTGAAAATTCTTCATCGGTCAGCTTATCCGGTTTTTCCAGAATATCATTGTCGATTGCCATTTTGCCGATATCATGAAGTGCGCCGGCCAGATACATTTTCTGAACCTGTGTGGGATCGTAGCCGTTGTACGCTGCAAATGCGGCGGCTTTCTCTGCAACACCAATGGAGTGTCTGCTTGTAAAAGAAGATTTATAGTCGACGATCTGCGCAAAAAAGTCGGCGATATTTTTGCAGGTTTCCCAGTCAAAGGTCTGTTTTTCTCTCGGAACGATCTCCCAGAGTTTCGTTTCAAAGGAGTCATCCCTGAAAGCTGCAAATTCGTTATCTGAAAATATATGGAAAAAGGCATCCACACATGCGGCGTCAAAAAGTTTATCCGTATGCCGGATCAGGTACTGTTTTACAATATCCCATCTCTGTGTTTCAAATGCACCGCTGTGTCCGATGATATCCACCACATCGGCAAGGTGGATAATGCGCGCAGACAGAGGAACTTCATCCCATTTTTTGTGAAATGGCCCGGTGCCGTCCGCATGCTCATGATGGTATAGGATTGCATTGGTAACGTCAGTTTTAAAAGGGATTTTTGCAAGATTCCGTTCACCGTAGATGCAATGCAGGTTTGTAGTGTTTGCCACAAGGTCAGCGGTCAGGTCTTTTGCAGAATGCTTCTGCAATTCCTCGGAAATATATTGGGTGAGGGCGTTGTCGTGCAACAGAGCGCAGATTGCAAGATCCTGCAGGGCATCCTCCGGCAGATCAAAATACTGCCCCATGCGCACACTGATATAGGCCACTCGTTTTCCGTGTTTATTTTTAATGTTTACCAGTTCTGCCTCGATGCAGTCGAGGGCATAGGAACAGGCACTGATCAAACCGATAATATCTATCTCCATAATTTATTTTAATGAAATCGGACGGCATACAAAGCTATGCCTTGCGATTTCATAACCTCCTTAAATTAGTAATAATTCCTATTATTGAATTATAGAATCAGTTACCCCTATTGTCAATATGTTACAGTTCACAGGTTACCCTGCGAACTGTAACTTCGCAGCCCCATATAAAGTTTTGCTTCGCAAAAGAGGGCTGCTCACACCCACATCACGTTCATACGCACCTGAACAGCATGGTGTTCAGGTGCTGAGTGAACAGTAACGTCAATATTTGTTACAGTATTCATATGACCATGATTAGTTTTAGCAGGAATAGCAGAAGTTTCATATTTATAGGAAGTATATCGAAAAACTTCCTTGTAAATTTTTTTGTTTTATGGTTTGATAAGTACAGAAAAAGAGTATCGGAGAATAAAGGAGAGAAAAAGTATGCCAGTTTTTGATTTCAGCAGCGCTTCAGAGGAAAAAGAAGCGTTTGTATGTACATATACCGCATTTACATCAGACAGTTCCGAAAAAACACCGGACGATCCGATCCTGGTGTTGGACAATCAGCAAAAACAGTGGAGCCATCATTCCACCGGAGTATTTTGCAACCAGAGCCAGTGGACAGCATTTGAGTTCAGGGAGGAGGACGAGACATTTCGTTCCAATATCCTGCGGATCGATGCACGTTTTGTGAATCTGATCAAATGGCTTGGGGAGAACCATATCAACGTTCTTTTGTCCGGGGAAAACAGGGCAGATGGCTATGCCGTGTACAAGATCAGGGAAAATGCTTTTCATGGCGGCACGAAACTTTCCGCGGCGGATGGATTTTTGCAGTATGTGATGGAGCGCCTTTTATCGAGCAGTGCACCGGAGCAGGAGGATGAGGACGAAGAGTTAGACGAGAGCGGCGACAGCATGAAGCTTACCAGCATCCAGAGCATTTCGGATTTCTTAAACTGTGCAGGAAGAACCATGCCGGACAATATCAGACTGTGGGCGAGAAGAAATTTAGCAGTTGCACGTTCCAGCGAAGTGTCTGCTGAGGAACGCCGCCACGCGCAGCGTGCACTTTCCATTATGACGAATATCCAGTGGAAAAATAATTATTTTGAAGCAATCGATCCGGTGGAAGCGCGCAGGATTTTAGATGAAGAACTATACGGAATGGAAAAAGTAAAACAGCGTATCATGGAGACTATCATCCAGATCAACCGCACACACACACTTCCAGCGTATGGACTTCTGCTTGTCGGACCGGCAGGAACTGGAAAATCGCAGATTGCCTATGCGGTGGCAAGAATTTTAAAACTGCCGTGGACGACACTCGATATGAGTTCCATCAATGACCCGGAGCAGTTGACCGGAAGCTCCCGTATCTACGGAAATGCGAAGCCTGGTATTATTATGGATGCATTTTCCATGGCTGGCGAGTCGAACCTTGTATTCATCATCAACGAGCTTGATAAGGCTGCATCCGGAAAAGGAAACGGCAATCCGGCGGACGTACTTCTTACCTTATTAGATAATCTTGGATTTACAGACAACTATATGGAATGTATGATTCCGACCGGTGGTGTCTATCCGATTGCAACTGCCAATGTAAAAGAAGATATCAGCGCCCCGCTGATGTCACGTTTTGCAGTGATCGATATCCCGGATTATACGCAGGAAGAGAAAAAAATCATTTTCTCCAAATTTGCACTGCCAAAAGTATTAAAGAGAATCGGATTGCTGCAGGGCGAGATCGTTCTGACCGGGGAGGGACTGGATGAACTGATCGAGCAGTATAAGAATACATCGGGAATCCGTGATCTGGAGCAGGCGGCAGAGCACCTAGCAGCCAATGCACTGTATCAGATTGAAGTAGACCATGTAAAACAGGTTGTATTTGATGCGGAAATGGTGAAAAAATTATTTGCGTAAAAAACAAAATATATGAAAGGTAAAAAGACCACTTCATGAAATTTTTCGTGAGGTGGTCTTTTTTTGTCCGAATTAATGGACAGAAAATATGGATAATGGGAAGCAGCAAGAGGGCAAAATGACGGAAAATGAGGAGGATGGCAGATGAAAATGGAATATCAGATTATTGCGGTAGACTTTGACGGAACACTTTGTACGGACTGCTTCCCAAAGATCGGACAGCCGAATACAGCGCTGATCGAGCTGTTACAAGGATTAAAACAGCAGGGACGTCAGATTATTTTATGGACGTGCCGCTGTGGAAATCAGTTAGAGGAAGCAGTGGAATGGTGCAGGAAGTGGGAACTGGAATTTGATGCGGTGAATGAGAATCTGCCGGAGATTATCGAAAGGTACGGATCAGACGGAAGAAAGATTTATGCGGATGTTTATATTGATGACAAAAGCTGTTTTCCATGGGAGGTAAAAAAGGATGAGAAAGTTGGATTATGAATTTATTTTTACATGCGGTATTGTTGCATTTATCGCAGCGCTTGGAATGGTAGCTGGCATTGTTGTGCTGGCTGGTGCAAAGATTTATATTTATAACCTGCCTTTGATCGTGGGAAGCTTTCTGGCTATCGGAGGACTTTTGTGGGGATTATTGTTAGTTTTGAACAATGGTAAGGTGGAAAAAAGGACAAAACATCGTTACTGCTCAGGCAGTATCTGAGCACTTTGCTGTATCATACATATCAGTTACCATATTTACCAGATTAAGGTTGACGCTCTATCGTGAATTACATATAATAAGCATGATTTACTGTGTCTTTTTGGGGAATACCGAAGGCATTTGGAGGAAAAATGAGAAGAAACCTTAATATAAAACAGAGAAAATGGCGGAGCTTTATCTTTGCAACGATTTTTGGTGTGACAGCAGCGACTGCGGTCATTACGGTAAAACCGTTGGAAAGTTATGCGTATACGGAGACGGCGGGTGTTTTGAATGATGGACCGGTACAGATGCGAAAGACTCCGGTAGATGGGGACAAGATCACATCTTTAGCTGCGGGTACAGCAGTCCGTGTGATAGATGAAGTGGATGGCTCCGATGGAATGAAATGGTACAAGGTACAGATTTCCTATAATGGAATGGCATCCACCGGATATATCCGGTCAGATTTTATCACGCTTTCAACAGAAGATACCTCTTCCGGAAGTGCGATCACAGACAGTTCGGCACAGGGAGCGGCCGGAGTGGTCACGAACACCAATGGCAACGTTTACGTGAGAACCGGAGCAAGCACGGCATATTCGCCGGTGACCATGGTAAAAAGAGACCAGACGGTGAATGTGCTGGGACAGACAACGACGAATGGGACAATCTGGTATAATGTGACGTTTAATAAAGATGGGGTGGATTATGCCGGGTGGATCTGTGGAACATACCTTGCGGTAACAGGACAGACTTCTGCGGACGGATCGCAGGGAGCTGCTACAACAGTGACAGATGAAGAATATGTTGCATCGTTAAAATCAGCAGGATTTCCGGATAGCTATTGTAACTCACTTCTGGCATTGCACCAGAAGTATCCAGACTGGCAGTTCGTTCCGGTACAGACAGGACTGGACTGGAATACCGTCATTGCAAATGAGAGTGTTGTCGGAAGGAATCTGGTGCAGAGTTCTTCCAATGATGCGAGAAAGTCAACGGAGACGGGTGCTTATGACTGGGCGACCAACAAATGGTATGGTTATGACGGAGCAGGCTGGGTAAGTGCCTCCTCCAATTACATAGCATATTGCATGGATCCGAGAAATTACCTGAATGACACGTATATTTTTCAGTTTGAAACGTTAGAATATGCGCCATATCAGAACGTGACAGGAGTTGGAAATATTCTGTCAGGCAGTTTCATGAGTGGAAACTATAGCGATACAGACGGAGCATCGCGAAGCTATGCAGATACTTTCATGGAAGTGGGACAGAACTTGAGTGTCAGTCCTTATCATCTGGCTGCAAGATGTAAGCAGGAGCAGGGAAATAAGGGGACAAGTCCTTTGATCTCTGGCAATTACTCTGGCTATAATGGATATTACAATTACTTTAATATCGGAGCATATACGACATCGTCTGCGTCTGCGACGGTCAACGGATTGATTTATGCGAAAAATAACGACTGGAATTCTATTTATAAATCAATTAATGGTGGAGCTGGTATCGTTGGAAATAATTATGTGAAAAAAGGGCAGAACACCTTATATTTCCAGAAATTTAATGTGGTGAATATGAACAGCATATACTCACATCAGTACATGACAAATGTGCAGGCGGCAATGTCAGAAGGAAAAACAATGAGCACCGCTTATGCGGATAAATCACAGGGATTTATATTCCGTATTCCGGTGTATAGCAATATGCCGGAGTCAGCAGTGACGTTTTCAGACAGTGGTAATCCGAATAACTGGCTCTCTTCTCTCAGCGTAAGCGGATATGGACTGACACCGTCTTTCCAAGGAGCAGTAACCGATTATTCCGTGATCGTTGGAACCGAGGTAAGCTCGATCAATGTAGGTGCTTCGGCAGTTGCACCGAAAGCGGGAGTTTCCGGAGCGGGAACTTATGCATTGAATTATGGAAATAATGCGATCAACGTAACTTGTGTGTCACAGAGCGGTTCGGCAAAAACCTACACGATCAATGTGGTAAGACAGCAGCCGGCAGCAGACAATACCCAGACACCGGAAAGTGGTGGAACAACGGTTGCGGACGGCGTATCCGTTTCTACCTCCTATAAACTGGGAGATACCGTGATCACAGGTATTACACCGGGAACAGGCGCTTCTTCTGTACTTGCCAATATCTCAGCGGGAAGCGGCACGGTCAAAGTGCTGAAAGCAGATGGCACAGAAAATACCGGTGCAGTCGGAACAGGTAATAAAATTGCAGTACATGCAAATGGAACACTGGTGAAGCAGTATGACGTTGTCATTTACGGTGACATCAATGGAGATGGAAAAATCTCTGTGGTCGATCTGGTCATGATGCAGAAACAGATTCTTGGAACATCACAGCTTTCCGGTGCGTATGCAGCGGCTGCGGATATAAGCAGAGATGGAAAAGTTTCCGTAAAAGACCTTGTGCTTTTGCAGAAACATATTATAAATGCAGCACAGATTGAACAGTAACAGGGCTGTGTGGATAGAAAGAGTTATTTTAGTGAGAAAATACAATTTTCACACATAAGAATGGAGAGTAAAATGAAAAAGAAATTAGGTGTGATCATTACACTGTTAACATTATGCATCTGCCTTATGACACCGCAGATGCATGCCAAGGCGGCTTCCGGAAAAACAACGATCGCTGTGTCTGCCGGTTCCCTGAATATCGGACAGACTGTGACGGTAACGGCAAAAGCATTAAGTGCATCCGGGGACAGTGCATATGCCAATATGGTTTTGACCTATGATGCCGGCATTCTGGAGTTTGTGAGCTGTAATGCAACTTATGGCGGTGGCGGCGGAAGTATTTCGGTAGCGAGTGACAGCTTCAGTGTGACATTAAAAGCAATCAGTGCGGGAAAAGCTTCTATTTCGCTTTCTGCTACGGATGGTGTTATTTACGGTACCGAAGAAGAATTGGATTCCATGGCAGGCAGCAGCACTTCTGTAACGGTCAAAAACGAAGCAGCAGGCAGCAATACAGGAAATAACAGCAGTGCCGGTAACAACGGAAGCTCCGGCAGCAATGGAAATGCGGGAAATGGAAGCAATACGAATACGGCAGCTTTATCCGCAGATAATTCCTTAAAGGCACTGACGATTTCACCGGGAACATTGTCTCCGGCTTTTAAGGGAAGCACCACAAAGTATACGGCAGCTGTGGATAATTCTGTGACAAGTATTGCAGTGAGTGCAACACCGGTCAATGAAAAGGCAACCGTTGAATCGGTTACCGGAAACACGAATCTTGCCGTCGGAGCGAATGTTGTGAAGATTGTTGTAAAGGCAGAAAACGGAACAACAGCCACTTATAAAATCACTGTGACAAGACAGGCAGCAGGAACCACCGGAAGTGAGACGACAACTACAGGCGGTGAAAACGGAGACGACGGAAATGGTGACAGCGAGACTCCAGAAGATACTGAGGAAGTGGACACAACGGAAACTCCGGTATCAGCGGCAGATGTTGTGATCAATAACACGACCTACCATATCGCAGACAATTTTACAGAGGAACAGATTCCGGCTGATTTTACGGAAACAACGGTTAATTTCCGTGGAACGGAATGCAGAGGTCTGACGTTTGACAAAGGAACAATTTCTCTGATCTATCTGGAAACAGACAATGTGGACGCAACGACCGGCAGATTCTTTATTTATGATGAGACCAGGGATGTTGTCTATGATTTTATGAAGTTTACTGCAGGTGAGAGCAGTTATGTGATTCCACTTTTGGCACCGCTTGATTCGGTACTGCCGGAGAGTTATGTGCAGGTGTCCCTGCAAATGCCGGAAAATACCGTGATGACCGCTTACCAGCTTCCGGCAGAGGATGGAGAGGAAGCGTCTGATTTCTATATCTTTTATGCAGTAAATCAGGACGGAACCGAAGGCTGGTATCAGTATGATGCGGCAGAGGGTACTTACCAGCGTGTCAATGGAAATATCACCGAGACAGCAGATTCTTCTTCGGATGATCTTGCAGCATTGCAGAGCGAGTATGATGAACTCTCAAAGCAATATAAAGATGCAAAATCCTTTTCCAGAAACATGATCGCTGTGCTTATTTTTGTATTGGCAATCGCAGTTGTGATCATACTGAATATCATGCTCTTTGGCAGAAAGAAAAAAGGAAAAGACGAACTCTCAGAGGACAACGATCCGGAGCTTGACGAGCCAGAGGACGAGGACGACGAAGCAAACGAAGAGACAGAAACCGAGAAAAAACCTTTCTTGGGAAAATTCCGTGGATTCCGAAAAAAAGAAAAAAATGAGGATGAGGACGATTATTTCGATGACGAGGAAGAGTACATCGAGGAAGAACATCCAATCAACAGGGCTTACCGCGAATGGAATGATTATGAGGATGAAATTCCATCCACTTCTGAGAAATCAGTGACAGAAGAAAAGTCCGAGAAAAAATCATCTACTGAAAATGAAAAAATGGATGTGCCGCAAAAAAATGAAACTTCTGTGAAAAATGAAAAAGGAATGGAAGTTTTCGACCTAAATGATTTATAATATAAAATAGAATGTAGGTAATTGCGAAAATCATTCATAACGTAAATTAAATTGTGAAAAATCAACAAAAGCTTGAGAAAACACTGTGGAACCGTGTTTTCGAAAATTTTGTTGATTTTGAACAATTTGAGATAGATTAAGGAGAGTTTGCAATCACCTAATAAATAACATGAGGAGACAACATGCAATTACCATACACTGTAAAAGCCAAAAAAGCGATTGATATCGCCGGCAAAATGTCAAAATCATTACATCATAATTATATCGGAACCGAGCACTTACTGATTGGGCTATTGAAGGAAAATTCAGGAGTAGCGGCAAATATTCTGAATGAGAATGGTGTAGAGTTAGATAAAATTGTAGATCTGATCAAAGAATTGATCGCTCCGGCGGAGGGAACAGCAGTAGCAGAATCAGATGGTTATTCACCGAGAGCAGCAAAAGTTCTTGAGAATGCAGAGAAGGAGGCAGTCAGATTCCATGCAGATGCCATTGGAACAGAACATATTCTGATTTCCATGATCAAAGAGACAGACTGTGTTGCATCCAGATTACTGACAACGCTGTCCGTCAATATGCAGAAAGTCTTTGTGGACACTCTCATTGCGATGGGGGAAGATGCAAATCTTTACCGCGAAGAATTTCAGAATGGCCGTCCGGGAAAAAAGAAAAATAATGAGGGAACCCCGACGTTGGATCAGTATTCCAGAGATCTGACACAGCTTGCAACGGAAGGAGCACTGGATCCGGTGGTTGGACGTGAGGAAGAAATCCAGAGAGTGATTCAGATTCTAAGCAGAAGAACGAAGAACAATCCATGTCTGATCGGAGAACCGGGAGTTGGTAAAACGGCTATCGTGGAAGGAATCGCAGAGCGTATCGTATCCGGCCTTGTACCGGACTCTGTTCAGGGAAAAAGAGTGGTATCTTTAGACCTATCCGGTATTGTGGCTGGTTCAAAATACCGTGGAGAATTTGAAGAGCGTATCAAAAAAGTGATTCAGGAAGTGACAAAAGCAGGAAATGTTTTGCTGTTTATCGATGAGCTTCACACAATCATCGGTGCCGGTGGCGCAGAGGGCGCGATCGATGCCTCTAATATTTTAAAACCTGCACTTGCCCGTGGTGAGATTCAGATCATGGGAGCAACGACAATCACAGAATACCGCAAATATGTAGAAAAAGATGCTGCACTAGAGCGAAGATTCCAGCCTGTGACGGTGGAGGAACCGGGCGAGGAACAGACAGTTGCAATTTTGAAAGGGCTTCGCGGTAAATACGAAGCACATCATCATGTAAAGATCACGGATGAGGCAGTCGAGGCGGCAGTCCGCCTGTCAGCGCGCTATATCAATGACCGTTTTTTGCCGGATAAGGCAATTGATCTGATGGATGAAGCAGCAGCAAGAGCGCGGTTTGGCGTGTCTAACCATACAGAGAAACTTGCGGAATTGAGAAATCAGATCACAGAAAAAGAATTACAGTTAGAGGATGCTCTGAGCAATTCCGATATTGCGCTTGCAAAACAGTGCAAGGAAGAAAAAGAAGCATTGGAAGCAGAGCTTGAGAAGCAGACAAAAAAAGCGCAGCGTGAGATCCGCAGAAAGAATCTGTCTGTCACAGAGGATGATGTGGCAGATGTTGTTTCCGGCTGGACAAAAATTCCGGTGAAGAAACTGGCAGAAGGCGAGGCAGCCCGCCTGAAAAAATTAGAGGCAACGCTGCACAAACGTGTCGTTGGTCAGGAAGAAGCTGTGACGGCTGTGGCAAAAGCGGTGAGACGTGGACGTGTCGGTTTAAAAGATCCGAGAAGACCAATCGGTTCGTTCCTGTTCTTAGGACCTACAGGCGTAGGTAAAACGGAGATTTCCAAGGCACTGGCGGAGGCTGTTTTCGGCAATGAACAGGCGATGATACGTGTTGATATGTCGGAGTACATGGAGAAACACAGTGTTTCTAAAATGATCGGTTCCCCGCCGGGATATGTCGGACATGAGGACGGCGGTCAGCTCAGCGAGAAAGTGCGCAGGAATCCGTATTCCGTGATTTTGTTTGACGAGATCGAAAAAGCGCATCCGGATGTATTTAATATTTTACTCCAGGTGTTAGACGATGGACATATCACGGATTCCCAGGGACGCAAGGTGGACTTTAAAAATACGATCATTATCATGACATCAAATGCAGGAGCACAGTCCATTGTGGAACCGAAAAAACTTGGTTTTGCATCTTCTGATGATGAAAAGCAGAATTACGAGCGCATGAAAAACGGTGTGATGGAGGAAGTGCGCAGGATTTTCAAACCGGAGTTCTTAAACCGTATTGATGAGACCATCGTATTCCGTTCACTGAACAAAAATGATATGAAACAGATCGTCACATTAATGTTGAAAGATCTGACAGACCGTTGTAAGAGCCAGATGGATATCACACTTCATGTGCGTGACAGCGTGAAAAATTATATTGTGGAAAAAGCATACGAACCGAAATATGGAGCACGACCACTCCGCCGCAAAATCCAGAATGAGATCGAGGATCAGCTTGCAGAAGAAATCTTAGACGGCAAGGTGAAAAAGGGTGATGAAGTGATCGTCACTACGAAAAAGAATGCAGTTGTTTTTGAAGTAAAGGAACAGTAACACAAAAATAAAAAAATCCTTAAAAATGATGAAAATGCTGGCAATCGAAATGTAGTTGAGCTATAATGATTTTACAAAATTTTTACGGTGCAGCAGGCAGAGAAGGACTGTACCACAGGAGGAAAAGATGAGCGCTATTAGTGAATTAATTCGTTCAGAAGCAGATGGAACGATCAGTTTTGGAGATTACACTCTGGATGCAAAGGCAAAGCTTGATAACTTCGGGCATCAGGGAGATCTTTATAAGGTAAAAACTTACAAAGACATCACAAAGCTGGAGCGTAATGGTATGTTTGTTTATGAATCCGTACCGGGAACAGCGGCATATCATTTGAATGCAACGGACACAGGAATTTCTTTTTCCGTGGAAGGACCGGAAGATGCTCAGATCACACTGGAGTTAGAAGAAGAGACTGAGTATGAAATTACAGTGGACGGAGCAAGCGCAGGTAAGATGAAAACAAATCTCGGTGGCAAGTTGACCGTCAGTGTGGAACTTGGAGAGAAACCGGTAGAAGTTCAGATTCAGAAATGCTAAGAAATGATAAGGGGTTGTCAGAAACGGCAACTCCTTTTAATGTCAATCGGAACTATTTGCAGAGTTTCCGGTTATTTTTTTGATAGGGAAGGTTATATGGCAAAAGGAAAAACAAGTATTTTTTTCTGCCAGTCCTGCGGATACGAATCGTCCAAATGGATGGGGCAGTGTCCGGGATGTAAGGAATGGAATACATTTGTAGAAGAAGTGGTGGACAAAAAGAGTGCGGGCACACTGGCAAAGCAGAAAGCGACAGCGTCAGAGGCAAAAGTACTGCCTCTGTCCCAGATCGAGATGACCTATGACAAGCGTGTGTCAACAGACATGAAAGAATTAGACCGTGTACTTGGCGGCGGTATTGTGCAGGGGTCCATGGTGTTAGTGGGAGGCGATCCCGGAATCGGAAAATCCACATTGCTGCTTCAGGTCTGCAGGAATCTGTCGGAGCATAACATAAAAGTGCTCTATATTTCCGGGGAGGAATCTTTGCAACAGATCAAAATCCGTGCGGAGCGTATCGGAAATTTCGGGGACAGTCTGAAGCTGCTGTGTGAGACAAATCTTGACACCATAAAGGCAGTCATTGACCGGGAAAAACCGCAGATCGTTGTAATCGATTCCATCCAGACGATGTTTAACGAAGAGGTTTCCTCGGCACCGGGCAGTGTATCACAGGTGCGCGAGTCCACAGGTGTTTTGATGCAGATCGCAAAGGGAATGGGAATCTCCATTTTCATTGTGGGACATGTGACGAAAGAGGGAGTGGTGGCTGGACCGAGAGTGTTAGAACATATGGTGGATACCGTGCTTTATTTTGAGGGTGACAGGCATGCAGCTTACCGTATTTTAAGAGGTGTGAAAAACCGTTTTGGTTCCACAAATGAGATCGGTGTGTTTGAGATGCGGCAGGACGGTCTTGTGGAAGTGGAAAATCCGTCCGAATATATGTTGAGCGGTAAACCGGAGGGAGCGTCCGGCTCTGTTGTGGCATGTTCCATGGAAGGGACTAGACCAATCCTTTTGGAGGTGCAGGCACTTGTATGTCACAGTAATTTTGGTATTCCGCGAAGGACAGCGGCAGGAACGGATTTTAACCGCGTCAATCTTCTGATGGCAGTTCTGGAAAAAAGATTGGGCTTAAAGCTGGGTGACTGTGATGCCTATGTGAATATCGCAGGAGGAATCAAAATGAATGAGCCGGCAATCGACCTTGGCATTGTTCTTGCATTGATCTCAAGTTACAAGGACAAACCGATCGATGAGAAAACCATCTGTTTTGGCGAGGTCGGATTAAGCGGTGAGGTCCGCGCGGTAAATATGGCAGAACAGCGGGTGCAGGAGGCAAAAAAACTTGGCTTTGAGGTCTGTATTCTACCGGAAGTCTGCAGAAAATCCATGACAGAAGTAAAAGGTATCAGGCTGGTCGGTGTGAGCAATCTTTTAGATGCCATGAATTATCTGAAATAAAAAAATTGTATGAATTTTATAAAAAATAAAGGAAATTGAAAAATCCTGCCGAATAATAAAAATATGGAGATTTTATTGAAACGATTTTTTATATGGTGCTTCGGGAGAGACTGTCAGATATCAGAGAGGTGATACATATGACAATACGGGAAGAACTTGAAAAAATGGAGCGGGAAACATTAAGCCCTTATGCAACGCTCAGTGTGAACACGAAAGGCAGGGAACGCGAGGAAGAACAGTGCGATGTCCGACCTGTTTTTCAGCGAGACAGGGACAGAATCCTGCATTGTAAGGCATTCCGGCGGTTGAAGAATAAGACACAGGTTTTTCTGACACCGAAGGGAGATCACTATAGGACAAGACTTTCCCATACCTTAGAGGTATCGCAGAATGCGAGAACAATTGCAAAAGCACTGCGTCTGAATGAAGATCTGGTGGAAGCAATCGCATTGGGACACGATATGGGGCATACGCCGTTTGGCCATGCCGGAGAGTATGTGTTAAACGAAATCTGTGAAGACGGATTCCGGCACAACGAGCAGAGTGTCCGTATCGTGGAAAAACTTGAGAAAAACGGTATGGGCTTAAACCTGACATGGGAAGTGCGGGATGGCATTTTAAATCATCAGTCCAAGTCCATGCCACATACTTTAGAGGGAAAAGTTGTCCGCTTATCAGATAAAATCGCCTATGTTTACCATGACGTGGATGATGCGATCCGCGCAGAGATCCTGACGGAGGATGATATTCCGTCAGAGATTCGTAAAACACTTGGTTTTACAACAAAACAGCGCTTAAATACACTCATACATAACGTGATCATGAACAGCATGGATCAGGATGACATCCGGATGTCAGCAGATATTCAGGAAGCCATGTTTGAATTGCGCCATTTTATGTTTGATCATGTATACACGAATCCAATTGCCAAGGGTGAGGAAGTGAAGGCTAAGGCAATGATCCGGCAGCTCTTTGGATTCTACAAAGATCACATCGAGTTTCTGCCGGAAAAATACCTCGCCATGCTTGATGAAGGGGAAAAGACGGAGCGCGTGATCTGCGATTACATCGCAGGTATGACCGACCAGTATGCCATCACCAAATTCAGCGAATACTTCCTGCCGCAGGCTTGGCAGGTAGATGGATATTAAGCCAATATAGCCTGTGGCGTGCGCAGGCGGATGGGTATTATAGACAATTGCGAAACTCATAATAACCTAAATTGAATTGTGAGAAATTGACAAAAGACATGAAAGACATTGGGGAGCC
>ERZ773134.1132-NODE-1132-length-23876-cov-9.509508_pt1 | contig 23876 bp, 17 predicted proteins | sample MGYA00580856_ERZ773134 | MGnify/ENA primary metagenome ERZ773134 (study PRJEB29015, sample SAMEA2737823) | human gut metagenome | biome: human gut; feature: human-associated habitat; material: faeces | place: China | collected 2012 ... | reverse complement strand
AAAATTAGTATAGTGTTACATATTGTAATGCGGGGTATCTGCGGTGAGAATGGGCAGATACCCCGTTGCTTTTTGGATAAATAATGCTAAGAAATGGTAAAACATCAGTTGACACAGAGTTTTGGCATAGATATAATAGAAACAAATTAAGAAATCTTGCAAAAAAACCAGAAAAATGAGGCGATGAAATGGCCTTAAGGCGCGAAAGAATGAGACTTGGTGATATTCTCATCAAGCAGAATGTATTAACAGAAGAACAATTGAAGCAGGCATTGGAACTCCAGAAGGGTTCCGGCAAGAAGATAGGCGAAGTACTGGTAGACAGCGGCATGATCACAGAAGAGATGATCGTACGTGCGTTGCAGATGCAGCTTGGCCTTAAAGTCGTGCATCTTTCAGGGGTTGTTATCCCGAAGGAGGTCAGGAATCTTGTCAGTGTCAGTCTACTAAAGAAATATCAGTGTATTCCTTTTGAATTGGATCCGTACAATGCGAATATCCTGCATCTGGCGATGGCTGATCCGGTGGCTGCCGCCCGCAACTTCCTGAACGCACTGGAGCGCATCCCCTCCATCATCGACCAGTACAAGGCGAAGAACGAGGTGCTGGAACGTGAGATACCGCAGTTGCAGGAGATAGCGGGCAAGGTGTGGAAGAAGGAGGACGAACTGAAACAGTTGAAGTCCGAACTTGCCGCCCTCGACCGCAAGATACAACTGGAACTTGCGCCACCCACGCCCGAAGTCGCCGAAAAAGAGAATGATGATGTTGAAAAAAACATCTCAGAGTTAAGAGCCAATCAAGTATTTCCAAAATCCGGGTTACGATTGTGATATATTTTGGAGGGGGTCCAAATAGGATTCCCCTTCAATTTTATCAATAATCTAAAAACTGGAAATATGGCAACAATCAAATTAAAATTTCGCCCCTCATCTATACCCGGAAAAGAAGGTGTATTAGTCTATCAGATAACACAAACCCGTGTAACCAAGCAGATAAAAACCGGTTGTAAACTGTTTGAGGAAGAATGGCACTCTGGAGATATCCGTGTTGTGATATCAAGCAGAGAGGAATACATCAAGGATTTGAAGATAGAACTTGCTGAGAAAGAGAAGCGGATACGCTATATAATAAAAGTATTGGAACAAACTCTTCCGACATATACTGCCGAAGACATCATCAAAGCATATGTGTCACCCGAAAGGCAATATGACACTCTCTTCACATTTACAAAAAATGTAATCGCATCGTTGAATACAATAGGAAAGACACGAACTGCTGAAACGTATAACAACACGCTAAACAGTTTCATGCGTTTTAGAAACGGGCGAGATTTATTTATTGGAGAATTAGACTCGGAAATAATAGAAGCCTATGAAACGTATATTATAAAGACGCTTGGGTTGAAAAAAAACACCTCTTCATTCTATATAGGCATTTTACGAGCCATTTATAACCGCGCTGTTAACAAAGGACTTGTTGTGAATACCAATCCATTCAAGAATGTGTTCACAGGGATGGATAAAACTATCAAAAGGGCTATTGATGTCAATAGCATACACCGAATCATAATGTTGGATTTTTCTGAAATCCAGCGTTATGATTTTGCACGCGATATGTTTTTGTTCTCCTTCTATACACGAGGTATGTCGTTTGTGGATATGGCCTTTCTTAAAAAGAAAGATCTCAAGAACGGGATATTGTCATACAAACGACAAAAGAGCGGACAACAGCTTTTCATTCATTGGGAAGATTGTATGCAACATATCGTTGATAAGTATGACACAGACAACTCTCCCTATTTACTACCGATAATTACAAAAATCGGCACAAACGAACGAAAACAATACCTTTCAAAAATACATAATGTCAATCGGAATCTTCAAGAAATAGGGCAACTTTTAGGGCTTGAATTGCCATTGACCTTGTATGTTGCCCGCCATTCATGGGCAAATATTGCTTACAACAACAATATCCCCATTTCAGTCATAAGTGAAGGATTAGGACACGATTCCGAAAAAACAACAAGAATATACCTTTCATCATTGAACGCCAATAAAATAGATGACGCCAATAGGATGATACTGGAGTTTGTCCGAAAAGGCAAATAGCAACATTCCTCACATGTCAATCTCCTATAAGCAGATGTTTTTCGGAGTGCAAAATTAGCAAAATATCCTCAAACAACAAAGATTTTTCGCCAGAAAAAATTGAGATAACATCCTGACTGTGATTAAAATGGCACGCAATATCTATTCCTTAAGTGGCCGTTATTTGTGCAATTCGCTTGAAAATCAACAAATTTATTTTATGGATACATCTGCTTATAGGAGATGTACATGATTTGGACTGAAAATCAAAAGTTTGAGGACGAATTAGAATATAAAAAGGTAACAGAAATATAAGGCGTATGAGATTAAGTCGAATTGCGATTGTATTGATAATATTCCTATCAGGAATAACTAAGATAGCTGCACAGGATGTTGCCATAAAAACCAATGGGCTTTACTGGCTTGCCGGTGGAACTATAAATGGTGGAGTTGAAGTTGCGACAAGTAACCGCGTGACGCTTCAGCTTAGTGGTTCGTACAACCCGTGGACATATAAAAATGATAAAAAAATGCGCTTTTGGCTTGTCGAGCCGGAAGTGAAGTATTGGTTGTGCGAAAAATTTGAAGGCCATTTCTTCGGTCTGCATGGACACGGAGCGCAGTTCTTCGGTGGGTTCCGCGACAAACGCTACGACGGTTACATGGCAGGAGGCGGCATCACCTATGGATATAACTGGATTCTCTCACCGCACTGGAATCTTGAAGCTGAAATTGGATTAGGTTATGAGAGGCTTTGGTACAAAGAAAGCGACCGCATACCATGTATCAAATGCTACGAAAGGAAACATAAGAATTATGTCGGACCGACCAAAGCTGCCATTTCATTAGTCTATATATTCTAAATGCAGATTCGTATGAAAAGAAATATCATTTATCCGGTATTGTTGGCGACTTCGGTCGGCATATTTGCAGGATGTGCCACACAAAAGAATGCAAAATCGGTGACGGTGGAGCCTGCATTAAGCACACTCACACCGGATAGCGCAAATATGGCTCAAATGCAGGTTACATTTAATGTACCCGGCAAATATTTTTCAAAAAGAAGCCGTTTGGTCATTTCTCCTCAATTGGTTGTAGAGGACAGTGTGCTTGACGAATATGAACCGCTTGTGCTTGACGCTCCCATCTACAGTAAGAAAAAACATCGTAAAGAGGTACTTCACGGATATGAAGATCCGTATGCCCGACAAGCGGTTAAAATAGAAAAACTTGCAGAAACGATAGCCATACCGTTCAATGAGAGTGTAGAGATTCCCGAAGGGGTGGATAATGCCCGGATTGTCGGTGTGGTATCAAATGACGGTTGCGGTCAATGCACGGGCATTGACACGATTGACATTGCAAACGTCAGTGTCCCGGTTTCATTGATAGATGTCCGTAAGGAATATAACCTGTCATGGATTGAGCCGGAGTTCAAGATACGTCCGAAAGTACATCAGGGCAAAGGTGAAGCCCGTTTGCAGTTTATAGTTGACAAGTGGAATATTGTCATGGACTTGGCAAACAATCGCAGGGAATTGACTGGTATGCTGGAAACCCTTCGCCCGATATTGCAGGATTCGCTTGCTACCCTTACAAGTCTTAATATTTTCGGCTCCGCATCTGCGGAAGCAAGCTATCAGCACAATATAATGCTTGCCAACAACCGTGCAACTTCAGCAAAAAACTGGCTTATATCGCAGTTGGGGTTGTCTAAGGATATCCAGCGTATTATCAAAACAGGTGCAGCACCCGAAGGCTGGGAGCCTGTTGTTCAGGCAATGATTGCGGCAAACGATCCAGACAGTATCAAGGTGCGTGAGCTTATGCTCAAATATCCCGGTCCCACTGATGATGCGGCAGAGAAATATATACATCGCCTTGCTTGCTGGACGCGCATTAAAAACAATTATCTGGCAAAAGACCGCAAAGTTCTCTATGATTACTCTTGGACAATCAAGAGTTTCACTGACGATGCGGAATTGCTTGAAATGTACAAGAAGCGTCCCGATGCGTTCAACGAAGAAGAGATGTTGCGTGTATCAACGCTTGCAGCTGATGACAGGTCCCGTATTCAGGTCTATGAGACAATTCTCAAATACTTCCCCGAATCCGATGTGGCTGCCAACAATCTTGCCATATTATATCTCAATGAGAATCGTACAGATGATGCGCGTCAAGTCCTTGAAGCCCGGAAAGAATATACACCGGAAATGCTGAACACACTTGCTGCAAGTTATGTGTTTGCTGAAAACTATGAACGAGCCATCGAACTATTACAGAATGTTGAATTACCGGAAGCCAGATATAACCTCGGACTACTGAATGCGAAACAACGCAAACTCTCAGAAGCCTACACACTTCTGCGACCGTATGCTGATGTAAACAGTGCGATTGCAGCGTTAAGTGTTAACAAGAATGAAGAGGCGAAACAAATTATGGAAGGTGTACAAGCAACGACTCCTGTTGCGGAATATGTCCGTTCAATGACTTCCGCAAGATTGGGTGATACTGCAACATTCTATAAACATATCGTAGATGCTGTTATAGATAGCAAATTACACAACCGTGCCAAAACAGAGGTGGATTTCCTGCCTTACCACAACGAGCAACGGTTTATCAACATCATAACTAATGGTAAGGAGGATTGAGCATGAAAGGAACAATCAGAAATATAGCGTACATTCTATTGCTACCTGCCATGACATTCACGTCTTGCATTCGTGACGAGATTGAAGATTGCCCACCGCTCCAAATCAACATTGCAGTAAAAGACAAAAACTATTTCAATATCGATAATGTCGAAGCAGAGCAGCGTAAAGGCGATAATCTTGCCTTCCGTGAATATGTGCCGACACTCTACTATGTGTTGCGTGATTTGAATACGGGCGACGTTGTTGAAGAGTCGGGTGTGTTTGAGGTCAAGGGCGACAAGCAAATTCTTACGATTGATCTTTGTCCCTGCATTCCTCATGGCAGGTATGTCCTGACGGTATGGGGTGGCATGAGCAACCTTGATGCGATAAGTGAAGATGGTCTCTCGCTTGACCTCAATCCCAATAGTACGGAGGGAGAAGACATCTATATGACCAACGACACCATACTCTATGACGCATGGCATAACAATCATACAGTGGAAATGGAGCGGACAAAGGGCAAACTCATTATTGAAAAAAAATGGGAATGTTTGCCCGAAGGAATCAACGGTTCACGGAAAGAAATAAATGGTGTTTATGACAATGTGAATAACGCCTTCAAATATATAGGTATTACCGATGTCTTGGCAACTCACCTATGGGAACCGGAGCATAACATAATAACTAAAACGGTGCTTTCACCCTCTTTGAAAGAGAATGGAACGAAGCTGCATCTTGATTTTATCAATGCGTCAGACCCTTCGAGTCCGTTGCTTACTCCCAAAGATGTGAAAATAACCATGAAAAGGAACGAATTGACTGTCCTGCGTTATGTGTGGGATTGCGAAAAGCAAGATTTTATCATCTATGCTTTGCTAAACAATTCATGGACGATTATCAGTCAGATGGATATTGAAGAAGAATAAAAGAGAACTTTATAATTAACCCAATTTTTTAACAAAATCATTAGTCACATGAAGAAAAATCTTCTGTTCGCGGCAGCAGCAGGCATAATGGTGTTCTCCGCATGTTCCAATGATGAAGATGTCATCAATGGAGGTGGTGCAAACGACGTAAACGTCTCAGGTGAAATCACATTGGCTCTCAATGCCGGTGGTAGCGGCGCCGAAACCCGTGCCGCACGTCCGGTGTACAGCTCTGAGGCGTACAGTGAGGTAACGGATGTTGAGCTCAAGCTCTTCAAGAAAAACGGTGAGAACTGGGTGGCTGCAACCGGTGTTACCACAGACCTTGCCGAGGGTTGGGCAATCAGCAATTGGGAAACCCAAAGTGCCGTTTCTCCCGGTACAACCGACAACAAGACAACCAAGACTGTCAAGTTGAAGAACCTTGACAAGTCAGCAGAGTACAAACTGGTTGCCTATGGTTACAAAAAAGAGTTGAAAACAACTCTTGATTGGACTGCCGCACTTGCTGTTGCAACTCCTAACGCTGGAGAAGATGTTGAGGAAATCTTTGCCGGAGAAAAAGTATTCTCCACTAATGACAAAGGCAAAATCAGCACAACTCCTGTTCAGGTAGAAATGCGCCGTGAAGTTGCCGGTGTTCTTGGTTATTTCAAGAATATCCCGGAAAAAGTAGGTGAAACAACGGTTAAATCTGTTCGTGTATATGCTTCTTCAAGCAATACTGCCTACAACATTCCCTCACTTTCGTTGCAGAACCAGTGTGGTACTGCCGGTACTGAAAGAGTTACAGTTCTGAATCTTGCAATTCCTACTGAAGGTGTAACAGTTGTTGAAGGTATCTACAACTGGGCAGGCAAGGATGAAACTAACCTTAAAACTGAGGCTAATTCACTCCTTGGTGGTTGCTTCCTCGTTCCATTTGCAAAGGTGGAAGGCAAGGCTACATTTACTATCGCCCTGTGTGATGAAAACGGCAAAGACCTGAAAACTTGGACCGGTGTTCTTGATCAGACTCAGACAGGTGAAGATGATACTAAAATCTTCAACGTGAACCGCAACTATTTCTATTCGTTTGGTAAGAAACTTAAGGCAGATACAACCGATGGACCTGACCCCGAAAATCCCGATCCGGACGAACCCATTGACTTGAGCGTTAACAATGAAATCACAATTATCCTGAACAACGCTTGGGGTGTTATCCACAACATGGGTATTGAAGAAAACTAATCAATGAATCAGGTATATTCACCCGATTAAATCCTAACACAGCACCCGGAGGCGGCAAACACTGCTTCGGGGTGCTGTCTATAACCAATATGACCGATGATTATTGTATCATCGTTGCAAGAAGTAGTCCGAAAGGTCTGCAAAGCTCACGCAGAAAAGTTGTGAGTAGAAAACAGAGAGAATTATACATAGGTAAAAATAACATAATTAACCAAGATTGGGCATAAATCATTTGACAACCCAACTTGAAGCCGCCATAGTGCGGCTAACATAGACCGCGATTGATGGTCGTTACTGAGTCCGGCTCTGGTTTTCACGGTGACGGGTACAACCATTACCAATGCCATAGCAATAGACTCCACCTAAGATGATTATAATTTGAAAACAATATATAGCTATATGAACAGAGTATTAACAACGGTGTTGCTGGCAACCGCCGTTCTCAGTTCGTGTACAGATAACGAACTTGATTACGGACCCTCCCCGGAGAAAATGCAAAGCCGGGCGGCAATCGAAGTGACAATTCCCGGAGGTCTGATACAGCAAGCCGATGGGACTTGGAAGAGCGAAAACTGTCGCGTGCCTATTGTCGGACCGGGACGTGTAATCAACGAAATCAATTCCTCTACCGTCAATGTAATCGGCGTTAGCAACGGAGCGTTGGATAACATTGTGGATGCCGATATAACCAATGCTTGCAATATTCCTGCTGCGATCAGCGCGGGCGTTGCATACACGCCCATTGTGTCGGTCAAGGACCTTTATCATGTATATGCTTCCGGTCAGAAAGTAGGATTTGTGTATAAGGATACTGAAGCAGGCGGTGCCAAATTACTTGACCTCAGCCTTCTTAAAGGGTTGACATTGGAAACCTATCTTAACGGGCAAAAACAAGAATCCGTATATACAGCTGATGAAACAACGACACTCAAACTTGATCTGCTGTCGTTCAATGTAGGTAATTCCGTAGCTGACCGTGTACTTTCCTTTGATGCAAGCAAGCCATTCAACGAGGTACGCATGAGTTTCACCGGTGTCGATGCCACTGTTGCATCCAATATAGCTTTGGCTGTGAAATATGCTTTTGTGGGCGAGAATCCCGAAATTCGCGCTACATCCGAGGCGCAGTTCAACAGTTATTGGACAGGGGGAACACCGGTTATCAGCAAAAGCAATATCGCATCAGCTGATAAACTCATAGACACCGATTTGACCAATTCCGCACCGTTCACGTCGCAATTAGGCATTCGTTCCTATGCCCGAATAAATTTGAAGCGTTCGATTTCCGCCGGAACAGAAGTGGGATTTTATTATAGCACCAATAAAGTTCTCGGTCTTGACTTATTTGGTCAAGCTGCCCCCACATTGACCTCTTATGACGCCAACAATAAAGAGGTTGAAGAATCTACACCTGCAACATCTTTATTAAGCCTTAGTTTAATTGGTTTTTCCGGACAGACACTCACCAACATGGTTACAACGCAGGAGTGTTCGCAAATAGAGTTCACACATCCTGCCGGTTTGCTGAATTTAGGTGGCATGAATGTTTATTATGCCTATGTTCGGGAAGGTGTTAGACTTGATCCCTCCAATTATTTCACATTTGGCGATGATGTTACATACAACTATTCATATCGGTTGCCGGAAGCAACTGAAGGAAACGTAATCTATACTATACTGTCGGAACCATACGGTTCAAATCCTTCCGTGCAGAATGGGAACATTCTCACTGGCATGAGCCATGATGGTGCTTACCGAGTACAAGCATTTTATACCGCTCCTGATGGTCGGCAACTTAGCCATACGGCTACAATCATGCACAAATCTGTTGGTGAAAATGCCGGATGCAACAAAGCTATTACTGCCGCTTCACATGGCGCATACGCAGTGGAAGCACTCGGATGGAAGGGCTGTCTGCTTTGTCTGTTTAATGGCAGCAACAACATGAACAATGTTGTAGATCAGAACCCGGACAATTATGCGACATCCAATCAACTGGCATCGGTTCTGGAATGGAGTCCTGTGGCTGCATTCAAAATGAACACACCGGTATCTGCGGCAGGAAAAATTCGTACCGGGTTTGTGGTACAGGCAAATACAATGCTGCTCGATTTGAGTGCGCTGAGTTTCTTCAAAATAAAACTTTATGACGGCGATAACCTTATCAACAATGATGTGACAACAGGAAATTCAAGCGTACATCTGAGCTTGATAGGCTCTGCCAATGACAAAGTGCGTCTTAGCGTTGAAACAGACCAATCGTTTGACCGGATTGAACTATGGCGCAAAGGTGTAGCTGATGTTCTCACATCCATGAGGATTTACAGCATTTTCTATGAAGATCCGTCATGTGATGAATCCTCCGGCATGGGTGGTTGCATGGAGCTAATGACAAATTTGAAAGATGACTTGCAAATAGATTATAACAAGACACTGATTGGCGCAGGACTCCTGTCTGTCGGAAATACATTCAAAAACTTGGATTATCTACTTGATGGCAGTATGGAAACGGGAGCTTTGCTCAACGACGGAGTTTCTTTAGGCGGATCCACAATAGCGTTAAAATTCCGGAAGCAAAAAGCCAACCAGTCTATCGGGCTGGTGTTTGGCAATATGGGAGATTTGCTTTCAGTAAACTTGTCCAAAGTTGGAGAATTGAAAGTTTATAATGGAGATACCAAAGTTGCAAGCACTGCTGATTTTGACATTTTGGGAGCCAGCCTAATTTCACATGGCGGATATACATACATTGAAGTTACTCCCGAACAAGAGTTTGACCGCATTGAGTTCACTGTCGGTGGATTACAACTGTTGAATACTTCAAAAATATGTGGTGTATTTATCCGCCCTGATTCCGATGGCGACGGCATACCCGACTGCGCTGATACCGATGATGATGGCGACAAACTGGAAATAGAGGACGCAACATTTCATACATGCTACGGCAATGTTTTGAATATTCCGGTCAATGGAACGCCAGAATATTCCGAATTAAGTATTTGGTGTTATAATAGTGAAAATAAAAAAGATATAACCATCAATGCCACCATTTCCGGTGGACAGATTGTTATTCCTGCACAAGCGTTACCGGTCGGTCGTTATACGCTTTATATTTATTCGGCAGACAGCAGTCAACTATTGGCTTATGATGTCAACGCTATCATTCACCCACAGGTGACGACTTGGAAAACCAATGCAGCATCAACAGGTTGGAACGAATGGGAGAATTGGACAGACGGCAGTCCGTGGTCGTGTACCAATGTCATTATTCCGGCAAATGCCAAACAATATCCGGAACTTGCAAGCAATGAAAAGAACTATTGCAGGAACATCCATTTTGAAAGTGGTGCAGAAGTAGTCGGCACACATTACCTTACAATGGGAGGCAAAGTGTTTGTGGATAAAACACTGCAAGGCGGACACTATTATCTGCTTTCCGCCCCGTTGCTGGAAATGTACACCGGTGATATGTTCATATCTCCAAATGCAAATTGGGGAAAAGACAAGTATTTTACCGTTTTGTCTGCTGACAACTATAAAGAGATCCGTAACCAACCAATCGTATATCAACATTTCTGGAATGGCGCGGCAATAGAAAAAGATGAAGAGTTAAACGGAACCGATGTCGGAACAGCACGCTGGTCTACAGATTTCAACGCTGTAAATACGAAGTATGCTGTAGGACAAGGTTTCTTGTTCAAAGCGGGTTCGTCCAATGATAGGAATAATTATACATTCCGTTTCCCTAAGGAACATCCCCGGTATTTCTATTTCCGTTCCAATGGTACTTCCACTGGAAAATCAGAGTCAATAGATAGAACGGTTGCGAATATTGGGCATTTTGCTATGAGTATCCCTCGGAAAATTACACTCAATAACCGAGAAAGCGGCAAGACATTCCTTATGGGCAATCCGTTTATGACACATATCAATGTGGCAAAACTGATGGAGGCAAACTCTGAAATTGAAGAAATACGAGTGTGCAGCGGCAGTTCATACAATAAAGATGCGACTATCGAAAGTCAGACTGTTTCAAGCAAAGACAATCCTAATTTGCTGGTCGCTCCGATGGAAGCGTTCTTTGTGGTAGTCAAGAACGGCACTACATCGTTTGAAGTTATATTGAACGAAAGTATGCTTATGCAGAAACATAAGATAACGAGAAAATCAAGGAGATAAATATGAAAAATATTATAAAAATAAGACATCTGATTTACGGTTTGGCGGCAATGCTGGTATATGGATGTTCGGAGAATGACACACCTCCTTTGGAAGAACCCTCTGACAGTAGATATTCCATTGCCATTACTGTAAAAAACAATTCGCTTGCGTCAACGCGCACCGCTGTTGTCGATCCCGGAGAAGATATATATGGCAAACAACACGCAACACGTGTCCAATTGTATATCTATAAGCAGGAAAACGAGGACTATACCTGTGTGGCAAGTGAAGATATAAGTTGGAAACACCTTGACGGGGCAATGACTGGATTGGATACTCGCCAACAGGGATATCGGACTAAGTATCAGGATTACGAGGATGGTACACAATATATGTTTCTTGCAGTGGGTTTTGACGACACGTTTACAGGAACATCAGACAGCCCTACGTTCCAGAATGCAAATTCGGTGGCAGCCTATGGGAATCCCGGAAGCGTTGCAACCATAGGTAAGAAATTGTCAGAAGAGCATTTCAAGTTACAAAATGGTGCAAACATAAACCTGATTGCCCAATCGGAATTGTTTGCCGGAAGCGAAACATTCACCAAGCAACAGCTAAAAGACGGAACAGCATTGTCCCGCCCGATAATCCTATACCGCCGTGTGGCGGGAGTAATGGGCTACTTCAAGAAACTGCCTGCTGAAATAGAAGGGACTAAAGTCGCTTATGTAAAACTCAGACTTTACACACCCCAAAACAAGGAAATATGGTTTTTACCACAAATGCCGATTGGATATGATTCTCCGGATATAGTTCCGGACAATGAATATACGGACTTCATCACATCCGGCAGCAATAATGATGCGGAACGTGTCATCGCAAGTTATGAAGTCAAACCGGAGGATAACGGAGTTTTCTCTCTTTCGGCCTATTTGCTACCTATTGCTGCGGGCATGGAAATAGGACAAAGCACACTGGAACTGGTAATGACCGATTCTAATGGAAATGAGATTGCGCGGCGCAGGATATTTTATCAGCCTGATAATAAAATATCATCACGCAGTGGTACAGGCATTATTGACACTCCGGAAAACGAAGATGATAGCCAAGCGATGCACTATCCCATACGTGCCAACCATTTTTACCGAATGGGAAAACATAATAAACCGATAGACCTGAGCGGACAGACAAGCGATATATACATCGAAATAGATACCGTGTGGGATGAATATTATGGAGGCGCAATGGATAATGGTAATGTACCTCCCGGTTTGGGCATTGACAAGGAATGGGGTGAACATGACGGAGGAACACTTGGCGGAGATAAAAAATAACCAATTACAACCAGAAAATAAAAACAAGATTATATGAGCAGATTCTCTTTATTATCAAGCATGGCGATAGCATTGGCAGGAGCTTTGTCGTCATGTTCTTCGGAGTCCGATCTGTTACCGGAATCCGAGAAAACATCAACCACTTTTCACATCGGACTCAACACCCTGTCTCGTGCCGCCCAAAGTCTCAATCTTGCCAATTATGACGCAAAAATGTATCTATATGAAGGTCATGACAATGGCGACGGCACAGTCGGCTATTCGCAGGTGCGCGAATTGGAATTGACAGATAATCACCTTACGGTTGAAGATCTCAATACGAAAACAAGCTACAAAGCTGTTTTTCTCGCAGTTCCAAAAGGTCAAACCCCGAAGCTTCCGGACTTATATAGTGCGGATATAGTTCCATCATACAAAGAAGCTACTGCTGGATATATAAATGGCAATGATGATGAAACAGACAAACATATTTTTAGAAGCATTCTAAGTTTTGTCGCATCTGCAAATACCGGAACGCAATCCACCGTACTTACAAGGCAGAACGGAGCTTTGGAAGTTAGGATAAAGAACATACCTGATATGCAGTCGGTAAAGCTCCAAGTGAAAGGGCATACGACCATGTATATTCACGATGGCACAGGTGGACAAGTGATTACAGACGGTGAACCCATAGCATTGTCAAAGACGATAACCGATGGACTTGGAGCTTCAGAGGTTAGAGTTAAGATAAATCTTCTACCACAAGAGAATATCGCCGATGCCGCCGGGACAAACAATTATCTTGAGATTACTACCTCAACCGGGACAACAAAATATCCGATAAAGTCCGACCACCCCACGATACCAATATATCCTAACCAGATAACTTGGCTGACACTCGGAAACGGAAGCGGAAACTTTGATGTCAGCTTCAGCGGTAACATCAATATTGAAGATGAAGAATGGGACGGATGGATTGATAATTTTTAAGCAACAGGAGGACAGTTTATGAAAACATCATATATAGGATTATTATTGTGCGCAGCCATTGCGTTTACATCATGCGACAATGATACGGATTCATTGTTGGATAAACCTACAAGCGGTAATGTGGAAGGAAACGTCCCGGAGGGGTATTTCCATGCGACATTCTTTCCTCAACCGGCAGGTTTAGTCGCAAACACCCGTGCTGCGGTTAACGGAAATTCCGAGCAGATACAATCTTTAGTGTGCCTGATCTACCAAAAACAGGCAGACGGAATGTACAAATATCATACAGAAAAAACTGTATTGAAGTATGAAGGAACTGTAGGAAATATCACACCCCAGACATACGAGTGGCCTCTAACGCAGGAAATAAATTTTGAACTTCCTAATGGGGATTACAAGGCTGTATTTGTTGGTAATGCCGACAAAAATCTTTTCATAGATCAAAGGGACAATGAAATTCTGACCGGATACAATGGGGACTTCGCGTCTGCACGTATCAATATGCCTGAAATGGGACCAAAAGGTTTCAACCAATACAATATGTTCTATCTATGTACCGTTGATTTCAGCCCGGCTAATCCATCCCCCAACGTATTGATGCAACGTGTGGTTGCCGGAAATGTTTACGGTCGTGACATGATTGATGACAACAAGGCTGTATCCATGTTGGTAGACAATCTTGTCAAGCAAATCCGCGAAAATAATCTCACGACTGATATTGTAAAAGGTTTGCTAAGATCTTCTATACTGGATGCCTTGAGCAAGGCAACCGGGCTTGATGTGATTGCTGGAAGCCTCACAACAATCGTTGACCGTTTGGTAAATATGATATTGGGAGATGTGGTAGAAGCATTAAATGAGCAGTTGCTTAAAGAGGTTACCAAACGTCTTGAAGCCGCGTTGAAGGGTGAAGGAGGTGCAGGTAACAATTTGCTTGGCTTGAACTATATTCTCAACCCGTGGACTACTGTAAATGCTGTTGACGTGACTTATTCGTCCTTACCTAAAAGCATAGACTTTAACCGCACATGCCGTTCTTATTATCCTGAAATAACATGGAAAAACATTCCTGTAACCAAAATTAATAATCTTGGTAAATTGAATGTGCTTAGCCTTTGCGGAGAAGGGAAACTTGCGAGAATAGACGTAAATCGTGATAGCGAAGAGTATAAATTATTACTTGCCTCGCTGTTGGAGAAACTGGATGAGCAGGCTCTTAATGGTTTGCTTGTGGATATTCACAAACCTTTGAGTTATCAGATGCAATCCAATTTGCAGTATAGCACTACATTTGAACTTCTGAATCTGACGTTGAGTGACTTCAGCGAAGAATCAACCGGCGAACCGCTGGAGCTGAATATCAAACTAAATGATATAGTTAATCTGGAAGAAGTAGTCAAGCAATTATTGGGCGATAATATTCTTTCCGGCATTGTGGGTGGCTTGACCAACCAACTGTTGCAACCACTGCTTGAGGCTCTGAACAATGTCGTGATAAAACCGCTGAACATTCGTTTACCGGGATTAAATCTCAATAATATTCAATTGGAAGGTTCTTGGGATGCGACCTATGTTTCAGATGGTACGATAGCACCGTCAGTTACGCAATGAATATTATCAAACATAAATTAAAATGAAACATACGCCTGCTGTTATATGCGGGCGTATGCCATTTATAAATGAATATGATGAGAGTCGTCTACTTGAAACCGGTCAGCATCCCGATACCTTCCGTAACTACCTCAAAAAACATGAGCCGGAAATGACGGAACAGCATCGGAAACAAACATAACTGGAGTCTGATAAATAACGGATTTTTGTATTTATAAAAAGGCAAAATCTATGAAGATACTTTTACAACATAAAATATTCATAGGATATTTCCTTTTGATGGTGATTATTGGCAGCATGGTCGCCATTATTCTCCATGAGCGTAACCGGGTACAGAAGATAGAAGTTGAATCAATCTCTATATTCCAGACCCAGCATAACATCAACACCGCCCATCGTTATGTGACCGCACTGGTAACATACGGCGAATCCGTCTTGGTATGGGATAATGAGGATACTTTGGCTTACCGGAAACGCCGTGTGCAGACCGATTCCATGCTGCAAGCCTTACGCGTACAATGCGAGGAATTCATACTACCCATTCAGATAGATTCGCTCCGTACATTGTTAGCCGCCAAAGAAGCGCATCTGTTTCAAATCATGGAAGCCTCACGGGAACAAAGGCAGACCGACAGCCTTCTGTTAAATCAGAAACCGATCGTTACTACGCACACGACAACTAAGACTGTTACCCGCAAGAAGAAAGGCATAGCCGGACTTTTGGGCGGAAAGGAAACCGTGCAGCTGCCAGTCACGACCCGGCAGACCACATTAGACAAAAAACTGATTTCACAGATAAACAGGCAGCAACGTGATATAGAAACCTATACAGACAGTTTGCGTCTATGTAACAAGGATCTCAATCGGAAACTGCGAATGTTGATTACAAGTCTGGACGAACAGGCATGGATTGCCTTCCGAAACAAGGAGGCGCGTCTGAAAGCATCCTACGAGCGGTCAACCGTTATTATTACCGGCTTGATTATATTCTCTATCGTCATGCTGGTTGTCTTTTATCTCATCATACAACGGGATATAAAAAAGAAGGTGCAGGCAAGGAAAGAGAGGGAACGGTTGATAAAAGAACTGAACCTGAGCGTTGAACAAAACAATACTTTGATAGCCTCCCGGAAGAAAGCGGTGCATACCATTACCCATGAACTGCGCACACCGTTGACGGCAATAACAGGCTATACCGAACTATTACAAAAAGAATGTAATAGCGGTAATAATGGACATTTTCTTCAAAGCATACAGCAATCCTCCGGGCGTATGCGGGATATGCTCAACACCCTACTTGACTTCTTCCGTTTGGACAATGGCAAGGAGCAACCTAAAATGCAACCTTGCCGAATTTCAGCAATCACACAAACGCTTGAAACAGAGTTTATGCCCGTTGCTATGAATAAGGGACTATCCTTGATTGTGAAGAATGAAAGTGATGCCATTATACTGACCGACAAAGAACGAATAATTCAAATCGGGAACAATCTGCTGTCAAACGCCATCAAGTTCACAGAGGTAGGTGGTGTGTCGCTTACTACCGATTATACTGACGGAGTGCTGACACTGATTGTCGAGGACACGGGTACAGGTATGACCAAAGATGAACAAGAATGTGTGTTTGGTGCGTTTGAACGGCTGTCTAACGCCGCAGCCAAAGACGGCTTCGGATTAGGATTGTCAATAGTACAGCGTATTGTGGCGATGCTCGGCGGCACGGTGCTGTTGGAGAGCGAAAGAGGCAAGGGAAGCCGCTTCACGGTGGAAATCCCCATGCTGACAGCCGGAGAACAGCCAAAACAATCCTATCAAGGCTATGCTCGCCGCAATGAGGCATACCATGAGGTCATTGCCATCGACAATGATGAAGTGCTGCTCCTGATGCTGAAAGAAATGTATGCACAGGAAGGAGTACACTGCGACACCTGCACTGATGCTGCGGAGCTGATAGAACTGATACGAAAAAAGGAATACAGTTTACTTCTGACGGATCTAAATATGCCGGATATCAACGGCTTCGAGCTGTTGGAACTGCTACGCACCTCCAATGTGGGCAATTCAAAGACTATCCCGGTAGTGGTGACAACCGCTTCGGGCAGTTGCAGCAAGGAGGAACTTATGGAACGTGGTTTCTCCGGTTGCCTGCTCAAACCGTTCTCCATATCGGAACTGATGGAGGTTTCAGACAAATGCGCCATGCAAGGCAACCGGAATGAAAAGCCGGATTTCACCTCCCTGCTGTCATACGGGAATGAAGCCGTCATGCTGGAGAAACTGATAACGGAAACTGAAAAGGAAATGCTATCGGTCATGGATGCGGAGCAACGGAAAGACCTTCAGGAACTGGACACCCTGACACACCACCTGAGAAGTTCGTGGGAGATACTCCGTGCCGACCAGCCATTAAAGGAGCTTCATAAACTGCTTCATTGCGAAGGTACATCAAATAACGAGGCTATCCATAATGCTGTAAAAGCTGTGCTGGATAAGGGTTCGGAAATCATCCGGCTGGCAAAAGAAGAAAGGAGAAAATACGAAAATGGATAAGACAAAAATCATCGTGGTGGAGGACAACATCGTGTATTGCGAGTTTGTCTGCAACCTGCTGGCACGCGAGGGATTCCACACCGTGCAGGCTTTCCACCTCTCGACCGCGAAGAAATATCTGCAACAGGCCGCAGACGGGGATATTGTGGTTTCCGACCTGCGCCTGCCCGACGGCAACGGTATCGACCTTTTGCGCTGGATGCGCAAGGAGGGCAGGATGCATCCCTTTGTCATCATGACCGACTATGCCGAAGTGCATACGGCGGTTGAAAGCATGAAACTCGGCTCACTGGACTACATACCCAAGCAGCTTGTGGAGGACAAACTCGTTCCTCTGCTCCGTACCATGTTAAAAGAACGGCACACCGGACGGAGCCGTATGCCCCTGTTCTCGCGTGACGGCTCGGCGTTCCAAGCCATCATGAAGCGGATAAGGCTGGTAGCCCCCACCGACATGAGCGTGCTGATATTCGGAGAGAACGGCACGGGCAAGGAGCATATCGCCCACCTGCTGCACGACAAAAGCAAACGGGCAGGAAAACCGTTCGTTGCGGTGGACTGTGGTTCACTCACCAAAGAGCTTGCGCCGTCGGCATTCTTCGGACACGTCAAAGGAGCGTTTACGGGTGCGGACAATAGCAAGAAAGGTTATTTTCACGAGGTGGAAGGCGGTACGCTGTTCTTGGATGAGGTTGGCAATCTCGCAATGGAAACCCAGCAGATGTTACTCCGAGCCATACAGGAGCGGAGATACCGCCCGATAGGTGATAAGACGGATAAAAGTTTCAATGTCCGTATCATCGCCGCCACCAACGAAGATCTGGAGACAGCTGTGAATGAAAAGCGATTCCGGCAAGACCTGTTATATCGTCTGCATGACTTCGAGATAACCGTCCCTCCATTGCGTGACTGTCAGGAGGACATCATGCCGTTGGCTGAGTTCTTCCGTGAGGCAGCAAACAAAGAACTGGAATGCGATGTTATCGGATTTGACGGGGAAGCCCGTAAGACATTGCTGACCCATGTTTGGCCGGGCAATGTCCGTGAACTTCGGCAGAAAATCATGGGTGCGGTGTTGCAGGCGCAGACCGGATTTGTCACGAAAGAGCATCTGGAACTTGCCGTGACGAAACCAACCTCACCTGTCAGTTTCGCCCTGCGAAACGACGCGGAAGACAAGGAGCGGATTTTGCGTGCGTTGAAACAGGCGAACGGAAACCGAAAGGTTGCCGCCGAACTGCTCGGAATAGGACGTACTACGCTGTACAGCAAGCTGGAAGAGTATGGGTTGAAATACAAATTCAGGCAATCATAGCCGGTAATTCACTGAATTTAGCTATCTTTGCATGAACATTTGAAGGTAAACGGCGATTGGGGAGCCTTTCGCCGCCGATATATAACATAAGACCGCAAGGTGTTTCTAATGGAAATCTGGAAAGTTGACATTAACAGGAACTATTGCGTGATTGCTTATGCTATGCCTACGCATAGCGTGCATTCACCTATTCCTGTTAGGGCATTCCAGAGCCTCCATTAGAAGTAGTGTGGATTGCACGCTACTTTTTTGCACCTTGCCCAACGAAAGGAAAAGACTATGGGTAAAGTTCAGATTCTTGCCGTCCTCACGATGGACGGATGTCATTCTTCAGAATTATATGGCAAAGCGTATGAGGATTTACGCCTTGACCGCTGCGATATTGACAAAATAGGGGAAAACGCGCTTTACCATGTCACACCGGACTACTCCATCTCCATGTTGGACGAATGGCGGAAAGACAATACAAACATCTGCTATCTCGCAGAAGCCACTCCCGACAATTCAGACTATATTAACGGGCTACTGCGTATGCGGGTGGTGGATGAGATTATCCTATATACCGTGCCTTTCATATCGGGAACGGGACGGCATTTCTTCAAGTCGGCACTACCTGAAGCACGTTGGACACTCTCCTCACAAAAGAGTTATTCCAACGGAGTATGCCGGAGCATCTATACACGTATGGAATCCGGGAAATAGTCGAAATGTTCCATAGAAGAACACTTTTATAATCCGTTTAATAAAGCAATGTTCTGAAATAGAACATTTTAATATGACCATAATTCATGCCGGATAAAAAATATCAATTTTTATCGCATTGAAATCCAGTACGTTGTAAAGACCGTGCCGGATTTTTTGCTTTTTGGTCGCGATTTTTGCCAATACTATTCATGTGCGCATACCGAAAACAGAGTGTAAAATTTCAAAATTGACAGGACATGAATTATTTTTTATTGGCGGAAACCGATTTCTTCCGCCGGATAAACGAAGCCGGGGACTGCAATATGGAAAAAGCATACACGGCTTTCGCCACCCAAGTGATCGAACTGTGTATCGGCAGCCCGGACACGAACCGGACCATCATCGCGTTGGCTTACATCGAAATCGAATTACAGCATCATCCCGTGCGTAACCTTCCCGAAGAAAAGAAGGAAATATCCAACTATGTCAGCAAGGCTCTCTCTTTCGTAAGGAAGATGCAGAAGTTTCTTGCCGCTCCCCAAGTGCCGCCACTAATCCCTATCCAAACATCCACCGACAACACAAACGAAAATACCGCCTCGCCATTGCAATGGACGGGCAACGCCATCGACCTCGTGGAGCTGATATACGGCATCAACGAGATGGGCTGTATCAACAACGGCAATATGCCGCTCAAACAGCTTGCCCCGCTCTTGTACAAAATATTCGGCGTGGAATCAAAGGACTGCTACCGTTTCTACATCGACATCAAACGCCGGAAGAACGAGAGCCGCACCTACTTCCTTGACAAAATGCAGGAAAAACTGAACGAGAAGATGCTCCGTGACGAAGAGATGGAGCGTATGAGAAGATAGACTAAGAATCCCTAAAGAATAACGGGCGGAGCAAGTTTGATACTTTGTTCCGCCCGCTTTCATTGCCTCACGTCAGCCCGGTTATTTCTGCTGTAACAGGTGTTTCAGATTGTCGTCGTTGGCAATCCGCTCCAGTTCCTCCTGAACAATCTGCTTGACTTCCTCCTTGATGCGCCTGTAATTCGCCTGCACCGTTTCCTTCATGTGGTCGTTGCCATCCTCGTCCGTGAAGTCGGTAATGACGGGTATCTTCTTGTAGGCTTTTTCCTCGCGTTTCACCTTCTCTGCATCCACGACAATCTCGCAGTGAAAAATCTTCTGTTCAATGCGCTCGTTGAAGTTATCGGACACAGAACCGACAAACATTCCCTGCGTCAAGCCGGAAATCTTGCTGGGCGGGATAAGCGCGTCCATCTGCGTATTGATAGAGGTGGAAACGTCCTGCCGGTTGATGGAAATGGACTGCCGTTTCTGCAAGACCTTTCCGAAGCGTTCGGATAGCGTCTTGGCGGTTTCACCCACCACCTGCCCGGAGAAGATATTACCGACGGTGTTCATCACGACTTTAGCTTCCTTATCGCCATAGTCGCGCACCAACTGGCTGAAATCCTGAAAGCCCAGACACACGGCAACCTTGTTGCTTCGTGCGGTGGCAATAAGGTTGTCCAGCCCCTTGAAATATATCGTCGGTAGTTCATCTATAATGACCGACGACTTCAGCATCCCCTTCTTGTTGATGAGCTTTACGATACGGGAGTTATACAGACCGAGAGCCGCACCATAAATATTCTGACGGTCGGGATTGTTACCCACGCACAGGATTTTCGGCTCTTCGGGATTGTTGATATCCAGCGTAAACTCGCTGTCCGACATTACCCAATAGAGTTGAGGGGAAATCATGCGCGAGAGCGGAATTTTCGCCGATGCTATCTGCCCTTGAAGCTGCTCAGCCGCCCCACCGAGCCAAGCATCCATGAATGGTGAGAGGTAGTTTTCAAGTTCGGGATATGAAGAAAGAATCGGGAAAATATCCTCGTAACGGCGGTTCAGGAACTCAATGGCATGGGGAAACGTGCAATACTTACCACCCTTATAGATTTTGAGATACCATATAATACTGGCAAACAAGATAATAGGTGATTCCACGAAGAAGTCACCCTGCTTCTGCACCCACGTTTTATTGAGATTGAGCATAATCGTGTACGCACTCTCGTAAGCGTCTGTAATATCCTCCATGAAGTCCGGGTGGATAGGATTGCAACGGTGTGAGCGTCGCGGGTCATCGAAGTTTATCACATAAAACTTCGGTTTCACCTTGTAGCCCTCCGGGTGGTTCAGCAGATGATTGTAGGCTATCGTGGACAAGTCGCTGAATTTGAAGTCGTACACATACATCGAGAAGCCCTTTTCAATCTGCTGCTTGATGAAATTATTTACCACAGCGTATGATTTTCCGCTGCCCGGCGTACCCAACACGATGGAAGCCCTAAAGGGATTCACGACATTGATCCAGCCGTTGTTCCAACGCTTTTTGTAGTAAAACCGTGTCGGAAGATTGACCGAATACTCACTTTCTATGAGCCGTGTTTCCTGCATGAAACTCTCGTTCTCGTTGTTGAATACATCGTCCATGAGGTTGTGCTTCAACAGGCGGCTCATCCACAGACCGCCCATCAGCAGGCAGACATAACCTGCGCCGACGGTCAGAATATACAGTCCCGTCACCGCCTCTATCGGGAGCGGCAAAGCCAGTATCCACCAGTTGAGGAAGAACAACACAAAGCCAACGGCAAGGGCTGTCCAGATTCGTTCCCAAGTGATTTTCTCACCCTTCACGCCCTTTGTCCCCAGACAGGACAGGGCAAGCAGGAGAACGGCAAACAGTTTCGTGTACAGGATGGAACGGAACAGCCCCGCCGTGCGGTTGAAGTTCATCAGTATTCTGTCCACCACACCGATGTCCACCCCCCAAAGCCGGATTGCTTCGTAGCAGAACCAGTACACGTTCATGACCACTAAAATAATACTCACGGCACGCAGAAAATCCATGATTTTCGCCAATGCCCTCAAATCGTCTTCTTGTTGTGACATACATTGATTTTTTTGACTGTTGATACTCTTGATTACATTCCCAAGCCCTTGCGCTTCTTCTTTTTCTTCTTGCGCTGCATCGCCCGGATGAAGGCTTCCTCTTCAGCGTCCACTGCCGGACCTTCGGGGGCAAACAGGTTCATGCCGCTGGAATGGCTTTCGTATTCCCCTCCGGAATATCCTTGCCTGTTCTCCAGTTCCTCCACCGGAACGGAGAGCGGAATCGGCGGCTGTCCGGCATAAGGCAGCGTGAAGTGTTCCTGCAAGGCGTTGGCAGAAAGTTCCTTGCCCATGCGTGAGCCGTTTAACACGCAGCCCGTGCGGTGGTCGATGAACGTGGCTCCGTAGATGCGCCCTTCCTCCGTGTAGCGTAGCACGGTGTCGATGCCCTTCCTTTTGAGCGTGGCAACAAACTTCTCCTTGTCATACGTGCCTTCCAGCACGGAAAAGACGGTGCGTTTCGTCATGTCAGCAAGTTTCCTGTCCTTAATCTCCTGCTTGGAACGGGCAAACTTCTTCTGTACGGCTTCATAGCCGACGGACTTCCCGAACAGTGAGGACTTGAAAGGATTACCGACCTTGTTACCCTTATCGTCCGTGACGGAATAGACCAGCCCGTGATACTCACGTCCGCGCACATTGCCATGCGCTTCCTCCACCGTCATATTATATAAGGAAAGAAGGGCGCGGTATTCGCCCATCGTCTGAAACTTGTATCTGCGGTTCAGTTCTCTAATCAGATTCCCCGCCTGCTTCTTCACGTCGCCCGCAGAAGCGTCCACTTTGCGCAGCGGCGTATCAAGACGGCGGTTCTTGCGTTCCGCGTCGTGCAGCCCGTATTTCCGTTCCAGTTCGCGTGTTATCTGCTTGCTCCGGTAAAAGTTATTCCGGGTGTCTATGCTCCTGCCTTCCTCGTCCACCCTGACCGTCACAATATGCAGATGGTGGCGGTCGATGTCCTCATGCTTGAAAACGAGATACGGCTGGTTGCCGAACCCCATCTTCTCCAGATACTCCCGTGCGATGTCCTGAAGTTCTGTGTCCGTCAAAATATCGTCGGGATGCGGATTGAGCGAGATATGCACCACCGGTTTCTCCACCTTCGACCGCACGGGCATCAGAGCGAGAAAGTCCTCCATAGCCCGGTGGATATCCACCGTCCCCGAACCGTCATTGTAGATGCGGTTGGTTGTCAGAAGCCGCCCTTTCGCCTCGTTGATCTTTTCCCCGTTGTAGGCAAGTGCGCCGTACAACGAGTTTCCTACACTGATTTTTGCGACCATTTTTCCTGCATCTCTCTTGAAAGTTCCACAATCCGGCGGCTCAGTTTCACGAGTTCGACGGTCTGTTGCTCCAGCTTGTAGAGCAACGCCATCGCCTTTTTCTCGGAAAAATGCAGCCTGA
>ERZ773134.1125-NODE-1125-length-23941-cov-6.033660_pt1 | contig 23941 bp, 20 predicted proteins | sample MGYA00580856_ERZ773134 | MGnify/ENA primary metagenome ERZ773134 (study PRJEB29015, sample SAMEA2737823) | human gut metagenome | biome: human gut; feature: human-associated habitat; material: faeces | place: China | collected 2012 ... | reverse complement strand
TGGGGGAGTAGAAGGAGAAGCCCTGTGCAATGGCCTTGCGCTCAATGCCGCCCATATGCCAGCTGTTCCATGTCATGTGTGCAGCGGGATCGTCGATCTGGAAGATCGCGGGCACCCACATCAGGATGCCGCCGCGGAAGTTGACACCTTCCAGCTCAGGCAGACGCTTTGCGATCTCGGCATCCACCGCCACAGGGGTGTTCACAGCCCAGCCGTAATCCACCCAGTCACCGCTTTTGACCAGTGCGGCAGCCTGAGCGGCGGTCATTTTCTTCTGAGCATACAGTTCCGTAAAATCCATTATAAACCATCCTCTCCTATAATAACATAAAGGAATTGTAAATTTATCATTTACTCTTCCTGCACGGACAAATCTTTGCAGGATGTTTACCGCCTGTTGGCAATTTGAACACAGCTCTGACACAGGCGGATGATATCCTGATAACCAGCAGAATGCAGCTGTCGGACAGGGCAGCAGATCTGCACAACTTAGTTATAACATTAACAATGTGTAGAATCAATAGTTTATCGAGAAAATTTTGACCGACTGGCAATATGGACAAAATTCGAGGAGTTTTTGGACGATTGTTTGGTACTGGAAAACCAAAATCTTTGCAAAAGGACTTGATAAAATTTTGACGATATGGTTTACTTATAGCGTAGCAAGCAGCTGCGATGCAGCACGACATTGATTGTTTAAATTTTAACGATAAAACGTACAGCTTGCACAAAAATCTTGCACCCAAGACTGGAAAGTGCTATCATGGCAGAACCAAAACGCGCTTTTCACAGCGCTCAAGGAGGACACCAGACGATGGCAACAGCAGTTTATCCCGGTTCGTTCGATCCGGTCACAAAAGGGCATCTCGATATCATCAAGCGCGCAGCAAAGATCAACGATCATCTGATCGTGGCGGTGCTCATCAACAGCGCAAAGAATCCGCTCTTCACCGTGGAGGAGCGCGTGGAGCTTCTAAAGGAATGCTGCAAGGGCATCCAGAATGTTTCGGTGGAGAGCTTCGACGGCCTGACCGTGGAGTTCGCCAAGAAACGGCACGCTTCGGTGATGGTGCGGGGCCTGCGGGCGGTGACGGATTTTGAAAACGAGATCCAGCTTGCGCAGACCAATCACGCACTGATGCCCGGCATCGAGACCATGTTTCTGGCAACGAGCATCAAGTGGAGCTACCTTTCTTCCACCATTGTAAAAGAGGCAGCTTACTACGGCAGCGACATCGGTAAGTTCGTCACACCCAATGTGGAAAAGGCGGTCAACGAAAAGTATGCGCTGATCCGGCAGAAAAAAGACCCCGAGACCTAATTTGTAAAAGCGCTTACGGGCGTTTTGATAAAAATGGCTTACGAAAAGTAACACATACACAATTCAGGAGGCTATTCACATGAAAAAGATCGTTATCGCATCTGCATGCCGTACCGCTATTGGCAAGTTCGGCGGCACTCTGGCAAACGTTCCCGCAGTTGAGCTGGGCTCCATCGTCATCAAGGAAGCTCTGAACCGTGCAAACGTCGCTCCCGAGCAGGTCGATCATGTCTACATGGGCTGCGTCATTCAGGCCGGTCTGGGCCAGAACGTCGCTCGTCAGGCTGCTCTGAAGGCTGGCCTGCCCATCGAGACCCCGGCTGTCACTGTCAACGTGGTGTGCGGCTCCGGTCTGAACTGCGTCAATATGGCTGCTCAGATGATCGAGGCTGGCGATGCTGATATCGTGGTCGCAGGCGGCATGGAGAACATGGACATGGCTCCCTTCGCACTGCAGAAGGCTCGTTACGGCTACCGCATGGGCGCTCCCATGGGCAAGAGCGAGATCGTGGATACCATGGTCAACGATGCTCTGTGGGATGCCTGCGGCTTCAACAAGCACATGGGCATGACCGCTGAGAACGTCTGCACCAACGAGACCTATCAGAAGAAGTACGGCTACAGCCCCATCACCCGTGAGATGCTGGACGAGTTCTCATACAACAGCCAGCTGAAGGCTGACAAGGCCATCAAGGATGGCGCTTTCAAGGACGAGATCGTTCCCGTTGTGATCAAGGGCAAGAAGGGCGACACCGTGTTCGATACTGATGAAGGCCCCCGTCTGAGCGCTCCTGAAGTGCTGGCAAAGCTGAAGCCCGCTTTCACCAAGGACGGCATCGTGACCGCCGGCAACTCTTCCGCCATCAATGACGGCGCTGCTGCTCTGGTCATCATGAGCGAGGAGAAGGCTAAGGAGCTGGGCGTGAAGCCTCTGGCTACCTGGGTCGCAGGTGCTTTGGCTGGCGTTGAGCCGGAAGTCATGGGTCTGGGCCCCATCGCTGCTACCAAGAAGGTCATGGCTAAGACCGGCATGAGCGTTGCTGACATGGATCTGATCGAGGCCAACGAGGCATTTGCTGCTCAGTCTGTGGCTGTCAGCCAGGCTCTGAACTTTGATATGAGCAAGGTGAACGTCAACGGCGGCGCAATTGCTCTGGGCCACCCGGTCGGCGCTTCCGGCGCTCGTATCCTGGTCACCCTGCTGTATGCTATGAAGCATCGCGGTGCTCACAAGGGTCTGGCTACCCTGTGCATCGGCGGCGGCATGGGCTGCGCTACCATCGTTGAGATGGACTAAGTTCCACCTCTTGGAATCCTGACTGAATGACAGACCCGGACGGGGAAGGGAACCGGAGAGCCTTTCCTCCGTCCGGGGGCTGTTTGTGATAATTGATAAGATTTGAATAGGAGGTTTTCACAATGGCATTTGTAAAAACCGAGGTGCAGGGTGCAGTTGAGATCATTACCATCGACCGCCCCAAGGCACTGAATGCCCTGAATCCCGAAGTTCTGGCAGACCTGAAGGCAGCTTTTGAGGCTGTGGATCAGGAGACTGTCCGCTGCATCGTTCTGACCGGCGAAGGCGACAAGAGCTTCGTGGCAGGTGCAGATATCGGTTCCATGAGCACCATGACCAAGGCAGAGGGCGAGGCCTTCGGCAAGCTGGGCAATGATGTGTTCCTGATGATTGAGAGCTTCCCCATCCCCGTTATTGCAGCCGTGAACGGCTTTGCACTGGGCGGCGGCAACGAGCTGGCTATGAGCTGCGACATCCGCATCTGCTCTGACAACGCTGTGTTTGGCCAGCCGGAAGTGGGTCTGGGCATCACCCCGGGCTTTGGCGGTACCCAGCGTCTGGCACGTCTGGTCGGCATGGGTATGGCAAAGCAGCTGGTCTACTCTGCACTGAACATCAAGGCGGACGAGGCTCTGCGCATTGGTCTGGTGAACGCTGTGTATCCTCAGGCTGAGCTGATGGAGAACGTGCTGAAGCTGGCCGGCAAGATCGCAAAGAACGCTCCCATTGCAGTGCGCAACTGCAAGAAGGCCATCAACGATGGCATCAGCCTGCCCATTGAGAAGGCTGTTGAGGTCGAGGAGAAGCTGTTCGGCGATTGCTTCGAGACCCACGACCAGAAGGAAGGCATGGCCTGCTTCCTGAGCCGTGAGAAGCCGAAGCCCAAGGCAGTGTTCACCAACAACTAATCCATTACTACATAATTTTTGATATTAAAGGAGAGGTTTCCTATGAAGATCGGTGTTATCGGCGCTGGCACCATGGGCCAGGGCATCGCAAAGGCATTTGCACAGGTTGAGGGCAACACCGTTGCTCTGTGCGACATCAAGCAGGAGTGGGCCGAGAATGGTCTGGCAAAGATCAAGAAGGGCTACGAGAAGCTGGTTGCCAAGGGAAAGATGACGCAGGAAAAGGCAGACGCTATCGTTGCTGCCATCACCCCGGGCCTGAAGGAAGACCTGTGCGCTGACTGCGATCTGGTCGTTGAGGCTGCTTTTGAGGATATGAAGGTCAAGCAGACCACCTTCGGCGAGCTGGATAAGATCTGCAAGCCCGAGTGCATCTTCGCTTCCAACACTTCTTCTCTGTCCATCACCGAGATCGGCAAGGGCGTTAGCCGTCCGCTGGTCGGCATGCACTTCTTTAACCCCGCAGACCGCATGAAGCTGATCGAGGTCATCGCAGGCTGCAACACTCCCGCTGAGACCGTTGAGAAGATCAAGGAGATCTCTGTTGCCATCGGCAAGCAGCCGGTTCAGGTCAATGAGGCTGCAGGCTTCGTCGTCAACCGCATCCTGATCCCCATGATCAACGAAGCTGCTTTCATCAAGATGGAAGGCGTTTCCGATATCGCCGGCATCGACACCGCTATGAAGCTGGGTGCCAACCACCCCATGGGTCCCCTGGAGCTGGGCGACTTCATCGGCCTGGATATCTGCCTGGCCATCATGGATGTGCTGTACAAGGAGACCGGCGACAGCAAGTATCGTGCCTGCCCGCTGATCCGTAAGATGGTCCGTGGCGGCAACCTGGGCTGCAAGAGCGGCAAGGGCTTCTACGTTTACAACGCAGACCGCACCAAGACCCCTGTTGACCAGCTGTAAATTCTGATAAACGTTTCTCCCGACCGTGGAAACGCGGCCGGGAGGAATTTGTTTGCACCGGGCAATTCCGGTAAATGAAAAAGACCCGTTAGGAGGATATAGCGATGGATTTTACTCTGTCCAAGCAGCAGCAGATGGTACAGAAAATGTACCGCGAGTTTGCTGAGAACGAAGTCAAGCCCCTGGCAAAGAAGGTTGATGCGGAAGAGTACTTCCCCAAAGAGACCGTCGAAAAGATGGGCAAGCTCGGCATGATGGGCATTTATTTCCCGACTGAGGTCGGCGGTGCAGGCGGCGATGTGCTGTCCTACGTCATGGCAGTGGAAGAGCTGAGCAAGGTCTGCGGCACCACCGGTGTCATCGTCTCTGCTCACACCAGCCTGTGTGCTGCTCCTATTTATGAAAATGGTACTCCCGAGCAGAAGGCAAAGTATCTGCCCAAGCTGTGCAGCGGTGAGTGGCTGGGTGCTTTCGGCCTGACTGAGCCGGGTGCCGGCACCGATGCACAGGGTCAGCAGACCTTTGCAAAGCAGGACCCCGAGACCGGTGATTGGATCCTGAACGGTTCCAAGATCTTCATCACCAACGCCGGCTACGCAAACGTCTTTATCGTTATTGCTGTCACCGATATCGTGCCCGACAAGAAGGGCCGTCCCACCAAGCAGTGCTCCGCCTTTATCGTGGAGCGCACCGACCCGGGCTTCTCCGTCGGTAAGGCTGAGGACAAGATGGGCATCCGCGGTTCTTCCACCTGCGAGCTCATCATGGAGGACTGCATCATCCCGAAGGATCGTCTGCTGGGCGTGAAGGGCAAGGGCTTCCAGCGGGCCATGGCTACGCTGGACGGCGGCCGTATCGGCATCGCCTCCCAGGCTCTGGGCATTGCCGAGGGCGCCATCGACGAGACCGTCGCCTATGTCAAGGAGCGCAAGCAGTTTGGCCGCTCCATCGCACAGTTCCAGAACACCCAGTTCGAGCTGGCCGAGATGAAGGCCCGCGTTGACGCCGCCAAGTATCTGGTCTACGCAGCTGCCCAGAAGAAGCAGGCTGCCATGGACGGCCAGAAGGTCCGCTACAGCGTTGAGGCTGCCGAGGCCAAGCTCATTGCCGCCCGCACCGCCAGCGACGTGACCCGCCGCTGCCTGCAGCTGTTCGGCGGTTACGGCTACACCCGCGATTACCCCATCGAGCGCATGATGCGTGATGCCAAGATCACCGAGATCTACGAGGGCACCAGCGAAGTCCAGATGATGGTCATCGGCGGCGCGCTGCTGAAGTAAGGAGGACAGACGTAATGAAAGCAATCGTTTGTGTCAAACAGGTTCCCGATACGCAGGGCAAGGTCGCTGTCAAGGCTGACGGCACCATGGATCGCTCTGCCATGGCTACCATCACCAACCCCGACGACCTGAACGCCGTCGAGGCCGCCCTGCAGCTGAAGGACGAGACCGGCTGCGAGGTCGTCGTCGTCACCATGGGCCCGCCGCCGGCAGAGGGTATGCTGCGTGAGCTGATGGCCCGCGGCGCTGACCGCGGCGTGCTGGTCTCCGGCCGCGAGTTCGGCGGTTCCGATACCTTCGCTACCTCCCAGATCCTGGCCGCTGCCGTCAACAAGATCGGCGTCGGCCCCGAGGACATCGTTTTCTGCGGCCGTCAGGCCATCGACGGCGACACCGCACAGGTCGGCCCCCAGATTGCTGAAAAGCTGCATCTGCCTCAGGTCACCTATGTCACCGAAATCAAGAAGGACGGCAACGCCCTGACCGTAAAGCGTCAGCTTGAGGACGGCTACATGGAGCTGAAGGTCCAGACTCCCTGCCTGCTGACCTGCATCAAGGAGCTGAACACCCCGCGTTACATGAGCGTTTCCGGCATTTTTGAGTGCTATGACAAGCCCGTTGAAGTGTTCGACTACAATGCTCTGAAGGATGATCCCCTCATTGAGACCGACACCATCGGCCTGAAGGGCTCCCCGACGAACGTTTACAAGTCCTTTGCTCCTCCGGTCAAGGGCGCCGGCATGAAGGTCGAGGACGCTGCCCAGCTGGTCGGCATCCTGAACGACAAGCACCTGATTTGAGGAAGGAGAAACGAACAATGGCTGAATTCAATGCAATGGACACCGCCGCCTTCAAGGGCGTGTGGGTATTCTGCGAGCAGCGCGAAGGTCAGATCCAGACCATCAGCTATCAGCTGCTGAGCGAAGGCCGCAAACTGGCCAACGACCTCGGCGTTGAGCTTTGCGGCGTTGTTATGGGCAGCGAGCTGAACGAGGACTATGTCAAGGCGCTGGGCGGCTACGGTGCTGACCGCGTTTACAACATCGACAGCCCTCTGCTGAAGGACTACACCACCGATGGCTATGCCAAGGCGCTGTGCGACCTCATCATGGAGAAGAAGCCCGAGATCATGCTGATCGGTGCGACCAACCTGGGCCGCGACCTCGGCCCCCGCTGCGCAGCCCGTCTGCACACCGGCCTGACCGCCGACTGCACCCACCTGGACGTCGATGTCGAGAAGTACAAGAACTTCCTGCGCACCACCTCCAACATTGATGTGGACAACACCAAGTTTGAGGAGAACACCAACCTGAAGATGACCCGCCCGGCTTTCGGCGGCCACCTGATGGCTACCATCATCTGCCCCCGCTTCCGCCCGCAGATGTCCACCGTGCGCCCCGGCGTTATGCAGACCCAGCCGTTTGACGAGGCCGGTGCTGCCAAGGTCGTAGTTGAGAAGGTCACCCCCGCTCTGACCGCTGAGGACATCCATGTTGAGGTTCTGGACATCAAGAAGAGCGCCGAGAAGCTCGTTGACCTGATCGGTGCCGATGTTGTTGTTGCCGTGGGCCGCGGCATCTCCGCTGACCCCGAGAAGGGCATCAAGCTGGCTGAGGAGCTGGCCGGTGTTCTGGGCGGCGTTGTCGGTGCCTCCCGTGCCGTCACCGATGCGGGCTGGCTGTCTGCTGACCATCAGGTCGGCCAGACCGGTAAGACCGTGCATCCCCGCATCTATGTTGCTCTGGGCATCTCCGGTGCCATCCAGCACGTTGCCGGTATGCAGGATTCCGAGAACATCATCGCCATCAACAAGAACGAGAACGCCCCCATCTTCGATGTTGCCACCTACGGCATCGTCGGCGATCTGTACAAGGTCGTTCCCGAGCTCATCAAGGAGATCAAGGCTGCCAAGGCTTGATTCCCGCCCGTAATCAACAAGAGCCGTGCCCCGCAAAGGGCACGGCTCTTTGTTTTTTTGTATGGTTAGTCTGCCACAGCCGGGGCGGACAGCAGCTCCGGGGGCAGCTCGCTCTCGTCCTCATTGACGAGGGAATCATCGACATCAAATGTCGCACCAAAGGCCTTTGCGGCAGCATCCGCCACCAGATCGGCATCGACCAGCTCACTGTCTGCCATGACATACAGCAGCTTATCATCAAAGCTGACCACGCGGGCCTTATCTGCCTCCACGCAGACCCACTTGCGCATACTGATGTTTTCCTCCATCGAATCGGCGATCTCGCGGGCATCGGCCTTGTCCTTGAGGCGCAGCAGCACCAGGCTGTACGCCTGGCTTCCGGTCATCGGCTCGCTGACTACTGCGGCATCCACCTTGTCCACATTGTCCGCAGTCAGCCCCGCCAGATAGCCGTACCAGCTCTCGTCGGTCAGGTCGATGGCCACCGTCTCCATGCCCATCAGGTCAACCGGCTGGACGTTATAAATAGCATCCACCATCTCGCTCAGCTCCGCGTCCGGCTGCGGCTCGGCGGTCTCACCGGTATCCTCGCCGTCAACGCTGAACTCCGGGTCCAGCTCCGCGCCTTCCTCGGGTCTTGTGGCAGGTTGGTTCGCAAGTTCGTTGCTGTCAGCCTTTTGGCTGCCGCAGGCAGACAGGAACAGGGCGGTCAGCAGGGCTGTTGCAAAAAGCAGCTTTTTCATCGTAAAATTCCTTTCTCGGTCAGAATATTCTCGGGCGCAAAGCGTGCGTCCCAGTCGTCGCAGGGCAGCTCGTCCAGCAGCAGGGCCTCGGGGCAGAGCAGCAGCCCCGTTCCCTTATAGTGTGCCAGAAATCGGTCATAATACCCGCCGCCGCGCCCCAGCCGGACCCCATCGCGGCTGGCGGCCAGGCAGGGGACAAGGGCCAGCGCCGCGGCGTATCCCGCCGGGTCGGCGGCGGGCAGGGCGGCGGGCGGCTCCTGAATGCCGAACGCCCCGGGCCGCAGCAGGCGCAATGCCGGTATCTCCACCCAGTCCATCTCGGTTTTGCTCCGCACGCGGGGCAGCAGCAGACGCTTGCCGTCGGCCAGCGCGCGTCTTAGTATTTCCGCCGTGTCCGGCTCATCCGGCATGGCCGCAAAGGCCAGCACTGCCCCGGCACTCTGCCATTGCGGCAGGCTGAACAGCGCCTGCGCCATGCCGCGGCCCACAGCCGCCATATCCAGTTCCGCGCGCCGGGCCTTGGCCCATGCGCGGGCTTCGCGTTTTGTCATTCTGCACACCACCTTCCGGGCTATCATACCATATCTGCCCTCTACTTAACAAGACGGAAAAGCCGTCCTGTTGTTACAGCAGCGACAAAATTTTTCCGCCATCTTGCCCGGCGCAGTGAAATAGAGTATAATATATCCTGTATCGCTATGTATTAGACTTATGAAATATAAAAAGGAGATTCCAAACCATGAGCAAGTTCAATTTCATCAAGACCGATATTCCTGACGTGCAGATCATCGAGCCGACTGTTTTTGGCGATGACCGCGGCTATTTTATGGAGACCTACCAGATCGACGAGTTCGCCGCAGCGGGCATCGACAAACCCTTCGTGCAGGATAACCAGAGCCGCTCCACCAAGGGCGTGCTGCGCGGCCTGCACTTCCAGACCAAGCACACTCAGGGCAAACTCGTCCGCGTGACCCTGGGCGAGGTGTTCGATGTCGCCGTCGACTGCCGCCCCAACAGCAAGACCTTCGGCAAGTGGGTGGGCGCAACGCTGTCCGCCGACAACAAGAAGATGCTCTGGATCCCCGAGGGCTTCGCCCACGGCTTTGTCGTGCTGTCCGATGTGGCCGAGTTCTGCTACAAGTGCACCGACGTCTACGACCCCACCGCCGAGGGCGGCATTCCCTACGATGACCCGACGGTCAACGTGCAGTGGCCCGACTGCGGCTGCGAGCACAAGACCAGCGCCAAGGACAAGGAGCACACCCCGTTTGCCGCCCAGAAGTTCGAATATTTTGAGAAATATTGAGGGTAAACCGTGCAGAAACTGAAAGACACCTTCGCAGGCTTCTGGAAATACCGTTACCTGCTGCAAAACCTGATTTCCCGTGATTTCAAGTTGAAATACCGCCGCAGCGTGCTGGGCGTGGCGTGGAGCGTGCTGAACCCGCTGCTGACCTGTCTGGTCATGTGGGCCGTGTTCGGTGCGCTGTTCAACCAGCGCGGTCAGGGCATCGAGGACTTTCCGCTGTTCCTTATCATCGGCCAGCTGATGTTCAACTTCTTCCGCGAGAGCACGACCATGGCCATGGAGAGCGTGCTGAAGAACGGCCCGCTGCTGCGCAAGGTCTATATTCCCAAATACATCTTCCCGCTGGAAAAGTGCTGCTTTGCGCTCGTCAACTTCTTTTTCAGTCTCGTGGCACTGTTTATCGTCGCGCTGCTGACCTGGTCGCACATCTCGATCGGGACTGTGCTGCTAGCCATTTATCCCCTTGTGATGCTGTTTATTTTCAGCCTGGGCATCGGGCTGATTTTGTCCACGCTCTACGTTTTTGTGCGTGACATCATGCATATCTGGGAGGTCTTTTGCACACTGCTTGTCTACGGCAGCGCCATCTTCTACGACCCGCGCCAGATGGAAAGCTGGATGCAGTACGTCATCAACCTGAACCCCATCTACTGGTACATCACCGCCGTGCGTTCCTGCGTCATGTGGGGCGAGGGGCTGACCCCCAACATGGTGCTGATTCCGTTCCTCTGTGCCGCGCTGAGCCTGGGCCTCGGCATCTGGGTGTTCAAAAAGAATCAGGACAAGTTCGTCCTGTACATGTAAGGGGGCATCGAAATGGCAGAGCAGAAACCCATCATCTCCATCGACCATGTTTCGATGCGCTTCAACCTCTCCAAGGAAAAGCACGAAAGCCTGAAAGAGTACTTTGTCGCACTGCTGCACGGCGGTGTGCGTTTTGACGAGTTCTTCGCACTGGACGATGTATCGTTTGATATTATGCCCGGTGATTTCTACGGCCTCATCGGCCTGAACGGCAGCGGCAAGTCTACGCTGCTGAAAGTGATTTCCGGCGTCTACAAGCCCAGCGCCGGCAAGGTCACGGTCAACGGTACGATTGCGCCGCTGATCGAATTGGGCGCAGGCTTTGACATGGACCTGACCGCACGGGAAAACATTTATTTAAACGGCACCGTGCTGGGCTACACGCCCAAGTACATCGACTCAAAGTTCGACGACATCGTCGAATTCAGCGAATTGCAGGATTTTCTCGACGTGCCGCTAAAAAACTACTCCTCCGGCATGGTCGCGCGTCTGGCGTTCGCCGTGGCAACGATTACGAAGCCCGACATCCTGATTGCCGACGAGATCCTGTCCGTCGGTGACTTCCTGTTTCAGGAGAAGTGTGAGAAGCGCATGGCCGAGCTGCTGTCCGGCGGCACGACGGTCATTCTGGTCAGCCACTCCATTGACCAGATCGAGCGTATGTGCAACAAAGTAGCCTGGCTCGACCACGGCCATCTGCGCCGCATCGGCGCGACGAAGGAAATTACCGCCGAGTACCGAAGGTTTGAGAAAAAGGACGCCATGCCGGCCAAAGTCACCGAGGAATAAGCTATGTCCGAGAACACGAAACCGAACAACGAGCGCCCTGCCGACCTGGCCGTACAGGACAGCGTCGGCGGCATGGCGCGGCGGCTTTTGAACCCCGCCCACCTGCGGGACCTCGCGGGGCGCAGCGTCAAGACCCTGCGGGAGCAGGGGGCCGAGCAGCTCTGGCGCGATGTAAAATTCCGCGTCGGGCTGGCGATGCACCACGACGACTGGCGGCACCGCGCCGACATTCCGCTGCGCCGGGAGCTGAAGGCCCAGCGCGCCGCGCACCTGCAGGGGCCGAAGATCAGCATCATCGTGCCGCTGTACAACACGCCCGCCAAGCTGTTTGACGAGATGCTGCAAAGCGTCGTCAGGCAGACCTACACAAACTGGGAATTGGTGCTGGTGGACGCATCCGACGCCGACAAGCGGCTGGAGCGCCGTCTGCCCAAGGCTGTGCCCGGTACGATTGTGTATGAGCCGATTGAAAACGGCGGCATTGCCCTCAACACGACCCGCGGATTTGCGCTGGCGCACGGCGAGTACATCACACTGCTGGACCACGACGACGTGCTCTACCCGAACGCGCTGTTCGAGGTTGTGCAGACGATACAAAACACCGGAGCAGATTTTGTCTATAGTGATGAAATCGTTCTCTCCGCCGATTTGAAGGAGCTGGGCGGCTACCACTTCAAGCCCGACTTTGCGCCCGACTACCTGCGCGGGGTCAACTTTATCACGCATCTGGCGGTGTTCAGCCGTCCGCTGCTGGACGCGGCGGGCGCGTATGAGTCGAAGGAGTTTGACGGTGCGCAGGACCATGATTTGATCCTGCGCCTGACAGAAAAAGCACAGCGCATCGAGCATATCAAGAAGGTGCTCTACATCTGGCGTGCCGCGGCCGGCTCCACCGCCGCGGGCATGGAGGCCAAGCCCTATGCCGTCGCGGCGGGGGAACGCGCCATCGACGCGCAGCTCAAGCGTCTCGGTCTGCCGGGCCACGCCATGGCCGTGCCCGACGCGCCCGGCGCATTTCAGGTGCGGTACGAGCTGACCGGCCACCCGAAGATCAGCGTACTGATCCCCAGTAAAGACCACATTGACGACCTGGACCGCTGCCTGACGAGCCTGTACAAAAACGCGGGCTACGACAATTTTGAGGTCATCGTCATCGAGAACAACTCCACCGACCCGGCGACGTTTGCCTATTACGAAACACTGCCCAGCCGCTTTGCCGACTGCCGCGTCGTCTACTACAAGGGCGCATTCAACTTCTCGGCCATCAACAACTTCGGCGCGACGTTCGCCGAGGGCGAGCACCTGCTGCTGCTCAACAACGACATTGAGGTGTTGTCGTCCGACTTCCTGCGCGAGCTGCTCAGCTACAGCCAGCGGCCCGACGTAGGCGCGGTGGGCGCGAAGCTCTACTACCCCGACGACACGATCCAGCACGCGGGCGTGCTGATGGGCATCAACGGCAGCGCGGGCCACAGCCACAAGAGCTACCCCCGCACCGCCGTGGGGGACATGTACCGCTTGGTCACGACGCAGAATTATATGGCCGTGACGGGTGCCTGCCTGATGACAAAGGCGTCGCTCTACCGCGCATTTTGCGGGTTGGACGAGGAAAAGTTTGCCGTCGCCTACAACGATGTGGACTACTGCCTGAAGCTGTGGCAGAAGGGGCTGTTGAACGTTTACACCCCGCGCGCCGAGGCCTATCACTATGAGAGCAAGAGCCGCGGCCTGGATACCTTAAGCGAGAACGCCAAGCGGTATGAGCGCGAAAAGGCGAATTTCTACGCGAAATATCAGCAGTATATCGACAATTACGACCCCTATTACAACCCCCATTTCAACAATCTGTTTGAGAATTTCGGGTTGAAGTGATGGAAACCGTATTGCCGAAGCGCAAGTCTCACCATTTGCAGGGTTACGATTACAGCCAAAACGGCGCCTATTTTATCACAATATGCACGCACCAACGCAGAATGTTGTTTGGCCCGAACCGGGCTCCCGTAGGGGCGGATTCCATATCCGCCCGCATGGCGGCGCGCGTTTTCCGGGAGATCATCGGCCAATATCCGGCGGTCCATTGCCGTTATTTTGTGGTGATGCCCAATCATTTTCACGCGTTGGTCGAGATTGAACGGGCACGGGCGGATATGGAATCCGCCCCTACGATTATCAGCATCGTGCAGGCGTTCAAACGGTATTCTACCGTCGAGTACATCCGTCTTGTCAAGCGCGGGCAAGCCGCACCGTTTGATAAGCACCTTTGGCAGCGTTCCTTTCACGACCACGTCATCCGCAATGAAACCGATTACCGCATGATTGCGGAATACGTTCAATCCAACCCCCGCCTTTGGCACAAAGACTGCTTTTATGAGGAGCCATCCCATGAGCCTTGAAACGAAACGCATCAAAGAACTGTTCGGCTATGCGCGGACGCTGACGAAAGAACAGGGCGTCGGCGTCATGGCCGGGCGGGCCGTCGGCTTTTTTAAGCGGCGGTTCTTCGGCAAAAAAGCGCGGTATCTGCCGTCGAGACAGACGCTGGAGACCCAGCGTTCCGACGCAGCCGCCCGCGCCGACGGCTGGCCGACCATCAGCATTCTAACGCCGCTGTACAACACACCGCCGCAGTTTTTGCAGCAATTTTTGGACAGCGTGCAGGCCCAGACCGCGCCGAACTGGCAGCTGGTTCTGGTGGACGCCAGCGACGGTGCCCACCCCGACGTGGGCGAGACAGTCCGCACCCGCGCCGCGCAGGACAAGCGCATCGTCTACGCCAAAATCGAGAACAAGGGCATTGCCGCCAATACGAACGAGGCCGCGAAGCTCGCAGCGGGTGAGTATCTGGCCCTTGCCGACCACGACGACATGCTCGCGCCTCATGCCATCTATTGCATGAGCAAAGCGCTGGCCGAGAGCGGCGCGGCGTTTGCCTACAGCGACGAGGCCCTGTTTGAGAAAACGCCCGAGCACCCGCGCGTCGGCCACTTCAAGCCTGACTATGCGCCCGAGTACCTGATGGCCGTCAACTACATCTGCCATCTGGCCGTGTTCAAAAAATCGCTGTTCGACGCCGTCGGCGGTGAGCGCCCGGCCTGCGACGGCGCGCAGGATCACGACTTATTCCTGCGTCTCATCGACGAAATGCAGCGCCGTGACCCCGCAGCCAAGCCGCTGCACATCCCGCAGGTGCTGTATTACTGGCGCGTGCACGCGGCGTCCACCAGCGGCGGCACGGCGGCCAAGCCCTATGTGGAAAAGGCTGCGCAAAAGGCCGTGGCCGACCATCTGGCCGCCACAGGGCGGCAGGGCAGGGTGGAGCCGGGCAAATTCCCGGGCACCTGCCATGTGGTGTGGGACATTCCCGAGCCGCAGCCGCTCGTGTCAATTTTGATTCCCAACAAGGACCACACCGACGATTTGGAAAAATGCCTGCACAGCATCTACGCCAAAACGACCTACGAGAATTTCGAGGTCATCGTCATTGAGAACAATTCCTCCGACCCGGCCACAGCGGCCTACTACAAAAAACTGCCGGAGCGTTATGACCGTGCGCGGGTCGTGACTTACAAGGGCGGCTTCAACTTCAGCCGCATCAACAATTTTGGCCGCAGGTACACGGCGGGCAAGTACCTGCTGCTGCTCAACAATGACGTCGAGGTCATCAACGGCGACTGGCTCACCCAGATGGTGGGCGAGTGCAGCCAGCCCGGCGTCGGCCTCTGCGGGGCAATGCTCTACTATCCCGACGACACGATCCAGCACGCCGGCATCATCACGGGGCTGGGCGGCTACGCCGGGCACAGCCACAAGTACCACAAGCGCGGCGGCAGCGGGTATATGTTCCGGCTGGCCACGGTGCAGGATTTCTCCGCCGTGACAGCGGCCTGCCTGCTGGTGCGCACCGCCGTTTACGACGAGCTGCACGGCCTGGATGAGGAGTTCACGGTTGCCTACAACGATGTGGACTTCTGCCTGCGTGTGCGCGACGCGGGCTGGCGCATTGTCTGGACGCCCTACGCCGAGCTCTACCACTACGAAAGCAAGTCCCGCGGCTCCGACGAGAACGATCCCGCCAAAAAAGCACGCTTTGACGCCGAGCATGAACGTCTCTACGCCGTGCACGGGCGGGAGAATATTCTGCACGACCCCTATTACAGCCCGTCGCTGTCGCTGGATTATGAGGATTTCCGCGAGAGCGGGGATTTGCGGAATCTGAAATGAGTTGATTGCCTTCCCCCGTGGGGGAAGGTGCCCGAGGCCCCGACCGAGGGCGGATGAGGGGCGGGTTTGCCCTATTGCCCGTCAGTGGGAAATTCCCGGTAAGTTTGCCCCTCATCAGTCAGCGGGCGGGGCCGCTGACAGCTTCCCCCTCTGGGGAAGCCATACTGACAAAAAATGCACGCCGTAAATTTCACGGCGTGCGTTTTTATTATTCTTTTTTATCCGGCGGGAACTCACCCTGCTTTTCGGCTTCCAGGCGGCTCAGGCGGGCTTCGAGCTCGGAGATGCGCTGGTTGACAATATCCGGCAGATCCTGCTGGTCCAGATCGTCCGCCGGGCAGCACTTGATATTGCCGACGCGGACGATCTCCGCGGGTACACCGACGGCAGTGGCGTTGGCGGGCAGGTTCTTCAGCACAACGCTGCCCGCGCCGACGCGGACGTTATCACCGATGTAGACCGGGCCCAGCACCTTCGCGCCCGCGCCGATCAGCACATTGTCGCCCAGCGTCGGATGGCGCTTGCCGGTGTCCTTGCCGGTACCGCCCAGGGTGACGCCGTGGTAGATCGTGCAGTTGTCACCGATCTCTGTCGTCTCACCAAAGACGATGCCCATACCGTGGTCGATAAAGAGCTTGCGCCCGATCTTGGCGCCGGGGTGGATCTCGATGCCGGTCAGGTGGCGCGCCAGCTGGCTGACAAAACGGGCCAGGAAGAAACACCGGTGGTTGTACAGAAAATGTGCGATCTTGTGCGTGACCAGCACATGAAAGCCGGGGTACAGGATGATGACCTCCGCCACATTGCGCGCGGCGGGGTCCTTATCGCGGATATTTTTTGCATCTTCCCAAAGGCCCATAGTTCGTTCCTCTTCCTATTTACCATACTTATTATAAATATACCACAAAGCCGGACAAAGTGCAATGCTGTACGCGCCGCGCGCGGATTTTTGCGGATTTTGTCAAATCCTCCAAAAGTCAGCGCAAAAATCTATAAAATCCTTACTTTTGCAAAAAGCCCGTTTGCATTGACACCGCCGTCCCTGCATGGTACAATAAGTAAAACGTAGGTAAAGCCATAGGAAGGAGTGTGCCGGGATGATGCGTTTTATTTCTGTCTTTAAAAATCACGGCACTGTGTTCTTTCCCGTTGTTGCTTTGTGTGTGACTTTTTGACTTTTCCCTTTTTGGGAAAAGTTTTTTTTTGCAAAAATATCCCTGCGGGATGTTTTTGCATGGGGCTTTGTAGGGGCGAGCATTGCTCGCCCGCAGGCCGTTTGCCTCATGCGCGGCTTTCCCGCAGAAGCTCAACCACGCAAAGTTGACGGGCGAACAATGTTCGCCCCTACACTCTCAGCTATGACAAAGTTTCCTATTTTTAAGGAGGTTCCCACCATGCTGATCCGCAACGCAAAGGACAGCGCGGGCAAGGCCATTGAGGTCTGGCTGCGCGACGGAAAAATTGCCGCTGTCGGTCTGGGGCTGCTCGTCCCGGAAGGGGAGGAGGTGCTCGACGCGAAGGGCCGCACGGTCCTGCCCGCCTTCATCGACACCCACTGCCACTGGCGCACCCCCGGCTTTGAGTACAAGGAGGACATCTCCACCGGCTCCGCCGCGGCTGCCGCGGGCGGGTACACCTTCGTCAACCTGATGCCCAACACGAAGCCGGTCTGCTCCAGTGCCGAGATCGCCCACGCCGTCGAGGCCGAGGCCGCCCGCGTCGGCCTGTGCGACGCAAACCAGACCGTCTCCATTACGAAGGATTTCGACGGCAAAACGCTGGATCATCTGCTGACCCTGCCCGAGGACATCAAGTTCATCACTGAGGACGGCAACGGCGTCATGAACAACGCCGTCATGGCCCGCGCGTTCGCGATTGCCACCGAGCGCGGCCTGACCATCATGTCCCACGCCGAGGACCGCGAGATCAGCCCCTGGGACTACCGCCTGGCCGAGAACATCGAGACCGTGCGCAACTGCCATCTGGCCGAGTACTACGGCACCCGGCTGCACATGTGCCACGTCTCCACCAGGGAATCCGTCGATGCCGTCCGTATGAGCCGGATGCGCGGTGCGCGGGTCAGCTGCGAGGTCACGCCGCACCACCTGTGGTTTGACGACAGCCGCCTGACCTACCGCGTCAACCCGCCCATCCGCAAGGCGGACGACGTGACCGCGCTGATCGACGCCATCAAGGACGGCACCGTGACCTGCATCGGCACCGACCACGCCCCCCACACCGCCGAGGAGAAGGAGAAGGGCGCTGCCGGTATGGTGGGTCTGGAAACGGCCTTCGGCGTCTGCTACACCAAGCTCTGCCGTGAGCAGCGTCTGCCGCTGGAAATGCTCAGCTTCCTGATGAGCGCCGGTCCCGCCGCCGTGCTGGGCCTGGCCGACCGCAAGGGCATGCTGGAGCCGGGCTACGACGCCGATATCGTGCTGGTTGACCTTGACCACATGTACGAGGTCCACGCCGACGAGCTGCACAGCAAGAGCAAGAACTGCCCCTACGACGGCGCACTGCTGTACGGAAAAGTGGTAACCACGATCAAAGGCGGGAAGGTTACGTTCCAGATTGAAGAATAACACCCCTTCACGCACAAAACACCCGTAGGGGCGCATTCTATATGCGCCCGTGCAGGCTGCCGCTGGCACAGTCCCGCGGGCGGATATGGAATCCGCCCCTACGATTCCCAGCATTATATAATAGAGCCGCAATTTACATACATCAAACGGAGGAATCAGCATGCTTACCAACATGGACAAGCTCTACGAGAGCGTCGCAGCAAACGGCCCGGTCTGCGTGGGCCTGGACACCGAGATCAGCTACCTGCCCACCACCGACACCGCCAAGACGGCGGGGGAGAACGTCGTCGCGTTCAACCGTGCGCTGATCGACGCCACCAAGGGCGTCGCGGGCTGCTATAAGGTGCAGATTGCCTATTATGAGTCCCTGGGCCTAGACGGCATGCGCGCCTACGCCGAAACGCTGAAGCTGGCCCGCGCCACCGGCCTGCCCGTCATTGCCGACATCAAGCGCGGCGACATTGCCAAGACCGCCGAAATGTACGCCAAGGCGCACTTTACCGGTGATTTCGAGGCCGACATCATCACGCTGGCCCCCTACATGGGCCTTGACTCCATCAGCCCGTATCTGCCGTACTGCGCCGAGCAGGGCAAGGGCGTGTTCGTGCTCTGCCGCACCTCCAACCCCGGCGCGAAGGACTTTGAGTACAAAAAGCTCGACGATGGCCGCCATGTGTACGACCTCGTCGGCGACAGCCTGACCGCCCTTGGCAAGGACTACATGGGCGAGCACGGCTATTCCAGCATCGGCCTGGTCATCGGCGGCACCCACACCGAGGAGGCCACCGCCATCCGCGCGGCCTACAAGGACACCTTCTTCCTGATCCCCGGCTACGGCGCACAGGGCGGCAAGGCGGCGGACATCGCGCAGTACCTGACCAAGGGCAACGGCGGTGTTGTCAACTCCAGCCGCGGCATCCTGCTGGCCTACAAGAAGCAGCCCGGCGTTGCCTTCGACGAGGCTGCCTACAACGAGTGCGTGCGTATGCGGGAGGATATTCAGGGTGAATGCAACAAGCTGTAATCTGACGGTCCTGCGTCAGGAAACCGTCGCAGAGGATATTATGCGCCTTACGGTCCAGTGGCAGGACCGCAGCCGCGAGCCCCACGCCGGGCAGTTTTACATGCTGCGCGCCTGGGCCGCGGACGCCACGCCGATTCTTTCCCGCCCCATCAGCGTTGACGACTTTGACAACCAGACCGGCGCACTGACCTTCCTATATCAGGTCAAGGGCGAGGGCACCCACAAGCTGGCCGCGCTGAAAAAGGACGACACGCTGACCGTGACCGGTCCCTGCGGCAACGGCTTTGACACTGCCGCACTGGCCGGGCAGTACAAGCGCATTGCCGTGGTCGGCGGCGGCATCGGCACCGCGCCGCTGCTGCTGCTCTGCAAGGAGCTCTGCCGCGCGGGCGTGCGCCCCGACCTGTTCGTGGGCTTCCGCGACACGACCTACGGCATGGACCGCTTTGTGCCCTGGTGCCGCGACATCTACGCTGCAACCGACTCCGGTAAGGAGGGACACCACGGCCTGGTCACCGACCTGCTGGACGTGAGCAAGTACGACATTGTGCTGACCTGCGGCCCCATGGTCATGATGCGCGGCGTGGCTAAGCTCTGCGCCGCCGCTGGCGTGCCCTGCCTGGCCAGCCTTGAAAAGAAGATGGCCTGCGGTCTGGGCGCGTGCCTGGGCTGCACCTGCCATACGAAAATCGGCCCGGTCACCGTCTGCAAGGACGGCCCGGTCTTTAACGCACAGGAGGTGTTTGACTGATGGCAGACCTGCATGTTGATTTTCTCGGCAAGCGGCTGGCCGGGCCGGTCATCGCGGCCAGCGGCACCTTCGGCTTCGGCCCCGAGTACGCGGGCATTGAGGACCTGCGCGTGCTGGGCGGCATCTCCGGCAAGGGGCTGACCCTGAACGGCCAGCCCGGCAACGAGGGTGAGCGCCTCTACGAGACGCCGTCGGGCCTGATGAACTCCATCGGCCTGCAGAACCCCGGTGTGCAGCACTTTATCGACCACGAGCTGCCTGCCATGCGCCGGTGCGGCACCACCGTCTGGGCGAACCTCGGTGGCCACACGATTGAAGAAAACGTCGAGGGCGTGCAGATGCTCTGCGCCGCGGGCGTGGATTTTATTGAGCTGAACATCAGCTGCCCCAACGTCAAGCAGGGTGGTCTCGCGTTCGGCATCCGCGCGGCAGACGCCGGCGAGGTCGTCAGCGCGGTGCGCAAGGTCTGCACCGTGCCGCTCATCGTTAAATTGAGCCCGCAGGCCGAAAGCATCCCCGAGATGTGCAAGGCCGTTGAGGCTGCCGGCGCGGACGCCATCAGCCTGTGCAACACCTTCCAGGCGTGCGCGATCGATCTGGAAAAGCGCCGTCCCGTGTTCAACAACACGTTTGCGGGCCTGTCCGGCCCGGCGGTGCGTCCCATCGCCCTGCGCATGGTCTGGCAGGCCGTAGGGGCCGTCAGCATCCCCGTCGTGGGACTGGGCGGCATTCTGACGGGTAAGGACGCCTTGGAGTTCATCATGGCCGGTGCAGCGGCGGTACAAGTCGGCACCGCGAACTTCCTGGACCCGAAGGCCTGCACCCGCATCACGAACGAGATCGGCCAGTGGATGGACGCCCACGGCGTCAAGACGCTGGATGAGATCAGAGGGTGCGCACGGTAAATCACCGGCTGCCTTCCCCTCAGGGGGAAGGTGCCCCGAGGCCCCGCCCGAGGGCGGATGAGGGGAGAGTCCCCGCAACCGCCCGTTCACGGGCTATGACGGCAAGCCCGGCCCTCATCAGTCGGCGGGCGGGCCGCCGACAGCTTCCCCCGCGGGGGAAGCCGCCCCACCATATACATTTTGCTTGCATTTTTATACAAAATATGCTACTATAAGTTGAATAACATACAGGAGGAACAAATTATGGCACGCGAAGCACTTGAAGTTTTAAAGGAATGTGAAGCATTTTTAGAGGGGCACTTCCTGCTTTCCTCCGGGCGCCACTCCGGCGCTTACTGCCAGATGGCATTTCTGCAGCAGTACCCCGACAAGGCCGCCGAGGTCATGGCCCCGGTTGCCGAGAAGCTCAAGGAGCTGAACATTGACGTCGTGGTCGGCCCTGCCATGGGCGGCATCGTCTACGCCTACGAGCTGGGCCGCCAGATGGGCAAGCGCGCCATCTTCACCGAGCGCGTCGACAACGTCATGACCCTCAAGCGCTTTAGGATCAACCCGGGTGAGCGCTGCATCATCGCCGAGGACGTCGTCACCACCGGTGTTTCCAGCCTCGAGACCAAGCGCGTCATCGAGGAAAACGGCGGCATCTGCGTGGGCATTGCCTGCGTCGTGGACCGCACCCGCGCCGAGGCCCCGTCCCCGATCCCCATCGTCGCCAGCGCCCTCAAGCTCGACCTGCCCAACTACGCCCCTGAGGAATGCCCCATCTGCAAGGAGGGCAAGCTCCCGCTGGTGCACCTGGGCAGCCGCAAAATGAAGGAAGCTGCGAAGCAAACCCTGTAAAAGATAGGAGATAGGAGATGGGTACAATTTGCCTTTTCTCCTCTCTCCTCACTCCATATCTTAAATGTAAAGTGAGAGGCTACCAACTATGCAGGCATATCTGATATTGGCCAATGGCCGGGTGTTCCGCGGCGTCAGCGTAGGCTGCCCCGGTACTACCATCGGTGAGGTCGTCTTTGCAACCGGTATGGTCGGCTTTGAGGAAACCCTGACCGACCCCAGCTACTACGGCCAGATTATCACCCAGACCTATCCGCTCATCGGCAACTACGGCATGAACAGTGAGGATGTCGAGAGCACGAAGATTTGGGCCAGGGGCTACATTGTGCGCGAGGCGTGCAAGACCCCGTCCAACTTCCGCAGTGAGGAAACGCTGGATGCCTTCCTGAAAAAGAACGGCATCATCGGCATTGAGGGCATCGACACCCGCAGCCTGACCCGCACCCTGCGGGAGAGCGGCGTTATGAACGGCGCGATCACCACCGAGTTCGACCCCGACGCCGAGCCCGAGAAGAAGGCCGCGCTGCTGCCCGAGATCGCCGCCTACGCCGTTGTCGACGCCGTCAAGGCCGTCACCTGCCGCGAGGCCGTGACCTATGAGCCGACGGCTGCCGGTGCATGGGGTGACACGCCGCTGCACGTGGCGCTGCTCGACCTGGGCTGCAAGAACAACATTGTGCGCTGCCTGCAGAAGCGCGGCTGCCGCGTGACCGTGCTGCCCGGCACGACCACCGCCGCCGAGCTGGCCGCCCTCAACCCCGACGGCCTCATGCTCTCCAACGGCCCCGGCGACCCGGCAGAGAACGTGGAAATCATCGCGAACATCCGTGAGATGCTGAGCACCGGCATCCCGACCTTCGGCATCTGCCTGGGCCACCAGCTGACCGCCCTGGCCGCCGGTGCCAAGACCTGCAAGCTGAAATACGGTCACCGCGGCGCCAACCAGCCCGTCACCAGCCCGGCCAAGCAGCGTACTTTTATCACCAGCCAGAACCACGGCTACGCCGTTATGGCGGACACCCTGCCCGAATCCGTCGGCCAGATGAGCTACTTCAACGCCAACGACGGCACCTGTGAGGGCGTCGACTACTTGAAATGGAACTGCTTCACCGTGCAGTTCCACCCCGAGGCCAACGGCGGCCCCAAGGACACCGAATTTCTGTTTGACCAGTTCGTCAGCCGTATGCTGGCCGCGAAAGGAGTAATCAACAATGCCTAAAGACCCGCGTATCAAAAAGGTACTGGTCATCGGCTCCGGCCCCATCATCATCGGTCAGGCGGCAGAGTTTGACTACTCCGGCACGCAGGCCTGCCGTGCGCTGAAATCCGAGGGCGTCGAGACCGTCCTCGTCAACTCCAACCCCGCCACCATCATGACCGACCCCGACATTGCCGATCATGTTTACATTGAGCCGCTGACCGCCGAGGTAATCGAGCGCATCATCGAGAAGGAGAAGCCCGACGCCATCCTGCCGAACCTGGGCGGCCAGATGGGCCTGAACCTGTCGATGGAGCTGGCCCGCAGCGGATTTTTGGACCGCAGCGGCGTCCGCCTGCTGGCCTGCAAGCCCGACACGATTGACCGTGCCGAGGACCGCCAGCTGTTCAAGGACACGATGGAGAAGCTGCACCAGCCCATCATCCCTTCTAAAGTTGTGGAAGATCTGGACGACGCGCTGGACTTTGCCGAGGTCATCGGCTACCCCGTCATCGTCCGCCCCGCCTTCACGATGGGCGGCACCGGCGGCGGCATCTGCGAGGACCGCGAGAAGCTGCACGAAATTGCCACAAACGGTCTGCGCCTGTCCCCGATCCATCAGATCCTCGTAGAGAAGTGCATTTCCGGCTGGAAGGAAATCGAGTACGAGGTCATGCGTGACTCCAAGGGCAACGTCATCACGGTCTGCAACATGGAGAACCTTGACCCCGTCGGCATCCACACCGGCGACTCCATCGTCGTCGCGCCCAGCCAGACCCTGTCTGATAAAGAGTACCAGATGCTCCGCACCGCCGCGCTGGACATCATCACCGAACTGGGCATCGAGGGCGGCTGCAACTGCCAGTTTGCCCTGAAGCCCGACAGCTTTGAGTACGCGGTCATTGAGGTCAACCCCCGTGTGTCCCGTTCCTCCGCGCTGGCCTCCAAGGCGACGGGCTACCCGATTGCCAAGGTCGCGACCAAGATCGCGCTCGGCTACACGCTGGACGAGATCACGAACGATGTCACGGGCGAGACCTGCGCCTGCTTTGAGCCGGCCCTCGACTATGTCGTCGTCAAATACCCGAAGTGGCCGTTCGACAAGTTCGTCTACGCCGACAAGTCTCTGGGCA
>ERZ773134.1117-NODE-1117-length-24019-cov-5.262185_pt1 | contig 24019 bp, 20 predicted proteins | sample MGYA00580856_ERZ773134 | MGnify/ENA primary metagenome ERZ773134 (study PRJEB29015, sample SAMEA2737823) | human gut metagenome | biome: human gut; feature: human-associated habitat; material: faeces | place: China | collected 2012 ... | reverse complement strand
TTCTTGTGTTTCATATTCAAATTTTTCAATTTTTGAATCAGAGACAGCATCCATTTTTTCACTGGCCTCTGCTCTTGTAAGGCCTGCCGCTTCTCGGCAAAGCTGGTAAATTGTCTTGTTTTCCCTGGTGGATTGTTTACCCATGAGAATTTCCTCCCCGTATATCGTCAAACATGAGGATTATCAATATTTAAGTCCTCATGCAAGACGTGTATTTCTCGTATGGAGTTTATTATACTTGAATTATCAGTTAACAACAAGCTCAATAATGAATATGAAGTCAAAAATCAATAGTATTTGTAAGGCGTCAGTGGAGTTATTTCCGCTGGCGTTTTTATTTTTTAAATCTTTTTTCATTTCTCCCTAAACTTTCCCAAACTTTTTTGTATTTAGAAGTTGAGAAGGCTACAGATCAAAAATTTGAATCAAAAAGCCGGATTAGCACTTTGAAAATTAAATGAGCTTGCCAGTTCGCCGGAGTCCTGCCAGATAGGATTCCGGATAAGTCCAAGGACAATCGGTCCGAGGATGAACAGAAACAGAGGTTTGCATTGAAACATTGCTGCGGCAATGGCTTTCTTGGAAAAGCAGCGAATTGATAATGATACTCCCGAATGATGTCGGCCAGGAGGAGTGAGGATCCTGGAGACCATACACGATATGGTTGAGGCTGCCTGCGATGGCGCTAACGGACTGGGTGTTCCCTGAGATGGGATACACGCGTGAACAAGACAAACGAGCACTGAATGAAAAAGATTGCCCCGGTGTATTTCGGGGTAACTGACAATAGAAGTCGTGTGGCAGAGGGAAACTTCTGCCATACCCTTGTGTTGCCAGTGAAAAGAAGTGGCAAACAGAAAGGAGATTAAACAGATGAAACCATATCTAAAAGCAGAAGAAATAACTAGAGAGATTAAAGAAAAGTTACCGGTGATTGATGAGGAGACTTTCAGAGAACATTATTGTTCAGAGTGTCTGTATTATGCAGAAAGGATTGATAAGAAGCCGCGTTGTATGCAGCGCCAGTGTTCCTGGGATCAGGAAGAGGAACATTTCGCGCCGGTATTAAGAAGGATGATTCCGATTCTTGATGAGGAATGCATGCAGGCAGAGGAGAGGTATATTGATGCCAAACGCAGAAGAGACGCCGTTCAAGAGATGTTCGCAGAGGAGATTCGCATGGAACGCAGAAAAAAGATCCATGTTACAAATGTGCGTATAATTGTCATGCTCTATGCATCGGATTTTGCTATCAGCAGATGACAGCTCATCCTGTTGATCCGAATGAAAAAATCTAGGGAGAAGAAATTTTGTTTGGTAGGAAAGATTCACTATAGGAATTGTATTTATGTTATACTTGAGTCGATATTGAGAGAGAGGATTTGCTTGATGCTGTAAAATTAATCTTGAGTCGATGAGAAAGATTTCCGATCAAGATAAATAAGAATAAAAATGGAATATAGGAGAAAATAAATGGTAAAACAAATTGTAAGAGACGTTTTCTTCTTAGGCCAGCCATCTGAACCAGCCACGAAAGCAGATATCCAGGTTGGAAAAGACCTGCAGGATACGCTGCAGGCGAACAGAGAACGTTGCGTGGGTATGGCGGCGAACATGATTGGTGTAAAGAAGAATATCATCATTGTAAATATGGGATTCATAGATGTTGTGATGTTCAATCCGGTGATCGTTTCAAAACGTGACATGTATGAGACAGAAGAAGGCTGTCTGTCCCTGGACGGTGTCCGCAAGACGACCAGATACCAGGAAATTGAAGTGGAGTATTATGACTTTAACTGGAAAAAACAGAGACAGAAGCTGTCCGGATGGACGGCACAGATCTGTCAGCATGAAATTGATCATTTGTCCGGGAAGATCATATAACCGAATGCGAATTGCGAGGTGGCCAGCATGTTAAAGAATATACTGATCGTAGTAGATGATATAGAAAAATCCATAGAGTTTTATAGGGATTTATTTGGTCTGCAAGTGATTCTTCAGAATGAAGGGAATGTAATTTTATCGGAGGGCCTTGTTTTGCAGGACGTTGGTTTATGGGGAAAGACGTTGGATGAGATTTCTACACCATTCAATAACAGGATGGAACTGTATTTTGAGGAATTTGATATAGATGGATTGCTTGCAAAATATGAATCCGGTAAGTATTTCGTTCGATATGCCACTGAACTAGCAGAAATTGCAGGTGGCCAGAAACTTGTAAGGTTGTATGATCCGAGTGGTAATCTCATCGAGGTTCGTACGCCATTTATGTGTAATTGAGGGAGAAGATATGCAGATTTTTGTTGATGCAGATGCCTGTCCGGTAGTCGGTATCGTTGAAAAAGTTGCGAAAGAGCACGATCTTCCGGTAACGTTGTTGTGTGATACCAATCATGTGTTAGCTTCTGATTATAGTAAAGTGATCGTAGTTGGAGCCGGAGCAGATGCAGTGGATTATAAACTGATCAGCATTTGCCGTAAAGGAGATATTGTCGTATCACAGGATTATGGAGTGGCTGCAATGGCTCTTGGAAAAGGTGCGTATGCGATTCATCAATCCGGGAAATGGTATACCAATGAAAATATTGACCAGATGCTTATGGAACGCCACTTGAACAAGAAAGCGCGAAGGGCATCCGGAAAGAATCACTTAAAAGGACCAAGAAAACGAACAGCAGAGGATGATGAGCATTTCAGAGCGTCTTTTGAGAAAATGATACATATGGTGATGGACAAGGAGAAATAATTTGAATATACAGATTTTTGGAACAAAGAAGTGCAATGATACAAAGAAAGCAGAACGTTTTTTTAAGGAACGTGGAATCAAGTTTCAGTTTATTGATATGAAAGAAAAGGGCATGAGTAAGGGCGAATTCAATTCTGTCGCCCAGGCAAATGGTGGACTGGAAAATATGATCAACTGGGAGGGCAAGGATAAGGATCTGCTTGCGCTCATTAAGTACATTGCAGAGGAAGATAAACTTGAGAAGGTACTGGAAAACCCGCAGGTGATTAAGATACCGGTGGTTCGTAATGGAAAACAATCCACTCTTGGATATCAGCCGGATATCTGGAAGGCGTGGAAATAAGAGTGCCGGTAGATTTCTGACCTAGATAAATAAAGCAACACAGGAGAATCGGGAGGTGTAGAATGATGGAAAAGAAAAGAACCTATATCGCAATCGATCTTAAGTCATTCTATGCGTCTGTGGAATGTAAAGAACGAAATAGGGATCCTTTAACGACCAATCTTGTGGTTGCGGATAAAAGCAGAACAGAAAAAACAATCTGTCTTGCGGTATCTCCAGCTTTAAAATGTTATGGGATACCCGGAAGGGCTCGTTTATTTGAGGTTGTTCAAAAAGTAAAAGAAGCCAACAGCGCCCGCAGGTGGAAAGCGCCGAACAGAGCTTTTATCGGAGCTTCTGATGACAGCACAGAATTAGATACCAATCCGGCACTGGAGATTGATTATATTGTTGCTCCTCCCCGGATGGCTCTCTATCTGGAATACAGCACCAGAATTTACAGCATTTATCTGAAATATATTGCGCCGGAAGATATTTTTCCGTATTCGATCGACGAAGTATTTATGGATGTAACGGATTATCTGCATACCTATAATATGACAGCAAGAGAGCTTGCCATGACCATGATACAGGACGTGCTGAAGACAACAGGTATAACAGCAACTGCAGGAATTGGAACAAATATGTATCTGTGTAAGATTGCGATGGATATCGTGGCAAAGCACATTAAAGAAGATAAAGATGGTGTACGAATTGCGGAACTGGATGAAATGTCATACCGAAGGAAACTCTGGGGCCACAGACCACTTACTGATTTTTGGAGAGTAGGAAAAGGATACGCAAAGAAGCTGGAAGAATACGGGCTTTATACAATGGGTGATATTGCAAGATGTTCCATCGGAAAAACGAATGAATTATACAATGAAGATCTGTTATATAGGCTGTTTGGCGTTAATGCAGAGCTGTTGATCGATCATGCCTGGGGGTATGAGCCCTGTACCATGGAAATGGTTAAGGCCTATAAACCGGAAATGAACAGTGTTTGTTCCGGACAGGTACTTCATTGTCCTTATGATTTTGAAAAAGCAAAACTGGTTGTAAAAGAGATGACGGACCAGATGGTCTTGGATTTGGTGGATAAGAAGCTGGTCACAGACCAGATCGTGTTGACAGTTGGTTATGATATTGAGAATCTGAGCAACACCGACAGGAGAAAACAATATCATGGAGAGGTTACGATCGATCGTTATGGAAGAAAAATCCCGAAACACGCACATGGAACGACCAATCTGAAACGGCAGACTTCCTCAACAAAATTGATAACGGATGCAGTAATAGAACTATATGACAGGATCGTTGACAGAAACCTGCTTATCAGAAGAATCAATATCACAGCGAACAGGCTTGTGGATGAAAGTTCTGTAAAGAAAGAAGAAGTGTATGAGCAGCTGGATCTTTTTACGGATTATGAGGCGAAAAGGAAAAAGAAGGAAGAGGAAGAAGCCGCGCTGGATCGCGAAAAACGTATGCAGGAAGCCATGCTCAGTATCAAAAAGAAATTTGGAAAAAACGCTGTACTGAAGGGGATGAATCTTCAGGAAGGCGCAACCGCTAAGGATAGAAATGAACAAATTGGCGGACATAAGGCGTAAAGGAGTTGGAAGAGGATGAAAAATAATTCTTATGACGATATCATCAATTTACCCCATCCGGTTTCTAAGAATCATCCGCAAATGCCACTTCAGGATCGGGCAGCGCAATTTGCTCCTTTTGCAGCCCTGACCGGACATGAAGCTGCGATAAAAGAGACGGCAAGATTAACCGATGAACGATTGGAACTGAGTGAGGAAGTGATTGCTCAGCTGAACGAAAAAATCAACATAATCAGAAATAATATCGGTATAGAACAGAATGTATCGATAACTTATTTTATTCCCGATGCAAAAAAAGCCGGCGGATCCTATGTTACGTGCTCTGGTATTGTAAAAAAGATAGACGAATACGAGCATACCATCATTATGACGGATCAAACGGTTATTCCAATCGAGCAGATAAGTGATATTAAATGTGAAGAGTGGCAAATCTGAGAGTTGGATGGCGGAAAGTATCGCATTCCGATGTTATGTGAAAGACTGGCTGGAAAAAAAGGCTGGAAAAACAGGGATACTGTTAAAAAGTATCCATTATAATTATAAGCCAAAGAATATGAATAGTGCTTATCTATTACTGTTTCGAAACTTCCCAGGGGTGGTATTATAATACTTATGAAAAAGTTCACAAAAATAACTGCTATTTGAAAACCCGCAGGTATATGCTATCTCAGTAACAGACATTGTAGTATTTTGAAGAAGAAAAACAGATTTTTCCAAACGATAGCGATTTAGATATACCATTGGGGAAGTATTCAAATATTTCTGAAAAAGGGAAGTGCATTTTGTCTTGCAGCAATTTCCTGAGGATGAAATATCTTTAAGCATAATTTTTTGGGGATAATTTTTCTGCACATATCCGATCATTGTAGTAAGAGCCAGAGTATCCTCTGTATCTTTATCATAATCTGGAAAATAGTTCATATTTTCAGCAAGGAGGCGAAAAATATGAACGGTTTTTTCCAGCGTAATAAATGGCTGTATTTCATCCACATTTTTTTGGTAAAGCATTTCAAGGTCACGAAGAATAGAATTCTGCCACAGGATAGACGGATTCAGTGGCTGATAGGGAAAATGAATATTCTGTATCAGGGGATTTAGACATTTTTCCACAAAATAAGTATTTACAGAAAGCAACTGCGGAGATAACAGAATACAGATAAAGAGACATTCTGTATGAGTATCGGAATAGCCATAATGAAAGCAGCGGCTGTTTACAAAAATTCCTTCACCTGCTTGCAAAGAAATCTTCTGACCATTCACATCATAAAACATCTGTCCCTCTAAAATCAGAATAAATTCCAGATCGTCATGCCAATGACTGACTGCACGAAAATCAGGATAGCGTGAAAGCTGTCCCTTTTTTATATATGCAGGAAAGTCTGGATTGTTATAGGCAACATTTTCAGATGCATCTGAATTTAAAACAATGCTTGGACATACTTCCATCAAAATAATCTCCTTTTCGAACGTTTGTTATATTATTATGGCTGATTATGGTATAAAAATCAATAAAATTGGTTTATTTTTATATTGTGCACAGAAAGGAAAAATTGTAGATGGGAAACGAATTCACAAATAAGATTTTGAAACTTGCTCTGCCCATTACAGCACAACAATTTATGTTAGCACTTGTAAGTGCATGCGATGCTTTTATGTTGGGAGGATTAAATCAGAACTCTCTGTCAGCAGTTTCGCTGGCTTCGCAGATCACCTTTGTTTTTAATTTGATTTTAACAGCACTTACAATAGGGGAAAATATGTTTGTTGCACAGTATTATGGAAAAAGAGATTTTGATGGATTACGGACATCAGCAGGACTTGTATTAAGATATGTATTCATAATTTCCATTCTCTTTCTGCTTGCAGCATTCTTTATTCCTGAAACGCTCATGCGACTGTTTACAAACGATACTATACTGATTGATTATGGTATTAAGTATTTGAAAGTGATTGGATTATCCTATATCTTTTCAGGAGTTCTGCAGGTTTTGCAGGGAATCTTGAAAAATTGTGGTTATGCAGGTAGATGTACCATAATAAGTGCAGTTGTTGTCTGTGTTAATATTATACTGAATGTTATTCTGATTTACGGATACATGGGCCTTCCAAGAATGGAGATTGCAGGTGCGGCACTGGCTACTGTCATTGCAAATGGACTTGGTCTGGTTATTACGATTTATATTTTGCACCTGAAAAAGGAATTTTGGATTGGAGTAAAAGACATAAAAAACAGGGAAGTCCATATAACGAGGAAATTCTGGAAACATGTTTATCCGGTACTTTTTAATGAACTTGCCTGGGGCGGTGGATTTACGATGTATTCTGTCATACTTGGACATCTTGGTTCCGATGCTATCGCAGCCAATTCTATTGCAAATATAACCAAGAATCTTTTAATCTGTGGTTGTACCGGCTTTGGATATGGTGGAAGTATTATTGTTGGAAATCTGCTTGGTAAAGGGAACTTATCTGAAGCAAAGAAAAACGGAAATATTTTATGCAAAACTTCGGTATTTTTGGGCGTGGTGACGGCTGGAGTGATTTTTCTTGCGACACCTGTAATCCTGCATTTTACGAATCTGACTGATATAGCAACAGGATATTTAAAGAATATGCTGTTTATAAGCAGCTATTATGTAATAGGAAAATCGATCAATTCTATGACAATAGGTGGTATTTTTCCTGCAGGGGGAGATACAAAATTTGGATTAATATGTGATGTGGTTACTATGTGGTGCTTTGCAGTTCCACTGGGATGTATCGCAGCATTTGTATTTAAATTGCCGGTAATGATGGTGTATTTTGTCTTAAATCTGGATGAACTGGTAAAACTTCCGGCAGTATTTAAACATTATAAACAATATAAATGGTTAAAAAATTTAACAGAAATGGAGGATTAAATTATGGATATGAAAAAAAGAAGAGATATGCAGCTTGCTTACATTTCAGATGAAGCGGTTATGGAAGAACAGAGGATAGGTAGAAAAATTCTGCAAAAACTTAATTTTGCAGATCGGTCGGATTTTGATGGGATTGCAGAAATAGTAAAAGAACTTTTGGGAAAATCGGAAGGTGCATGGATTAACCCACCTTTTTACTGCGATTATGGTTCGCATATAGAAGTAGGTAAAAACTTCTTTGCAAATTATAACTGTACAATTGTAGATGTGGCAAAGGTAAAAATCGGTGATAACTGTCAGATGGCACCCAATGTATCTATTTATACGGCAGGACATCCAATTTATCCAGATACGCGCAATTCTGCTTTTGAATACGGAAAAGAGGTTACCATCGGGGATAATGTATGGTTGGGAGGAAATACAGTAGTGTGTCCTGGAGTACATATTGGAGACAATGTGGTAATTGGTGCAGGAAGTGTTGTAACAAAAGACATTCCGGACTGGTCCATTGCAGCCGGAAATCCATGTCGTGTGATTAGAAAAATAACAGATGAGGACAGGAGAAAATTGTTTCACAATGAAGAAATTGATGATGAAGCATGGGATATGATATGTGCACAGGCGGAAAAATAATATGATCATGAGAGAACGGATTGCAGCCGGATAATTATTTACAGATTATTGTGAAGGGCTTCCGGAAGATTGGATAAACTGTAAAAAAAGAATGATTCAGTTTAATTCGGGAGTTTTTTTGGGTATAAACATCAATGCTGTTGTATTGCGGGTTATATTTTGCAAATATTGTTCTCATCGTACCATATTTCCTTATCATCGATTAATCATTATAGCAATCCTCTAAAATAATGTATCTTAATCCAGCTCATCAGAATGTGAAATCCTGCGTCAGTACGCCAGCAGATATCTTCCTTGTTTTTCGCACTCTGATGAGCTGTCTTAAATGCATTATTTACGAGGATTGCTATGGTTGTAAAAATTAAGAAGCATTTCAATTAGTTCACCATGTCACTTTTATTTCATGTTATAATATGTTATCAGAAATTATTGCCCTTGTATTTTCCCTTATCAGAGTTTGTAAACACTGATGAGACGATATAACACAAGGGAAACAATAAGGGAAAGCTCACCTGCGACAAATCCAGTGTTTTCAAGGATTTACAGAGAATTTGATAACAAAATATAACAGTTATTAAATCTCTTAAAACAGGTGAAATATTAATCGGAATTGTGAGGTTAATGAAATATGATAAATAAAACGGAATGGAACAGAATGATGGAGGGTAAATTATATAATCCCTATAAAGTTGGTGATAATTCGTTTGAAAACGTTCATGCAGCTCAAAAAAAGTTTAATGAATCAGAATACTGGAACGATAAAAGTGCTTTTGAAGAATTGAAAAAATGCTTTAAAGTAGCGCCTGTGGATATGGTACTAACGCCTCCGGTCTATTTTGATCATGGCGATAGAATATCATTTGGAAAACATTTTTATGCTAATACAGATTTGACTATATTAGATGAAAATTATGTTACGTTTGGGGATAATGTATTTTTGGCTCCCCACGTAAGTATATATACAGCAGGTCACCCAATTGATAAGGATGTACGCAACTTGGAACTGGAATATGCCAAGGCTGTAACAATAGGCGATAATGTCTGGATCGGTGGAAATGTTGTAATCAATCCCGGTGTCACAATTGGAAATGATGTAGTCATTGCTTCTGGTTCAGTTGTGGTAAAAGATATCCCAAGCCATGTTGTTGCAGGAGGTAATCCGTGCCATGTAATTAGACAAATAACAGATAAAGATAAAAATAATTGGCGCACTCAACTAAAAGGATATGAAGATGATATTGAATCGTTCGGAGAGTAAATATTTTTCCACTGCCGTCCGTGTGGATGAGGCATTTTTGGAGCTTTTGGAAAAGAAATATTACGGTGAAATGAGTTGCGAATATTTCATCCTTTATTAGTTAAATTTCATCTGCAGCGTTGTCGTCAATCGTCGCAGCCACCGCTACGCATCATTCCTCCGCCTTGCAGATGAAGAAATCATCCTGCGTCAATATAGCAGAAACTTAATTTTTGCTGTACTAATTACATCGAATGAAAACTGATATAGGAATTTTTTTTAAAATTGTGGACAATGTCAGAAATAGCTGTTAAAATCTTATAGAAAAACTTTAGCACGGTAAAGTGATAATCATAAGCCGTTTATCAGAAAAAAACGAGGAGAAAGAATAGTCTAATCGGTCGTATTGTAGAACCGGAAGAAATCGCAAAGGCTGTTTATTTTATGGCAATCGATCTTTCAAGTACTATTACAGGTGATATCATGAAAATTACTTACATTAACCACAGTGGATTTTTGGTTGAAACCAGAGATTGCTACTATATTTTTGATTATTTCAAGGGTGAATTACCGTATCTTGACAAGAAAAAAGAGGTAATCATCTTTTGCAGTCACTTCCATGAGGATCATTTTAACCCACAGATCTTTGGGATTCTTGATGATATGGGGATGACGTATCAGGCAGTTCTGGCGAATGATATACGAAAAAGGAATCATTTGTCGGATATGAAGATTACATATGTTTATCATGATCAAACTTATAATCTGGATAATGATACCAAAGTCGATACATTGCTATCTAACGATAGTGGTGTAGCATTTATTGTCAAAACAAAAGAAGGCACCATTTATCATGCCGGTGACTTAAACGACTGGTATTGGGATGGCGAGCCGAAAGCTGACAACCAGAGACTTACTTCAGCATATCGTGCAGAGATCAGGAAAATCAAAGGTATGCATTTTGATGCTGCATTTATCCCCTTAGATCCGAGACAGGGAGATCACTATGCCGATGGGATCCTGTATTTCCTTAAAAATGTAGATTGCAATGTCATTTTTCCAATGCATTACTGGAATGATGCCAATGTAATTAAGCGGTTTATTACTGAATATCCGCAATATAAGTCACGCATTAGAAACACAGAATGTACAAAAGGAGAAGAAATTTCATCGTAGACCCAGATGGCTACTGGCTTGAGATTCTGCCGTAAAGCAGATGTATGTTGGTGATCTTTTATGGATTAGAGCATTTTGTTCTTCGACCATTTGTGATGAATTATGAGAGAAGGAGACGGGCATGGAGCACTTACGTTGTGTAGTTGAAAGAATTACATATCAGAATGCCGACAATGGCTACACGGTTCTGAAATGTGCGGTGAAGAATTACAGTGATCTTGTCACAGTAGTTGGCACGATGCCGGATACCCATGTTGGTTCTGTGCTGTCTCTGGAAGGTATGTGGAAGATGGATGCCAAATATGGGCGGCAGTTTTTGGTGGAGAAATTTGAGGAGACACTTCCTGCTACAGTATATGGAATCGAAAAATATCTTGGTTCCGGTCTGGTGAAGGGCGTTGGTCCAAAGTTTGCAAAAAGAATTGTGGAAAAATTCGGGAAGGATACACTGGATGTTATTGAAGAGACACCAGATGAACTGCTCAAAGTATCAGGTATAGGAAAAGTACGTGTAGACCGGATCAAAACAAGCTGGCAGGAGCAGAAAGAGATCAAGAATATCATGCTTTTTCTGCAGAGTCATGAGGTCAGCACCTCTCATGCGACAAAGATTTTCAAGACATATGGAAGTGAAAGCATTGCAATCGTAAAGGAGAACCCATACCGGCTTGCAGATGACATCTGGGGAATTGGATTTAAGACAGCGGATTCCATTGCACAGAAGATGGGGATTGACAAAGGTAAATTTGTCCGTCTGCGCAGTGGTATTTTTTATACATTGAATAAGCTGGCAGAAGCAGGTCATTGTTATACAACAAGAGAACAGCTGACTGGAAGGGCAAAGGAACTTCTGGAAGTGGAAGAACCGGAGCTGGAGATCACCTTGGATGAGATGATCCGCACGAATGATGTGATCAGAGATGAAGCAGAAGATCGGGAAGCAATTTATCTGCCCCCATATTATTTTTCAGAAAGTGGCTGTGCAAAGCGGCTGCTTCGGTTGATGTCCTGTGGAAAGAAGAAATCTGAGGATACGGAAGAAATATTGAAGAAAGTAGCAGCTTCATCAGAAATTACTTATGACGAGATTCAGTGGCAGGCGGTAAAGACAGCGGTTTCCTCTAAGGTCATGGTGCTGACCGGTGGACCTGGAACCGGAAAGACTACAACAACTCTGGGAATTATTTCTGCATATAAGCAGGCTGGATGTCAGATCATTCTTGCTGCACCGACTGGAAGAGCAGCAAAGAGAATGTCAGAAGCAACTGGAATGGAAGCAAAAACGATTCACCGGTTATTGGAATACAAACCTCCGGAAGGCTATCAGAAAAATGAAGAACATCCGCTGGAAGGAGATGTGCTGATACTGGATGAATGTTCCATGATCGATATTATGTTGATGTATAATCTTTTAAAAGCATTGCCGCAGCAGATGTCTCTGATTCTGGTAGGCGACATTGATCAGCTGCCAAGTGTCGGAGCGGGCAATGTTCTCAGAGATATTATTGATTCCGGATGTGTTCCGGTAGTTCGTCTGACACGGATTTTCCGTCAGGCACAGGGAAGTCGGATCATCATGAATGCACACCGGATCAATAAAGGGGAAGGCATTGATATGAGAGGCGGGAAAGATGCCGACTTTTTCTTTGTCACCAAAGAGAGTAATCAGGAAGTGGTGGATACTATCGTCCAATATTGTAAGACAAACCTGCCGAGATACTATCATGTAGATCCACTGCAGGATATTCAGGTGCTGACTCCGATGCAGAGAGGCGAATGTGGGGCAGTAAATCTGAACCAGGTGCTGCAGGAAGCCATGAATCCGTCAAAGATCTTTCTGCGGAGAGGCGGCACACAGTACCGGCTGAAGGATAAGGTGATGCAGATCCGGAATGATTACGATAAGGAAGTATTCAACGGAGATATTGGTACTATCACAAAAGTTGACGTGGAAGAACGGGAACTGACAGTTCTGTTTGATGAACGGGAAGTAGTCTATGATGTGACAGAGCTGGACGAACTGGCGCTTGCCTATGCAGTGACGATCCACAAATCCCAGGGAAGCGAATATCCAATCGTTGTCATGCCATTTACTATGAGTCATTTTGTCATGCTGCAGAGAAATCTCCTTTATACAGGTGTGACCAGGGCGAAAAAGATCCTGGTACTTGTCGGAGAGAAGAAAGCTGTGTATTATGCGATAAAAAATGAAACGACAACTGGCAGAAATACATGTCTGGCAAGACGTCTGCAGCCGGACAGCAAAGAAGCACAGGAAGTGAAGGCACAGCTTTTGAAAGAAGCAGTAGACGAGACCGCAAATGAGAACGGAAGCGACAGTAAGAAGATGATTGTCTATAAGGGCAGCATCCAGCCTTCTATGGTATGTGAGACGCCGGCAGTTTATGAGGGAAATCTCTGGAAACGCCTGTCGCAGTCAAAGTTCAGAAGCAGTTTTTCCCTGAAGGCAAACGATCGGAGTTATGTATCAGAAAAGGGAATGGAGAAAGTACGTGAGTATGCCTGTGATTTTATCAGAAAGCGTCTTGCACCGGCAGAAATACCAAATGATGGAAAACAGACACCGATGAGAGGGCATCCGGTTTTTGTAGCCCAGCATGCCACAGCTACCTGTTGCAGGGGATGTCTGGAAAAATGGCATCGTATTCCGAAAGGACGGGAATTGACAGAAGCGGAGCAGGAATATGTTGTAAATGTGATCATGGAATGGATCGGTCGGGAAATTCATTGAGAGAACGTCTCGGCTTTGGGGGCTGATTTCTATAGCCGTAATCCTTTAATATCTTTAATATGTGATAAGATCGTATTGCAGCTGCAGCTGATAACGCCGGGCAGTGTAGCAATAAGTGAAATTATGAAATCTGTGGAGGAATATGATAATGTCAAAAGATGAATATTTGATTACAGATGCGCCCCTTAAAGCGCTGACTGTTTTTGCAATGCCCATGATCCTTGGCAGCTTCTTTCAACAAGTGTATAATATGGCTGATTCAATCATAGTCGGTCAGTTTGTAGGCTCTTCTGCACTTGCAGCTGTTGGTGCCTGTGCTGCCCTTACGAATGTCTTCATTTGTATAGCATTGGGTGCTGGTGTAGGTGCGGGTGTGCTTGTCAGCCGTTATTTTGGAGCTAGAGATTATGGCAAAATGAAAACGATCGTGTCAACATCATTGATCAGTTTTCTGGTCTTAAGTATATTTTTGGGTGTCTTTGGTTTTTGTTTTTCTCATTTGATGATGAGTGTATTACAAACACCTGCTGATATACTGAATGAAGCGGTATTGTATCTAAGAGTTTATTTTGTGGGATTTCCATTTTTGTTTATGTATAATATTCTTTCAACAATGTTTACTTCGATCGGTGAATCGAAAATACCGTTGGCTCTTTTAATATTCTCATCGATGTTAAATATATTGATGGATCTTTGGATGGTAGCTGGACTTGGACTCGGTGTGTTCGGTGCAGCCCTCGCAACTCTCATTGCACAGGGGATTTCCGCAGTGTTGTCACTTTTGATCTTCTTGTGCCGGATGCGTCGATATGAAAGTCGCTTTGACTGGTTTGACAGACAGGAGTTACATTCTATGCTTCAAATTGCTGTACCGTCAGTTCTTCAGCAGTCCACAGTGTCAATTGGCATGATGATCGTACAGGCAGTTGTGAATCCATTCGGTACACAGGCACTTGCAGGATATTCAGCAACGATGAGAGTAGAAAATGTTTTTTCATTGATATTTGTATCCATTGGTAATGCAGTTTCGCCGTATGTTTCTCAGAATCTTGGTGCAAAGAAGATCGAACGTATCAAAAAGGGATACCATGCTGCATTGGTGTTAGATATATGTTTCGCAATCCTTGCTTTCATGATCATCGAATCCTTGCATACCCAGATTTCTTCACTGTTCCTAGGGAAAGATGGAACTGCTTTAGCATATCAGGTGTCTGGAAATTATATGAGATGGCTCGGTTATTTCTTCACCTTCATGGGAATCAAGATGGCAACAGATGGAGTCCTTCGCGGTCTTGGAATCATGCGGCCATTTCTTGTTGCTAATATGGTAAATCTTGCGATCCGCTTGTCAGTTGCTTTGACTTTTGCACCACGTTTTGGTATTGCATTTGTCTGGCTCGCTGTACCAGCTGGCTGGTTTGCCAACTTTCTGATCTCCTATGGGGCACTCAGAAAATCATGGCCAAGTGATAATTGTAATTGCGTAATCAATACGAATGAGTTATTATAATAACAGATAGGTTTTTAAACCAGCAGCGAAAGCTTCTGAAGCCATACGAAGAAGGTTCAACGGACCTTTCTGCCGACAGACGGCAGGAAAACGGGATATTCATCATTTATCAGAATTCTGAAAATCGCGATTATATCATAAGATACAAAAACGACGCAGACAGTAAAATCGCATACTTTTAAAATGAATGGGCAGTCCCTCAGGCAGGGACTGTCTATTTTTCTGTTGAATTAAAGTAGCTGCAATAAAAATTGTAACTATTGATCCAGATTATTATACGAGAATATCGTACAAGGAGAGAATTTATGTTAGGAATCATCATTGACAGCATCAGTACTTTTATGTACAGTAAATTGCTAGTAATACTGTTGATCGGAGCGGGAATCTATTTTACGATCCGTACAAAACTGCCACAGATGAGATTATTTAAAGATGCCTGCAAAGCCGTTGTAGAAAAGCCAGAAGATGAAAATGGAGTATCATCGTTTCAGGCATTAATGGTATCTACCGCATCACGAGTTGGAACAGGAAATATCATTGGAGTATCGTCAGCTATCTGCATTGGAGGATTTGGCTCTGTATTCTGGATGTGGATCATTGCGATCATCGGAAGTGCATCCGCACTGATCGAAAGTACGCTGGCACAGATTTATAAGAGAAAAGGAAAAGATGGAGAATGTTACGGAGGACCGGCATATTACATTGAAGCAGCACTTCACTGCAGACCATTAGCGATCATATTCTGTATTTCCATGATCGCAACGTATGCATTTGGATTTAATATGCTCGCATCTTATAATTTACAATCTACATTTTCAGGATTCTCATTTTATGATGTAAAATGGACGCCATGGATCATCGGAGGAATTCTTGCAGTGATCACAGGATGGTGTCTCTTAGGCGGGGGATCAAGAATTGTAAAAGTAACATCTACATTAGTGCCAGCTATGGGGGTTGCATATATTCTGATCTCTGTGATCGTTATGATCATCAACCGTGCATATCTGCCAGTTGTATTTTCAAAGATCATCAGCGAAGCATTTGATTTCAAAGCAATTTTTGGTGCATTTGCAGGATCAGCTATGATGCAGGGAATCAGAAGAGGTCTGTACTCCAATGAAGCAGGTATTGGATCAGCACCAAATGCTTCTGCATCCGCACAAGTAAGTCATCCGATCAAACAGGGCTTAGTACAGATGTTATCCGTATTCATTGATACCCTGCTTTTATGCACAGCAACAGCCATGATGTGTTTGTCATCAGGAATCGCCCCTGCTCAAGAATTACAGGGGGCACCATGGGTACAGGCAGCACTGCATGAATCCTTAGGAAACTTCGGACCACTCTTTATCACAGTAGCGATGGTATTGTTTGCATTTACAACACTTCTTGGGAATTGTTTTTATTGTGATAACTTGTTAAATTATATCCACAAAGGACAGCCATCAAAGACATTCATGAAAGGATTTCGTATAGTATCTGCACTGGTTGTGTTCATTGGTGCAGGAATGGAAGTTTCTATGCTTTGGAATATTTCAGATGTTTTGATGGGAGTTATGGCACTGATCAATATTCCAGTGATCTTGATTTTGTCAAATACAGCACTGAAAGCATTGGAGGATTATGAAAAGCAGAAGAAAAATGGAGAGAATCCAGTGTTTAAGACTGGGAATATTGGATTGGAATACGAGACGGATTATTGGAGCTAGATTTATATTTTTTACTTTTGATACTGACATTATCATGGTATAATTAAAAAAAGATTTTAGGCAAAACAGACGAAAGTCTGTGACGCAAAGCTAAAGGGCCTGTAAAATGGCAGCCAATTGCAGAAAATGATAGGCACTGTCTGTTTGGCAGTGCTGTTTTATTTCACAGAGATTTCATAGGGAATTTGTAGGGAATTTTTATGAATTGAGGGAGGATAAAGTTATGAAGTTTAGAATGTGATCGTTTAGTTGATCTGCCAGATATTTGTACACAGATTGTTTATGATCCTAATATTGATGATGTGAGTGACAAGATGATCGATCTTTCTGGTTATGATTTTACAGATAATTATGTGGAATCCAGATTGCAGGGGCTTGGAATGGCTATGAGGCAACAAAGGCGATCCGCAAGAGTTCGCATGAACAGGCAAAGACGATCCCGATCATTGCAATGACCGCTAATGCATTTTCAGATGACATTCATCATTCCCTGACCGTCGGTATGAATGCGCATATTTCCAAACCAGTTGAGATGAAGGTATTGGAAAAAACAATAAGTAGCATAAAATTCGGGGGGGGGTTGAAGCGCAGATTACTGAACAATAAGGATGAGATATAAAAATGAGGTTATAAGATGAAAAAAAGAAAAATTTTTACTGTTGTATTGATATTTTCTATATTAATGGCAACTTTGGCAGGATGTGATAAGGCAGATAAAGTGTCTGACACAACAAAAAAACCTGTTATAAAAATTGGAAGTGACAATTATCCGCCTTATAATTTCCTGAATGAGGATGGTATCCCGACAGGTATAGATGTTGAACTGGCAACGGAAGCATTTAGAAGGATGGGGTATAAGACGGAGATTGTTCAGATCAATTGGGAAAAGAAAAAAGAGCTGGTAGAAAGTGGAAAAATTGATTGTATCATGGGATGTTTTTCAATGGAAGGACGACTTAACGATTATCGTTGGGCCGGACCATACATAGCAAGCCGTCAGGTGGTTGCTGTAAATGAGAACAGTGACATTCATAAACTGAGTGATCTGAAAGGAAAGAATCTTGCAGTCCAGTCTACAACCAAACCGGAAGGTATCTTTCTGAAGCGGACAGATAAGAGAATTCCAAAACTTGGCAATCTGATTAGTCTTGGACACAGGGAATTGATCTATACATTTCTGGCAAAAGGGTATGTGGATGCTGTGGCTGTGCATGAGGAATCCATCATCCAGTATATGAAAGATTATGATACAAGCTTCCGCATTCTGAAGGAACCATTGATGGTCGTCGGGATAGGAGCTGCTTTTGCAAAGAATGATGACAGAGGGATCTGCGAGCAGATGAACCAGAAGCTGGAAGAAATGCACAAGGATGGTACCTCCCTGAAGATTATAAAAAAATATATGGATGATCCAGAGAAATATTTGGAGGTGGATAATCTTGGATATTAATGGAAGAGAAAAAGCAAAACGATTCTGGATAGTTGCTAGTTTGCTTGGCATCTGTATGTTTGTCACTGCAATTTTTTGTTTTTTTCATACGGAAAAAAACGAAGCTGAGAAAAGAATGGTGGAGATTGTAAACTATGTCAAAGTACAGTGCTCAACCTATACTCATTATAATGAATCTTCAGAATCAAAAAGTCTCCTTCGTGCGATCGAAAGTGCCAGACAGATGAGTACAAATATTGATATGGAAGTAAAGAATAGAAAGCAGTTAGACCGAAAGCTTCTGAAAGAGAATCTGCAGTCACTCTGGGTGGATGGTATTCTTGTATTGGATGAAGAAGGAAAGAAAGTCTGTGAATACAGTATGGATGAAGGTTTGATGGATGAGATGATTGATTATCTGCAAAAAGATATCATTATGGATTACACAGGATATAAAGAAAGATCTTATTCAGAACGGATTGTCAGAGGAGATGGATCATGTATCGATATCGCAGCCTGCGCCAGAAAAGATGCCCCAGGGATCGTTGCAGTTTACTATTACACATCTCCGAGATTTATCAGAAATTATACTTTAACGATCCAGAGTCTTTTAAAGGGGTACAATACTGAGAAAGACGGGACGATCATCGTTGCAGACAAAGGGAAGATTATTGCCAGTAACGATGAGAAATTATTGGCACAGGATGTCGCAGACAATGAGATTATTCAGAAAATGAAGAAGCATACAGATAGTCGGCATATCTTTCATCTGAAGAATAAAGGAACTGGATGCTATGGTATCATGCTGAAACAAAGGGATTATTATATCTACATGTATTTACCAGATAAAGAGGTATTCAGTAATCTGCCACTCAGTGTAACAGGTGTTGTATTCCTTTATCTTATCATTCTTAGTTTTTCATGGTCCTGGATATATATAACCAATCTGGCACATCAGAAACAGGAACAGGAAAAAGATGAGAAATATAAAGCAGAACTTCTGAAATCGGCAAAAAAAGCAGAGGCAGCGAACGAGGCGAAAACTGAGTTTCTCCAGAGGATGAGTCATGATATCCGGACACCGATCAATGGAATATGCGGTATGATCGATGTGGCGGAGCATTATGCAGATGATATGGAAAAACAGACAGAATGCAGGGCAAAGATCAAAGAAACATCTCATCTGTTACTGGAATTGATCAATGAAGTTTTGGATATGAGTAAGCTGGAATCGGACGAAGTAGTTCTGGAAGAAATTCCATTTAATCTAAGCAATATTTCCAAGGAAATCTTTGTTGTGATCGAACAGATAGCTGCAGAAGAAAATATTCGGATCGTGTGGGAGAAAGAAGAAATCACACACTGGAATCTGATCGGGAGTCCAGGATATGTAAAAAGGATCATGATGAATATTTTGTCAAATGCGGTAAAATATAATAAAGAAAACGGATATATCTACATCAGCTACCAGGAATTTACATCGGAGCAGGAGGGAAGAGTGACGATTGAATTTATCTGCCGAGATACAGGAATTGGTATGACAAAGGATTTCCAGAAACGCCTTTTTGAACCGTTTGCACAGGAGCATACTGGAAGCCGTACAAAATTTTCCGGAACAGGGCTTGGAATGCCGATCACGAAAAAACTGATCGAAAAAATGGGAGGAACGATCACGTTTGAAAGTGAGAAAGAAAAAGGAACGACCTTTGTGATCAGGATTCCATTTAAAATAGATCAGGATGCTGATCAACGTGAAGAACAGGAAGCTATATCAGAAAAATCTATAAAAGATCTGAAGATCCTTCTGGTGGAAGATAATGAGCTGAATATGGAAATCGCAGAATTTGTGATTCAGAATGAAGGTGCATCTGTGACGAAGGCATGGAATGGCCAAGAAGCTGTTGAGATATTCAAAAAAAGCAGACAAGATGAATTTGATGTCATTCTGATGGATATCATGATGCCGATCAAGAATGGTTATGAAGCAGCAAAGATGATCCGTGCACTGGACAGAGATGATGCAAAAACGGTTCCGATCATAGCAATGACGGCAAATGCGTTCACCGAGGATAGATTAAAGTCAAAAGAATCGGGAATGAATGAACATATCGCGAAACCTATAGATGCAAAATTATTAGTAAAAGTGATCAGTGAATTCGTGGAAAATAAAGAGGAGGATTCATAATGAAAAAGAGAAAATGGAATAGAGTTCTTTCTATATTTTTGGTGATGGTGACAGTCATATCACTTATGTCAGGATGTGATAGGAAGAGCGCGAAAAATGAAGAGAAAGATACGATCACTGTATATTTATGGAGCACAAATCTATATGAAAAATATGCCCCATACATTCAGAAACAGCTTCCAGATATTAATATTGAATTTGTAGTGGGCAACAATGATCTGGATTTCTATCGGTTTCTTAAGGAAAATGGCGGATTGCCGGATATCATAACTTGCTGTCGTTTTTCACTACATGATGCAAACCCTCTGAAAGACAGCCTGATGGATCTTTCCACAACCAATGAAGCAGGTGCTGTCTATAATACATACCTCAACAATTTTATGAATCAGGATGGCAGTGTAAACTGGCTTCCAGTGTGTGCGGATGCACATGGGTTTGTAGTTAACAAAGACCTTTTTAAAAAGTATCATATTCCTCTGCCAACAGATTACAAAAGTTTTGTTTCTGCCTGTCAGGCATTCAAAAAAGTGGGGATCCGTGGATTTACGGCAGATTATTTTTATGATTATACTTGCATGGAAACACTGCAGGGACTATCTGCATCAGAGCTGTCTACAGCGGCTGGACGTAAATGGCGTACTGTCTATAGTGACCCTGATAATACAAAGAGAGAGGGTTTGGACAGTAAAGTCTGGCCGGAGGCTTTTGAACGTATGGAGCAATTCATTCAGGATACAGGGTTGAACAAAGATGATCTGAATATGGATTATGATAATGTGATGGAGATGTATAAAAGTGGTAAGCTTGCTATGTACTTTGGCAGTTCTTCTGGTGTAAAAATATTTCAGGATCAGGGCATTGATACAACATTTCTTCCATTCTTTCAACAAAACGGCGAAAAATGGCTGATGACGACACCATATTTTCAGGTGGCGCTGAACCGTAACCTGACAAAGGATGAAACACGCCGGCAGAAAGCAATAAAAGTGTTGAATGTAATGCTGTCAGAGGATGCACAGAATCGGATCGTTTATGATGGTCAGGATATATTAAGTTATAGTCAGGATGTAGATACACATCTCACAGAATATCTCAAAGATGTCAGACCTGTGATCGAAGAAAATCATATGTATATTCGAATCGCATCCAATGACTTTTTCAACGTATCCCAAGATGTAGTCTCTAAGATGATTTCAGGAAAATACGATGCCAAACAGGCTTACCAGTCATTTAATACAAAGCTTCTGAAGAAGAAATCTGATTCTGAGAAGATCGTGCTCGATTCAAAGAAAGCTTATTCCAATCATTTTCATACCAGCGGGGGGAATGAAGCGTATTCTGTTATGGCACATACTTTGCGTGGCGTCTACGGTACGGATGTGCTGATCGCAACAGGAAACAGCTTTACAGGAAGTGTACGGAAGGCAGGATATACGGAAAAAATGGTTGGCAATATGATCATGCCAAATGATCTTTCAGCTTACAAACGGAAGATGAGTGGGGCTGAGCTGAAAAAGACGGTCAGAAATTTTGTAGAAGGTTATCAGGGAGGTTTCAATCCATTTAACCGTGGCTCTCTGCCTGTGGTCAGTGGTATTTCTGTAGAGATCAAGGAAACGGAGGATGGTTATACATTAAGTAAAGTTACAAAGAATGAAAAACCAGTTCAGGATGAGGATACCTTTACTGTAACCTGTCTTGCGATACCACAACATATGGAAGCATATCCAACGGATAAAAACATTGTATTTGATGGAGAAGATATTTCGGTGAAAGATACTTGGACAAAATATGTTTTGAAGGGTGATGCCGTTCTCGCGAAGCCTGAAGACTATATGACTTTGAGGTGAGAAGAATGGATGTTAAGAATCATAATATGAACAAAGAGAAACCTATCATGAGAAAACGATTCAGGATCATTGCCTTTCTTGCGTTCTTTTTTGGAATCGTTATGGCTGTTTCTCAATATTTTGAGTTTGTATCGAAAACTGTCTATGAGGAAAGCGTTTCTCATCTGACCGAAGTTTTCCATCAGTCGGATAATATGTTAGGTGAACTGACACATAAGAATCTGATGTATCTTCATATGTGGAGTGAGTATCTGCAGGATGCTCCAAGTGAAAGCAAAATTCGTGATTATATAGATAAAGCGCAGAAAGATGCGGGATTTTTATATTTTTATTTTCTATCAGCTGACGGTAACTATAAGATGACAACAGGTGAAACAGGGTATCTTGGATTACAGGAAAATATTGAAGATGAGATTCAAAAAGGCAATGATATCATAACCAATGCAGCAGTTCCCGGAAAATCCCAGATGCTTGTTTTTGCCAGCCCGAAGGCTCATGGAAGTTATCAGGGATTTAAATATGATGCAATTGCTATTGCCTATGAAAACGCTGATATAGTAAATGTACTCGATATCTCTGCGTTTAATGGAAAAGCAAAGAGTTATGTTCTTCATCCAGATGGTCGTGTTGTGATCGATCATTCTTTGGAGTCATGGGGAAATGTATATAACTTTTTTGGCATTCTGAGAGAACATACAGATATCTCCGAAAAAGAGATCCTTGAAATTTCGAAGAAATTTAAAGAGGGACATACAGGTGCGATGTTACTAAATCTGGATGGAAAGGATTACTATCTTGTTTATGAAAAATCAGATATTCAGGACTGGGTATTTCTGGGACTTGTCCAGGCAGATATCGTCAATGCCAGTATGAACACATTGCAACTTAGTACGATGCTTCTTGTTGGGGCGGTAGTGCTTTGTATTACAGCCATTCTTATTGGATTTATTTTACGAAAAAACAGTGTAAGATTGAAGAAAAAAGACACAGAGATCTTGTACAGGGATGAGATGTTTCAAAAGTTGTCAATGAATGTGGATGACGTATTCTTAATGTTGGATGCAAAAACATATCAGGCAGATTATGTTAGTCCAAATGTGGAAAAACTGTTGGGAATTACCATAGAACAGATCCGGGAAGATATTTGTATTTTAGGAGAACTGCATTCCGAGGATATGAAAGATTCGAAGAAGGATTATCTAAAGGAGATTCAGGTTCATGAACAGCAGGAATGGGATTTTGAGTGTGTTCATCAGAAAACAGGAGAACGACGCTGGTTTCATAGTGTTGCAATGGGTAGTGAGGTAAATGGGAATAAGAAATATATACTGGTTATGTCGGATCGTACTGCTGACAAGAAAATGAATCAGGCACTTTCTGATGCAGTCCATGCTGCGGAGAATGCCAATCAGGCAAAGAGTACTTTCCTTTCCAACATGTCTCACGATATTCGGACACCAATGAACGCTATCATTGGGTTTACGACATTGGCTGTGAGCAACATTGATAACAAGAAAAGGGTCAGAGATTATCTTGGTAAGATCCTTTCGTCCAGCAATCATCTGTTATCACTTATCAATGATATACTGGATATGAGTCGTATTGAGAGTGGCAAGATCCATCTGGAAGAAACAGAGGTTAGTTTGTCGGATGTACTTCATGATCTGAAGACGATCATCAGTGGACAGATTCATGCAAAGCAGCTGGAACTTTATATGGATGCCATGGATGTTATGAATGAGGATGTGTATTGCGATAAGACACGGCTAAACCAGATACTGCTGAATCTTTTGTCCAATGCGATCAAGTTTACTCCTGCAGGCGGAATGATTTCTGTTCGGTTGAAACAATATCCGGGAACACAGCGAGAGCGTCAGTTATATGAGATCCGGGTAAAGGATAACGGAATCGGCATGAGTCAGAAATTTGTACAGAAGATCTTTTCTCCTTTTGAGAG
>ERZ773134.1113-NODE-1113-length-24080-cov-4.762664_pt1 | contig 24080 bp, 23 predicted proteins | sample MGYA00580856_ERZ773134 | MGnify/ENA primary metagenome ERZ773134 (study PRJEB29015, sample SAMEA2737823) | human gut metagenome | biome: human gut; feature: human-associated habitat; material: faeces | place: China | collected 2012 ... | reverse complement strand
CGGTGGAAAGGTTTCTGTCCCAGTTTTGATTGTAATAGACCACGCAGCAGTCAAAATATTCCCGGCAGCGCTTGATGACAGCTGCCAGACGAATAATCTCCGGACGGGTGCCACAGCCAATCATGACCTTGGTGCGCCCATCATTTCTCCATGTAAAATTGTGTTCCATAAAATTCTCCTATTGTCAACCAGCAGCTTCTCTTACACCGGCTCGAAGAAGGTGTCCGGGTGGTTCGAGTCAAATATCTCGTTGCAGGTCATCACCGTCACCAGATTTTCCGTTTCAGATAGATTGATGATATTGTGGGTCCAACCGGGAATCATGTGGACAGCCTCGATTTTATCGCCGGAAACCTCAAACTCCACCGTTTCCCCGGTGTTGATGTTCCGTTCCTGAATCAAGCCGTGCCCAGCTACCACAATGAACAGCTCCCACCTGGAGTTGTGCCAGTGCTGGCCTTTGGTAATACCGGGCTTCGAGATATTGATGCTCACCTGTCCACAGTCAGCAGTGTGTACCAGCTCGGTGAAAGAGCCACGGTTGTCTACGTTCATCTTCAGAGCATACTTGAATTTGTCGGTGGGCAGATAGGTCAGGTACAGGGAGTAAAGTTTCTTGGCAAAGGAACCGTCCGGCATTTTGGGCATCATGAGCGTACTCGGCTGTGCCTTGAACTCCTGCAGCAGATCCACGATTTCCCCCAGCGTGACCTTGTGGGTCACGGGGACACAGCAGTAACGTCCGTCTGCTTTCAAAACGGTTTCCACACCGTCAAATTCACAGTGCTGCTCCTTGCCTTCCAGCAGGTCGAACATTCCTTCTACCAGATCATCGATATACAGCAGTTCCAACTCGGTACTGCGGTCGTTGACTGTGAAAGGTTCGTCATTGGCAACTGCCCAGCAGAAGGTGCTGACGGCACTGTTATACTTGGGGCGGCTGTGACCCATCAGGTTGACAAAACGGTAGACGGCAACCTTTGCGCCGGTTTCCTGAGCATACTGTAAGAACAGCTCCTCGCCAGCCTTTTTGCTCCGACCATACTCGCTGTTGCCGAAACGACCAGCCAGGGTGGCCTGAATGGAGGAGGACAGCATGATGGTTGCCTTGTTGTTGTGCTTTTTCAGGCAGTTCAGCAAATCCGATGCAAAGCCGAAGTTTCCCTTCATGAAGTCTTCCGGGTTCTCCGGGCGATTCACACCAGCCAGATTGAACACGAAGTCCGCCTTACGGCAGTACTCGTCCAGCTCCGCTGGGGTGGAATCCAGATCGTACTCGTAGATTTCTTTAATATCCAATGCCGGGCGAGCCTTATTTTTCCCATCCCGGATGTTTTTCAGGTTGTTGCACAGGGCGGTTCCTACCATGCCCTTGGCACCCGTGACTAGAATGTTCATTCTCTCACCTCTTAGTGTACTGCGGTGCAGTCCGGAATATCTGCGCCATTCGGCACAGTTGCATTATTGCAGATGGCGCAGTTGCTGCCAATGCGGGTAAAGTTGCCCACAGTGGCACCGGTGCGAACAACGCTGTTGCTGTAAATCAGGGCGTAGTCCCCTACCGCTGCATCACAGTGGATTTCCGTTCCGGCATTCAGCAGGACACCGTTGCCAATGGATGCACCATTCTGGACGCAAGCGTTTTGCAGCACCACACAACCACATCCCAACTTGGCGTATGGACTGATGTAAGCACTCGGTGCGACGATGTTGGGGAACCCATAGCCAAGGCTTTCGCCTTCTCATACACCTGCGCTCGGAACTGGTTGTTGCCGATGCCTACCACCAGCAAGCCATACTCTTTCCGCAGCTCCGGCAGATCAGCAAGGCTGCCAACCACCGGAATACCACAGATCTCAGTGCCTACGGGTTGTCCATCGTCTACGAAAGCACAGTCGTATTAGAGCATTGCCTGTTCTGCAACCATGCGTCCGAAGCCGCCTGCACCAACCAGCAGCAGCTTTTCTTTAGACATTGGGGATGCCCTTCAGTGCATTCTGGACATACTCGGTGGTCAGGATCTTCTTGACAGTGCCTTCCACATCCAGCCGTTCGGTGTTATGGCTGGTGTAGGACTCGTCTGCCATGGTATGTACCTCGCCCTTGACCACGAACTTGTCGTAGTTCAGGTCACGGTTGTCAGCGGCAACACGGAAGTAATGACCCATATCCTGGCTGCGCAGACGCTCCTCACGGGTCATCAGAGTCTCGAACAGCTTCTCGCCGTGACGAGTGCCGATGATGTTCGTACCAGTATCACCGAAGAGCTGCTGAACAGCCTTGGCCAGATCGCCGATGGTAGAAGCGTCAGCTTTCTGGATGAACAGATCGCCGGGGTTGGCGTGCTGGAAGGCGAACATAACCAGGTCCACAGCCTCGTCCAGATTCATCAGGAAACGAGTCATGTTGGGATCGGTGATAGTGATGGGATTGCCGGCCTTGATCTGGTCGATGAACAGCGGGATGACAGAGCCACGGCTGCACATGACGTTGCCGTAACGGGTGCAGCAGATCGTGGTGCCGCCACGTTCCGCAGCCACACGGGCGTTGGCGTAGATGACATGCTCCATCATGGCCTTGGAGATGCCCATGGCATTGATAGGATAGGCAGCCTTGTCAGTGGACAGGCAAACCACTCGCTTTACACCGGCATCAATGGCGGCGTGCAGCACGTTGTCCGTGCCGATGATATTGGTCTGGACAGCCTGCATGGGGAAGAACTCGCAGGAAGGAACCTGCTTCAGAGCAGCAGCGTGGAAAATGTAATCGACACCAGGCATTGCGTCACGGATGGACTGCGGGTTGCGGACATCGCCGATGTAGAATTTGACCTTTTTAGCCGTGTCAGGATGCTTAGCCTGAAGCTCATGGCGCATATCGTCCTGCTTCTTCTCATCACGAGAGAAGATGCGGATCTCCTTCAAATCGGAATCCAGAAAATGCTTCAAAACGGTGGAACCAAAGGAACCAGTACCACCAGTAATCATAAGAGTTGCGTTATCAAATGCAGACATTTTAAATTATTCTCCTTTGCTATTTAACCAAAACAGATATTATCAATTTGCGTTGTCAATTTGCAGTTACATCAGCTTCAATTGATTTCGCATAAACCATGCTATTAACAGACATTTCCATATTGTCTAAGAAGAATTCTTCTGTGTGGCACACTATCTCCTTACTCTTTATTTTTTCTATTGCACGTCTGAGGCCTTTATCATCCGAGCAATCGACAATTGGGCAATTTGTTTCTCTTTTCACCCTTTGTGCAAACAGTGATTCCGTCCCAATACAGAGAATTAGAGGTGTATGGACAGCCATACACGTTGCTGTCTTACTTGGCAGTGCTGTACGATAGATATTTTGCGCAAGTGGTATGATGTTAACATCCGCACAGGCATACAGGGCAGGTGCTTTATCAACGGGTTGCATCGGCCAAAAATCCACATTATTTAAATCGCTTGCTTTTTCAATAAGCTTCTGCTTGTATGCGCCGTCCCCAAAAATATGAAACAAAACATCTGGGTCTTCTGATTTACGCGCCGCCTCAATTACAACTTCAACATTCTGCATGATTCCTATATTTCCCGCATATACTACATTGAATTTGTTCTGGGGCAGCAGCTTCCGAATATCACTGTCCATGGACAAACTTCTTTCAAACGGTTTATCCTGATAGCTCCAATTATATACTACTTTAATTTTACTCCCATTAACTCCATTACTTTCCAGTTCAGTCTTTATATCCTCAGAAATTGTAATAATCTCTGCCGCTTTATCGTAGGCATATTTTTGCGTTCTTGAAAAAAATATATAAGGCAAACTATTCTTTTTGATTTTTCCGCTATACACCGCATTTTCCGGGAACATATCCTGAACATTAAAAACAGTGCGAACAGTTTTCATTCGTTTTTTTAAAACCCACATCTGAAAGCCCGCAACATTTGATGACTGTAAAAAAACTCTATCATAGTTCCTATTTTGTTTTATCCATTCATCGCATTTTTTCACATAACTTAAATCAGATAAGTATCGACTTACTAGATTGCCATGTGCTACAGCAGTCATAGGAATTTTTGTTGTTGTAACTCCTAGATTTTCAAGTTTAGGGTAGAGTCCCTCAATTTCTCCACCTGTATCTTTTTGGAGAATGTGAACCGTGTGTCCTCTCTTGTATAGAGCCTCTATCATCGCAGTAAGTAAGTGCTCTGATGGCGTTCTTCGATCCAAGCCTATACTAAGCCAAAATAAAATTCTCATGCTATTTCTCCATTATGATAGCACAGCTTTAAGCCATTCTGTCATCTTTTCCTTTTCGGCATCAATTAATTCCATATCCAATTTGACAGGTTTTTTTGTTATTTCACCTGCTCCAACTCTCTCGAGCAGACCCACCCGATTAGTCTTCACAAAGAGCATTGCAGAATGACCGTATGCAAGTGTTACCGCACAGGAATGCACTCTATCGGACAAGGTTAATTGAGAATTTGCATACAGATTAATATAGCCGTAAGGGATATCTGCACAGAAGGAGTTTTTATATGCGTAAATTTTGCTTCTAAAATGCGGGTGGAATCTCTGATCCGTTCTTATCAGCTTATACCGACCGATTTCGTTTTCACGTTTCGGTGCTGGCAGAAGACTTCGAACATAAATCAATGCATCTGTAAACCGATCTGTTTTTGATGCAACCGTAGAAGGTGAATTAACGAAAATCCTTTGATTTTCAAATTCAAATTCATGGGTGTGTTTACGGCTAGAATCATCGACCCAGATTTCTGGCTCAATAATTTTATCAAAATTGGAAATCCAGTACGGCTGCCCAAAATCAATCTTGCAGGGAGCATAGTAATCCGGGGTAAAGAAGGAGAAGCAAATTCCATCATACGCATTGGTTGCGTATTTCCCAAACGCCTCATAGGTTTCATGTTCTCTAGACGAAAAAACAAACGGAGGAGACTGCTTAAAGAATTCTTCAACTTCACATCTGGCAGTAGCATCAAGCTTCATAGTGCCAGCACTCAAAATCATATAACCAACACCACGTTCTTTGAGTTCCAACAGGATATCTTTCCACAGCGGGAGGAAATACTTAGAAATCACAGGGCCGGCAAGCACAACATAATCCACATCGAGCTTTGCGATGTACTCAAGCTGATTCTTATGAGGATACAGCCGCTTTCCGTAACTTGTTGTGTAAGTTTGATAATCTGAAACGACTGTCACATTCTCTGCGCCCAGAATTTTCTTAAGCACATACTCCACACCCAAGCTAAAAAAGCCGTTTCCGATATTCGTGCACCAGAATCCAGTGCAATACGCCACCTTCATATCTTTGTACTCCTCATCAATGAAATATTATCAACCACAAAACAGCCCAGACTCATCTCAAAGAGTCTGAGCCGTTTATTCCTTATAAAGCTCTACTAATCGTCCTCAGCAGTGTGAGTCACACTGCCGCTATGTCTTGTACCGCTACAATAAACGGTAACCCCTGCCTTTAGTCCTGGTTCCACTCATCCATGCTACGGTAGCGCCCCTGCTTATGCCGGATTACACCACAGGAATGAGCATCTCTGCGACCATGTGTTTATCATCATCTTGCTCACATCCGCCCTTTATCTCCAAGACCGGGATGAAATCGCAGATGAGGTTATCATTGCTCAGCCCAGATAACGCTATGTGAAAGTCACCACAGTGTCGGTAATATCATCACAGTGCCATCTGGCATAAACCCACGAGCTACGGTCGCATCCATACAAGTGCTTTTTCGGATCATAAAAGCCTCAATTCACACTCGTTCTGCCCTTTCTCACGCCCATGTTTTCGGCATTTTGCACTATCATGAGTGCTGTATCGCCACAATGCAGGGCAATTTGCCGGATTTTCAGCTTAACGCTACTGCAAGAGCTGCATTTGTACCTGATTCCGCTCTGGAATTTCTTCCAATATTTAGCAGACGAAATGTACGAAAATGTCGATATTTAGTGGTTTTCTTCACTCATCGCCGTGGTTTGGCCCTCGGAAATTCCCTCGGTACTTTCAGGCATAAACAGGATTTTTACAGTGGCAAACATAATCTTGAAATCCTCTACAATGCTCGGATGAGCTATGTACATTAAATCCATAGTCAGTTTGTCGTAAGGTGTAGTATTGTACTTGCCATAAACCTGGGCGTACCCAGTTAAACCGGCTTTGGCCTGCAACCGCAGAGAGAACTCCGGCATTTCTTCGCAGTATTGAGCGGCAATCTCTGGACGTTCCGGACGGGGGCCGACGATGCTCAAGTCACCCTTCAAGATATTTATAAGCTGCGGCAATTCATCAACGCGGCAAGCACGAATGATTTTGCCAACGGGCGTGATGCGATCATCGTTTTCGCCGCTGGAAAGACGGGCAACGCCGTCCTTTTCAGCATCAACACGCATACTTCTGAATTTGAGAATGCCGAACTCTTTGCCATCCTTCGTCAAACGAATTTGCTTGTAAAAGACTGGGCCGTGATCCGTTGCTTTGATGGCAATAGCCGTCACAAGGAAGATTGGACTCAGAATCACAAGCGCAATAGCAGAAATGACAATATCCAGCAGTCGTTTTACAAACAGATACTCCGGCTGAGGATTATACCGGCCAACACGAAGCATCGGCAGGTGGAACATATGCATGTGATGTGCGCCGGACATGATGGTGTCACCGATGCGCGGGACAACAAATACAGTAATGTTGTTTTCTACACAGTATTTCAGAATAATATTCCGGTCATGGCTGTGGATGCCGCTCAAAAACACTGTGTTGATGCCGTCCAGCATGGAAAGATTGTCGATGCACTCCCCCGCCGTAGCTGTGGAGACCACTTTGTACTTGGCATCAAGACCGTACTTACCAATCAGCTGCTCCATACCGCGTCTGGTATCATAAATAACAGCTGTGGCCTGCGGCGGGAAGGTTTTAAAGTAGGCGTGGTGAGCGTTATAAGCCCAAATTGAGGCCATAATAACCTGCCCCACAAGAGCTGCCACGCCAGGAAGAATGTTGGGCAGGTGCTTGGACAGTAGCCAAATCACAATGTACATGATAAAGTCGCTGACCGCAGCCGCCAAAAATTGCTCGTAGATAATTTCGGAGATACGCTGCATCGACATCAGAAAGGCGTCATATACGCGTCCAAAGATGATGAACAGCACAAAGAACAGTGCCACGACCAGGTAATCGCCCTTTGCATAAAACGGTGATGCAACGCGCTTAGCATAGTATAGATACCAGCACATTGCAAATGGTATCGTCACAAGCACAGCATCTAACAGCTTTATCATCCGCAAAATCAAGTCATGCCTAAACCTTGTCATGTTCTTACTCCTCGTTCTTCTTTGCACACATATTATTTTCAATACTGCAATTGAAATCAGGGAAAGCAGTTTTGAGCAGCAAAAGACATTTCCACAAATTATTCATGGAAAATCCTTAGCACGATTCAGCAGTCTACCAACGCAATATTTTGCCAATATATGTATTGATATAATAGCACACAATTCGACATTTATCAACAAATCGGATTCACTTTAATTATACAAGTACACAAATTCAGCACATTTTACAAATACATCCTTGTTCATAAGGTGAATGAGGCTAAAATTCGATAGATTGTTATATGTAACAGTCAATTGATACACGATTCATATTTTGCTTAAAACGCAACTAATTCAAATAAAAACAGATTGCTGCGCTTGCAGCAATCTGTTTTCATTTGAATCAATATTAACTACTAACGCTCAGATTATCACCTGCGTCCGAACTTCTTCCGCTTCTTTGACGGGTGTTTTTCCTTGTTCAATTCTCGTTGATATGCCTCTTCAGAACTGAAACCAAAGATTCCTTCTGAGACCCGTTCAACCAGTGCCGTAAACATCTCGTAATCGCGCAAGTAGTTATTCCTTGCCTTGTCATCCATTACCTTAAAAAACCTCGCCATCAAACTCATGTATGCGTTATAGTCGCCATTCTGCGCAGCCTTGAGCAGGCATTCAAAACGCCTTGCAGATGGAGTCCACAGTTCTTCCCTTTTCATCTCAAACCAGCTTCTTTCTCAATTCTCTTGCAATTTTTCTTCGTGCCTTAGAAATCGTGTTGGGTCTAACCTTAAGCTTCCTCGCCACAACCTCTATAGGATAATCCAAATAAGTACGAATAATCATTAGCTCTCTGGGTGAAAGCCTTTCCAATTCCTGCTTCAATGATACCAGAAGCTCTACTCGAGCGAATTCATCTTCCGCACGAACATCAATGACATCAGCCACATCATCAATATTGATAACAATCGGCTGATTTGCATTACCAGCAAGTCGCCTTTTCCCCTTGTTCCTATATCCAAGGAGACGTTTCTCCGACCTGTATTTGATTTCCTCTTTGTCTAACAAATCAAGGATATGGCTGTTGAACGAATTACTAAGCCAGTTCTTTTCTATCGTCTGGTTAAGCTGATTATAATTGGCCCATTCACGAAGAGTGAGCCAAAGTTCATACATTTCTAATTCAGTCATTTTGACCTCCTATGGCGATTTGAATTGTTTCGGTCAAATCACATCTAGGAGGTCCCCTGCTCCGAGCGCAACTAAGCAGTTTCACCACAAAATCACCTATCCCCTCAGTTACAATGGATTGCGTCGCTTAGGTGATTTGGGAATCATAAATATAAATTTCACAATTCCCACATGTGGTTTATTAAAGAAGGCCACCAGAGAAGCCAAAAAGGGCTTCTTAGGTGGCCTTCATACTGACTGTATTTAATCTACTATCCGCATCCAGTTGAATAATTCGCATCATACTACATTTGTCCGCATTTGTTATAATACAACCTTCAAGCAAACTATTTCAACGTGTTTTCACTCTTTTTTCTGTCTAACTTTGTTAAAATTCCAATAGAATTATATTCCAGTATTTATTTCAGGTTTTTATTCCCGCACTCATTTTATCGTAAGCGATCAATAATCCCCCGTGAAGGAAAAAAATAAGAGCACCTCGAAACCGAGATGCTCAAAAAATCAAGACAGATGGCAATATTCAGGGAGCGCCGTAGACCAAGGCAATAGCGGCAGGAGTTGCTCACGAGTTGGCTCGCTTCCGAGTTTGGGAAGCTCCTGCAAAAGGAACAGAAGGTATCCAAAGGGATCCAGCTTGTTGCGTTTAGCTGTTTCAATCACGCTGAAGCACAGGGCACTGGCATCTGCGCCTTTGGCTGTGTCGCAGAATAAGAAATTCCTTCTAGCCATAACAAACGGCTTAACGGTTTGCTCCGCCACATTGTTCGTAAGTTCCAGTCTTCCATCCAGCAGAACAGCCTCCAACTGTTTTCTCTGGTGTAGCAAGTATGTTTGTGCCTTTTGCAGATTCGAATCTTTTTCAGAAGAAAAACTGGAAAGGAAGTTCCAATAGGCATCCATAACGGGTTTCATTTCAGCCATACGGTGTTTTTGACGTTCGTCAGGTGACATATCTCTCCAGCAAGCTTCTAATGCGAAAATCTTTTCAACATATGCGAAAGCCTTTTCGGATTGGCTCCCTTCAACAGGTTTCTTGCCCTCAAAGCAATCCACCCATTTGCGCCTTGCATGAGCCCAGCATCCGACTCTAGTCACAGATTCGACAACGTTGTACACCGAATAGCCGTCGGTCTGCAGGTAGCCAGAGAAGCCCTTAAGCATTCAGACAGAGTGACCTATTATGGTATCCGTTTGTTTCCATACATAGGTTGGGGCTTTAGCGCGTGAAAGTGGGGCTATAAGTCCGTGCAAGCGGGGTTCTGACTCCGATATATGCACCGTGGTCGGACAAGCTGCCTGACGTTTGCAAAAAGAAAATTTGAAGTTTGCTGGAGCCGGGTTTGGCTCCAGTTTTATTTTTGCTTGACGGCTGTGGTTGAGCGGTTACCTGCAAATCGTCCAGAACGGAAAAAAGGACCCCTGCCACAAAAGCAGAGGTCCTCGCATTATTCAGCAATATTCCTTATTTTCTAGCTCTCGTTTCCAAGCCGTCCATATTGAGACCCTTGTGACCAACGATATAGTAGTTGCCATCGTCATCGACCTCTACGCGGGAACGCACTCCGCAGGGTTTGATGCAATTATCCGCCAGTAAAAACTCGAGGCCAGAGCCAGCGGTGTACTCGTTGAAATCTTCCTCGTATCTGCCGCTGGTGTCGAGGTGCAACCGGCTCGTACCGGCAATCGGGCGGTGTAGGTAGTTTAGGTCGTCAACTGCCTTTAAGAGCAGCTTCGACGTGTTCGTGAGCTCATTCCAGCGTTGCACATCGTCTGGGTCATCCCTGTCGCAGTCGATGTTTTCCAGAGTCTGATTATCATAGTAGCCGGATTGTACCAACAAGTGCTTTACCTCGCCAAGAGCATCATCCATTCGTTTTTCGAATTCCCCGATGTCCATAGAAAGTCCTATATTTGGTTTGTCATCTGTTTTACACGATTCCGATTTCGTTGAGCAGCTTGACCTTGTCTTCGCTCTGTCGGCCTTGGTGCAGCATAAGGGTCTGATTCCGAATCCACCAATGGGACTGCGAACCTGTCGGCAAAGTTATGGACGCTTCTTTGAGCGGAAGTTCTCCGTGCTCGTCAAGATAGGCTTTGATGGCATTGTAGCTTTCTTTCCAATTATCGGCGAGACTCCCATAGACAATACCGATGTCTGCCAGCATCTTTACTCTTTCTTCCGGCATCGTGCCATTGCGCATCTGAGTACGCCGATTGGCAATCCACTGCGCACTCTGGCCTCCGTCCGGCAACTCGAAAGAATTTTTATAGACAGGAAGCTGATGATGCTCTTCCACATACGCTTTTATGCACTCGTAGTCACGCATCCAGTTCTGTTCCATAAGATTGCCTACAATGCCGATAGCGCGGAGAAGCTCAACTTTATCGGCTGGCAATCCGGAATCCTTTAACGCTTTACGCTGCTGCTTAATCCAAGACTTCGTTTGCATGCCATTGGGCATCGTTGTGGACTTCTCTCCGATTGGGAGTGTACCGTTCTCTTCTAAGCAATGCTTCACGAAATCATAGCACTCCTGCCATTCTTCCGCAGGGTTCTTAGATACCTTACGGCTCGGCTTGGAACTGGTCTGAACGGCTTTCTTCACTGCCACGCTCTTGCTCTTAGATGGTTTCGGTGCATCTGCTTCGGCAACAATACCAATATCGTTCAGAAGCTTTACTCTGTCCTCCGGGGCGGTTCCTGCTTTGAGAAATTTCTTCTGGTTGGTAATCCAATTACGAGATTGGATACCGCTTGGAAGCAGAATCGAAGCGTCCTGTACGGGCAAGTGATGATGTTCATCGAAGAACGTCTTTACCTCATTGTAGTTCGCGTTCCAGCTGTTTTCAAGTTGCCCGTATTCGATGCCGATTTCTTTCAGCAGGCTTACTCTCTCGGCGGACAGCGCGTTGTCCTTTAATTTCTTGCGCTGCAGACCAATCCAAAAGCCGGACAGGCTTCCGGTACTCATCTGCTGAGAATTGACACCGACGGGCAGCTGCTTGTGCTGCTCATAGTATGCCTTAACGAAGTTATAGTTTTCCTGCCAGTCATCGTTCCTTTTAAACTGGCCGTAGATAATGCCGATTGAGGCAAGCATCTGCTGCTTATCTTCGTTCATCATTCCGTTTCGGATAGCAGCTTTCTGCGCAGCAATCCAGAATTCGCTGTTTACGCTAGTCGTCAAGGGAATAGAACTCTCACCAATAGGCAGGCATCCGTTCGCATCCACATAGGCTTTGATACCGTTGTAGTTTTGCAACCAAGTAGCTTCTTTCGTATCCCAATCCCAGCGACCTTCGCAGCTCCAATCAAAGCCAAGGTTTTCAAGTTCTTTCTTCTTGCTTATGTAGGCATCCGACTTGTCCGTTGTCGGGCGATGATAAAGTCGCCACTGACGCTTTACCCATTCGTGGAGATTGCCGCCCATCATGTCATTATAATCCTCCGGCACATCCAAGTTGCCGAATTCGTTATAATACCTCTGCGCTCGATATGCGTAACTATAAGATTTTCTGCCAACCTGCTTTTCCCAGTCCATTCCGATGTCATCCAGAAGGTCGTGGCGCTCCCAGTCAAGGTCTGTCTCGCAGTTGGATTCTTGATACAAGCTCTTCTGCGCTATCAGCCAGTCACGTAGATACATATTCCCCGCCGTCAGGACATTCGGCGGCACATCGATATCGCCGTGCTCGTTGTAGTAAGCGTAAGCATCATTGTAGCGTTTCTCCCAGACATCTCGGTCCACAAGTTCCCAGACCATGCTAACTTTTTCGAGGGCTTCGACTTGTTCGGGTTTGAGCGTTCCTTTTTTATATTTTTTTCGCTGTTCGCCAATCCAGTTACCGAGCGCATACTGCTTATTCTTGTACATTTTGGGTACGAGCAGGTCACCGTTGGCTGCATAATACAGCCTGCATTGCAGATACCATTCCGGCCATGGGTATCGGCTTTCGAGTTTCCAGACCATGCCGATTTTCTCGAGCATCGCAATGTCCGTCTGAGTCAGCGCTACTTTGATTTTCGGGTTCCCATTATAGAACGCTCTCAACCGCTCAATCCACCGGCCCAGCTTATGTCCTTCCTCATCCTCATAGATTCGAGGTACAAGGAGGTCACCGTGCTCTTCGTAGTATTTCTTGGCAATCTCGTACCAGTCTTCGAAGTCGAGCTGCTTGCGCTTCTTTTTAGGATATGATGATTGCTGTCTTGGCATGATGTTGCCCCTTTTCAATCACTCTACTGCTTCGGTGTCTTCGTTGGCTTCCTGCAATTCAGGCGTTCCTTTCTTCTTGCCCTTATTATAACATGCAAGAGCATAAAGAATCCAGATAATAAGGCCGGTTATCGAAATGGTGATGCCTTCCTTCAGACCGGGCGTGTGGTATGTGACAACGATGTCTGCTTCTCCAGCCGGAACCGGAATAGCCATAAGACCGCAATCCACTTCTTCTACATCAACAGCTTGGCCGTTGACTGTTGCTGTAAACGCGTTCTTTTCATACGGAACACTGAAAAACACAAGTTCATCTTCTGCATAGCTCGCTGCAGCAGTAAAGCCGTAATTATTAGGTACAAAAGACTTTACCACATTCTTGTTGCGCTCTGCACAATCCTCTTCAAAAGCCTCATATGTACAGTTATTAAATTCAGATTCTGGCAGTGGCTTCAGCTTATCTCCGTACTTTTCGATTTGTTCGTCCGTAAGAACCAGTGCTTTTAGAAGCAGATTTGAGCGAACTGAAACATCAGTTTCATAAAGCTGGTCCTCTGTGATGTAGTAGTCGTAGGTGAAACCAATTGGGATATAATTTTGGTTTTCATAGATTATACTTTCGTTCGTTCGTCCGTATTCTTTCCAATTGGATGCCCATTCTTTTTCTATATAAATTGTGTTGGGATTATCTTTATTGTTCAGAAGCTCTGTTGTACTGTTTACATTGTCCTCTGTAATTGTAACATCAGCACCGGAGACCATTGCGTTCCACGACTTCTCACTATCCACTCCAATAACCAGGTATTTGACTCCTAATAGACTACGGAAAGCATATTCATCTTGCGGCTCAATTGGTTCTACACCTCTGCCATGTCCGATGGAATGATAGAACGAAAAAATGCCCGGAGATACTGTAGAACTAAAGAACATCTCGCTACTGAGTCCAAGCGGAATATTATAGTTCGACTCAGTAATAGTATCTATTCTGTAGTTTTTAATGTTCGGTAGTATCGCTTTAAGATTATCCAAATCTTCATAGCCAGCATACCAAGAATGCTCACCTTCATTGGCTTCTACCGTGTATCGCGTTAACATCATGTGACATTCCCCATAAATAAATGAGAATATCATTACGGAACATATCATTGCAGATATAAATTTTTCTGTATTGTGATATTTCTTGCACAAGACTCCGCAAAGAATCACTCCTGCAGCACTTATACTCCAAAGCAGCCAAAATATAACCGCACTCGTTGTTACTCCCAACTTAAATCCCATAATAGGCACATCGCTTGGTACCAATTCAAGCGCAACAAAGGCAACCGTAACAATAAGTACTGTTTTCCAAGCATCCCACCATTCAACCTGATATATATCTTTGTCTTCTAACACCATGCCCGTCACACCGCAAAGAACAAGGATAGGCATAAAATACCAACGAGCATAATAAGCACTGTTTTCTAGGGTGAACATTGCATTCAGCATCGGTACGAAAGCGCAGATAGCACAAAACTTCAAAAGCCTTGCAAACGAGTGCTTACGATTTGCTCTGCACAGAGCTATTCCACCAGTAATTCCAACAATGGGCAAGTATGCACACACATTCTGCCACTGCGTTCCAGAATTACTAAATAGTGTGTTCTGGTATGGCGCATCCGGCATTATAAACATACTCGCTAGGATTGCCATATATTTTTGAGGCTCATTATAACTAATGAACTCATAGTCATTCAAAAATGCGGATGTTCTTGGATTCTGAGAAAGATTAAGTATTGCCGCAATAAGGAGCGTTGAGCCTATTGTTACACCAAGGATTGTCTCAATCGCCATTCTTCCGAAGAGAGCTGCATTCAATTTATAATTCTTCCCTATTAGCATGCACACAAAATAAATAATAAGAAAGATGGCTTCACCAATAAAGAAGTAGTAATTTACCAACAAACATAAAGCAGCCCAAATTGGAAACCGAGCTTTTTTGTTATCAATTATCGCATCATCTAACGCTGCAAGCATATATGGAAATAGCGCTGTGACATCTATGAAACTGTCATAAAATATACTATAAACGTTATAACCACAAAAAGCATATAGTATACCCGCCAGCATCGCATACTGTGGATTTTTAATCCAGCGCTTGGACCAAAGGTAGCCACCCGCCCCTGCTACGGCAAATTTAAAACAAAATAGCGGAACCATTGCCCACGGCATCCATTTTTCTGGAACCCATAAAGATGCCCAAAAAAATGGGCTGCCAAGCATATAATATGAATAGCTATTTATAAAACCGCTGCCAAGTTCAGTAACCCAACTGAATGTGCCACCGCTTTTGACAAACCCATTAGCATACTGCCAAAATAGCATGGATTGGCTATTATAATCGCCAGCGTAATGAAACACATTCCCCTGCATTGCATCTCTCAATGAAATTGGCAGAAACAAGAGAAAAGCTACTATAAAAGACAGAGTAAATGTTTGCCAATATTTGTTTTTTATATATTTGAATTCAAGCACTTTGAATACTCCTAAAAAAAAAGCCCCCGCTTTTATGTACCCATAAAAACGAGAGCCTTTAAATGTTAAACCAAGTGAAAAATTACTGGTTTGCAGTAGAGACACTGTAAGAACCATCGGAATAGGTGCAAGTCTTAGTGCCAGAATAAGTCAAAGATGTGACCTTGCCATTCGTAACGGTTACAGTAGTAATAGTGCCGCTCACTTCGCCAAGAGATTTGATGGCCGCAGAGTAAGCAACGGAAGAACCGTTCGAATTAACACTCGTTGATGCATCCAAAGTTTTATCGCTTTTAGCAGCGTACTCTTCAGAAGCAATAGTCTGAGCTGCCATTACAGCCATACGAGTCTCAGAGATAACCTTCTCGTTGTTAGCGCGGTCGATGTAACCAGTCAGAGCGGGAACCAGCAGTGCGGCCAGGATAGCCAGGATGACCAGCACAACGATGAGTTCGACCAAAGTGAACCCCTTTTTCTCTTTAAGAGCACGAATCTTAGAAAGCATTATAATTCCTCCAATTTTTTTCGGCATTATTCTTACAACCAAATAATGTCATGTAGCTAAATAATAATATCATACCAAAACCAATTCTGCAACAAAAACCGACAATATTCGCAATAAATATATGCTCCGAATGAGCTTGTCACGCTGTTTTCGAGTAAAAATTCAAAAACTGCCGTTCTTAGGGCAATATTGGCAAAAACCAACGCAGACCCAATCGCGCTGCATCGTCATTTTCGTGCCAATGTAACATATCAATATTACACTGGCAAGATACATAAGTCTTCTCTAACACCGCACATATTTTGCGCATAGTTTTCCTAGTCGAGCACCAACTGTTACATCATATTACCCTTGATTTTGCGCCGATTTCTATAAAAAATCGCAACAAATCTATTAAAATCGAGCATATCTCGCTGTATGTTCAATAGCAAGATATGTGTTTTTTGTGCATTTTTAGCTGTTTCCGAGTGTTTTATGCCCTAAAAGGCTGTTCACATCGAAAGAAGAGGCGTTCTCAATGACGCCTCTCCGTGCTATAATAGAAAGAAAACAGGAAGTGATAATATGCAAAGTATTGAGGAACGCGCAGCAGCCGCGTATGAACTGAAAGCCACCGGCAAGTGCAACTGCTCGCAGTCGGTTGTCAAAGTATTTCAGGACAAGCTGCCTGTCGGTGAGGATACCCTCATGAAGCTGACGGCGGGGTATGCTGCCGGTATGGGCTGCATGGAGAGCACCTGCGGCGCTCTTATTGGCGCTGTGATGGTGGCGGGTATACTGACCGATGGCAAAGCAACGCCTCGGATTTCTAAAGAACTCCTGCAGAAGTTTGAGGCAAAATGCGGCGCTACTATCTGCAAGGACTTGAAAGGTGTCGGAACCGGCAAACCGCTCTGCCCTTGTTCTGAGTGTGTACGCAATGCGGTGCTTGCACTCGGCGAGATTTTTCCGGACTAAGACAAACGGCAATTCTGAGGGTATTGGAGGGTATGAGGCATGACTATTGCGGAAATTTTAGAGAAGATGATTTGCTATTCTAACGGTAACATCCACGACATCGACCATCTTGTTCGCGTATGGACATTCGCCAAGACCATCGGCGAGCTCGAACATATTGATGCCGAGACGCAGTACATACTGGAAGTTGCCGCTATCACGCATGACATTGCCTGCCCTCTCTGCCGAAAGAAATACGGCATCGCTGATGGCAAGCATCAGGAACTCGAAGGCGGGCCTCTGGTGCGGGAATTTTTGCACGATACTGGCCTGACCCCTGCACAGGTGGACCGTGTTGCGTATCTGGTCAGCCATCACCATACCCTGACAGATATTGACGGCATCGACTACCAAATCCTCATTGAGGCGGATTACATCGTCAATGCCGCCGAGAGTGAGTACAGCAAGGAAAATATCAAGGGTTTCATCAACAAGGTCATGCAGACGAACAGCGGCTCGATGCTGGCGCGGCAGATTTTCTGCGTTTGATGAGCAAAAATCAGAGCAAAAAGGAGCGTTTAACGATGGCAAAGAAGGTTCTTGTAGTTTCCACCAGCCTGCGCGGAAACAGCAATTCGGAGATTTTGGCAAAGGAATGCGAGCGCGGCGCGAAGGATGCGGGGCATGAGGTTGAGTTCGTGTCCCTGCGCGGCAAAGATATCCGGTTCTGCATCGGATGCATGACCTGCCAAAAAACCGGCCGTTGTGTATTGAAGGATGATGTAGCCGAAATCATGGCAAAAGTCAAAGAAGCTGGGGTTGTTGTCTTCGCTACACCCATCTATTATTATGAGATGTGCGGTCAGATGAAGACGCTGCTTGACCGCCTGAACCCTCTGTACGAGTCCGACTACAAGTTCCGTGACATTTATATGCTTGCCACCGCCGCAGACGACGATGCGCACGCCATCGACAAAGCCTACAACGGTTTGCAGGGTTGGGCCGATTGTTTCGAGAAGGCTGAGCTCAAAGGCTATGTGTTTGGCAAAGGTATTGCCGAGCCGGGTGATGCAAAGAATCATACCGAGACTCTGCTGGATGCATATAATCTCGGCAAATCCTTGTGAGGTACAGCGACGACCATGACGATTCGATACGCTGTTCCTGATGATGTTCCTGCACTTTCTGCCGTTGAGGTCGAGTGTTTCCCGCCCGCTGAGGCTGCTACTGCCGCCGAGTTTGCCGAGAGAGTTGCCCATTATGGCAATCATTTCTGGCTGATGTATGATGGTGACAAACTCATCTCCTTCGTGGATGGGTTTGTGACCGATGGCACCGACTTGACTGATGTGATGTACGAGAACGCCGCCATGCACAATGAGAACGGTGCGTGGCAGATGATTTTCGGCGTCAATACGCTACCCGCATATCGCCAGCATGGGTATGCCGGTGAATTGCTTCAAAAGGCGATTGCCGATGCGAAGGAACAGGGCCGCAAAGGTCTTGTCCTGACCTGCAAGGAACGGCTTGTTCCCTACTATGCCAAGTTCGGATTTGTGGACGAGGGCGTGACCGACAAGTCCACGCATGGGAATGTGGCATGGCATCAGATGCGGTTGACATTCTAATATTTTGCCAAGAAAAATCCCCCAGAGTAACTTACTCTGAGGGATTTTCTTTATTTATACGTAGGATTAGCCCCACTCATTATCTTTGTTGTACTCACCTAAGCCAAGTGTAGGATAAACATTGGTCGGAGACCAGAGTTGTCCCGGCGACCTTGGGTCATCAGAAAATTCACAGCAGACAATTTTTCCTTTATATTTATTGTAATGATCGTACGTCTTCAGTTCGTCTTTTGTGTAGCCGGTAACTGCACCATCCGCTTGACAATAGACTCCGTAATAACCCTTCCCATCGTCATAAACTACCCAACGGAGTTTGCCAGATAAGTCGGAGACTGCAAAGAAAGAGCCCGTGTCTTTTACAAGACTCGGAACCTCAGAAAGATTTACGATAGCTGTGTAGCGCTTGTCAAGGTCTCTGAGGGTTTGTTGGCTTGTGTTTGTTGTTGGTACGGCAGCACCATCTTTTGCTGCTACTGTGAATGTATTTTTGTTCTTGCTTACCTGCTCTGCATATTCATTTGACCCGTATAGCGTAGACATCTCCGTCTGCACAGCCTGCGTCAGCATCCGGGTTTCTGCTACAACCTGACTCTTTCTGGCTTTGTCGATATACCCGGTCAGTGCCGGAATCAGCAGTGCTGCAAGAATCGCCAGAATCACCAGTACAACAATGAGTTCGACAAGCGTGAACCCGCGTTTCGTATTCTTCTTAGCCATAAAATCGATATCCTTTCGGGGGCATTTTGATGTTATTATAGCATATCGACGCAAGTAAGTCTATTCTATACGCAAATCTTATATGCAAACTTTTACTCGAGATATTTTACTCAAATCTTCTAATCAATCTTCCAGATTAAATCTTTCTTCACGAGAACAATTTCTCATCATTTATAAGGACATCAAGAGATACAGTGATTCTGGTTATGGTGTCGGAATGACAGCCGATGAGTTTTCTGAACGGTATCCCCTCTTGTCTATCGACCATATTTATGTAGGATTCAATCGACTGTCTTCCTTATATTACTGTGAACCTGACAACTCCGTTGTGCCAATCGTACTCAGTCTGCAAATTTATGGCGACCATCGCTTGCCGGTCGGCAACTTGAATGATGAACAGTTCCAGCAGCACATTCTCGATACAGCCAAGAGACTGACCACCAACAACGCGGCGTTTATCCGTACCTACATCTTTTCTTTGGAAGACAGCTTTCGCGTATCGGTCTTATCCAAGTACATCAAGCAAGCTCCGCCCAGTCCGGAGCTGTATTCCCTGTTCACAGATATTTACCGCTCTACCGTTTACGGCTTCGGAGTGTTTGATAATATCCCATATAGGTTTGTAGTTATCAGCAATATCCATGCCATCGTTAAACACCGCGATATTGCCTTCGAGTCCTTGCTCGTTAAGATAGCGAACAGCATTAACTTTTGTCTGCTGAGCCAAATCTGCTTCGTCTTCGATAATAGCAATCTGCAGCATATCAGAACCTTCCCCATGGGATTTGCATTCTTTCTTTTCTGTCATCATTCTACCAAGTGCGACTAACAATGTCAAAAAGATTTTCAAGAGCACTTATGCATTTTTTCAGTCACAGCAAAAGGAGCGTCCGCCAAAGCAGACGCTCCTTTTTGTGTTTCTTGTGCCTTTTGAAAGGCTCACAGCTTACTTGCCGCTGCCGTTCAGACGCGGGATGGTCTCAGTCTTCGTTTCATTGCAAACCTTGCAAGTATAGGTCTTGACGCCTTCTTTTTCAGCCGTAGGCTGAGTAGTTACGACACCGTTATCCCAAGTATGGTTGTTGGTTTTTGGTGTGGTATTGATAATGCTGCTCACATCACCGCAGACGATGCAGTAGATTTCGGTACGACCCTCTTCCTTGCAGGTAGGCTCAATGACACGCATGGCGGCATGGTGACCGGTGGAGTGTACAATGTTGTCCTTGTAGGAGAGGCTGTCATCCTCTTTGCACTTGTGCATCGTGTAGCCATCCTCGGTGCAAGTCGGCGGAACAACGGTAACGGTGAATGTGTACTAGGTGGGCAGGACCTTTTCAGTCTTGGTCGCATTACAGTTCTTGCAATACAGGGTCTTTTCACCGTACTCGTCATAAGTAGGCGGGGTAGTGATGACACCCTCGTCCCAGATGTGACCAGTACCACCGTAGTCGTAGGTCATGGTATGGGAAGCATCGCGCTTGCAGTGCATCCGCATGGTGCCCTTCTCGGTGCAGGTGGCCTTTTTCAGGCATTCGGTGTGCTCGGTGTCCCAATCATGGTAGCCGATAGCAGGCACAGGCATCAACACTCTTTCGTTGCACCCCTCGTAGCTGCAGTACATCCAACGCTTGCCTTCAGTTTCGCAATAAGGTCCCTCGATGATTTCGCCAAGGCGCGTGTAATCGTGGTTATGCACCTTAGCAATATCTTCGGTCTTTGTTGCTTTGCAAACATTGCAGGTGTAGGTCTTGATGCCAGTTTCGGTGGCTGTAGGCTCCTTGGTGATGACGCCCTCATCCCACTGATGTTCACCAGTGACAGGCAGGTTTTTCACATGCTGCTTATCGTTGCAGCGCTCACAAACATTGTCTACGCTGCCAAGAGCACCACAGGTAGCCGGAGTAGTGACTTCTTTGTACTGATGGCCCAGCGCAGGAACAGGCGTATCCTTGTACGTCTTTGCGGGATTCTCATTGCAGGTATGCAGCGTATAACCGTCCTCAGTGCAGGTAGGAACAACGACAGTTTCCGTGAAGGTATAGCCCAAAGCAGGAATTACTTCTTTATGCACATGGGTCTTGTCATTCTGGCAGGTATAGGTGCGCTCGCCATCTTCTTCGTAAGTTGCTTCCTTGGTAACAACACCATCATCCCACTTGTGGCCCAGAGCCGCGATTTCTTCGGTCTTGGTCTCTGTGCAGCCGGTATTCTGGCACTTGTAGGTCTTTACACCGACAGCCTCACAGGTAGCGGGCGTGGTGACAGTGCCATCATCCCACTTGTGACCTAAAGCCGCTATTTCCTCGGTCTTAGTCTCATTGCAGCCATTACGGGTGCAGGTATAGGTCTTAACACCAGCGTTCGTGCAGGTCGCTGCCGTTGTGACTGTACCAGCGTCCCAAGCATGGCCCAGTGCATTCGTATAATCGCGTTTTTCGGTCAGAGCGGAATCCTGGTCGCAGATGTAGATGGTATAGCCCTTCTCTGTGCAGGTAGGCGCTACCGTATTGCCCTTATGCCAAGTCTTTTCGACCATCGGGATATCTTCCGTGTAAGTAGCACCGCAGGAGGTGCAGGTAAAGGTCTTGATACCCTTCTCATAGATGGTAGCAGGCTTCGTGACCTTACCGGCATCGTAGACGTGCGGCAGCTTTGCCTTGTAATCGCCCTTGTAGGTCAGGCCGGGGACTTCATTGCACTCATAGATGGTATAACCCTCAGCGGTGCAGGTCGGAGCAACAACGCTCTTGATATGATATGTCTTGTCGAGAGACGGGATTTCCTCGGTGCGCGTCTCATCGCATTCCTTGCACTTGAAGGTCTTGATACCGGTCTCGGTATAAGTAGCAGCCTTCGTGACTGTACCACCATCCCAGCTGTGTCCCTTTGCCGGAACAAAGCGGTCATTGTAGTTCATGCCGCCCCACTCATGGCAGATATGCTCATCGTAGCCTTGCGTGGTGCAGGTCGCCTCATGACGGCGAACCGTGAAGGTGTATTTTACCTGAGGCTTTACGGTAGGAGCCGGAGTAGCTGCCGGAGCAGGTGCCGGTGTTTTTGTCGCTGCCGGTTTGGTAGTCCCGCCGGAAGTCGAAGTGCCGGTACTCGGCTTCTCCGTCTTAGTCGGCTCGCTGGTGGTGTTGTCCTTCTTATCAGTGTTCTCAGCGGGCGTGGCGGTCGGTGCAGGCGTAGCCGTCGGTGCAGGTGTGGCAGTTACTTCTGGTGTTTCCGGAACCGCAGCCTGACTTTGGCTCGTGGTCACATCCGAACCCGTCGTATCGTTGGTGTTTTTTCTTTTCTTGCAGCCGGTCAAAGAAACCGCAACCGTAGCAGCTAAAGCTACAGCAACGATTCTTTTCGCTGTACTAACTCTCCTTTTCATAATAGACCTCCTTCCCTTTAGGGGATAGTTTCTTAACTATATTATATCAAAGAAAACATCGCGTTTACATTTATTTTTATAGATTTTACAACTCCTCTATCAAGTTCTACTGTTTGCATAATTAGCACATCACGAAACTGTGCATAGTATCCAGTACATATGGCCATCTCCCAACCTTCGCCACAAACTGTTGATTTTCGCCTTTTTCTAAAAACTTCCGTCATGTTGCATATTGACTCTTTTCATAGAAAGGAGTACGCTATTCTGAATCGAAGGAAGGGATTATTATGGAAGTCAGTATATTGCTCATGCAGCAGATAGCCCAGCTGTTTATCGTTCTTCTGATGGGCTATGTAGTCGTCAAGGCAGGGCTTCTGAAAGCCTCAGACAGCAAGGTTTTATCCGTGGTTTTCGTGTATCTGGTCATGCCGTGTGTTGTTCTCAACGCATTTCAAATCGATGATACGCCGCAGATTCGCACAGGACTCTTGTACTCGATGGGCATAGTGGTCGGAATCCATGTCGTGTTTCTGGTCCTCAATGCTATCTTTAAAAGGCCGCTTAAATTGGATGTCGTGGAGCAGGTCAACATCATCTACAGCAATGCGGCTGCGCTCGTCATCCCTCTGGTTCAGGCTTTGCTCGGCGAGGAATATGTCGTGTATTCCTGCGCTTTCGTCATCGTTCAGCTGATTCTTCTCTGGACGCACGCAAGTGCCTGCCTGCAAGAGGGCGCAAAACTTGAATGGAAGAAGATTCTGACCAATGTCAATCTGATTGCGATTGTCGCCGGTGCGCTCTTGTACCTTCTGCATATCTCGCTGCCCTCGCCTATTGTGAGTACGCTCAGCAGCGTAGGTGCTATGATAGGGCCTATGGGGATGCTGCTGGCCGGTATGGCGATTGCGGAAGTACCGTTAAAGAAAGTCTTCTGCACACCGCGCAACTATCTTCCCGTTGCACTTCGCCTGATTGTAGTTCCTATCATTGTTCTGCTGCTACTTCGCGTGTTCCACGCATCTGACTGGATTGCAGATGGTAAAGCAATTTTAATGACAGTCTATCTATCGGCTATTACGCCGTCTTGTGCGACAGTCACCTCAATGGCGCAACTCTACAATCGTGATGCGGCGCACTCAAGTGCATTGTATGTTCTGAGTACGCTGCTTTCCATCATGACGATGCCTCTGATGATTGGACTGTTCGATATGCTGGTGTGATATACCTTTTATAAGTACAGATTAAGAAAGAGAAAAGCGCCCACCTTTCACGGTGAGCGCTTTTTCATTTTGTGGAGTATTACTGGATACCCAGAGTGACTTTCAAATTGTCATTGTATGAGTGGCTTTACGATGGTGGGGAATATAACTTATCGCTTATGGTGGGGAAACCCGCTATTTGCTGCTTTGTGGCAATAGAAAAGCGCCACATCGCTGCAGCGCTTTTGCTTCGCCCGGAAGATGGAGCGAGGGGCTGTTCAGTTATCTGTTGTGCTTTTTCTTGCTGCCAACAACGGCTGTACCAATGGCTGCACTACCGCTGACAAGCGTAAGGACAACCAGCAAAGCAGGGTTGCTGGTGTCGCCGGTCTGCGGAATGGTGTACTGAGGTGTGGCTGTTGCAGCAGGTGCCGGAGTGGCCGTGGCAGCA
>ERZ773134.1097-NODE-1097-length-24260-cov-3.119521_pt1 | contig 24260 bp, 12 predicted proteins | sample MGYA00580856_ERZ773134 | MGnify/ENA primary metagenome ERZ773134 (study PRJEB29015, sample SAMEA2737823) | human gut metagenome | biome: human gut; feature: human-associated habitat; material: faeces | place: China | collected 2012 ... | reverse complement strand
ATTAGCGCGAAAGAAAAGCCATTAAAAATTATTACACGTATTTTAACTACTAAATCGGCGAATTTCGTGCAGGAATTTAAAGAAGGTTCGGAAATAGGGCTGCTGATTACACGCGAAAGCGACGGCGGACTTTATGACGAGGATAGTGATTATATAAATGTAAAAGCAGAAGCAAATTTAATTAGTAATAAAATCTCCTGGCGGCAAACGCCGGAAGTCACACTTAATTTTGACCCGGCCACCGTGTATGCCTATTATCCATATCAGCCGCAGATGAAGCTCGGAACAGCAAGCATTCCTGTGAAGCTGTCGCCCGATGCCACTCAAACCCGCGACTATATGTATGGCACACACGCTCTCGGCCAAAAAATAGTAAACAGCATCTCCCCGGTGGTCTTGCTGAATATGGAACATGCGCTGTCGCTCATTTCTTTCCAGGTGAATCTGCCGGAAGGAGAAAATGAAAGCTATCAGCTAAGTGCCATACAGATAGGAAATAAAGCCGGAGGAAGCGCCCTGATATGCAAAGGCATGATGGACATCAGAAACGGACGAATCACTAAAATAGCCGGTTGCAGCACCTCGACCCGTCTGAATCTGCCGGAACCGGTTACATTAGGTAAGGAATATTGCAAAACCCAACAGATCAGGGTGATTCCGACAACGACACCCATAGCGGAAGGAGACATCGAAGCTCTCTTCACAATCAACGGGAATTCATATAAGTACAAGATGCCTGCACAGACGATGTGGGAAAAAGGACATAAATACCTCTACAAATTAACTCTCAGCGGAGAGGCTCTTACATTGAAAGAGGTATCCGTTACCGACTGGATACAGGGTAACGGTGAAGATGCTACAAGCAGCATTATGTAAGTTTTATTTTAACGAACTAACTCGTGAGAGTTACGTATACATTTAATTAATACTAAAATAGTAGTAATGAAGCCGGCCCCGAATACCGCGTCCTGCACTCAACAGGACACATATTCCCTCTCAACTTATCGCCGACAACACTCTTTTATTTGACTATAAACCTTACCGGGGCCGGTTTCATTATGCTACTATTTTCTTTTCATCAAAAATTCAATACGTATTATTTCATCAAATAGAGTTATATTTTCCATATTTTCCCTACTTTTGTTTTCCAACGACTATTGTGAATACAACGGAAATAGATGATCGGGACTGAAATACATAACTTCAACACTTTATACACTAAATTCTACAGAAAATCCTTTCTGTTCACTAAATCCTATGTACATGACGAATGTATCGCCGAAGATATTGTATCGGACGTCCTGATTAAATTATGGGAAATATTGAAGGAAAAGGAGATAGAACATATTGAAGCCTTGCTATTGACGACATTAAAAAACAAATCGCTCGACCACCTGAAACACGAAGCTGTCAAAACAGAAGCACTTCACACCTTGACGGATATGAAACAAAGGGAGCTGGATATCCGCATCTCTACGTTGGAAGCATGTAATCCCGAAGACATATTCTCTACCGAAGTGCAGCAGATTATCACAGCAACTTTAGCTCTTCTGCCAGAACAAACCCGGCGTGTCTTTGAAATGAGCCGCTTCGAAAACAAAACAAATAAAGAAATAGCCGAAGAACTCCAACTTACAGTTAAAGGCGTTGAGTATCATATTACAAAGGCATTAAAACCTTTGCGTGAAAATCTGAAAGATTACCTGCCGCTCTTCTATTTCTACTTTTTTTTCCAATAATTTTTCACATTCCACTAGGGTTATCACTCAATGAATCGTTTTAATAATAACGGGGCATGAAACACATCCCCACAAAAGTAAAGGAATGAACCAGGAATTATTAAATAAATATATCGCAGGTGATGCAACTCCGGAAGAAAAAGAAGAGGTTGCCCGCTGGTTGGATGCCGACAAGAAAAACATGAAAGAGTTTCTTGCCCTGCGTAAACTATATGATATATCCATTTGGCAACAGGAGCAAACTCCTGTTGCCAAGGATAAGTTATCCTTGGCACGGAAACGATGGACGCTGCAATCAATCACCATTGAACTGACCAAAGTAGCAGCCATATTCATCCTTTCACTGATGATCGCATACTCATTCCTTATAAACAAAGACGAAACAGAGGCAGCCAGTATGCAAACCATTTTTGTTCCACCCGGACAACGCGCGGAACTAACATTAACCGATGGAACAAAGGTCTGGTTAAATGCAAAAACAACTTTTACATTTCCCAACAAATTCACAGCCAACAGTCGTAATGTGACCTTGGATGGTGAAGGTTATTTTAATGTCACAAAAGATGCTGAAAAACCTTTTATCGTAAAGACTAAAAAATATAATATAAAAGTATTGGGAACCGAATTTAATGTGACAGCTTATTCCGGTTCTCCGGTTTTCGAGACCTCTCTGTTAAAAGGCGCCGTAGAGGTTATCTCGCCTGCCACCAACGATAGAACGTACTTAAAACCCAATACTCACATTTATGAAAAAGACGGCGTATTAAAAAAAGGTATTATAGAGCACCATTCTTATTTCTTATGGAAAGAAGGTCTAATCTGTTTCTTTGACGAACCGGTAGGAAAAATGATAGAAAAGCTTGAATTATATTATGATATAAAAATTGATGTACAGAACAAAGAATTACTCAAAAACAAATATTCTGGAAAATTTCGGACAAAAGATGGCGTAGAACATGTACTAAAGGTTCTTCAGCTTAATAATAATTTTAGCTACATAAAAAACAATGATCTGAATCTAATCACCATTAAATAATTAATCACAAAAACAGTTAGCCTATGATGTAAATGAAATGAACTAACAAAAAAACCGGCAAGTGCTCCAACACCTACCGGTTCAAAGTAAGTCAATACCCGACTTCTTTCCCTAAATATCAAAGTATTAACTAACACAATTTACAAAAGTATGAAAAATATTTTGTACGAGAGTTTTTTTGTTCCTCTTAAACTAAATTTTAAACACACATTTCGCATTATGAAATTAGCTTTTGTGTATCTCTTCATTTTAGTATCCGGGATATTTGCTACAGAAACAGCTTCCCAAACAATGAAGGTTTCTATTATTGCGAAAAATATCTCAACAGAAGATCTCATGCAGGAGATTGAAAAACAGACAGATTATCTGTTTGTTTATAAAAAAGAAGAAATTAATCTGCATCGTAAAGTAAATGTTAATGCAACCGATAAAACCGTTGCTGAAGTATTGAATCAGGTTTTCAAACAAACCGATATTGTTTATGCTATAGAAGGTTCTAACATCATGTTGATGAAAAAAGGAAAAGAAAACCTTCCTTCCACAATAACACAACAGAAAGGACGTATCATCAACGGTGTTATTATCGATGCCAAAGGAGAAACGATCATTGGAGCCAATGTATCTGTCAAAGGAACGACTATCGGCACAATTACTGATATAGAAGGAAAATTCAACTTGAATATTCCCGACAATGCAACGTTGCTTATCTCTTATATCGGCTATATTTCTCAGGAAATCAAAATATCTAATCAAAGAGACCTGACCATCATTTTAGCAGAAGACAACCAGCAACTGGACGAAGTAGTCGTAGTCGGTTATGGTGTAGCAAAGAAGAGTGATCTCGCAGGCTCTGTGGTACGTGCTAACCTCTCCACATTGCAGGAGTCGCCCAACGTGAACCTGATGCAAGGTTTACACGGTACCACTCCTGGTCTGAACGTAGGTCAAGTGACTTCCGCCGGATCCGAACCTACCATCTCCATCCGTGGAAAGAACTCCATTAGCGGAACCAGTTCACCACTCATCGTACTTGATGGTATCGTATTCCGGGGGAATATGACAGATATCAACCCGAACGACGTGGAATCGATCGACATCCTCAAAGACGCTTCTGCCGCCGCTATCTATGGTTCACAAGCCGCCAACGGCGTTATCCTCATCACTACTAAGACCGCAAAAACGGCAAGCAAGCCAATCGTGTCTTATAATACCTCCATCACTTTGCAAAGTCTGAGCAACAAATCACTTCTTCCCGAAGGACGCGACGGATTTATCCGCAAAGTAGGTGATGCTTTTTTAAACGAAAGCCGGATACTCGACGAAGACGGATTACCCACCTCACAGATGAATCCTTCATGGGACCCCATGTCAAAACTTGACTCGGGTTTACAAGGAGCTTATGATGATGGTACTGACATCAACTGGTGGGATCGTTTCACTAATGCAACACCCTACATCTGGAGTAACGATGTAAGTGTGCGCGGACGCAGCGAAACATCCGGTTATTTTATGTCTTTCGGCTATCTTGACCAGAAGAACCTGATTTTGAATGATACCTATAAACGTTATAGCATCCGTATGAACCTCGACACACAGGTAACCAAGTGGTTAAAACTGGGTACACAATCATTCTTTACCTTTAGTGATTATTCTGGTTCCTCCCCAGACCTGAGCGTAGTAGTGAAAATGCCGCCACTGTTTGTTCCTACTGATGAAAACGGGAACTATATTGATCGCTATACCGCTTACAATAACCCCTACAACACTATCTCAACGGATAATCTTGATACACGTAGCCACTTGTCGGGTACATTCTATGCTGATGTTGACATTCCTTTCATCAAAGGGCTGAACTATCGTATCAACGTGTCTGAGAATTTGATTATGAATAAAGACTTTAGCTACAACAAAACAACGGGGACAACCAGTACCTCCGGAGGTTCCGCATCTAAAGCCAATGATTCGCAATACACTTGGTCGGTAGACAATATCGTCACTTACAAGCGTACTTTTGGAAAACATGATGTCAATGCCACTTTCGTATATGGTGCCGAAAGACGGAAATATGAATACACATTGGCTGGTGCTAAAGATTTCACCAATGGTGCACTGAGCTACAACGATTTCTCCACTGCAGATGCTACCACAAAAACAGCAAATGCCAGCGCATGGCAAGAATCCAGCCTTTACACCATGTTACGCCTGGGTTATGTCTATGCCGGAAAATACATCTTTACCGGTACGATACGCCGCGACGGTTTCTCCGGCTTTGGAGCAAACAACAAATTTGCCGTATTTCCATCGGGAGCCGTTGCATGGCGCATCAACGAAGAAGAATTCATGAAATCTCTCAACTGGCTGGATAACCTGAAGCTGCGCCTCTCTTACGGACAGAGTGGTAACCGTACCATGTCACGCTACGAAACCCTCGCAAAACTAACACCTTCCACTGGGAACGGTAGCGGATACATCTCCAATTTAGGAGAAGTAAATGCAGGACAATATATCTCCAAACTGGCTAATGATGATCTGAAGTGGGAGACTACTACCACCTTCAATGTTGGCTTAGACTTCGGAACATTCGGTAACCGTTTATCCGGAACATTCGATGTTTATAAATCGAATACCAAAGACGTACTCTATGCCATCAATATTCCTTCCATGAATAGTGTAAATACCATCTCATCAAATATCGGTAAAATAGCGAATGCCGGGTTCGAAGCATCCATCACGGGTACACCGGTCAAAACCCACGACTTCCAGTGGGACATCACATTCAACTATTCCATGAACCGTAACAAGGTAGTAAGCATCACAGGTGTCGATGCCGACGGCGATGGTAAAGAAGATGACCTGCCATCGAACAAGATCTTCATTGGCAAACCTTATGGCGTATGTTACGACTACCGCATCAACGGTATCTATTCACTTGATGATGCCCGCAACGGACTTATTCCCGCAGGATACGAATACGGTGAATACCGTGTCGTAGATCTTAACCCTGCCGCAGACGGTTCTTATAAGATTACGGCAGAGGACGACCGCGAGATAATAGGTTATACCGATCCGGCATACAGATTTGGTGTGCAGAACACCTTTACTTATAAAAATTTTGAACTGAAGTTCTTTATAAATTCCGTTCAGGGAGGTTCCAAGTATTATTACGGACAACCAGGAAGTTCACTGCGCGACCCGGGTAACATCTATAAAGACAATTCCTTCAAATTCGACTACTGGACACCGGAGAATCAAAACGCCACTTACCGTAAAATTGGTCGTTATAGTTCAGGCATGAGTGCTAGTTTTTCACCTTATCAACAACGCAGTTTCGTGCGTCTGCAAGATGTATCACTCTCATACACGGTACCTAAAGCTTTTTTGAATAAAATAGGCTTCAGTTATGCCAAAATTTTCATCACAGGTAATAATCTACTGACCCTTACCAAGTGGGACGGATGGGATCCGGAAACCGGTAGTGGCATGGATTACGGTGCTTATCCTGTGCTAAAAAGTTTCTCAGCAGGTTTGAATATTGAGTTTTAATCCTAAATTGTTCAGATTATGAAAATAATAAAATATCTATTAATACTGCCGACACTGTTGCTTACTATGTTGGCTTGTAATGAATCCGCTTTTCTGGAAGAAAAATCCTATATCTATGATGCGGAAACTTCGTTACTTACGAAGGAACAGTTTCAACAATCACTCAACTATTGTTATAACCGGGTACGTTACCTACATGGTGCCAGCGATAATGCCGATGTAGAACAGGTATTTTTCCTCGGTACTGATTTTCAGTTTGAAATTGCCAACAACTGGCCCAATGGTAAGTGGAACGACTATAAAAGCTTTGTTGTACCTACCAACGGATGCTACAATACTATATGGGAAGCTTTATTTCAAATCATCGGTAACGCCAATCTCATATTAAACCGCCTTCCAAATGCAGCAGAGGTAGCAGATACGGACAAGGACGTAATTCGTGGTGAAGCATTGTTACTACGTGCCTACGCTTACAGGATATTAGCTCATTGCTGGGGAGACGTACCAATCGTAAAGGATGAGATTTCAACTCCACGCCGCGACTTCGTGCGCGACAGTCGCAAGACCGTTTATGAATTTGTACGTGATGACTTAAAAGAAGCAGCAACACTCCTGCCTGATATCGAAACAGCCCGTGACGGACAGGCCAACGCCCAGGTTGCACAACACTTATTGGCTGAAATCTACATCTGCCTGGGTGAATACCAGCAAGCTGTGGACGAAGCTTCCAAAGTTATCAACCACCAGGGATTAAGCTTGATGACCGAACGATTCGGCACAGCAAAGGACAACACCATTGCCTCTGTAGACGGCAGTACAGGTGACGTATACTGGGATTTGTTCCGCCTGAACAACCAAAATTACAGTGATGGTAACCGCGAAGGATTATGGGTACTACAATATAGCAACGTGTCCAGCGACCCTGGTAACGGGTTGAAAACAACCCTCCGGGCCAATGCTTTATTGGAAAACATCACTATCAACGGACACAATATGGATGGATCGGAAGCTACGGATGCCAAAGCTTTCTATGGCACGTCAAGTACTTCTTACAATGCGAACGAATTCCGTGGAGGCCGTTCTAACGGACAGGCTCGCCCTACGCATCACTTCCTTGAGGAAATTTTCGATGACACGGATATCCGCGGAAAAGGTTTGAACATTTTGCGTGATCTGCGCGTGGAAAATCCAAATCTACAGGAAAAAGGTCAGTGGATGATTCAAAGCGGCCTTTACACTCCTACAACAAAGGAAGAACTGACTACTGAGAATAATGCCCTGAGATGGTATTATCCGGTCATCACAAAAGTGTACCGCATGTTCCAATATGAAGAAACTCTGTATAGCCCGGAAGGAACAGATGTTTACGGATCACATATCTTGTTGCGAACCGACCAGTCGTGGCGTATGAACAAAGACGATTATGCTATCCGTCTACCTGAAACTTATCTGTTGCGTGCTGAAGCCTATCTAAATCTGAACCAAAAAGACAAGGCAGCAACCGACATCAATGCTGTACGCATTCGTGCAAAAGCTACGCCCGTGGAAGCAAGCATGGTCGATATTGATTATATTCTCGATGAGCGCCTGCGCGAACTGTACTACGAGGAGCTACGTACCGTGACACTCTGCCGCCTCGGTAAACTCTACGACCGGGCTAAAGCATACAATATCTACACTGCCCGGACTATCGAAGAATATCATAATTTATGGCCCATACCATACACTGTAATCGAACGAAACAGTGAAGTGAAGTGGAATAATAACCCTGGGTATTAATAAACCTAAAACAAGTTTGTTAGGAACTGCTTCAATCGAAACAATTCGTTAATCTGATACCCGCATATATAGAAAGAGGATGTGTAAAAACTGGCATATCCTCTTTTTTTGTCAAATTGTATTCACTACAAAAAATAGGGAAACCACATCAAAAACATTCCTTTTATCGCCGGAAATTATATGTCTCGTCCTGATTAAGGTTGACTGTGTATTAAAAATCCGGTTATAGGTTATCTGCAAATGTAAAAAGCAGACACATTTTCATCTGTTTTCTGTAGGATATGCAGCTTTTTTTGTTGATTACGCGACTTATTTTTGCCAAAACAGGCAGAAAAAGTTCCGAAGATGCCCGTTTGAGGGCTTTTCACACCCGGGTGTGAATGGTCGTAACACCCGGGTATAAAAGGGAGTGAGACCCGGGTGTCAATGACATTTATTTACTACAACGTTGATAATTAGTAGTATACAAGGGAATAACAGAATGATAGGTTCGTGATAGATGAGTGATAGATAAAAATGGTCAACTATCACTCACATAAAACATGTTTATCAAGGTATATAAAACAAAAGTGATAGTGTGATAGATGTTTTAAAATTTTCTTAAAAAGAATATAAGGTAGACCGATTAAGCTTATACAAAATTTTCCAGTTTAAAATAAAAAGAGTGTTTCTTCTTTCCCTAATATGATTTGCGTGAAATATGTGAAAATGGGACAAAAGCAGAAGCAAGCCTGGGTATCATGGATAGTCAAAGTGTCCGTTGGGGGGGAATAATCGTTCTCTTTATGTTCTTGATGGGAACGAGAAAGTAAAAGGCTTTAAACCAATAGTTAAAAGGTGGATTGTTGAAAGGACCTTTTCTTGGTCTGACAATTATAGGAGCCTCTGCCGAAACTATGAATTCACATTCGATTCGGCAGAGGAAATGGTTAAAATCGCATCTATCAGGATGCTATTGAATAAAATTTAAACAGGTTTTTATTTTAGGAAAGATGATTTGTTCCACATGATTAGGTACTTATCTCATAAATAACTTATATTTGCATTTAGATAAATACAATAGTTCTTCTAGAACAAAGTTATTAACCTATGAAAATAAAGGCATTCCCCGAGCAAGAAAAGAAAATCAGATTTGAAGACGTCTATCTCTCATATTTCTCAAAGATGAAGTATTTTGCAAAAGAATACGTTATCTCAGAGGAAGATGCCGAAAATATTGTGCAGGATGTCTTCGTTGAACTTTGGGAAAACAAAGAAATGCTCAATATGCATATGAATCTCATCGCCTATTTGTTCACTACCATAAAAAACAAATGCCTGAATCATCTTCGTCACAAATTAGTCGTACAAGAAACAGCCAACAAACTACAGGAAGAATACACCATCTCCCTACGAATGAATTTAGATTCATTGGAAACCTTCGATAACAACCTTTTTTCCGATCAGGATATTGAAAAACTCATTAGCCGTGCATTAGATGCCCTTCCCGAAAAATGCAGGGCAATATTCATCATGAGCAAAATTGAAGGAAAAAAACATAATGAGATAGCTCAGGAATTGAATATTTCTATTAATACCGTTGGTAGTCAAATAGGTATCGCCTATAAAAAACTAAGAACTGAACTCAAAGATTACCTTCCGATACTGCTGTTTCTCTTCTCTTTATAAGAAATCCGAAAAAAATAATCTTTTTGTTTAACGATTTTCTCCTGTATAGGTGTCTACTATATACAAGGACAAAATTATGAATGAACAAATAATAAAATATTTCCAGGGAGAACTTAATACAACAGAAAGACTGCGGTTTTTAAGACAGGTGGAAGCGGATGGTGAATTGAAAAAACAATTCATCGAATACAAAAATATGCATGCTCTATTACATCTTTCCGACCAGGCGGATAATAAAGAAGAGAACAGACAGGGATATATACTGTTCAACAAAATTATCCGGACAAAAAAGATGCGTAAAATCATGTTGTATGCTTCCAGCTATGCAGCAGCCATCACATTACTGGTTTTATCGACCTACTGGCTCACCACCAGTCATTACGATACTCAACAACCTGTAGCGAACATCGAAAATATCCTTTATGTACCGGCTGGTCAACGTGTACAATTGACTTTACAAGATGGAACCGAAGTCTGGCTGAACTCTCAAACCAAGTTAACTTATCCGGCTTTATTCACAGGAAAAGAACGGAGAGTAACTGTAGAAGGTGAGGCTTTTTTCGATGTAGCTAAAAACCCCGATAAACCGTTTATCGTATCTTCTCAGGGAGTAGAGATGAAAGTTCTGGGAACAAAATTCAATGTTTATAGCTATCCGGGAAAAGAAAGTATCCAGACTAGCCTGCTGGAAGGAGGATTAAAAGTCTATTTTCCACATACAGAATCTAAAGGAGTTATCCTGAAACCGGAAGAACAAGTAACGATAAAAGGAAACCAAATGAAAGTAGGGTCTTTACCCCATGCCGACTACTTTCTATGGAAAGACGGTATATACAGCTTTATTAATGAACCACTTATTGATATATTAAAGAAGCTGGAACTTTATTATGATGTAAAGATTATTGTAAAAGATCAATCCATATACAATTGGGAATATACCGGAAAATTCCGTCAGCGGGATGGTATTGATGAAATTCTACGTATGATACAAAGAATACACAAATTCAAAATCAGCAAAGATGAAGAAAGTAATATCTTCACTTTAAGCAGATAAACATGTATAATCATTAAAACAGAATGCCTATGAAGAAACATTTTTAGAAGCAAAAACGGCAGATGCTGTAACATCCGCCGTTGGCAATCAAGTAAACACATCAAGTCAAAAATTTTTAGTATTCACTTAATTATTAGCAAAGATATGAAAATAAAAACTTTGTTACCACTCTTTATTGTACATGATAAACACTTTAAAGAATATTTTAGAATCATGAGAATATCGCTATTTATGTTATTCGTCTGTATTTTTCAACTGATGGCAACAAATACAGAGGCACAGAATGCCATTATGAAACTGGAAACAAATGTGATATCTATCGGGCAACTTATCAATCAAATAGAGAAACAAACAGACTATCTGGTGGTATTTCGTAATCGGGAAGTAGATACAGAACGGAAAATACATGTTCAGGAAAAATCAGGAAAAGTAATTTCATACCTGAAAGATGCCTTCGACGGTACGGATATCAGTTACGAATTTACCAACAAATACATTTTGTTATCTAAAAAAAATCAGCCGAATATTGTCAACGAAACCCAGCAGTCAGCCAGAAAGATTACAGGTACGGTTAAAGACAATAATGGAGAACCTATAATTGGTGCCAATGTATCTGTTAAAGGAACAACAAACGGAACGATTACAGACACAGAAGGAAACTTCAGTTTGGAAAATATATCAAATAAAGATGTTATCGTTATTTCCTACATTGGTTATACCCCACAGGAAATCAGAACAGGAAATCAAAATAATATAAAAATTATCCTGAAAGAAGACTCACAAGCACTGGAAGAAGTCGTTGTTGTAGGTTTCGGTACGCAAAAGAAAGTAAATCTGACCGGTTCTATCGGTACGGTTAAAACAGAAGAAGTTCTTAAATCACGTCCGGTAACAAACGTACAAGAGTTGCTATCCAGTTCTGTTCCCGGTATGGCCGTAACGAAAGGTAGTGGGGCAGCCGGTTCAGGAGCCAGTATCAATATCCGCGGAACATCTACCATTGGAGGTAGTTCCGGTGTTTTAGTACTAATCGACGGTATGCCGGGTAATATTTATACATTGAATCCAAATGATATCGAAAGCATATCTGTATTAAAAGATGCAGCATCAGCCGCTATCTATGGCTCCCGTGCTGCAAACGGTGTTATTCTGGTAACCACCAAGACGGCTAAAGCAACCGATCGTCCTGTCGTTGAATTTTCCAGCAACATAGGTATACAGAACCCGCAATTCAAATTAGACTTTGTCGGAGCAGAAGATTTCATGCGTTTGTATGACCAGGCCATGATCAATGATGGAAAAGAAGCGGTTTACGGAGAGCAAGGCATTCAAGATTTACATGCCGGCAAATATGCAGATAATAAATGGTATAAAGAAATCTACAAAAAAAATACCGTTATCAACAATACACATATAGCAGTATCCGGTAAAGAAAAAGCTATTTCCTATCGTTTCTCCGTATCTAACGACTATCAGGAAGGTAACTTACCGAACAATAACTACAATCGTTTGGTATTCAAACCAGATATGCGTTTCCAAATATTAAAAAATCTGGAAGCACACGCCAGCTTACAGTATACACAGACAAATATCCAAAATCCGAATGGCGGAACAACCATTTGGCAGACACAGGCTGCACGTATCTCACCTGTTACACCTATTTTTAATCCTGACGGTTCATATGCTGCCGGTGGTGCAATGGGAGGTAACCCGATTGCAGGTGTTAATGAATCCGGATATTCCAAAGAAAGACATAAAGAGATGATGGCTATTTTCGATGTCACTTACTCTCCTTTAAAAGATTGGAATATAAAAGGAAGTGTTGCTACATATTCTCAAAATACAACAACAAAGAACAGAGTAAATACTTATTATCTGTATGACAAAGAAGGGAATATAGCTAAAACAGAAAACAGAGTTTCTTCATTGAAGGAAACAAACTCGTATAACTTCCGCACACAGTTACAGTTTACATCCGATTATTCTTTTAAAATATCCGACAATCACAATTTCAAAGTATTGGCCGGTTATTCACAAGAATATTACAAAACAGAAAATTTCTGGGCATCCAGAGAAGATATGCCTTTTGCCGGTATAGATGTATTGGACACCGGTAATACAAATAAACAAAACGGAGGTAATGCCCAGGACGTAGCTGTCCAATCCTGGTTCGGTCGTTTAAACTACGATTATCAAGGTAAATATCTATTTGAAGCGAGCGTACGTGGTGATGGTTCTTCCCGTTTTGCCGAAGGACATCGTTGGGGAGCTTTCCCGTCTTTCTCCGCCGGCTGGAATTTACATCGTGAATCTTTTATGGAATCAACGGCCAACTGGTTATCAGAATTGAAGATCAGAGCATCATGGGGTATTTTAGGAGATGCCGAAAAAGTAGGTTACTATGCAACAGCACAAGTTCTAAGTTACGACCCTAAAATTTATACATTCAACGACAAATTAGTCGGTGGTGCTTATAATAATGTAGCTATCAATCCTAATATAACATGGGAAAAAGCGAAAGTTAGTAACTTCGGTATTGACTTTGGATGGCTGGAACAGCGTATAAAATTATCTGCCGATTATTTTATGAATATGAGAACAGATATTTTATATACACCTCCTGTACCCAGTGAATTCGGATTATCCGCTCCTTTATCAAATTTACTGAAAATGAGAAATGAAGGTATGGAAATTATGGCCAGCTATCAGGATAGTAAAAATGATTTCCGTTGGGGAGTAGATGTCAATCTCAGTTATTCAAAAAACAAAGTGTTAGAGATGGGTGATTCTGAAAGATGGATCGAAGGAAATTCTGTGACTTATTTGAATGACCGGTTACGAAGCAATCGGTCTATTCCAGAGTGAAGAAGAAATAGCCAATTCACCGAATCAAGGAAATGTGTTACCAGGCAATATTAAATATAAGGATCAAAACGGTGACAAAAAAATCGATGGTGAAGACCGTGTCGTACTTAACCGAAAAATACCTGTAAATTTTGGTCTGAATCTTTCATTCGGATATAAAGATTTTGATTTCTCCATGAATATGTATGGTAAACTGAATACTAAAAAGTATCTTCAGGGATACGAAGGATGGGCATTTTATCTGACAGACAATGCACGACCGATGCATCTGGACGCATGGAGTGAAAGTAATCCGAACGCTTCTTATCCACGTCTGACATTATCGAATACATCCAATGATTATGATTCAAGATACAATAGTTTTTGGTTGCGTACAGCCGACTATCTGAAGATTCAGAATATACAGATTGGTTATACTATTCCGAAAAGTGTATTGGAACGTGTAAATATCAAATATTTGAGATTATATCTATCCGGACAAAACCTGGCTACTATCACCGGATACGACGGATTTGATCCGGAAGGAGGCTGGTATCCGTTGTCAAGAACATTCTCATTTGGTTTTAATCTTCAATTTTAAAAATCATGAAACAATATAGTATTGCATTTTTATTAGTTTCTGCCTTAACATTCGGCAGTTGTTCTGATTTCTTAGATAGAGATCCTCTTTCCCAGGCTTCGGAAAATACCTTCTGGCAAACAGAAGCGGATGCACAAACAGGTGTAAATGCTTTATACCCGTTACTACCCGATTCACGTGATTTCTGGCGCGACTGTCAAAGTGATAATTCGCTGATGACAAATGCCTGGGGAGAAAGTGGTTTGGGATATATTTGCCAAGGTTCACACAATGCAGCAACCGGTTATCTTTCCGAAGAATGGAAATACGACCATATCCGTAGAATTCTTTACTATTTAGACCGTCTGGAGGGCATGGAAATCGATGAGGCTAAAAAGAAACGTTTTGAAGGAGAGGCCCGTTTTATCCTGGCATTACGTTATTACCGAATGACACGTCATTTCGGTGATATCCCATTGATCAAAGAAAAACCGATTGACCTGGAAGAAGCAGCGTTACCCCGTTCTCCAAAGCAGGAAGTATTAGATTATGCACTTGAAAACGTAAATAAAGCGATCGATTATTTACCGGAAACCTATTCCGGTGATGATATTGGACGTATCACGAAGGGAGCAGCTCTGACACTAAAAGCCGACATGTATCTGGATATGGCAAGTTACGCTAAATTCCATAAAGGACAGGATGCAACCGATCTTTGGAAAGAAGCAGCCAATGCAGCAAAACAAGTTATTGATCTGAATCTATATGGCTTAGAAGATGATTTCGCCTATATATTCAAGGCGGAAGCTAATAATAATAACAAAGAAGTTATATTGGCTTTTCAATACAAGGAAGACGAGAAAACGCATATGTTACCAATTCTAGCTTCTCCGGCAGGAACCGGTATAACCGGACAAGGCTGGGCAAGTTTCTGTCCAACTCGCCAACTGGTAGATTCTTACGAAACGACAGATGGTAAAACTATTTATGAATCCGATTTGTATGATAAGAATAACCCGTGGGATAACAGAGATGCCCGTTTGAAAAAAACATTCTTCCTGCCAGGCTATGAATGTTTACGTCCGAATGGTTCTTATGAGCCTTATATGCCGCATCCGGCCTATAACAAAGATGAAAGAATCAACCACGAAGGGGGCGGTATCACAGGTTATATGTATCTGAAATATAATGATCAGGAATTAGAAAAACCCGGAGCTTCATGGACAAATTTCAGTCTTTACAGATATGCGGAAGTTCTTCTGATTTATGCTGAGGCTCTAAACGAATACGATCCGAATAATACACAGATTGCATGGGCAGTCAATCAGGTGCGCGAACGTGCTGAATTGCCGGGAGTAGATAAGTTAATCGGTAATCAGGAAGCTATGCGGGAAAAGATCCGGGAAGAAAGAAGACACGAATTCGTAACCGAACATAAGCGTTATTTTGATATCTTGCGTTGGAAAACAGCCGAAAAAGTACTGAATGAGCCGGGAAACGGTATCAATAAGGATGAAAAGGCTCCTATTGGAGACTATACCGTAGAACAATTCCTGGGACAAAACCGTACTTTTGATGCAAGTAAACATTACCTGTGGCCGATTCCTCAGTCAGCAAGAGATAAGAATCCTAACTTAGGGCAAAATCCGAATTGGTAATTATATTAACAAGAAAAAGCCGATCCGGATAAAGTCGGATCGGCTTTTTATACTAATTTTAAAATATGAACAAATTAATATTACTAACAATTTGTACACTCGTTTCCGGAGCCATTGCATCTCAGGAATGGAAGCCACAACAATGGCCGGTACTGAAAAATTACGATCAGGATCATCTTTTCCAGATCGCGCTCCCATTAGGAGGCATCGGGACCGGAACGGTATCGCTGGGTGGTCGCGGAGAACTCCGGGATTGGGAGATCATGAATGTACCTGCCAAGAAATACAGTACGGTAACAACCGGAAACAATGCCCCGTTCTTCGCAATCTATGCGAAGCCGCAAAATCAGGAAGCCACCACCACTCTACTGGCTGGTCCTTTATACCCTCAGGAATATCTCCATTATGAAGGTCGTCCGGTAAATCATCATGGCTTACCTCGCTTTGCACAAGCTTCATTTGATGCTACTTATCCGTTCGGACAAGTACATTTATCAGACAAAGACCTGCCGGTAAAAGTCACGATAAAAGGATTCAACCCGCTTATTCCGGGGGATGCAGAAGCAAGCGGATTACCTGTTGCCGTACTTTCCTATGAAGTGACCAATACAACCAGTCAACCGATGGAAATTGCTATTTGTGGTTCCATGCGTAATTTTATAGGAAAAGACGGAAGCAAATTCCGTACCGACTGGAAAGGAGACTATATCCCAACCGGTGTAAAAGACAATAAAAACAAATATGTTGAAAACAATGGAATAAAAGGAATCTATCTCTATTCAGACGGAGTGGATAAAAATGATCCTGCCTGGGGAACAGTCGCTCTCACGACACAGGCAACCAGTGGAGTAAGCTACCGTACTTCATCGAAAGCCGACAACTGGAATAACGGTATCCTGAACTTCTGGGATGATTTCAGTGCCGACGGTATGCTAACCGAGCGAAACAAACAGGAAGATGAAGACCCGATGGCCTCACTCTCCGTAAAAAAAACAGTAAAACCGCAAAGCACGGAAACATTCACATTCTATATCACCTGGAATTTTCCAAACCGGAAAGCCTGGTCCTCCACAGTTGTCGGAAATTATTACAGCCGTCAATATACAGATGCCTGGAAAGCGGCAGAAACAATCATTCCGCAAATTCCCGGACTGGAGAAAAAAACCTTATCTTTCGTAAACGCCTTACTCAATACTTCTTATCCAGACGTTGTAAAAGAAGCAGCATTATTCAACCTGGCAACCTTACGGTCGCAAACCGTATTCCGTTTACCCAGCGGTCATATGATGGGTTGGGAAGGCGTAATGGACCGTTTCGGTTCTTGTGCTGGTTCTTGTACGCATGTCTGGAACTATGAAACAGCTACTCCTTATCTATTCGGAGAACTGGCAAAAACAATGCGTGACGTAGAGTTCAACTACGCAACCAAAGAGAACGGCCTGATGAACTTCAGGGCCTCTCTCCCACTAAATGAAGCAAATAAAGGAAACAGTGCCGCAGCCGACGGACAAATGGGCTGCATCATGAAGATATACCGCGAATGGCAACTTTCCGGAGACACTGATTTCTTGAAAAATAACTGGGAACAGATCAAAAAAGTACTTTCTTACGCCTGGACTGAAAAGGGTTGGGATGCCAACCAGGATGGCGTAATGGAGGGTTCTCAACACAACACTATGGACGTGAATTACTTTGGCCCTAATCCTCAAATGGGTTTCTGGTATATGGGAGCACTGAAAGCAGCGGAAAAGATGGCTATAGCTATGAAAGATAAAGGCTTCGCCCAAAAGTGCCAAACGTTATTCGAACAAGGCAGTAACTGGATGGACAAAAATTTGTTCAACGGCGAATATTATGAACACAAAATAACCGATCCGGAGACATTTGAATACCTCGATATGAATAATCCGAATGTCAAAATTCCATCTTTCCAGCTAGGTCCCGGTTGTCTGGTAGACCAGTTAGTCGGCCAATACATGTCACATTTATGCGGGCTGGGTTATCTCGGAAACAAAGATCATATTCAGACAACCATGAACAGCATCATGAAATACAACTACGTATCAGACTTCAGCCGTCATTTCAACAATATGCGTTCATATGTGATGGGCAATGAATCCGGGCTACTTATGGCATCCTGGCCAAAAGGCCGTCTGGAAGTACCATTTCCTTATTTTGCTGAGGTAATGACAGGGTTTGAATACTGTGCAGCCGTAGGTATGATTTACGAAGGAATGGAAAAAGAAGCACTCACCTGTATCCGGTCCATCCGCGACCGCCATGATGGGGCAAAACGTAATCCATTCAGCGAGCCGGAATGCGGTCATCATTATGCCCGATCCATGGCAAGCTGGTCTGCTATCATTGCACTTAGCGACTTTCAGTATTCAGGCATTGATAAAAGTATGAAAATTACGGCACGCCCGGGAAATTATTTTTGGAGTAATGGCTATTCATGGGGAACTATCGACGTCAGCGACAAGGATATCACAATTGAAGTAATAAGCGGTTCTCTCCAATTGAAATCCCTTACCGTCGGTAACGAAAAAGAAATGCGGTTAAAGCATTTTGACCTGAAAGAAGGCGACAAACAAGTCATAAAACGATAAAGTCATGGGTAAATCAAACATTATCTACTGCTTACTCGCCTGTTTGTTCCTGAGCGGAGGGTGTATCCAAAAAGAAGCAACCACTCACCACTCCCAACACAAAGCAGACTGGCAAACCGTCCTGCAAGACAAACTCCCTCTGCTGGGCCACCGTAACTGGATTGTTATCACAGATATGGCTTATCCGTTACAAACCCGGGAAGGTATCACCACTTTATATGCAAACGAGCCTTATACGGAAGTTCTGGGCACAGTAAAAAAGATGGTGGATAACTCTTTGCATGTGTATGCCCATATCTATCAGGACGAAGAACTATCTTTCCTGGAAGAAGGTTTTTGCCCGGGGATAAATGATCTGAAAACAGAGATGGGAAATGTCCTTCCGGCAACTGAAATAACAAGCATCAAGCATGATGACCTGATTGCCCGGCTGGATAGCATCAGCAATCTGTTTGAAGTAGTCATCATCAAGACAAAACTGACAAAACCCTATACTTCCACCTTCTTCGAACTCGATTGTAAGTACTGGGACAGCGACAAACAAACGATACTCAACGAACGAATCGCAAATACCGGAACAAATCAACTATAAACAGATCGAGGGATGCCATAACAAAGGCATCCCTCTGCTTTTTCAGCCAAAATACATAACATTAATATCATTATTGAAACATTATTCTTCTGATTAATAGTTATTTTTGCTTCAATACATATTCTAAACTAATCACCCATGAAAAAACTTTTTACCCTTATTCTATGTGCCTTATCGCTGTCCATTGCTGCACAGACGACACAGTTATCTCCCGGCCATCCGGACCGCATCGCTAAGACAGACCTGAAGAAAGGTTTTGCAACGCCACCCAAAGGGTATGGTGAAGTACCTTTTTACTGGTGGATGGGAGATACACTGACCAAAGAACATCTTACCTATCATCTGGACCAGATGGCAGCTAAAAAAGTAACCAGCCTACAAGTAAATTATGCCCATTCGGACAAAGGAGGCGTCAGCTATGGACTGACTTTCCCTTCCAAACCGGCCCTGTTCACGGAAGAATGGTGGGACCTGTTCGGATGGTTCATGGAGGAAGCAAAGAAACGGAATATGACCGTCAGCCTCAGCGATTATACTTTAGGAGTGGGACAAGGTTCCTATGTAGACGACGCCCTCAATGAAAATCCCGGACTGACAGGAGCCGAACTGAAATTCGAAAGCGATACGATCCAGAATAAGTATGCAAAAACATGCCACGACCAGCTACTCTCCCTCTACGCCTACCAATTGGGAACAGATGGGAAAATCATCGAAAACTCAGGCATAGACCTGTCCGGAAATCTTACAGGCAACAAAATTGAATGGCAATCACCCACGGAAGGAAACTGGATCGTCACCCAGGTATACAGCGTAGCTAAAAAACCTTCGCTCGACCCGATGCACCCTCTTTCCGGAAAAAGCTATGTCAAACACTTCTTCCAACGGTTTGAAGACGGTTTCCCGGAACAATCCAAAGGAGGACTGAACTTCTTCTTCTCCGATGAGCTGAACTTCAATCTGCATGGTTATATATGGAATTCAATCTTCAGAGACGAATTCCGGAAACGCAAGGGATACGATATCGTTCCTTATCTTACCGCCCTGTTCACCCATATCGGTCCGATTACACCTAAAATACGGCTGGACTACAACGATGTCATGGTTTCACTGAGTGAAGAAAACTTCTTTATTCCGGTATACCAATGGCACGAAGACCGTAACCTGATCTATGGTTGCGACCATGGCGGACGGGGAAAAGATGTCAGCGAATTCGGCGATTATTTCCGTACCCAGCGATGGAACCAGGCACCGGGTTGCGACCAGCCAAACCTGGGAAAAGACATTATAAAGAACAAAGTAGCCTCCTCCATCGCCCATCTTTATAAACGTCCAAGGGTATGGCTGGAAGGTTTCCACAGTAGTAACTGGGATACCAATACAGCCAATCTGACCGATGCCACCTTTGCCAACTTCGTGATGGGGCAAAACCTGCTCAGCCTGCATGGTTTCTACTACAGTACAATGGGCGGCTGGTGGGAATGGGCGCCTCCATGTAATCATACCCACATGCCTTACTGGGAAGAAATGGGACCGTTCCTGGAATGTACCGAACGTCTCAGCTACATTCTCTCCCAGGGATACCACCGGGCCGATGTCGCTATCCTGTATCCGGTAGAATCAGTTGTAGCCGGTTACGACCAGACGGCTGTGCAAAAAGCATTCAGCTTGGGAGAGTATCTATACCGGGAAGGTGTCGATTTCGACTTTATGGATTATGAATCGCTTGCAAAAGCCACTATAAAAAACAGCAAAATCCATATCTCTGGCGAAGAATTCAAAGTATTGATCATCCCGTCCATGAAAGCAATCCGTCATTCTTCATTGAAAAAAGCCTTGCAGTTCAAACAGAATGGCGGGATAGTCATCAACCTGGGAGAGTTGCCAGAAGCAACGGAAAAGAAAGGATTGAACGATCCCGAAGTACGTTCGTTACTAAACAAACTGTTCAGGTCCGACAGCAAGAACGCGTTTGTAGCCAAGGAAAACCAAGAAGTGCTCGACATTCTCGACACAAACCTTACCCGCGACTTCCGCATCCTGTCACAACAACCGCAAAAAGATATGCCATACATTATGCACCGTAAACTCGGAAATAAGGACCTGTATGCCGTATACAATGTTCCTTCCGGTACCGATTGCTTTTTCCGAGCCACCGGAGGAATCGAATTATGGGATCCCTGGACAGGTAAAACAAAAGAAATTACCGCCTCAAAAACAACAGACGAAGGAACCATTATCCAAATACCAATGGAAAAACAAGACCTCCATCTATTCGTCTTCGATCCGGCCAAAAAAGCTATAATTGCAGAAGTACCTCAAACGAACGTCTCCAAAACCATATTACTCGACGGTGAATGGTCATTCGACCTCAAACCCTCTTTAAATAATAAATTCGGAGACTTCCACTGGCCTGCGACCGATGAACTGCTGGGCGCTTATATCTATAAAGCCAGATACAACCAGGCCTTTTCCGAAACAGCGGACTGGCAATCTCCCTCCTTCGACGATTCAGGATGGAAAAGCCAGACTTTCACCTACGGAACCAAGTTTATGATACTGGAAGCCACTCCTGAATTATCAGAGATAAAACTTCTCTCCCATCTTCCCTATCAAAACAACAGGGTTCAAATCGATAATAAGGAATATGCCTGGAAGCCTTATGAATTTTCATGGCGATGGGGTGTTGAGAACGATTACGGTCATCAGGGATGGCATGGACTGAAAGCCACTGTTCACGATGATTTCATCCGCATGGGTAAACTCGAAAAAGAATTCAGGGAAACAGTCCGCGTAGAAGATCCTAACGGAAACAAGAACTATTACTTCTATTCAAACGTTTTAGCTCCCGAAACGGGTAATTACCAACTGATATTCGGAGTACTAAAACCGGCCGATATCTACATCAATGGTAAAGCAGTCAGCCCCTCCACTTCTACCGTCACTCTTAACCGGGGAACCAATGAAATCGTTCTCCATTACGATACATTCGGGGTAACTTACTGTGTGGTGCGTAAAGCCGGAGATACCCCCCGTATACTGAAAGAAGTTACCGCAGAAAAACCTCTTGCTACGAATTTCCGGGGAGACTTATCCCTTTTGCCATTCGATATAAACAAAACCGAAGAGCCTACTTACGGCCAATACCGCTTTACCTCTGCTCCCGGACTGAAGAAACTCGAGTTTTCAGCCTTCGGTGAAACCAAAGTCTGGGTAAACGGTGCCTTATGCAATCTAACCGTAAAAGAGAAACGTCCGGACGGCCTGACCCGGTATGAAGCCGTAGTGACCAATCCGTCCAAACGGATATCAACCGTAGCCATATCCATAAAAGAACCCTGGGGAAATGCCGGAGGCGCCGCTATCGACGGCCCGATCAAACAAACCTGCGGGGACGGTCTGATTTCCGCAGGAGACTGGACACAGATAGAGGGTCTTTCTACTTATTCCGGCGGTGCCTGGTACCGGAAAAACATTCATCTGGAAAAGAATAACGGAGATAAAATATATCTGAACCTGGGACAAGTGGTCTCCACAGCCGAAGTCTGGATAAACAAGCAGAAAGTCGGATTGAAGCTCACCCCGCCCTGGCGTTTCGACATCACGGAATATATAAGGGAAGGAGATAACCAGATCGAGATATTGCTTTACAATACCGCAGCCAACTATTACCTGTCTGTCCCGACCATGTACCGGGGCAGTACGAAAGCCGGTCTGTTGGGTACTGCATCAATTGAAATAGTCCGTTAATCCGAGACCCCCACTGTATAATAAAGGGGCGAGACCATCACGGTTCCGCCCCTCCTCTTTTTAGTACGTAGAATAGAAATTACATAAGTATATATTATGCTTGTGTATTATTCGATTTAGTTGTATTCGTTGTTGTAGTTGTGCTATTTGTATTGGCAGTCTGAGTAGTAGCTGTTGCACCGGCTACAGGAGCCTGTACTTTAGCTTCTTCCCAATGGAAAGGCTCAAAATGTGCATTCGGATCAACCCATGATGCTTTTTTGGAAGCAAAGATGATGAACGGAGCAGCCACAACAACAATAGCACCGATAATCAATACGGCAAACCAGACAGTATTACTACCGACAGAAATCTGACTAGGTGGAATAAAGCTCAAAATGAAAGCCAATAACGAACCACAGAAACCAAGACCACCGATAAACCACATCAATCCGTTGCCATGTTTACCGATACGGAACGGACGGTTTGCCTTCTTCATTCGGTAACGCAATGCGATAGCACCGGAAAACATCAGCAGATACATAACCAGATAAAGGATCACAGTCAACTGTGACAGGATCTGGTAGAAACTCTGTACGGAAGGCATTACCACGAACAGCAGGCTCAATAAAGTAACCGCACATCCCTGTACCAACAGAATGTTTTTCTGAACACCGATTTTATTTGTTTTCTGGAAGAAAGGAGGCAGATAACCTGCTTTACCCACGGTAAAGATACCTTTTGACGGACCGGCAACCCATGTCAATACACCTGCCAGCACACCGAATGCCAAAGCTACGGCAATGATCGGAGATAACCAGGAAGCATGGATAAATTTAAAGTAATTGTCGAAACCGACCAGCAGACTCTGTGTCAGGTTGATATCTTTCTGAGGAATAATAACACCCAGAGAGAAAGTACCTAATACGAAGATAAGAACAGTGATCAACGCGCCGATAAAAACGGCTTTCGGATAGTTCTTAGAGGGATTTTCCACATCCTTTACGTGGATACCTCCCATCTCCATACCTGCATAAAACAGGAAGATACTGGAGGCCAGCACCAGGTTATCGAACTTTGAGAAGTCAGGGAAGAAATCGCCATGGAAGTCCATGTTAGAATGACCACCCATAGACAAGTAAACGATTCCGAGGATGATCAACAGGGCAGCCGGAAGGATCGTACCGACAATACCACCCACTTTAGCAACCTTACCAACCCAACTTAACCCCTTCAACGAAATAAAAGTAGCCAGCCAATAAATGATCAATACCACAGCCAGCGTGTACATTTTGTTTGAAGCCAGTGTCATATCATGCGCATCATTCATCCCGATAAAGGCGATGGAAACAGCACCGAAGGTCAACACGGTAGGATACCAGATCGTACTTTCAATCCATTGTACCCAGATAGCGAGGAACCCCCATTTCTT
>ERZ773134.1087-NODE-1087-length-24337-cov-5.700313_pt1 | contig 24337 bp, 18 predicted proteins | sample MGYA00580856_ERZ773134 | MGnify/ENA primary metagenome ERZ773134 (study PRJEB29015, sample SAMEA2737823) | human gut metagenome | biome: human gut; feature: human-associated habitat; material: faeces | place: China | collected 2012 ... | reverse complement strand
GATGCAAAAAGTAAGGACTGCCGGCGCCGTCTTCACCATAGGCTGATTGAAATGCACCGGCGCCAAACGTTTTTTCATCTCTTCGCTACGCGTCACCACCACGCTGTAGAGCTGCATGTTCCCCATGGTCTGCGTCCTTTCCGACACCTCCAAAAGACGGCGTAACAACTCCTCATCCACCGGTTTTCCGGCATACTTCCGAATACTTCTACGGTTCTTTACTGTTTCCATGATTCATTCGTTTTTTTACTTCGGGCAAAGATACACAAAATGATTCATAATAGATTAGATTTCAAAGGTTTTTATTTCATAAGATTTTCATTTTCGGATAACTTTTCCGATTCACTAAAAACACATAATACTTATAATCAAATGAATAACACAAAAGAATGGAAAACTTTGCATGAAAAGACAAGATTTTAAGTTTTTCTTTTGGTCATATCAGAAAACATGTGTAGTTTTGCAACATCCTTCCGGATTGACCGCTATTGCTTCTACAAAATCTGATAACGGAATCCTAAAGTAAACCATTTAAATTCAAACAGTCGTGAAAGAGAAGACTTACAGTTATGACGAAGCCTTTGAGGCAGCCCTTCAATATTTCAAGGGGGACGAACTGGCCGCAAGGGTTTGGGTGAACAAGTACTCCATGAAAGACTCATACGGTCATATTTATGAAGTATCGCCCGAAGACATGCACTGGCGTATCGCGAACGAAATCGCCCGCATCGAGAATAAATATGAGAATCCGCTCAAAGCAGAAGAAATATTCGGACTTCTTGATCACTTCAAATACATCATTCCGGCAGGTAGTCCCATGACCGGAATCGGCAACAATCACCAAATCGCATCGCTTTCCAACTGCTTCGTCATCGGTCTGGACGGACAAGCCGACTCATACGGCGGCATCATCCGCATCGACGAAGAACAGGTGCAACTGATGAAACGGCGCGGCGGCGTAGGCCATGACTTGTCGCACATCCGCCCGAAAGGCTCGCCGGTGAAAAATTCGGCCCTGACTTCCACAGGCCTCGTTCCTTTCATGGAACGCTACAGCAACTCGACCCGCGAGGTGGCACAAGACGGACGGCGCGGCGCACTGATGTTGTCCGTCAGCATCAAGCACCCCGATGCCGAGGCTTTCATCGATGCCAAAATGACCGAAGGCAAAGTGACGGGAGCAAACGTATCCGTCAAGATCGACGATGAATTCATGCACGCTGCCATCGAAGGGCAATCCTACACGCAGCAATACCCCATTGACAGCTCGTCGCCCATGGTGGCCAAGAACATCAGCGCACAGGATTTGTGGAAGAAGATCGTGCACAACGCATGGAAAAGCGCCGAGCCCGGTGTCTTATTCTGGGACACGATTCTGCGCGAATCCGTACCCGACTGCTATGCCGATCTCGGTTTCCGTACCGTGAGTACAAATCCTTGCGGCGAGATACCGCTCTGCCCGTATGACAGTTGCCGCCTGTTGGCCATCAACCTTTATGCTTACGTGGTCAACCCGTTCACGCCGGAAGCCTATTTCGATTTCGATTTGTTCAAGAAACATGTGCAACTGGCCCAACGGTTGATGGACGACATCATCGACCTGGAACTGGAAAAGGTCGAGCAGATCATCGCCAAGATCGACGCCGACCCCGAAGAGGCCGATATCCGCTACGTGGAGAGCAACCTCTGGAAAAAAGTGCGCGAAATGGCGCTCAAAGGCCGTCGCACCGGCCTGGGCATCACCGCCGAAGGCGACATGATCGCCGCGCTGGGGATGCGCTACGGTTCGGACGAAGCGGTCGCATTCGCAGTCGAGGTGCACAAAACCCTGGCCCTGGCTGCCTACGGCGCATCGGTCGAGATGGCCGAAGAACGCGGGGCCTTCCCGCTCTACGACGCCGCGCGCGAGCTCGACAACCCGATGATCGCCCGCATCCGCGAGGCCGATCCGGAGCTGTATGCCGAAATGGAGAAGAACGGCCGCCGCAATATCGCCATGCTGACCATCGCCCCGACGGGCACCACGTCGCTCATGTCGCAGACCACGTCGGGCATCGAACCGGTGTTCCGCACGGTCTACAAGCGCCGCCGCAAGATCAACCCTTCGGACCATGACACGCACGTCGATTACGAGGACGAAACGGGCGAAAAGTTTCAGGAGTACAACGTCTACCACCACAATTTCGTCAAGTGGCTGGACGCGAACGGATACGATACGTCGAAACTGGAGACCATCTCGGACGCCGAGCTGAACGAGTGGGTGGCGGCTTCGCCCTACCACGGCGCCACGGCCAATGACATTGACTGGGTTGCAAAAGTCAAGATGCAGGGTGCGATCCAGAAATGGGTGGACCATTCGATCTCGGTGACGGTGAACCTGCCGAACAATGTCTCCGAAGCGCTCGTCGCCGACGTGTACCGCACGGCTTGGGAGTGCGGCTGCAAGGGCGTTACGGTTTACCGCGACGGCTGCCGCGACGGCGTGCTGCTCGACAAGGCTTCCAAGAACAAGAAAAAGAAGTGCGAGGGGCATCCCGGCGAAGTGGCGAAGCGTCCCAAGTCGATTCCTGCCGACATCGTGCGGTTCAAGAACGGCACCGAGGACTGGATCGCCTTCGTGGGACTTCAGGACGGACGTCCCTACGAGGTCTTCACGGGTAAGATCGAGGAGGACGCCATGTATATTCCCCGCAAGATCAACAAGGGCTTCATCATCAAGGTCCGCGAGGACGACGGCACCAAGCGTTACGACTTCCAGTATACCGACCGTTACGGCTATACGAACACCATCGGCGGCATCTCGCGTCTGTTCGACGAAGAGTTCTGGAACTACGCCAAACTCATTTCGGGCGTATTGCGCCACGGCATGCCGATCGAGAAGACCGTTTCGCTCATCGAGTCGCTCCATCTGGACAGCGAGTCGATCAACACATGGAAGACGGGCGTCTGCCGTGCGCTGAAGCAATATATCGTGGACGGCACCAAGTCGAAAGGCAAATGTCCGAGCTGCGGACAGGAGAATATGGCCTACCAGAACGGCTGTCTGACCTGTATGTCGTGCGGCTATTCGAAATGCGGCTGATCTGAAAAGATTTGATATTGAGATTAAAAGGCTGGAAACGTATGTTTTCGGCCTTTTTTAGTCGCTTTCGGCTCTGTTTTTGCGTTTCATGCTGTCGATGAATGGATTTTGAAAAATTAATTTATAATTTTACAACTGGGAATAACTAATGTTAGCTATGAAAAAACTTATTCTAATTCTTGCGGTCGTGGCATTCGCGACGACGGCATGGGCGCAGGAGACGCCCAAAAAACCGAGCTTTGCAGGTTTTGTGTCCAATGGATTTTGGGATAACTGGGAGATGTCGCTGGGCGGCGGTGTAGGCACTGCCCTGACGAACGGTTCCAATTCGGGGTCTTTCGGAAAACGTCTCGGATTCGAAGCGAACTTTTCGCTTGTAAAATGGGTGCATCCTGTAGTAGGTATGCGTCTGCAGCTGCAGGGCGGTCAGTTTGCCAACTATGACGCCGATCTGGGCAAACTCAAGTGGCCTTACCTCTTCGTGCATTCCGACTTTATGCTTAACTTCTCGAACTGGGCGGGCGGTTACCGCGACGACCGGGCCTATTATCTGGTGCCGTTCGTAGGTTTCGGTTATCTGGCTACGAACTTCACGGACAAGAGCCAAGAGGACAATATGACCGGCACGCATCAGGCTTTCGCATTCTCTTACGGTCTGCTCAACAAGTTCCGCTTGTCACGTTCGTTCGACTTCAATATCGAGCTGAAAGGCATGCTGGCGCCTTCGCGCGTATGCCCCGCGAAGACGGACGGTTCCTACCTGTTCGGCTTCAGCGCTACGGCGGGCTTCACCTACCGCTTTAACAAGCGCGGCTGGCAGCGCGGCGTAGCGGGCTATACGGCCGCCGACATTCAGGCGTTCCAAGACGCCGTTGCCGCAAGCATGGCCGCTGTCGAAGCCGCCGAGCTTGAGAACGCCCAGCTGGCCCAGCAGCTCGCCGCCGCTCAGGCGCAGGCTGCCGCCGCTCAGAACGCCGCCGCCGATGCCGCGGCAGCAGCTGCCGTCGCAACGGTTGTCGCCGCCGACGAAGCCGCTCTGGCCGACACTTCGATCATTCTCTTCGATTACAGCATGTCGGTGCTGACGCCGCAGGAGAAGACGCGTCTGGAGCTGATCGCCGAGCAGATCAAGAGCGGCTCGAAGGATGCCGTTTACCAGATTGTGGGCCACGCCGACCAGCAGACGGGTACCGCCGCCGGCAACAAGCGCGTCGCCGAGCACCGCGCCAAGCGGGTTTACGACTTCCTCGTATCGAAGGGCGTGAATCCCAAACAGTTGAATTACGAGGGCAAGGGCAACTCCCCCGATCCCTTCAAGAAGGTTCAGGCCGCCAACCGCGCCGCGATTATCCAGTAATCTCTGCGGGACGGAATGACCGGTTCGCCCGGTCGGCCCGGCCGGATAAAAAAAGGATGCGCCCTCAGCAGGCGCATCTTTTTTTTTGTGTGATCCGGAGCGGGGCGGAAAGTATGCCCCGGCATTTTCCGTGTTTCTCAGGCAGTCTGTTTGTTTCAGTTTGTTTCAGTCTCAGTTTGTGTCTCTGTCTCTGCCCCAGCCCCAGCCCCAGCCCCAGCCCCAGCCTTTTCGTGTGTCCCGTATTTTGTCGTATCTCCTGTATTTTCCGTGCCTGCCGTGTTCTTATCTCTCTTATTTGCCGTTGCTCCAGTATTTTTCGCACCACCCGTGTCGCCCGCATCTCCCGTGTCACCCGTGTTTACCTGTGTCATCTGTGTCGCCCGCACCTTCCGGGAGTCTACCGGATAATCACCGCATTGACGATCCGGACGCCGGAACGCCGGTTCAGCTCCTCCTTGAGCGCTTCGCGCTGGTAGAAGAGTTCCGAACGAAGCACGCTCGACTGGATGCGGGCATAGAGAATGTGGTTTTCCAACTTCAGTTCCGTGGTGAAGTCCGCGGCGCGGTCGCCCACGACGGCGCGCCATGTGTCGGGCAGCTTCCCTTCGGCGACTTTGGCCGCGACATAGGGGCGTTTGAAAAACTCTTCCAGCAGGTCGCCCATCAGCATCGTCTTGGTCCGTCTCATCGCGCTCCCTCCTTTCCGCCGGATGCCGTGTCTGCCGTATCTGTTCCGCGGGCGTCCTTTCCGCCGGATTTTTCGCCTGCGGACGCCGCGTTGCGTAAATCCTCCGAAACTTCGCCTTGCACCGCTGCCGTCCGGATTCCTTCCGCAGCCCCAGCCTCCTGCGGCCCGGCATGCCGCGTTTGGTCCGCTGCTTCCTTCGCGCGCTCTTCGGCCGGAAGCTGCCCGCCGCAAGCCGGCACTCCGGCCGTTGCGGTCTCCTGCCCGATGCCGCCGTTTTCGACCGTGAAGAGGGAGTACGCTCCGCCGGCCTTGTCCAGAATCCGGCGCAGACGGGTGGGGTTGCAGTCCGTAATGACGATCTGCCCGAACGAATCTTCCGACACCAGCCGTATGAGCTGTTTCACGCGCCCCGCGTCGAGCTTGTCGAACAGGTCGTCGAGCAGCAGGATCGGCTTCTCGCCTTTCTCCTGCGCGACTATTGTGTACTGGGCCAGTTTCAGGGCGATCAGGAACGACTTCTGCTGGCCCTGCGAGCCGTATTTGCGCAAGGGGTAGCCGCCGATCCGGAGCACCAGATCGTCGCGGTGAATGCCCGACGTGGTGAACTCGTTGACCAGATCCTTCTGCCGCGCGGCGAGGAGAATCTCACCGAACGGACGGTCGTTCAACTCCGATTTGTAGTGCAGTCCGACCTGCTCGCGGTCGCCCGAAAGTATGCGGTAATACTCCGCCGCGACGGGTTGCAGCCGCTCGGCGAACTCCCGCCGCCGGGCGTGAATCCGCTCGCCCTGTTCGACGAGCTGCATGTCGTAAATCTGCAGCATCGTCTCGTCGGGCATGTTCTTGAGCAGCCGGTTGCGCTCGGCCAGCACGGCGTTGTAGCGCATCACGGCGGCCAGATAGCTCCGGTCCAGCTGCGAGATGAAGGCGTTGAGGTAGCGGCGCCGTTCGTCCGCGGCGTCGCTGATCAGGGCGCTGTCCGCCGGCGATACGATCACGGCGGGGACAAGCCCCACGTGGTCCGAGAGCCGTTCGTACTCCTTGCCGTTGCGTTTGAGCACTTTGCCGCCTTTGCGCGAGAAGGAGCACACGATGTTTTCGCTCTTTCCCCCGTCGGTGAGATATTGCCCTTCGGCGAGGAAGAAGTCGGCGCCGTGGCGGATGCTCTGCCCGTCGGTCATGGGTAGCGACGACTTGCACATCGACAGGTAGTAGACCGCGTCGATGACGTTGGTCTTGCCGGCTCCGTTGTCGCCTACCAGACAGTTGACGCCCCGGCAGAGGGCAAGCTCCGCCTGCTCGATATTTTTGAAATTCAGCAGCGATATTTTCTTCAGAAACATAGCCCAAAGATAATGCAAGGTGAGTGCAAATGCAAACTTGTTTGCGATTTGCCGGACCGCCGCCCGTGCGGGGCGCCGTCTGTTTTTTGTAAAGATACAAAAAAAGCGGACAGCGCATTGCACATTCTGAATAGTTTTGTATCTTTGCAGACTAACATACCGAAATTTAACTAAAACAAGATATTTTTCATATGGCAAAGCAGCATGTAGCCGAGCAGGAGACCCTCGGCGAAGCAATGAACAGAACTGAGCTTTTCTTCGAGAAAAACGGCCGTAACATGGCGTATATTTTTCTGGGACTGCTGGTTCTTGCAGCCCTTATTTTCGGATACCGCGCACTGATCGTAGCCCCTCGCGCCACCAAAGCCGCCGAGCGGATCGCCGAGGCTCAGTATCGTTTCGAGGAGCAGAATCCGGATTATCAGCTCGCACTCGAAGGCGACGCCAACGGCGCCGGTTTCCTCGACGTGATCGAAGAGTACGGTTCGACGCCTTCGGGCAACCTCGCCAAGCACTATGCGGGTATCTGTTACCTGAAGACGGGCGATCTGGAGAACGCCGCCAAATATCTGGCGAAGTATTCGCCGGTCAAGGGCATCCCCGGAGCGCTCATCAACGCCCAGAATCTGGGCCTGCAGGGCGACATCGCCGTCGAGCAGCAGAACTACGCCAAGGCGGTGAAATTCTACGAGCAGGCCGTCAAGGCCGCCGACAACAACCTGACGGCACCGATGTACCTGCGCAAGGCGGGTCTGGCCGAGCAGGCTCAGGGCAACAACGAAAAGGCAGCCGCATTTTACGAGCAGATTCTGACCTCCTATCCCGCATCGACGGATGCGCGTGAGGCGGAGAAGCTCCTCGGCAGCGTGAAATAACCGGGACTATGGCGACCAAGAATCACAACCTTTCCAAATTCGACTCACCCCTGCCTTCGGCCGCGGACATGCGGTTCGGAATCGTCGTGGCCGAGTGGAACCGCGAGGTCACCGAAGCCCTGCTCGAAGGCGCCGTGCGGACGCTCCGCGCCGCCGGATGTCCCGACCTGAACATCCAGATCAAGTATGTTCCGGGGACGTTCGAACTGGCCCTCGGCGCGCAGTTCTTCGCCGAATATACCGACGTGGACGCCGTGATCGCGCTGGGCTGCGTCATTCAGGGAGATACCCGTCATTTCGACTTCATCTGTCAGGGCGTTACGCAGGGCATCACGCAGCTGCAAATCCAGTGGAACATGCCCATCGCCTTCGGCGTGCTGACCGTGAACGACATGCAGCAGGCTTTGGACCGCTGCGGAGGCCGTCACGGCAACAAGGGCGACGAAGCCGCCGCCACGGCCGTCAATATGGTCAAACTGCAGATCGAGATGGAAGCCGCTTCGCCGGACCACGAACCCGACCGGCGGAATATCAACTGATCGGCAGCGATGCAGATACATGAAAAACGGAGAGTTGTATGACTCTCCGTTTTTTTCGTTCTCAGGCGGCCGCATTCGCAGCTGCGGTCTGTGTATCTGTTTGCCGTCCGCCTTGTCTGCCTGCATCGGTCTTTGTTTACCGTCAGCCTTATTTGTCTGCGTCTGCCTTTGTCTGTGTCAGGTTTGTCTGTCCGCAGCGCCTTGTCTGCGTGTCTGTTTGCCGTCTGCCTTGTCTGTCTGCGGCGGCCTGTCTGTCTTTTGTCCTATTCCTTTGTCGGGAGCGTTATGCGCTCCGAGTAGCGGCGGCCGGAACGGTCGGTGGCGACGACTTCGATCTCGCGGGCCGATGCTGAAGGGCGGGCCTTGAAGTAGAAGTGCGTCGTACGCGGCCGCTGCGACTTGGATACCGTCTTCCCGGCGGCCTTGAGCGAGTCGATGTTGGCGATGTAGTCGGGATCGTTGCACCAGATCCGCTGCATGGAGCCGCGGTAGCGGCCGTCCTCATACCATACGACCGTCCAGTAGGAATCCCAGTTCCATACCTTGGCGATTACCGAAGCGGGGTAGTCCTCCGCCGTGCCGGGACCCCATACGCGCAGCTGCCGGGCTTCGGGCATCTCCAGACTTTGGTAGGTCCACGCGAAATCCCCGCCGCATTCGCGGAAAAGCTGCCAGCCTTTGGGCGTGCCGTCGCGGTTGATCGGGTCCCGCCAGAGGTTGCCGCATATCTGCGCCACGTTGTGTTCCATCGCGCCTTCGCGGATGTCGAAATTCGAGTTGATGTGCGTATGTCCCGATATGAAATGGATTTCATGGTCCGCAAAGGCGTCCATCAGGGTTTCGGCCGACTCCATGACGCGGCGTTCGTCGCGCCACGACTTCATGGCCGGAGCGTGCATCGCGAAGCAGACGCGCGAACCCGCCGGCAGACGTTCGGCGTAGGCCGCCGCCCAGCGCAGCTGCATCGAGTCTATCTGCTCGTCGTATTTGCGGGCGCCGTGGTAGACGATATCGTCGAGAACGACGTAGTGGGTGCGGCCCATGTCGAAGGCGTAATACGTGGGGCCGAAATGCGAACGGTAGTTTTCGCTGGCTTCGCGGTCGGTGAATTTGTTCAGGTCGTGGTCGTGGTTGCCGATCACGCCGTAAACGGGGATTCCGAGCGATGCGAACTGCTCCCTGATTTTGGCGAACAACTGCGGCGAGTCCCATACGATGTCGCCCAGCAGAATGACGGCCTGATCGACTCCCTGCGCCTTTTTCGCGGCTGTTGCAGCCTGCAGCGGCGGGATTATCTCGGTGCGGAGCCGTTCGAAATGCTCGTCGGTCTTGGGTTGCGGGTCGGCGATGGCCAGCAGTTCGTAACATGCCGCGGTTCCGGGCCACGCCTGCAGCTCGAAGTCGAAGCGTTTGGCCGAAGGGGTGTAGGGGAGGAAAAACTGCGGGACGCCCTCTTTCAGCGGTGCGATGTACCCCGCCGGGGTCACGACGCTGATGAATAACGCCTCGTCGTCGGCGTCGAGGGCGAACGCTCCCTGCGCGTCGCTTTGCGCGAAGGTGTAGCCGTCGGTTACGGCGACTCCGGCGAGCGGTCTGCCGCCGCATTTGACGGTTCCCCGGATCGGACGGGCGGAAACTGCGGTGCAAAGCCCGCAGCAGATCAGCAGTAGAAGTAGCGGATGTTTCATGGTTCGGGTTGTTATTGGTTTCAGGTTTTGGTATTGCCGTCGGTCCGGCGGTTAAAATACGCCGAGGTTGTCGAGGAAGATCAGCAGCAGGACGGCGGGGCAGACGTAGCGCAGCAGGAAGATGAAGACGCTGTAAATGCGGAATTTCAGCTCTCCGTTGTTGGTGATCTGGTCCCTGAGTATCTGCCGGTCGAGTTTCCAGCCGACGAAGACGCAGGTGAAGAATCCGCCCGCGGGCAGCAGGATGTTGGCCGTCAGGAAGTCGAGCGAGTCGAAAAGCGAAAGTCCGCAGATCGTCCAGCCGCTCAGCACGCCCAGCGACAGCGACGCCAGCGATGCGAGCGCGGCCGTTGCGGCGGTCGTCAGCCATGCCGCGGTCTTGCGGCTCAGGTGCCACTCTTCATGCAGGTAGACCGTCACCACTTCGTGCAGCGAGATCGTCGAGGTGAGCGCCGCCACGACCAGCAGCAGGAAGAATACCGACGACCAGACCATGCTCAGGGGCATGTCGTTGAAGATGCTCGGCAGGGTGATGAACACCAGCGACGGACCCGACGAAGGCTCGATGCCCACGCTGAATACCGCCGGGAAGATCACCACGCCGGCCAGAACGGCTACCAGCGTGTCGAGGATCGTGACGTTGAGCGCCGTATGGCGCAGGTTGGTGTCGGGCTTGAAATACGAGGCGTAGGTGACCATCGTCCCGATGCCGATCGAGAGCGAGAAGAAGGCCTGCCCCAGCGCGACAAGCACCGTCGTGGGCGTCACTTTCGAGAAATCCGGAGCGAAAAGGAATTTCAGCCCCGCTTCGCCGCCCGGCATCAGCAGCGAGTGGACCGACAGGATGATCAGGATGACGAAGAGCAGCGGCATCAGAATCTTGGCCGAACGCTCGATGCCCTTCTGCACGCCGAGCGCGATCACGAAGTGGGTCGCCAGCACGAACAGACAGGTGTAGAGAACCGGCCGCCACGGATTGCTGATGAAGGTTTCGAAGAGGTTTTTGTACTCCTCGGCCGTAGAGTAGCGGGCGATCTCGCCCGTGGCGGAGTGCACCATGTATTCGGCCGTCCATCCCGAAACCACGAAGTAGAATCCCAGAATCAGAAATGCCGCCAGCACGCCGTTGTAGCCCAGAAAACTCCATCGGCGGTTCAGCTTCCGGTAGGCGCCCACCGCATTGAGGTGCGACGCCCGTCCCACGGAGAATTCCGCGATCATCAGCGGCAGCCCCAGCAGCAGTACGCAGAGGATGTAGATAATCAGAAAGGCTCCGCCGCCGTTGTCTCCGGCGACGTACGGAAACCGCCAGATATTGCCCAGCCCCACGGAGCTGCCCGCCGCGACGAGCACGGCGCTCAATTTGCCACCCAGCGTGGCGCGACTCTCCTTATGATGCATAACCTAACCTGTTTATTATCGGAAACGGGTGCGCGCATGGCGCACACCCGTCCTATTTCTCCAGCACGACGCTCACTTTCTCAAGCTTTCCGCCCAGCGGCGGCGCCAGTTTCGATACGGTGCATTTTACATGCCGTACCTGCGCGAAGGCGGCGTAAATCGCTTCGATGATGTTCATCGCCACCCGTTCGATGGTGTGCTGCGTGATGCGCATCTGCATCCGCACCACTTCGTAGACCGTCAGGTAATTGACCGTCTTGCGCACGTCGTCCTGCACGGCGGCGTCGCCCAGCTCTGCCGTCAGTTCCAGATCGACCGTGAAACGGTTGCCGACCTTGCGTTCCAGTTCGTAGCAGCCGTGCAGCGCCCGGAACTCCATCCGCGAGAGAACGATGCGGTACTCCATATTATTCGGCGATCAGGAGGAAGTAATTCTTCTTGCCCTTCTGCACCAGCAGGTACTTGCCGGCGATCAGGTCCGCTTCGGTCACCTCGCGCGCCGCGTCGGCGACCTTCTCCTTGTTGAGCGACACGCCGCCGCCCTGCACCATCTTGCGGCACTCGCCCTTCGAGGGGAAGACCTGCGCCTTCTCGGCGCAGAGATCCACGAACGGCAGCCCCAGCTCGGCGCGGGCGATGCGGAACTGCGGCACGCCCTCGAACACCTGCAGCAGCGTCTCTTCGTCGAGTTTGCGCAGCGCCTCCGAGGTCGATCCGCCGAAGAGGATCGCCGAAGCCTCGACGGCCTTTTCGTACTCCTCCTTGGAGTGGATCATCGTGGTGATCTCCTGCGCCAGCCGCTTCTGCAGTATGCGCAGGTGGGGCGCCGCTTCATGTTCGGCGGTCAGCGCCTCGACGGTCTCGCGGTCCAGCAGCGTGAAGATGCGGATGTAGCGCTTGGCGTCCTCGTCGCTGACGTTGAGCCAGAACTGGTAGAACTTGTAGGGCGAGGTGTAGCGCGGGTCGAGCCATACGTTGCCGCTCTCGGTCTTGCCGAACTTCGTGCCGTCGGCCTTGGTGATGAGCGGGCAGGTGATGGCGAACGCCTCGGCTTCGCTGCCCAGCTTGCGGCGGATCAGCTCCGTACCGGTGGTGATGTTGCCCCACTGGTCGGCGCCGCCCAGCTGCACCTTGCAGTTCATCGTCTGGTAGAGGTGCAGGAAGTCGAAGCCCTGTACCAGCTGGTAGGTGAATTCGGTGAACGACATGCCGTCGCCCTCGCCGCTGAAACGCTTCTTGACCGAGTCTTTGGCCATCATGTAGTTGACGGTGATGCACTTGCCGATGTCGCGGATGAATTCGAGGAACGAGATGTCCTTCATCCAGTCGTAGTTGTTGACCAGCACGGCGGCATTCGGCGCGTCCGACTCGAAGTCGAGCAGTTTGGCGAGCTGCCGCTTGATCGCCTCCTGATTGTGGCGGAGCGTCGGCTCGTCGAGCAGGTTGCGCTCCTGCGACTTGCCGCTGGGGTCGCCGATCATGCCCGTCGCGCCGCCTATGAGCGCCAGCGGACGGTGTCCGCACATCTGGAAATGCTTGAGGATCATCACGCCCACCAGATGTCCGATATGCAGCGAGTCGGCCGTGGGGTCGATGCCCAGATAGGCCGTCGTCATCTCTTTTTCGAGTTGTTCCTTTGCGCCGGGCATGATCGTGTGGATCATGCCGCGCCATTCGAGTTCTTCGATGAAATTCTTTGTTACCATTTTATTGTTTCTTTGTCTTGATTATCAATATTGTACGGCGTCCGGCCGGTCGTGCCGGCGGTCAGCATGCGCCTCCGTCTGCGGCCGTTCGCCTGAACCGGTCCTGCGGCGTGTGCCGTAAATCGGTGCGTTATTCCACCTCCAGATCCAGTGCCTTGCGAAGCTCTGCCACCAGCGGGTTTTTCTCCGTAATGTACCGTACCCGGTCTTCGAGTTTGATCGGACGCACCGCCCGTATCTCCTCGTTTACGATGACCTCCAATTCGATCATTCCCTCTATTCCGGCCAGTTCGGCGATGCGCATCAGCATTCCCGTCTTGCTGCGCAGAATCTCTTCGCGCAGTTCGGTCGTCGGCACGCTCACCGAGATCGTGTTGTCGCGGAACGTCATCAGCTCGAAGGCCGGCACGAAGCGCGGGCGTTTCTCCTTGATGAGGTTCAGTATCCTGCTGCGGGCATGCTCCAGCTTTTCGGCGCACTCCGGATCGACGGTTACGACTTCGGCTTCGTCGGGCGTTTCGCCGTCCGAAAGCTCTTCGTCGGGATCGCTGCCCGCCGAGGCGAGCAGTTCCGAGAGCGAAGCGCCCGATATGAGCGGACGCCGTGCCGGAGCCGGTGCGGTCTGCACTGCGGGCTTTGCCGGTGCGGGCTGCGGAGCCGTTTCAGCGGTTGTTCCGCCTGCGGTTTGCACCGCCGGGACGGCCGCTCCGCCTTGTGCCGCCGGATTTGCCGCTCCGCCCTGCGCGGTCGGGTTTGGTGTCCCGCTCTGCATCGCCGGATTCGCCATTCCTCCTTGCGCAGCGGGATTCGCCGCTCCGCCCGGTATCGTTTGTCCGGCTGCCGCAGCCTGCCGAGCGTTGTCCTGAGCGGAAACTTCCGCTGCCTGCCGACCCGCCGTCTGCATCGCGGCTCCGCGTACGGAAAATCCGGATACCTGCGGTATGCCGGCCGATGCCGTCGGTCCGGCTTCCGGCCGAACAGTGCCTTGCCCCGTTTGTCCTGCTCCCGGCTGAACTGCGGACGGTGCCGTTTGTCCTGCCGCCGGTCGAGTTGCGGCCTGCCCTGCGTCCGGTCGAACCGCGGTTTGTCCGGCTTCCGGCCGAACTGCGGCCTGCACCGTTGCTCCCGCACCCGACTGGGGCGTACCCGGCGTCGTTTGTCCTGCCGCGGAAACCGTCTGCGCCTGAACTGTAGACGCGCTCTGCTGCGGCGCGGGTCGTGCCGCAGCCGTCGGAGTCGCCGCCGCGCCTGCGGCCGTACGGGGTGAGAGGGCGGGGAGGGAATACTCCCCGGAGGAGGTCAGATCGTCATTTTTTTTTTGGCCGAGTCCTGCGATTTTCATCAGGCCCAGCTCGACGAGCAATCGCTGGTTCGACGATTGCCGGATCTTCCCGTCAAGCTCCGTCAGAATGGAGATGGCTCCGAACAGGAACTCGACATTGCAGGCGCCCGCCTGCGTCCGGTATCGTTCGAGCAGCGTTCCGGTCATTTCGATCAGCCGCAGCGTTTCGGGGCGCTTGGCCATCAGCAGGTCGCGCATGTGGCGGTTGAGTCCCGCCGTGAAGGTCTGCCCCGAAAAGCCTTTCGAGAGCACCGTGTCGAACGTGACCAGCACATCGACGTAGTTGCCTGCGAGCAGCATCTCCGTAACGCTGAAATAGGTGTCGTAATCCAGCACGTTGAGCGTCTGGGCCACGTTGCGGTAGTCGAGCGTCGTGCCGCAGAACGACACGGCCTTGTCGAACATCGACAGGGCGTCGCGCATGCCGCCGTCGGCTTTCTGCGCGATGAGGTTCAGCGACTCTTCGTCGGCCGAGATGTTCTCCTGCCCGGCGATGTATTTGAGGTATTCGACGCTGTCCTCGACGCGGATGCGGTTGAAGTCGTAAATCTGGCACCGCGAGAGGATGGTCGGAATGATCTTGTGTTTCTCGGTCGTGGCGAGGATGAAGATCGCGTGTGCGGGCGGCTCTTCGAGCGTCTTTAGGAAGGCGTTGAAGGCCGCGGCCGAGAGCATGTGGACCTCGTCGATTATGAATACCGAGTAGCGGCCCACCTGCGGGATGATGCGCACCTGCTCGATCAGCGTGCGGATGTCCTCCACCGAGTTGTTCGACGCGGCGTCCAGCTCGTGGATGTTCAGCGAGCGGCCCTCGTTGAACGAGCGGCACGATTCGCACTCGTTGCAGGCTTCTGCGCCGTTGGGACTCAGGCAGTTGATGGCCTTTGCGAAGATGCGGGCGCAGGTGGTCTTTCCCACGCCGCGGGGACCGCAGAAGAGGTAGGCATGGGCCAGCTGGGCGCGCTCGATGGCGTTTTTGAGCGTCGAGGTAATATGTTTCTGCCCGACGACCGAGGCGAAGGTCGCGGGGCGGTATTTGCGTGCGCTGACGATAAAATCACTCATAGTTCCGCAAAGATAAGAAATATGAGCGAAGATTTGAAAATTCGGGATTAAAAATTGTCCCCTCCGCCCTCCCTGCGCGGCTGTCCGCCGTTGCGCCAAATTGGCGCATTTTGACAGCGTGTTGTGACAAAAGATGACACAATGACCGAAAAATGAGGTTGGCAGGTGTTTTGCGGATGTTGATGACGAATGGTTTGCGTCTGCGATCCGGTCGCAATGCGACGAGTCCCCGCCGAGCGGGGATTTGAGGGGGAGTCGGACTTGCATGCGCGGCGGTAAGCCGCGGGTTGCTGCCTCGGACGCGAACCATCGGACCGTGTGAAATTTAACTTTGCGATTATGAATATAAACACATTGACCATCAAGGCGCAGGAGGCGCTGCAGGCAGCGCTCAACCTTGCGCGGGAGCGCGGACAGCAGGCTGTCGAGCCGCTCCATCTGCTCGCGGTGCTGATCCGCGAGGACGATTCGCTGGCCACGTTCCTGCTGGGACGCGTCGGCGTGAACGTGCGCGGACTGCGCGACGAAACCCAGCGCGCCGTCGGCTCCCTGCCGCGGGTCGAGGGCGGCGGCGAGCAGTTCTTTGCGCAGGAGACCTCGAAGGTGATCCAGCGCGCCGTGGACTTCACCAAGAACTTCGGCGACAAATACGCTTCGGTCGAACACCTTCTGCTGGGGCTCGTGGCCGAACGCGGACAGGCGGCCGACATCCTCAAGCGCAGCGGCGCCACCGAGAAGGAGCTTCTCGAAGCGATCCGTATCTTCCGCAAGGGTGCGACGGTCGATTCGCAGACCTCCGAACAGCAGTTCGACGCGCTGGGCAAGTACGCCGTCAACCTCAACGAACAGGCCCGTTCGGGCAAGCTCGACCCGGTGATCGGCCGCGACGAGGAGATCCGGCGCGTGCTGCAGATTCTCTCGCGCCGCACCAAGAACAATCCGATTCTGGTCGGCGAAGCCGGCGTGGGCAAGACCGCCATCGCCGAGGGCATCGCCCACCGTATCGTGGACGGCGACGTGCCCGAAAACCTGAAATCGAAGGTGATCTACTCGCTCGACATGGGCGCCCTTATCGCGGGCGCCAAGTATCAAGGCGAATTCGAGGAGCGGCTCAAGGCCGTCGTGCAGGAGGTCGTCGCCAGCGAAGGCGAAATATTGCTGTTCATCGACGAGATCCACACCCTCGTCGGCGCCGGCAAGTCGTCGGGCGCGATGGACGCCGCCAATATCCTCAAACCCGCGCTTGCGCGCGGCGACCTGCGGACCATCGGCGCCACGACGCTCGACGAGTATCAGAAATACTTCGAGCAGGACAAGGCCCTCGAACGCCGTTTCCAGAAGGTGATGGTCGATGAGCCGACGCAGGAGGACGCCATTTCGATCCTCCGCGGACTGAAGGACCGTTACGAGAACCACCATCAGGTCCGCATCAAGGACGAGGCGATCGTCGCCGCCGTCGAACTTTCGACGCGCTACATCACCTCGCGTTTCCTGCCCGACAAGGCGATCGACCTCGTGGACGAGGCGGCTTCGCGCCTGCGTCTAGAGATGAACTCCGTGCCTGAGGAGATCGACACCCTCGACCGGCGTGTGCGCCAGCTCGAAATCGAGCGTGAGGCGATCCGCCGCGAGAAGGACAGGGAGCGTGTGGAGCAGCTCACCAAGGAGATCGAGGAACTGAAGTCCAGAGACGCCGAGATGCGTGCCAAATGGCAGGGCCAGCGCGATCTGCTGAAGAGGATTCAGGAGAACAAGGACCGGATCGAGCAGCTGAAGATCGAGGCCCAGCAGGCCGAGCGGCAGGGCGACTACGGCAAGGTGGCCGAAATCCGCTACGGCAAGATTCAGGAGGCCGAAAAGGAGATCGCCGCCTTTCAGGAGGAGTACAAGCTGGCGTCGGCCAACGGCTCGATGATCAAGGAGGAGGTCGATGCGCAGGACGTCGCCGAGGTGGTGTCGCGCTGGACGGGTATCCCCGTGACGCGCATGCTGGCTTCCGAACGCGAGAAACTGCTGCACATGGAGGACGAGCTGCACCGGCGCGTCATCGGTCAGGAGCAGGCCATCGCCGCCATTTCCGATGCCGTGCGCCGTTCGCGCGCCGGGTTGAACGACCCCCGCAAGCCGATCGGCTCGTTCATCTTCCTCGGCACCACGGGCGTCGGCAAGACCGAGCTGGCCAAAGCGCTGGCCGAGTTCCTCTTCAACGACGACTCGATGATGACGCGTATCGACATGAGCGAGTATCAGGAGCGCCACAGCGTGTCGCGTCTGGTGGGAGCGCCTCCGGGATACGTCGGTTACGACGAGGGCGGCCAGCTCACCGAAGCCGTGCGCCGCAAGCCCTATTCGGTCGTGCTGCTCGACGAGATCGAGAAAGCGCACCCCGACGTCTTCAACATTCTTCTGCAGGTGCTCGACGACGGCCGTCTGACCGACAACAAGGGCCGCACGGTGGACTTCCGCAATACGATCATCATCATGACTTCGAACATGGGATCGCATATCATTCAGGAGAATTTCGCGGCGGCGTTCAGCGGCGAGAAGCTCGCGCCCGAAGTGGTCGAGAAGACCCGGATGGACGTCATCGACCTTTTGAAACAGCAGCTGAAGCCCGAATTCCTGAACCGTATCGACGAGATCGTGATGTTCGAGCCGCTTACGCGCCGGGATATCGAGCGCATCGTGGACATCCAGCTGGGCGCCGTGCGCCGGATGCTGGCCGAGAACGGCATCCGCCTCGAATACAGCGACAAGGCGCGCGAATGGATCGCCGCCGCCGGCTACGACCCGCTCTACGGCGCGCGTCCGGTCAAACGTACGATCCAGCGTTACATCGTCAACGAACTCTCGAAACGGATTCTGGCCGGCGACGTCAACCGCGAAAAACCGATCAAGATCGGCGCCGACGACAAGGGCCTGACCTTCGCCAACTGAGAGCGGCCGCAAGACCGCCGGAGCGGAGGTTCGGATGCACCGCTTCCTGAAAACGAAATGGTTCCGGATTTTTTCCGGAACCATTTTTTATTGCCGCCCGCGTTCGGAGCACTCCTCTTTCGGCTCTGCGGGGGCCGTTCCGCCTACTTTACGAACCTGCTGAAGAATTTCCACAGCTCCTCGCCCGTGTCGATGTCCTGCTCGCCCCACGCGTGTTTGCCGCCGACAATTTCGTAAAGCCACACCTCGCTGCCCCCGGTGCCGCCCGTGAAGCGGTGCGCGATCACCGTGCGGCCGCCGGGTGCCTTTGCCGGCAGCGTGTCGGTCTGCATGACGGTGCAGCGGTTCTTCGCCGCCCAGTAATGTACGGCCAGCGGCACGGGCAGATAAGCTCCCCAGCCGCCTTTGTTCTGCGGATCGCCCAGCCATGCCGAGGTCCTGTCCTCCGTGCCGTGGATTTCGAAGAGCGGAACCGGCGCCGTACTCCGGTCCGCTTTGTAGAGCCAGTCGAGCATCAGTCCCGAAACCGGCGCCACGGCGGCGAACAGGTGGGGACGCTGCGCCGCCAGCTGGTAACACATCTCTCCGCCGTTTGACATGCCCGTGCAGAAGACGTTGTGCCGGCTCAGTCCGTGCTTTTTCTGCAAATGGCGCACCAGCTCGGTCAGGAACCGCACGTCGTCGACGGTCATGTCGGCCTGAAAGGGGTATCCCACGTTCCAGCAGCTCTTGCCGCGTCCGTCTTTCGCGCCCTGCGGGTAGCAGACGGCGAAACCGTGGCGGTCGGCCGTGGCGTTCATGGCGAAACGGTCGGGATTGTTGTTGCCGCCGTAGCCGTGCAGGACGACGACCAGCGGGGCGTTCTCCGGCAGGCCGGCGGGCAGGTGCAGTTTGTAGGTGCGCTCCATGCCGCCCGAACGCAGGATGTAATCCGGGGTCTCCGGCGCCGCGGACTGCGCCCGGCAGATGCTTGCCGCGAAGAGCAGAAGGGCCGTAAGAAGAAAGCCCTTTGCCGCGGCGGATTTCAGCAGGTGTCTCATTTTAAGCAGTATTCGATTTACAGACCCTTGCGGGCGATGCGCCATGCCAGACTGTTGTACAGCCCGATCAGCGGAGCGCGCCAGCTGCGGGGCAGGGCGTTGAGGACGCGGACCTTGCGCAGCGTGCGGCGGTAGGTTTTGGTGTAGCCGAAAAACTCCGCCGCGCGCGCCGCCTCTTTCGTGCCGCCCTTGGCGCTGATGATGAGCGCTTTGCCCAATGCCGCGCGGGCCACGAATTCGTTGTATTCCTCAGGCGCCGACGGGTCGTAAAGCTCCTCGAACGAATAGCGCGTCCGTTCGGGCGTGTAGCTCGACGCCGAGCGGTTCGATGCGACCTTCGAGTAGTTCGCCAGCGGCTTGGGCGAGAAGCAGACCGCGTAGCGGCGGGCGATCTTGATCCACATATACATGTCGCCGCCGATCTTCATCCCTTCGGGGAATCCGCCCACCGCCTCGAAGACCGCGCGCGGTACTGCGCTGGCCGACGGGATCGAGATGTACCGGTGCGCCGAGTCGCGGAAGAAGTTGGCGACCACACCGCGTTCCGAAGGGGTGCGGGCCGGGAAACGCCCGTCGTGGCTGACGATGTTGAAGGCCGTCGAGTAGACCCCGCAGCCCGGAAACTCCGCGATCATCGCGGCGATCTCCTCCAGAAATCCCGGCTCCCACGTGTCGTCGGCGTCCAGCAGGGCGATGTAGTCGCCCGTCGATTCGGCGATGGCGCGGTTGCGGGCCGCGCATTCGCCGGCGTTGGGCTGCGTGACGAGTTTCACGAGCGGCGAGCGGATGCCGCGCACGATTTCTGCGCTGCGGTCCGTCGAACCGTCGTCCACGACGACGATCTCTGCCGGCTGCAGCGTCTGGGCTAGCACCGAACGCAGGGTGTCGCCGATTTCGCGTTCCTTGTTGTAGAGGGGTATGATGACCGAGATGGTTGCGGATGCCATTTTTAGCGGTTTGATTTATTGCGAAGATACCGATCTTTTGCTACATTTGCAAATAATTAACGGGTGCGCGGCACTCTTCGGGCGACCTTCCGGGCCGAAACCGGCCGGCCCTATGCGCGCGGAGTCCCGCCCGCCGCTCCCGTTCCGCTCTTCCCGTTCCGGACGGGAATTAACGAATAACGCACTATGACCGCAGCCGAGAAACTCATCGCTTTCATCCGCAACTCGTTCGACACGGCGTTGTATTTCGCCGTGATGGCAGTCAAGGAGAATTTCCGCAACTACGTCGGGCGTGCCGGAACGGTCGGCCGGCCGGCGCAGTCGATGGTGATTCTGGGCAACGGCCCCTCGCTGGCCGGCGACCTGCCGCGGCTGATCGAACGCCGCGAATACGAAACCGAAGATTTCCTTGCTGTCAATTTTTTCGCCGAAGACGAACGCTTCGAGGTCGTGAAGCCGAAGTATTACGTCCTTTCCGACCCGATGTTCTTCCGCGACAGCGCATGCCGCGACCGCGTCCGGGCGCTTTACGCGACGCTCGCCCGCAAGGTTGCGTGGCCGATGAACCTTTACGTGCAGTACTATAACCCCGAAGGCTTCGACTACCGCGCCGCGCTGCCCAATTCCAATATCCGCATCGTCCGGTTCCATACCCAGATGTACCGCGGTTTCAGAAGTCTCGAATTTTGGCTTTTCCGCCGCGGGCTGGGAAGCGCCAATTTCGGAACGGTGGTGCAGGTCGGCGAATACGTCGCTCTGCTGCTGGGGTATAAGCGGATCGAGCTTTACGGCGTGGACCATACGCTGTTGGACGGACTCTGCGTGGACGATGGGAACCGGCTCTGCCGCATCGACCGCCACTATTACGACGGAGCGGAAGCCGCCGTGCCGCAGCCTATTTACAAGAAGGTTCCCCATGTGCCCTATACGATGGCGGAGTATCTGGCCGAGGTCGCCGAACTGTTCCGCGGCCACGAAGTCCTGCGCGACTATGCCGCCGCGCTCGGTGCGCGGATCGTCAACCGCACCCGCGGTTCGATGATCGACGCCTATGAACGGAACCCGGAGTGAGCTGCCCGATGAAAACGGAAGAGGAGGAATCGAAATTCCTCCTTTTTCGTATCGTCTGATGTACCGGCAAATGCGCCGGAATTTATTTGGGCAGGTTGCGGCTTGCGGCGATGATCTCGGCCATCGTGAAATCCTCCGGATAGTCGATGTCCAGCCCCTCGATGCGGTCCACTACTGCCATGTAGGGCCTGTCGCCGATCCTGCGGTGCCGCCCGGTCCACAAGGCCCGCGGGAAGATGAAGAAGGCGCTGGTTTCGATATACACAGGCTCGATGGTCTGTGTGCGGGGGATGTTTTCGGGCGAATAGTTGAGCGGCCGCCCCTCGTACCATGCGAACGTCTGTATCTTTTCGGCGCTGAATGCCGAGTCGTATTCGCCCGAAACCACTTTCCGGAGCGCATCCGCGACGGTCTCGGCGCGGATAAAGGGCGACGTGGCGTGCGCCAGCACATAGAGGTCGGCTTCGACCTCGGCGGTGAAGCTGTCGTAAATCTCCCGTCCCAGCGTCGTGTCGCGGTCCAGCTCCTTGCTGCGGCGCAGGAACCGCACCCCTTCGGGCAGGAATTCGCGGATCCGCTCGTCGCTGCAATAGACGTAAACCTCGTCGATTCCTTCGACCTCGGTCAGCGTTCGGAGTATGTGGCACATGAGCGGCGACCCGCTCAGCGGACGCAGGTTCTTGCCGCTGACGCGCTGGCTGTTGAGCCGTATGGGGACGAATGCTGCTGTTTTCATAATTCGGTTTTATATCGGGGGCTGCCCGCCTTGCGGCGGAAACCCGTTTAGGTTCACTGTACCAGTAAGTTGCATCCTCTGATGTCGCTGTGATCGATGCGCCCCTCGACGACGAACGCTCCGCGGGCATCGACCCGGCCCACGTCCTGCGTCTGGATGAACGCGCACGACCACCAGTTCGCCAGATCGGCGATGTTCAGCCCTCCGCGCGTTCCCGCGGGCTGCGGATCGAACGGATCGTTCACGTCGCGGGTCGTGACGCGCATCCACGGCGGACAGCGGAAGAGGTTGCCGCCCTGCGAATAGGCCTGCGAAGTCAGCTCGGCCATGCCGTATTCGGAGTGTATCGCGCCGACGCCGAATGCGCCGCACAGGATTTTGTGGAACTCCTCCTTGGGAATCTCTTCGCGGTAACCCTTCATGCCGCCCGTCTCCATTATGACCGTATTTTCGAGCTTCGGGGCGTAACGCTCCGCCAGATCCCACAGCGCATAGCTTACGCCCAGCAGGATTTTGGGCTTCGGATCGGCCTGCATGGCCGCCAGCAGCCCGTCGTAGTCGTCCAAGTAGAAGCCGCCCGAACCGCAGTCGGCAATCAGCCGGTCGGCCATGTAGACCAGCGACGACCCCTTGCGGCGCAGGTAATTGGGCAGCAGGGCATAGAGGCTCCACTGCGCCGGTTCGCCGTAGAACGTGCTGAATGCTGCGCGGAACGTCCGTTCGTAAAGCGCCAGCGAGCGCATCGGGTGGCGCGACGGCGTCATGCCCGTCGTTGCCGACGAGGTGAAGACCGCCTCCGGCTCCGTGCCGCCGCAGTAGACGTCGTGGGTCTTGAAGATTTCGATCGGCAGGAATGGAATCTCGCGGGCCGCTCGCACCTCTTCGGGCTGCACTCCGGCCAGCGCGAGGTATTCGCGGTAGGGTGGGCATTCTGCGGCCTGCCGCCTGAATACCTCCAGTGCGGCGGCTTCGAACGCCGCGTCGTCCGTGATCCCGAATATGTCGTCCTGCGTAATCATTTCATTGCAAAGGTAAATATATTTCGAAATTCGGCAAAATCCCTTTTCTGCGGACGGAATAAGTCCGGCAGGGCGGTTCCCTGCGTAGCGCTTCCGAATGTCTGCTCCCGAAAGCCCCTTCCCGAAGCCCGTCCCCGAAAGCTTGTCCCCGCGTCGTTCCCGGAAGTTCGTTCCCGCAGTTCGTCCCCAAAGCTCGTTCCCGCAGGTGCATGCCTGCAGGTCCGCTTCCGCAGGTGTGTGAAAGGCCGCCGTCTCTCTGCCGCTTGCGTCGGTCATGAAATAAAAATCCACAATCGGACTCCCTTCCGGGACCCCGATTATGGATCGAATATAGTCGCTTCGCGCGGTGTCGGAACCGCTCCGCCGCTACTTCTTGTTGGTTTTGGGCGCCAGCATCATGTTCATCTTCTTGCCGTCGAGCTTGGGCATCATCTCCACTTTGGCGACCTCTTCGAGGTCGGTGGCGAAGCGGAGCAGCAGGATTTCGCCCTGCTCCTTGAAGACGATCGAACGGCCGCGGAAGAAGACGTAAGCCTTGACCTTGGCGCCCTCTTTCAGAAAGTTCTGAGCGTGTTTGAGCTTGAAGTTGTAGTCGTGATCGTCGGTCTGGGGGCCGAAACGAATCTCCTTGATGACCACCTTCACCTGCTTGGCCTTGATCTCCTTGGCCTTTTTCTTCTGCTGGTACAGGAACTTCTGGTAGTCTGCGATGCGGCAGACGGGGGGATCGGCCTTGGGCGAAATCTCGATCAGGTCGAGTTCCATCTCGTCGGCCATGCGCAATGCATCGCGGGTGGGCATGACGATCGGTTGCTCGATGTTGTCGCCCACCAAACGCACCTGCGGTGCCGTGATCTCGTGGTTGATGCGATGGGGATTCTCCTTCTGCGGCGGACGGCGCAGACCGCGCGGCCCCGAAGGACGATTCCCGTTCCCTTGATTATTCCCCGAGCCAGCGGGTCTCGGAGTGAATGGACGTGTCGTGTTTATAGCAGTGTCCTCCTAATTTGGTTAATAAAAGTTCGTTTTCAACGGTCGTTTTCCCGCCTCGGCGGAGTTCGCGCAAACGCGGCTCTGCCGAGGCTCGGCGAAAACGGTTTATTTTTCGATCTTGTTGGCTTCCATCTCGGCCTTCACCAGTCCGACCATGTAATCCTTGTACTCCTCGAGCGTCATCTGGCCCTTGTCGCCTTCGCCCTGCACGCGGATCGAGACCTTGCCTTCGGCCTCCTCCTTCTCGCCCACGATCACCAGATAGGGGATGCGTTTGAGCTCGTTGTCGCGGATCTTGCGGCCGATCTTCTCGTTGCGGTCGTCGACCTGCGCACGCACGTCGTAGCGGTTGAGGTAGTCGGCCACCTTGCGGGCATAGTCGTTGAACTTCTCCGAGATCGGCAGCACGACCACCTGGTCGGGCGAGAGCCACAGCGGGAATTTGCCCCCCGTATGCTCCAACAATACTGCCACGAAACGCTCCATCGAGCCGAACGGTGCGCGGTGG
>ERZ773134.1067-NODE-1067-length-24765-cov-9.105706_pt1 | contig 24765 bp, 20 predicted proteins | sample MGYA00580856_ERZ773134 | MGnify/ENA primary metagenome ERZ773134 (study PRJEB29015, sample SAMEA2737823) | human gut metagenome | biome: human gut; feature: human-associated habitat; material: faeces | place: China | collected 2012 ... | reverse complement strand
CCTTATCCTTCATCCTTTTTTATTCATCTGTCCAATATGTATTGTACTCCTACAGGGCGGAATGGCCCATAATGGAAAATTAGATTGACTTAAAGGTGAGACTATGCTATGATAACAGCAGTTGAAAAGGGAGTAGTTTGAAGGTATGCCGTCAACACCACGGTCCGGGTTTCCGGCCTGGCGGCATGCGCCCAATGCGGTAACAAGACTTTTCGACAACTGCTGTGGCATGCAGCGGTTGGCGGAAGGTCTTTTTTTGTCGCCTCTCCGCCGGAGAACACTGGGAAAGGAACGAGTGATATGACACAGGCCTATTACAGAAAGACACCGCAGCAGGCCCTGGAGGCGCAGAACGCCTCCGCGGAGGGGCTGTCCGCCCAGGAGGCCCGCCGCCGGGCGGAGCAGTACGGCCCCAACAAGCTCTCCGAGGGAAAGAAAAAGAGCACGCTCCAGGTCTTTCTGGAGCAGTTCAAGGATCTCATGGTACTCATACTCATTATCGCAGCGGTGATCTCCGCCTTCTCCGGCAATGTGGAGAGCACCATCGTCATCTTCGCCGTGCTGGTGCTCAACGCGATCCTGGGCACCGTCCAGTATGAGAAGGCGGAGAAGTCCCTGGAGAGTCTCAAGGCCATGGCCTCCCCCACGGCCAAGGTGATGCGGGGCGGTGTGCGGGTGGAGATCCCCTCCGCCGACGTGGTGCCCGGCGACATCGTCCTGCTGGAGGCCGGGGACATGGTGGTGGCCGATGGCCGGGTGCTGGAGAACTTCTCCCTCAAGGTCAACGAGTCCTCCCTCACCGGCGAGAGCGAGGGCGTGGACAAGACGGCCGAGGCCATCGATGCCGACCAGGTGGCCCTGGGCGACCAGAAGAACATGGTGTTCTCCGGCTCCCTGGTGACCTACGGCCGGGCCACGGTGCTGGTCACCGGCACCGGCATGGACACCGAGCTGGGCAAGATCGCCGCCCTTATGAACCAGACCCAGCAGCGCAAGACCCCCCTGCAGCAGAGCCTGGACAGCTTCTCCGCCAAGCTGGCCATGGTCATCATGGCCATCTGCGCGGTGGTGTTTGCCCTGTCCATCTTCCGCACCGGCATGGGCATTTTGGACTCCCTCATGTTTGCCGTGGCCCTGGCCGTGGCCGCTATCCCCGAGGCCCTGTCCTCCATTGTCACCATCGTGTTGGCCATGGGCACCCAGAAGATGGCCCGCCAGAACGCGATTATGAAGGATCTCAAGGCGGTGGAGAGCCTGGGCTCCGTCTCCGTCATCTGCTCGGACAAGACGGGCACCCTGACCCAGAACAAGATGACCCCTCAGAAGGTGTACGCCGACGGCTCCCTGCTGGAGGGAGAGGATCTGAGCCTGGTCAACGACGTACAGAGGCTGCTGCTCAAGGCGGCCCTGCTGGCCAGCGACGCCACCAACAACGAGGAGGAGGGCACCGCCATCGGCGATCCCACCGAGGTGGCCTTGGTGATGCTGGGCGAAAAGTTCGGCGTGGACGAGGAGAGCTACCGCGCCCAGCACCCCCGTCTGGGCGAGTTGGCCTTTGACTCCGACCGCAAGCTGATGAGCACCCTCCACGACATTGATGGGGTGCCTACCCTCTTCACCAAAGGAGCCATCGACGTGCTGCTGAACCGCTCCACCCACCTGCTCACCCGGGAGGGGAAGGTGGAGATGACCCCCGAGCGGAGGGAGGAGCTGGCCCGGGTCAACATGGAGCTGTCCATGGAGGGCCTGCGGGTGCTGGCTTTCGCCTATAAGGAGCTGGACGCCGTGCGCCCCCTCACCCTGGAGGATGAGAACGGCTTTACCTTCATTGGCCTCATCTCCATGATCGACCCGCCCCGGCCCGAGGCCGTCCAGGCCGTGGCCGACGCCAAGCGGGGCGGCATCCGCACCATCATGATTACCGGCGATCACAAGGTGACCGCCTCCGCCATCGCCCGGCAGCTCGGCATCTTCCGGGACGGGGACGAGGCGGTGTCCGGCGTGGAGCTGGACGGCATGACTGACACTGAGCTGGACGAGCGCCTGCCCCACATTTCGGTCTACGCCCGGGTATCCCCGGAGCATAAGATCCGCATCGTCAACGCCTGGCAGCGCCGGGGCAATATCGTGTCCATGACCGGCGACGGCGTCAACGATGCCCCCGCCCTCAAAAAGGCGGACATCGGAGTGGCCATGGGCATCACCGGCACGGAGGTGTCCAAGGACGCCGCCTCCATGATCCTGGCCGACGACAACTTTGCCACCATCGTCAAGGCGGTGGTCAACGGCCGCAGCGTCTACGCCAACATCAAAAATGCCATCCAGTTCCTTCTCTCGGGCAACACCGCCGGCATTTTCTGCGTGCTCTACGCTTCCCTGCTGGCCCTGCCCGTGCCCTTCCAGCCGGTGCACCTGCTGTTCATCAACCTGCTCACCGATTCCCTGCCCGCCATCGCCATCGGCATGGAGCCCGCCCGGAAGGGCCTGCTGGACCAAAAGCCCCGGAACCCCAGGGAGCCCATTCTCAACCGGCCCCTCCTGGCCCGCATCGGCGGCCAGGGCCTGCTTATCGCCATCGTCACCATGATCGCCTTCTACCTGGGCTACCAGGGGGGCGACGCTGTGATGGCCTCCACCATGGCTTTCGCTACCCTCACTCTGGCCCGCCTGTTCCATGGCTTCAACTGCCGGGGCTCCGAGTCCATTTTCCGGCTGAAGCTATCCACCAACAAGTACTCCGTCCTGGCCTTCCTTGCCGGTGTGGTGCTTCTGCTGCTGGTGCTCTTCACCCCCGGGCTCAAGAGCCTCTTTATGGTGGCCCCCGCCTTCGGCTTTGCCAACCTGGGCGAGATCGTCCTGCTGGCCTTCCTGCCCACCCTGGTGATCCAGCTCGTCAAGCTCGTCTGCGACGCCCGCCGGGGGAAATAAACGTATATAACGAGAGCCGCGGCCCGCTGTTTGCGGGCCGCGGCCTTTTATTGTATGCTGTCCAGGGCGAAGAGGGCGGCGCCCAGGGCACCGCAGAGATCCGGCTCGGGGGGAAGCCAGAGCGGCGCGCCCAGGCGGGCCTCCAGGGCCTCCGTCACGCCCCGGTTGCGGGCCACGCCGCCGGTCATCATATAGGGGCCTTTGGCCCCCGCGCGGCTGGCCAGGGCGGCGGTCTTGGCGGCCACCGACTGGTTCAGGCCATGGACAATGTCGGCGGCGGAGTGGTTGTCCGCGATGAGGGACACCACCTCCGACTCGGCAAAGACGGTGCACATGCTGGAGATGGTCAGCTCCTGCTCCCAGTGCAGGCCGACGCGGGCCATCTCATCCAGGTTCAGCTCCAGGGTGCGGGCCATCAGCTCCAGGAACCGTCCGGTGCCGGCGGCGCACTTGTCGTTCATCACAAAGTTGGTCACGCCGCCCGACTCGTCCAGACAGATGACCTTGCTGTCCTGGCCGCCGATGTCCACGATGGCCCGGGCCTCCGGGTACAGGCGGTGGGCCCCCCGGGCGTGGCAGGTGATCTCGGTCACCTGCCCGGTGGCGAAGGGGATGTTGTTCCGGCCGTAGCCGGTGGCCACGATGGCGGCCATGTCCTCCGGGGTGAAGCCGCCCAGGGCGGCGAAGGCCTTCTCCGCGCCCTGGCTGGCCTTTGGGCCGGTGCGGACGATGGCGGAGGCGGCCACGTTCCCCGCCCGGTCGAGCACCACCACGTTGGTGGTGGTGGAGCCGCTGTCGATGCCCGCCACATAGGCCCCCCGCCGGGCGGCGGAAGCAGGGGCGGGGCGGAGCTCCAGCCCCTCCAGAAAGGCCTCCAGCCGGGTGGAGAGCTGCCCGCTGGACAGGGGGGTGAAGTCGGTCTCCACCTTGAGCAGGGGCAGGGCGGTGCGCCTGCGCAGGTTCTCGTACTCGAAGGAGTAGAAGTCGCAGAACTTGACGGTGTGGTACACCAGGCCCTTGAGGCCGGGGTGGTTCAGCAGCTCCTCCCGGCGGCCCACCGCGTCCATGCGCAGGCAGGGAATCTGCCCCAGCAGGGCGCCGGTGTACCAGTCCAGCAGACCGTCCAGACCGTCCAGCCCCTCCGGCGGGGGCGGCAGGCTCCGGTTGCCGCCGCAGGTCAGATCGGCCACCGGCAGGGGGGAGACCCGCCGCAGGGCCTCCAGCAGGCCCGCCCCGGCCCGCGCCCCGGTGACGGCCAGGAAGGGGCCGTCCGGCAGGGGGACAGGGGGCGCAAAGGCGGCCCGGAGGGCCGCTTCGTCCAGGGTGGCACCCCGGTAGGCCCCGTACTCCGCCGCCAGCCGCTCCAGCTCCCCCCGGAGCCGGGCCTTGGCGCAGCCGTCGTCGTGGTGGGGAAGATCCAGCAGGAAGAGAAAATCCAGCCCGCCCTGGGCGCGGAGCACGTCATAGCAGCGGCGGATGGAGTCGCAGCAGTTGACCAGCACCAGCTCCCTCACGCCGTCCCGGCGGCACTCCTCCAGCACCGCCTTGGCGTGGCAGCAGAGGTGGTTGTGGGTCAGCGCCTCGGCGTGGGAGAAGGCGGCGGCCTCCCGGTTGAGGAGGGCCGGCTGGCCGCCCAGAGCGGCCAGCAGCTCCACGGGGGTGTATTTACAGGTATATCCGATCATCTGCATCCCTCCAGCAGCTCCAGAAAGGCCTGGAGCCGGGTGACCATCTGGCCGTCGTTCACGTTGCCGCTGTCGCAGCCGTCCCCGTCCAGCACCAGGGTGGGGAACCCGGCGGCCTCCAGCCGGCGTTTGACGAGCTGGGCCGCGCCGGAGGTCTGCTTGCAGCCCCAGTGGCAGAAGTACACCGCCCCGTCGGCCCGGAGGAGGCGGGCCAGCTCCGCTGCCCGCTCCGCCCGGCGCTCCGCACCGCCGTTGAAGGAGGAGCAGACCAGCCGCCGGGCCATGGACTCATAGGGGCGCTCCGGCTCGGGGAGCACATCGGCATCCAGGGCCATGTCGCACCCCACAATCTCCACGTCGGGGCGGAAGTTCAGCAGGGCGCGCAGGCTGTCCTGCCAGTGGGGGAGGGTGTGCAGCCACAGAATCCGCTTTCCACGCCGCCCCTCCGGCAGGGCGGCCACCTGGGCGCAGAGCTGCTCGGTGTAGCGCAGGGCCTCCGGCGAGCCCAGCATGGAGTGGGTGGCGAAGACGGAGAGCATCTCGGAGGTCATCTCGTCGGAGAGGGAGCGCTCCGCCCGCAGGGACAGGTAGCGGTGGTAGCCCTCCACGGTGGCCCGGGAGCGGGCCACCGCGGCCCGCAGCGCATCCTCATCCAGGGGGCGTCCCCCGTGGGCCTGGACAAAGGCCGCCATGGCCCGGAGCTGTTCGGCCACCTGGGCGACGCTCTCCTTCGAGGGGGCGTAGGGCACGTCCACCGTGAAGTGGGGAACGTCCCAGAACTCCGCCAGCCGGCGGAAGGTGAGCTGGTTGGCGTCGCAGGCCAGGGAGGTGTTGAGGATGAACCGGGGCCTGGCCATGACGCCGGTCTCGGCCAGGCCAAGCAGGATTTTGTGGTAGGAACAGTAGCTCTCCGGCACGCCCCGCTCCTCCGCCGCCTCCACGAACACCCGCTCCGCCGCCGTGGACACCAGATAGCAGGACAGCCCCTCGGGCAGCACCGGGGGGATGTTCAGGGCGTGGAGCACCTCGCAGGGGAGGAAGATGTTGACGCAGGCCGCCTGGCCGGGGCGGCCCAGGGCGGCGGCCATAGAGCGGGCCGTGTCCCCCTGCATGGCGCACCGGGCGGGGAGCACGTTTTTGGGCGGGAAGTGCTTCATCTGTACCCCCACCAGGGTGTAGGCCGTGCGGAGCAGGGCGCGGGCACGGCCGGGGTGCCCGGCCGCCTGGCGGGAGATCAGGCGGCCCAGGGCCTCGATGGAAGAGCTTGGCATAGAGACTCCTTTCCGGAAAAACGGGCCGCCCGCTCGGGCGGCCCGAAGCATAGGGTTCTTTCTTACAGAGGCTTCAAGGAATCGTAAGAAAATCTTTCTTGCCAGCGGCGCGGGATATTTGCTATTCTATACCCACGCAGACGAAAGAGAGGTTTTTCTATGGAAATCATATGCAGTACCACTTATGACCGGAGGGCGCTGTCTGCGCTGGCCAGGGCTCTGCGTAAAACCGTCCGCAGGACGCGCTCACGGCTGCTGCGCGTCTGGTGCTGGGTGCTCCTGGTGCTGAGCCTGCTGTCGGCCTGGGTTTCCTGGGGCGAGTGGGGAACTGTGGCGCTCAATGGGGCGGTGGCCGTCCTGATGCTGGCCGTTCTGCTGGGGGAGGACGCAATCAACGCCTTCTTTGCCAGGCGGGACGCCCTGCCGGGGATGGAGGTGTGCACGGTGCGCTTTTTGGAGGAACACTATGAGACCAAAATCGCCGGCGCGGCCACTCAATGGCAATATAGCAAGCTCCTCCGGCTGGCGGAGAATGACCGTTACCTGGTGCTCATTCTGGGAAAGAACCACGGCCAGCTCTGCGACAAGGAGGAGCTGACGGGCGCCGCCCCGGAGGAGCTGCGCGCTTTCCTGGAGCAAAAGACGGGGCTGACGGTTGAACGGTTCCGATAGCGGGGGCCGCCGCGCGTGTGGCGCACAAGTGTTTTGCCGGAGGCAAAACCTTGGCGGAGGGGCAATTCAGTTGCCCCGAGCATAAAAAAGAACTACGGAATCCAGAAACGAAAACGGGACGGCCATCGGCCGTCCCGTTTTCGTTTCTGGAGCAGGTGACGAGGCTCGAACTCGCTACCTCCACCTTGGCAAGGTGGCGCTCTACCAGATGAGCTACACCTGCAAGCGACGGATTATATTATAGCGAACCGTTCCGCCGCTGTCAAGGGGTTAATTCAAATTTTCCGCATTTTCTTCCGCGCCCTCCCACACGTAGCCCAGGGAGAGAAGATCGGCGGCGGAATAGGTGGTGCCGGAGGCGTCGCGGGTGAGATCGACATAGTGGGCGCCGCCGCCGGCGGTGAGCTGGTTCCAGAAGTGGGGTTCGCCGTTCAGAGTACCCTCCACCAGAACGGAGCCAACCTCCATCTTCCCGCTGAGGAGCTGAAAGGTCAGGGCCAGCCCCTCGCTGTCCGCCCCGTCGCCCAGCAGGGCGTCCCAGGCGGTGGGGCCGCCGTCCGGCCGGGCGCGGACGTGCTCCCGAACCAGGGAAAAGAGCTCGGCCTGCCGGGCGGAGGGGGAGAGCTGATGGGGCCGGAGAGGGAGCACCAGGGCATCTGCCGTGCTCTGGAGGTCATCGCTCTTTTGACGCAGTGCCTGGGTGTCCTCGGGATAGGTGAGCAGGATCTCCACAATGCGCTGCTGACCGCCGGAGGCGGGGTAGAGGGAGACGGTAAACTCCGGCATGCCCAGGGCGCCGGCGGGCTCGTCGTAGTAGGCCTGCCGCACCAGGGCGGCAATGGAGTCGGCGCTCTCAGTGAAGTAGCCCACCCGCAGGGCCACCTCGCTCTGAAAATCAGCCAGGGCGGCGCGCACCTCATCCCGGATGGCGCTGGTGCCGGTGACGTTGACCAAGCTGCGTATCTGCTCCCGGGTGCGGCGGTAGGAAATGGTAATGGTGGCCTCATAGGTGGTGAGCACCTTGGTGCAGTCGTTTTTGATAAAGTCCACCGCATAGGCCCCCAGAGGGTCGTCCTTGGCCACCTCCAGGCAGGCCCGGTTGAGATCCTCTTCCACATCCCCGTCATAGTCGTCGGTAAGCTGAATCAGCCCCTTCTCTGTCCCCTGGGAGACAAAAAACAGCACGGTGTTGACCAGCTCGGAATAGGTGCCCGCCTGGACGGCGGAGGAGTCCTCGGCCGTGGCCGGACGCTCCGTGTGCGGCTCCACCACTGCATAGGGGCTCTCCAGAAGGGAGGAGCAGCCGGTGAGCAGCAGGGCGCAGCTCAACGCCAGCGCCGCCGCCATGCCTCGTTTCAATGCCACGCCCTCCTCTCCTCAGTAGCCCAGAGGCTCGTTGACCAGCACCACCTCGGCCCGGCCGATGCCGGTGGGCCTCTCCCACAGCACCGCCAGGGCGCGGCAGATGCGCTCCGGGCTTTTGCAGTCATAGCATTTGTCCCCCCGGACGGCGCAGGGAGTCTTTTTGCCCAGACGCCGGGCGTTTTTGGGGGAGGCCACGTTGCGGGCCCGCCAGAGGGCGGCGTCGTAGTCGGGGGCCAGCTTGTTGACGCCCACGATAAAGTAGACCTCCTCATGGCCGAAGATGGTGGAGGCCACCCGGTTGCCCGTGCCGTCGATGTTGATGAGCTCGCCGGTCTCCGCCAGGGCGTTGACCGAGGTCAGATAGACCGGGGCGGCGGCTGCGTCTGCGAAGCTGTCCCCCAGCCAGTGGCTGCGCACCACGGCGTGGCTCTGGAGCCGCTCGAGAAGGCCCAGCTCCTTGAGGGTGATGGAGCCGCCGTGCCCCACCGTTTTGCCGTCCAGCCTGCGGTCCAGGTAGTCCGCGGCCTCCGCCGCCGTGTCGAAGCAGGTCACATCGAAGCCGTGGGCCTCCAGATTTTTGCGTACCTTCTCAAAACCGGGCATAAACAGGTCTCCTTTCCAGCGTAAAATGACAGAGCACAGGGGGTTATCCGCCTGCGGGCAAAAAAGCAGGGCATATGCAGGGCGGGGGGTGTCCAGGGGCGCGTTCCCCCGCCCCTGGACAGCTCAGAGATCGTTGTGCTTATACTCCCGGAAGCCGTCGCCCAGGATCTCGTGGGCCTCGCACACGATCAGGAAGGCGTTGGGGTCGATGCTCTTGACGGTCTGCTTGAGGGCCACGATCTGCTTCTGCTTGAAGGCCACCAGCAGCACCTTCTTGTCCTCCCCGGACCAGCCGCCCTCGCCGTGGAGAAGGGTGACACCCCGGTCCATATCGTGAATAATGGCGTGGGAAATCTGGTCGTAGGCGTCGCTGATGATATAGGCCACCTTGGCGTTGTCCATGCCGTAGAGCACCTGGTCCATGACGAAGGAGGAGATATACAGGGCCACCACGCCGTAGAGGGCGCTGTAGATGTTGCGGAAGGCGACGGCCACCGCCACAATGACCAGCAGATCCACCGCCAGAAGCAGCCGCCCCATGGGCAGCCAGGCCAGCTTCAGCTTGAGCAGGCGGGCAATGAGATCGGTGCCGCCGGTGGTGGCGCCCTGGAGAAACACCACGCCCAGGGAGCCGCCCATGATCACGCCGCCGAAGATGCACCCCAGAATGGGCTCCATAGGCTCAAAGGTGTGGATCATGTGGAGAATGTCGATGAAAATGGAGGAGATGAACATGGAGTAAAGGGAGGACACCAGCAGGTGCCCGCCCAGCAGCTTCCACCCCAGCAGGAACAGGGGGATGTTCAGGATGATGACCACGGTGCCGATGGGAGCCCAGGGGAGGATGTGGTTGATGATCTGGCCCACGCCGGTGATGCCGCCGAAGCCGATCTGGTTGGGCTCGTAGCACCAGTTGAAGCCCACGGCGTACACCGCAGACGCCAGGGTGATCCACAGATAGGGAAGGACATACTGCTTTGCGACACGATTCATAGCCGATACCTTCTTTATTTTATTCCAGTAACGTCATCTGCTCCTCGGCCCGGTCCTCCGGCCGGAGCAGCATGCCCGCGATGGGCAGGGAGCGGGCCCGGTAGCGGGCGGCGTTGACGATGGTGGTGTCCGCCAGGGGGCGGGCGTCGGCCACCTTGTACTTGGGCTTGAGGGTCATGACGTTGACCCCCTGGGTGGAGCGGGTGGTCTTGGGGGTGAGGGCGGCGGTGTGGAAGACCACCACCCGGCCCTCGGTGGAGGTCACCGCCATCTCCGTGTCCTCTGTCAGCAGGCAGGCCGCCGCCAGGGGGGACTTGTCGGAGTAAGCGCCGGTGAGCTTCTTGCGGCGGGTCTGGGTCTGATAGGCCGACAGGGCCACCCGGGCCACCTTGCCGTTTTCAAAGAAGAACAGCAGGTGGCCGGAGTAGTCGGCGGTGACACAGGCCCACACGAAGCCCTCGCCGGGATCCATGCCCAGCTTGGTGGGCAAAAAGTCGCCCAGCAGGCTGGCCTTGGAGTCGTCGAAGTCACTCAGGCGGGCCTTGTAGCACTGCTGCCGGTCGGTAAAGACCAGCAGCTCGTCCCGGTTGGAGGCCTCCCACTGGAGCCAGGGGCCGTCCCCCTCCTTGTACTTCTGCTCCCCGCTCATGCGCAGGGACTGGGGGGTGATCTTCTTGAAGTAGCCCTCCCGGGAGCAGAACACGTGCACCGGGTAGTCCGGGGTCTCGTCCTCCGCGTCCTCCGCGGCGGCGGTCTGGTACTCATAGACGATCTCCGTCCGCCGGGGGACGGCGTACTTCTTCTGCACCGCCTGGAGCTCGGCCACGATGAGCTTCTTGATGCGGCCGGGGTTGTTCACGATGTCCTGGAGGTCGGCGATCTCCTCCTCCAGCCCGGCCACCTCCTCAATGCGCTTGAGGATGTACTCCTTGTTGATGTTGCGCAGCTTGATGTCGGCCACGTACTCGGCCTGCACGTCGTCGATGCCGAAGCCGATCATCAGGTTGGGCACCACCTGGTCGTCCTCCTCGGTCTCCCGGATGATTTTGATGGCCCGGTCGATGTCCAGCAGGATCTTTTTCAGGCCGCGGAGCAGGTGTAGCTTGTCCTGCTTCTTCTTCATCACGAAGTAGGTGCGCCGCCGCACCCCCTCCATGCGCCAGCCCGTCCACTCGTCCAGAATCTCCCGCACCCCCATCACCCGGGGCATACCCGCAATGAGGATGTTGAAGTTGCAGGAGAAGGAGTCTTGGAGGGTGGTGGAGCGGAAGAGCCGGGTCATCAGCTTGTCCGGATCGGCCCCCCGCTTGAGATCGATGGTGATCTTGAGGCCGTTCAGGTCGGTCTCGTCCCGCATGTCGGCGATCTCCCGGATCTTGCCCCCCTTCACCAGCTCGGCCACCTTGTCCATGATGGCCTCCACCGTGGTGGTGTAGGGGATCTCGTAGATCTCGATGAGGTTTTCGCCCTTGAGGTAGCGCCACTTGGCCCGCACCTGGAAGGAGCCGCGGCCCGTCTCATAGATCTGCCGCAGAGCCCCCTCGTCGTAGAGCAGCTCGCCGCCGGTGGGGAAGTCGGGGGCCTTCAGGTGGTCCAGCAGGTTCACCTGGGGGTTCTTCAGAAAGGCCACCGTGGCGTCGCACACCTCGCCCAGATTGAAGCCGCACAGGTTGGAGGCCATGCCCACGGCGATGCCCTGGTTGGCGCTCACCAGCACGTTGGGGAAGGTGGTGGGCAGCAGGGTGGGCTCCTGCATGGAGCCGTCGTAGTTGTCTACAAAGTCCACCGTGTCCTGGTCGATGTCGCGGAACAGCTCGGCGCAGATGGAGTCCAGCCGCACCTCGGTGTACCGGCTGGCCGCCCAGGCCATGTCCCGGGAGTACACCTTGCCGAAGTTGCCCTTGGAGTCCACCAGGGGGTGGAGCAGGGCCCCGTAACCCCGGCTGAGGCGCACCATGGTGTCGTAGATGGCCGCGTCGCCGTGGGGGTTGAGCTTCATGGTCTGGCCCACCACGTTGGCGCTCTTGGTGCGGGCGCCCCCCAGCAGGTGCATCTGGTACATGGTGTAAAGCAGCTTGCGGTGGGAGGGCTTGAACCCGTCGATCTCCGGGATGGCCCGGGAGACGATGACGCTCATGGCGTAGGGCATGTAGTTGATCTCCAGCGTCTCGGTGATGGGCTGTTCCAGCACCTCGGGCCGCAGGCCCATGACGTTGGGGTTGATTACCTTCTTTGCCCCCTCCTCGGGGGCCTTCTTTTTGGGCATTGGTATCAGTCCTTATTCAGAATCCAGTTCAGAGGATTGTCGGCGATAGATTGGCGGGTTTCGGCCGGATCGGCGTCATTTCGGATGATAGGGCCGTAATAGCCGGACTGCCACAGGCCTTTCCGGGCGCTCCGACGGCTGACCGCGGCCTTGAACTGCTGCACGGCCCGGGAAACGGTCTGCTTGGAACGGTCAGCCGCCCTATATAGCGGCCGTATGCCCGGTCAGGAGATGTCCGCCAGCTCCAGATACTTGTAGCCGTTCTCCGCGATGTGGTCTTTTCTGCCCTGGAGGTTGTCCCCCAGTAGCAGGTCGAAGACGGCGGCGGTGCGCTCCACGTCCTCGGGCATGACCTTGATGAGCCGCCGTGTCTCCGGGTTCATGGTGGTGAGCCACATCATGTCCGGCTCGTTCTCGCCCAGGCCCTTGGAGCGGTTGATGGAGCACTTCCTGCCCGCCAGCTCGCCGCTCACGATCTCGTTCTTCTCCGCGTCGGAGTAGGCGAACCAGGTCTTGTCCTTGTAGGTGATCTCATACAGGGGGGACTCGGCGATATACACGTACCCCCGCTGGATGAGGGTGGGGGTGAGGCGGTAGAGCATGGTGAGAATGAGGGTGCGGATCTGGAAGCCGTCCACGTCGGCGTCGGTGCAGATGACCACCTTGTTCCACCGCAGGTTCATCAGATCGAAGGCGGCCATGTCCTTGGCGTGCTTGTCGTGCACCTCCACGCCGCAGCCCAGCACCTTCAGGAGGTCGGTGATGATCTCGCTCTTGAAGATCTTGGCGTAGTCGGCCTTGAGGCAGTTGAGGATTTTACCCCGGACGGGCATGATGCCCTGGAACTCCGCGTCCCGGGAGAGCTTGACGCTGCCCAGAGCCGAGTCGCCCTCCACGATGTAGAGCTCCCGGCGGGTGGTGTCCTTCGTCCGGCAGTCCACAAACTTCTGTACCCGGTTGGCTATGTCCACACTGCCGGAGAGCTTTTTCTTGATGTTCAGCCGGGTGCGCTCGGCGTTCTCCCGGCTGCGCTTGTTGATGAGCACCTGCTCGGCGATCTTCCCCGCATCCAGGGGATTCTCAATGAAGTAGACCTCCAGCTGGGCCCGCAGAAACTCGGTCATGGCCTCCTGGACAAACTTGTTGTTGATGGCCTTCTTGGTCTGGTTCTCGTAGGAGGTCTGGGTGGAGAAGTTGTTGCTCACCAGCACCAGGCAGTCCTCCACGTCGGCCCAGGTGATCTTGCTCTCGCTCTTCTGGTATTTGCCCTGGGCCTTGAGGTAGGCGTCGATGCCATTCACGAAGGCGGACTTCACCGCCTTCTCCGGGGAGCCGCCGTGCTCCAGCCAGGAGGAGTTGTGGTAGTGCTCGATAATCTGCACCGTGTTGGAGAAGCAGAAGGAGACGGAGAGCTTCACCTTGTACTCGGGCTTGTCCGCCCGGTCCCGGCCCCGCCGCTCGGTCTGCCAGAACACGGGCAGGGTGAGGGAGTTCTCCCCCGCCAGCTCCTTCACATAGTCCTCAATGCCGTTTTCGTACTGGAAGTCGGTGGTCTCGAACTTCCCCCCCACCTGGTTGCGGAAGCGGAAGGTGACCCCGGCGTTGACCACCGCCTGGCGCTTGAGCACGTCGGTGTAGTACTCCACGGGGATATTGATGTCGGTAAACACATCCAGATCCGGCTTCCAGCGGAAGCGGGAGCCGGTCTTTTTGCCGGAGTAGGGCTCCTTTTTCAGGCCGCCCACGTTCTCGCCCTTCTCGAAGTGGAGGGTGTACTCAAAGCCGTCCCGGTGGATCACCGCATCAAAGTACGCGCTGGCGTACTGGGTGGCGCAGGAGCCCAGGCCGTTGAGGCCCAGGGAGTACTCGTAGTTGTCGCCGTCGTTGTTGTTGTACTTGCCGCCGGCGTACAGCTCGCAGAACACCAGCTCCCAGTTGAACTTCTGCTCCTTCTCGTTCCAGTCCACCGGGCAGCCCCGGCCGAAGTCCTCCACCTCGATGGAGTGATCCTCATACCGGGTGACGGTGATCAGGGAGCCGTGGCCCTCCCGGGCCTCGTCGATGGCGTTGGACAGGATCTCAAAGACCGCGTGCTCACAGCCCTCCAGCCCGTCGGAGCCGAAGATCACCGCCGGGCGCTTGCGTACCCGGTCGGCCCCCTTCAGGGAGGAAATGGAGTCGTTTCCGTAATTTTTGGGGGAATTGCTTTTCGCCATGGGCCTCTCCTCGCTCGTTCCAAAATCAGAAAATTACATCTTATTATATTACTCCAAACCGGCCCAAAGTGTCAAGAAAACGCGAAAGGCCGCCGGACATTGTCCGGCGGCCTTTCTGCGCCTGACCCCGCTTCGTCGCGGGGCGGGCGGCTTTGTTTGGACAGCTTGCGCTTCCTTTCGCCTTTCGCCAGAGGGTGAGCTCACCCGGCACCGGCTTAAAAGGAGATGCAAGGAGGAACAGGCCTCTTTCCTGTCCGGGCATAGTATGTGCACAGGACGGAGCGCCATACGCGGAAAATTTTGGTTTAGGCTCCGGCATATTTGTCCAGACTGGACATACCATGAGATGGGAAACCAAAAACAAAGGAGGCGCCGTTATGGCGGAGGAGGCCAGAGTGTTTTTCCTGCGGAAAAGACGGGAGCGGGCGGAGGATACCGAGCGGCGGGCGCTGTTGGAGGGGCTGGGACAGACCCGCAGCCTCATTGCCCAGGCCTATGCGGGCTTTAACGCCGCCAAGGACCCGGATCTGATCGAGTCCTATGTCTTTGAGATCAATGCCCTCCAGGCCCGGTACTCCTACCTGCTGCGGCGGGTCAAGGAGCTGGACGGGGAGGCGCAGGCGCAGCCGGGATAACTGCGGGGGGAACCCGCCGCCAAGGGACTGGCAGAGGAAAGCTGGGAGGGGATGGCGGTGGAAACCTTGCTCAATGCCCTGCCCTGGATTGTGGGCGGGTTGATCCTGATTTTGCTGTTGGCGGCCCTGCGGCGGCCGCTGGAGTGGCTGGTGCGTCTGGCCGCGCGGACGGGCGTGGGCCTGGCCGCCCTGTGGGCGTTGAGCGGTGTGGGCGGCCTGGTGGGCCTCCACCTGGGGGTCAATCTGGTCAACGCTCTGGTGCTCGGCGTGCTGGGCGTGCCCGGCTTTGGGCTCCTGTTGATGCTTAACTGGGCGCTGGCGGTGTGAATGCAGAAGAGGGGCGGGCGCTGCGGCGCCCGCCTGGGGTTGCCATTAAGCCTTTCTGCCGAGGTGTTCGGAGGGAAGAATAGTGTGAAAGGTTGCCCAGCAGGGCGATTCAGAGCGCAACCGCCGCTTTGCGGCGGCGCTTGGCGCGGAGATGAACCGTCAGGGTTCCCTGGAGGTGAATTGGCCGCAGGCCAAGAGAGGCCGGCCTGGGCCGTTCGCGTTGGATCAAACGACTTTTTGAAACTTTTTTAGAGTTTCAAAAAGTCCAGCAGCCTGTCGAAAATACCTTTTCGACAGGCTGGGGCGGGCGCTGCGGCGCCCGCCCCTCTTTCGCTGTGCGCCCGGCTGTGGGGGCGTTTTTGCAGGGCGGCGGGCGTTTTATTCAGCGGTTGTTCACACATTTGTAAAATCCATGTCGTAGAATGGGGACAGCCTAACAAGATTGGGAGTGAATGCCTTGAAAAAGCGATGGACGGCGCTGGCCTGTACCCTGTGTCTGTGTGCCAGCCTGACCCTGCCCGCGGCAGCCGCGGGCGGGTATACAGATGTGCCCGGCGGGGCGTGGTATGAGTCGGCAGTCAATGAGGTGACCGAAAAGGGCTATATGACCGGCGTGAGCGAGAGCCAGTTTGCCCCTACCGCCAACGTAACCCGGGCCACGGTAGTGACCGTGCTGTGGCGGATGGAGGGTTCGCCGGCCCCCACGGCCACCGTCTCCTTTGGGGACGTGTCCCCCGGGGCGTGGTATGCCCAGCCGGTGGCCTGGGCCAAGGAGAACGGAATTGCCAACGGCGACAGCCGGGGGGACTTCAAGCCGGATCAATCCGTCACACGCCAGGAGCTGGCGGCCTTCCTCACCCGCTTTGACCAATACCGGGGCGTGCCGCTGGCCGAGGGCTCCCTCAACCTGTACTCCGACGCCAACATGACCGGCGTCTGGGCGGTGGAGAGCATGCGCCACGCGGTGGGCATGGGCTGGCTGGATGGGGACGGCGGCAGACTGCTGCCCGGCGGCGTGGCCACCCGGGCCCAACTGGCCGTGATTCTCCAGCGCCTTACCACCCAGGCCATGGGCTGAGGCGGTTCTGTGGATGCGCGTGACAGGAGGGAGTATTGACCGATGGAACAGCCCAATATTTTCATGTCCTATCTGCGGGTGACACAGCACATGTCCCAGCAGTTCCGCAGCCACTTCGGCCGGCTGGACCTGACCTTTCCCCAGGCCCTGGTGCTCACGGTGCTGGGGGAGGATGGGCCGGTACCCATCAGCGCCCTGGCCGAGCGCACCGGAAGCGCCAACAGCACGGTGTCGGGCATTGTGGACCGGCTGGAAAAGCTGGGGCTGGCCAGACGGCAGCGCAGCGAGACGGACCGGCGGGTGATCTATGTCTGCGCCACGGAGAAGTACAACGCCCTGCGGGCCAAGGCGGCCACTGACGTGAGCGGATATTTCAGCTCCCTGCTCAGCGGTATGAGCCAGGAGGACCGGGCCATGATCGCCGCCGCCTTCCAGAAGCTGGACGACGCGCTGCTTCAGGCTGGGACAGAGCAGTCCGGACCGTGATAGAACGGGCAAAAAACGGCCAAGCTATTCAGGCGTGGCCGGGTGAATGCTGCGAAGAGGGGGGACGCCGGTGAGGCGCAACGGATACGATTCCTACCACGGACGCAGCCGCGTCCGCACCTTTTTGAAAGTGCTGATTGTCCTGCTGCTGGTCGTGCTGGCGGTGGCGGTGGGTGCTCTGCTGTGGCTCGAGCCCTACATCGACTACTCTGCCAACGGCATTAAAATCAATCTGCCCTTTTTCCAGCAGAAGGAGCCGGCGCCTGCTACGGGCGCCCCGGTGGTGGTGACCACGCCGGAGCCCACACCCACACCGGAACCGGAGGAGGACTTCCGGGGGATTCTGCTGCCCAATTCCGCCCTCTATGACGGCACCGCCGCCCAGCAGGTGGAGGCGGCCGGCGCCACCGCCGCTCTCTTTGACATGAAGGCGGACGACGGCAGCCTGGGCTATATCTCCGGGCTGGCCCTGGCCATCCAGGTGGAGGCATCCGCCGCCGACCCGGCCCTCAACGCGGCCATCCAGCTCCTCAACGGCGGAGAGGTGTATACCGTGGCCCGGGTGTCCTGCTTCCGGGACAACCTTGTGCCCCGCAGCGACATGTCTCTGGCCATCCACACCAACGCGGGCAACTGGCGGGACAGCGGCGATACCCGCTGGCTCAGCCCGGCCAATGAGAGCGCCCGCCAATATGTGGTGGGCGTGTGCCGGGAGTTGGCGGCCCTGGGCTTTGATGAGATCCTGCTGGACAACTGGGCCTTCCCCACCGACGGGGAACTGGGGTGGATTAAGGCCGATGCCAACTATCCCGCTGACGGCCGGACCGCCGCGCTGGAGGTCTTTCTCGAGGAGGTGCGCGCCGGACTGGCGGAGTTCCCGGAGGTAAAGGTGTCCCTGGTGACCACCGCCTCCGCCGCCGCAGGCGGGGCGGTGGAGAGCGGCCAGACCGCCGCTCTGCTGGAGCGCGCCGACCGCGTATTGGTGCGCCTGGGGGAGGGGGAGACCCTGCCCCGGCTGAACCAGACCCCGGTGGTGCCCGTGCTGGAGCAGGCGGGGCAGGCCCGGGAGGACTGGGCCGTGCTGGCCATGACAGGCGAATAATGCCCAAAAGCGGACGCATAGCCCTATGCGTCCGCTTTTTTCGTCGGCTCCCAGCGGAAGAGGCAGAAGGAAAACAAATTATGTTAAAAAGTAAACTTATAATTTTAAACTTGAAATTCTCTCCGATTTGAAGTATCATTCATATATCATCGGGAAAATTTGTTTCGGGCGACCCGGATGATAGAGAAAGGCGGTGAGAGCATGTCTCTGGAAGCAATGAAGCAGGTGACCGAGGCCGAGGAGGCCAACCGGGCCCGCAGGGTGGAGGCCCAGGCGGAGGCCAAACGGCTGGTGGCCGAGGCGGAACGGGCGGGGAAGGCCCGCTTGGCGGAGGCCCGCGCCCAGGCAGAGGCCCAGGCGAGGGAGCTGATGCGGCAGGCCGAGGCCAAGGCGGCCGAACACGCGTCGGAGGTGATGGCCCAGACCCGGAAATCCTGCGACGCCCTGCGGGCCCAGGCGGAGGCCCGCCTGGCGGACGCCGCTGAGAGCATCGTGAGAAGGGTAGTGAAAACGAATGTCCATTGTTAAAATGAAGCGGCTGCGGCTTATCGGCATGCAGGCCGAGCGGGAGAGCCTGCTGCGGCTGCTTCAGCACATGGGCTGTGTGGAGATTGACGAGCCGCCCCATCTGGGGGACGACCCGGAGTGGGCTGCCCTGACGCGGCCGGACCCCGGGGCGCTGAACGCGGCCCGGGACGCGCGGTCCCGTGTGGAGGGGGCGCTCAGGACCTTAAAAAAATACGGCCCCAAGCAGAAGGGCGGGCTGCTCAAGCCCCGGCCGGTGGTCACAGAGGGGGAGCTCTTTGACGACGCGGCTTATGAGGCCGGCCTGGCGGACGCCGGGCGGCTGGGGGAGCTGGAGCGGCAGATCACCGCCCTCTATGCCGAGCAGAACAAGCTGCGCACCCAGCGGCTGGCTCTGGCGCCCTGGCTGGCGCTGGACATCCCGCTGGAGACGGCCTCCACCCCGGAGGTGGCGGTGTCCTTCGGCACCGTGGCCGCCTCCGCCGATCTGGACGCGCTGGAGCGGGAGCTGGCGGAGAAAAGCGAGCTGACCCAGGTGCTCCGGGCCGGGGCGGACACGCAGCTGCAATACCTGGTGTTCCTCTGCCACCGCAGCGCGGAGGAGGCCTGCCAGGAGGTGCTCAAGGAGTACGGCTTCTCCCGGGCGGCCCTGCGGGGCTGGACCGGAACGGCGGCCGAGAACGACAAACGGCTGGAGGCCGGGCAGGCGGAGGCCGCCCGTACACTGGAGGAGGCCATTGCCGCGGTGGCCGGCTTCGCCCCCAGGCGGGCGGCGCTGGAGCTGTGCCTGGACCGGGCGGTCCAGGAGATCGCCCGGGAGGAGGCCAAGAGCCGCCTGCTGGACTCCGGGACGGCCTTCTACCTGGACGGGTGGGTGCCCGTGCCCGAGGAGGAGAAGCTGCTGCGGAAGCTGGGGGAGTTCACCTGCTGCTGGGAGACGTCCGACCCGGCACCGGAGGACTACCCGGTGGTGCCCGTCAAGCTCAAGAGCAACGCCATCACCGAGCCGCTGACCACCATCACGGAGATGTACTCCCTGCCCGCCTACGACGGGGTGGATCCCAACGGCCTGATGGCCCCGTTCTATATCTTCTTCTTTGGCTTCATGTTTGCGGATCTGGGCTACGGCCTGCTTCTGGCGGGTGCCTGCCTGTTCATCCAGCATAAGGTGCGGCCAAAGGGCGGCTTCGGCCAGCTCATCCGGCTGATGACCATGTGCGGCGTCTCGTCGGCGGTGATCGGGCTGCTGACCGGCGGATTTTTCTCCGACTTTCTGGTGCAGTTCACCGGCATGCTGGGCCTGCCCCAGCCGGCCGTCCCCTTCCTCTCCGTGCCGGAGGGCAGCGGCCTGCCCGCCCCTCTGCTCAACGTGATGGAGGACCCCATGACCGTGCTGGTATTCGCTCTGGCGGTAGGCTTCGTGCAGATTGTGGTGGGCATGGCGGTCAAGTTCTGGATGCTCTGCCGGGACGGCCAGGTGTGGGATGCCGTGTGGGACGTCGGCACCTGGTGGGTGATCTTTGCGGGCATCGGGCTGTTTGCCCTGAACCTGACCGGCGTTTCCTCTGTGGGCAGCGTGGCCGGCATCCCCGTGGTGCTGGTGCTGGGCTGCCTGATGCTGCTGGCCCAGGGCCGCAGCGCCAAGGGCTTCGGCAAGGTGACGGCGGTGATCGGCGCGGTCTACAACGGCGTGACGGGGTACTTTGGGGACATCCTCTCCTACTCCCGCCTGATGGTCATGATGCTGGCCGGCTCGGTGATCGGGCAGGTGTTCAACATCCTGGGCGCCATGCCCGGCGGCGGCCTGCCCCCGGCGGTGGGGATTCCCATCTTCTTCGTGATTTTTATTGTGGGCCACGCCTTCAACATCGGCCTGAACGTGATCGGCACCTACGTGCACACGTCCCGCCTGCAATATCTGGAGTTCTTCAAGCAGTTCTACAAGGAGGGCGGACGCCCCTGGCGGCCCCTGAACATTGCGACCAAGTTTGTCGATATTAAGGAGGAACAGTAACATGACGATCGGTGAATTTCTGACCCAGTACGCGGGTGCGTTCTTTGGCTTCCTGGGCGCGGCGCTGGCCGCCGGCCTGGCCTGTGTGGGCTCCGCCAAGGGCACCGGCATCGCCGGTGAGGCGGGCGCCGGCCTGCTGGCCGAGGACCCCTCCCAGTTCTCCAAGTGTATGATCCTGCAGGTTATCCCCGGCACCCAGGGCCTGTACGGGCTGGTCATCGGCTTTTTGGCCCTGATGAAAATGGGCCTGTTCGACGGCACCGTGGCCGAGCTGTCCATCGCCAACGGCCTGCTGATTCTGGCCGCCTGCCTGCCCATGGCCATCGGCGGCCTGCTCTCCGGCATCGCCCAGGGCCGGGTGGCCGCCGCTTCGGTCAACATTGTGGCCAAGAACCCCAACGACTGGTCCAAGGGCATGGTACTGTGTATCATCGTGGAGTTCTACGCCATCCTGTCCCTGCTCATCTCCTTCCTGATGATCATGTTCGGCTTCTGAGCGGAGGCGGCTATGGACGGAATTGAGAAAATCACCGGGCGCATTGCGGCCGACACCGAGGCGGAGATCGCCTCCATCCAGGCCGAGGCCCGGCGGCAGGCCGACGAGATCACCGCCCGCTACGAGGCCCAGGCCAAGCGGGAGGCGGAGGAGATCGCGGCCCGCGGCCGCCGCAGCGCGGAGGAGCGCCAGGCGCGGCTTGCCAGCGTGGCCCAGTTGGACGCCCGCAAGCTGGAGCTGGCCGCCAAGCAGGAGATGCTGGCCAAGGCCTACGACAGGGCCATGGAGCGGCTGACAAGCCTGCCGGACGGGGAATACGTAGGGCTGCTGGCGGGGCTGGCGGCGGAGGCGTCGTCCACGGGACGGGAGGAGGTCATTCTGTCCCAGAAGGACCGGGCGCGCTATGGCAAGCAGGTGGTCACCCAGGCCAACGAGAGGCTGGGTGACGGCCATTTGACCCTGTCTGTCCAGACCCGGCCCATCCGGGGCGGGCTGATTCTCAGCGACGGGGACGTGGAAGTGAACTGCACCTTTGAAACACTGGTGCGCCTCCTGCGGGGCGAGATGGACCGGACGGTTGTGGAGGTGCTCTTTGGCTGAGCGCTCCGATAGGGAGGCGAAAACTTGAGTAAGATCAGAGACACGGATTATTTGACCATCTCAGCCCGCGTGCGGGCGATGGAGAACCGCCTGGTGACCCGGGAGCGGATGGAGCGGATGGTGGAGGCCCGCAGCGACGACGAGGCGGTGAAGGTGCTGGCCGAGTGCGGCTATGAGGAGCTGCCGGCCCTGACCAACCGTGGGCTGGACGAGCTGCTCTCGGCGGCGCGGGCGGCCCTGTACCGGGAGCTGGGCGGCGCGGTGCCCGACAAACGGCTGGTGGAGCTGTTTCAGATGAAGTACGACTACCACAACGCCAAGGCCCTGGTAAAGGGGGCCGCGGTGGGAGTGGACGCCGACCGGCTGCTGATGGAGGGCGGGCGGTGGAGCGCCGCCCAGGTGAAGGAGGCCTTTCAGCGGGACAGCCTGCGGGAGTTCACCGACCCCTTCCGCCGGGCGGTTGTGCAGGCCCGGGAGACCCTCAATGGTGGAAATGACCCTCAACTGGCCGACTTTGTGCTGGACCGGGCCTATTTTGCGGAGATGGCGGAGACGGCCCGCGCGGTGGGCAGCCCCTTCCTGGAGGGGTATGTGCGGCTACTCATCGACGCCGCCAACCTGCGCTCCGCCGTCCGGTGCGCCCGGATGGGGAAGGGGAGCGACTTTTTGAGCCAGGTGCTCCTGCCCGGGGGAAATGTGGAGGCCCACGTGCTCACGTCAGGCAAGGGCAATGATCTGGCGGCGGTGTTCCGGGCCGGTCCCCTCAGTGATGCGGCGGCGGCCGGCGCGGCCCTCACCGCTCCCGGCAGCGGGGAGCTCACCGCCTTTGAGCGGCTGTGCGACGACGCGGTGATGGGCTACCTGGCCCAGGCCCGCCGCATCCCCTTTGGGGAGCAGGCGGTGGTAGGCTATCTGTACGCCCGGGAGGCGGAGTTCACCGCCATCCGCACCATCCTCTCCGGCCGTATGGCCGGGCTGGACGCGGACACTATTCGGGAAAGGCTGCGTGAGGCCTATGTCTAACTATAAAATCGCGGTGCTGGGCGACAAGGACAGCGTGCTGGGCTTCAAGGCCCTGGGGCTGGACGTGTTCCCGGCGGAGAGCGCGGAGGAGGCAAAGCGCACCCTTCACGCTCTGGCGAAGGAGAACTACGCGGTGGTGTACCTGACCGAGGGGTACGCGGCCCACATGGAGGCGGAGTTGGAGCGGTACAAGGACGCGCTGACCCCCGCGATCATCCTGATCCCCGGCAAGGACGGCTCCCTGGGCATCGGTATGGCCAACGTCAAGCGGGCCGTGGAGCGTGCTGTTGGGGCGGATATTTTGTAGCTCCCCCTGCGGAGAGGGGGCGGGGCGATGTGGGCATCGCCCCCTACGCCCATAACGCGTTGGGCGCCCTGTAGGGGCGGGTGCCCACACCCGCCCGCGCCAAAGACGGAGCAGGCCGAGGGAGCGGATCATCGGCAATGGCCGGAAGGACGGGCGACCATGAAGGTCGCCCCTACGTCCGGAACGCCCTGCGGTAGGGGCGGCCTTTATGGCCGTCCGGACCCCCGGCGGAGCCCAACGAAGTGGGTCCGGCGGGGAGGAGGAGGCGCAACGGAACGAGTGAGCGTTCCCGTTTACGGGGACGCGAAGGATGTGCAGTTTGCGCCGACGAGAAAGAAGGTTGAAGCATTGAGCGGAAAAATTGTCAAGGTCTCCGGCCCGCTGGTGGTGGCGACGGGGCTGAAGGACGCCAACATGGCCGACGTGGTGCGGGTGGGCGAGCAGCGCCTGATCGGCGAGATTCTGAACATGAACGGCGATGCGGCGTCCATCCAGGTGTACGAGGAGACCTCCGGCCTGGGCCCCGGCGCGGTGGTGGAGACCACCGGCGCGCCCATGAGCGTGGAGCTGGGCCCCGGCATCATTGAGAACATCTACGACGGCATCCAGCGCCCCCTGGAGGGCATCATGCGGAAGGCGGGGAACAACAACCTGCCCCGGGGCGTGGAGGTGCCCGCCCTGGATCGGGAGAAGAAGTGGGACTTCACCGCCGTGGCCAGGCCCGGCGACAGGGTCACCGGAGGCGACGTGCTGGGCACCGTCCAGGAGACCAGCGTGGTGCTCCACAAGATCATGGTACCCCCCACCCTGTCCGGCACCATCGAGTCCATCCAGTCCGGTTCCTTCACGGTGCTGGACACGGTGGCGGTGCTGGTGGACGGGAAGGGGGAGAAGCACGCGCTGACCATGGTGCAGAAGTGGCCCGTCCGCGTAGGGCGGCCCTACAAGCACAAGTATCCCCCCAGAACCCCGCTGCTCTCCGGCCAGCGCATCGTGGACGCCATGTTCCCTGTGGCCAAGGGCGGCACCGCCGCCATCCCCGGGCCCTTCGGCTCGGGCAAGACGGTGATGCAGCACCAGCTGGCCAAGTGGTCGGACGTGGACATCGTGGTCTACATCGGCTGCGGCGAACGGGGCAACGAGATGACCGACGTGCTGCGGGAGTTCCCCGAGCTGGTGGACCCCCGCACCGGCGAGTCCCTGATGAAGCGGACGGTTCTGATCGCCAACACCTCCGACATGCCGGTGGCCGCCCGTGAGGCGTCCATCTATACCGGCATCACCATCGCCGAGTACTTCCGTGACATGGGGTACGACGTGGCGGTCATCGCCGACTCCACCTCCCGCTGGGCCGAGGCCCTGCGCGAGATGTCCGGCCGCCTGGAGGAGATGCCCGGCGAGGAGGGCTATCCGGCCTACCTGTCCTCCCGCCTGGCCCAGTTCTATGAGCGGGCGGGCATGGTGGAGTGCATCGGCTCCGACGAGCACCGCCGGGGCTCCCTGACCGCGGTGGGCGCGGTGTCGCCCCCCGGCGGCGACCTGTCCGAGCCGGTCAGCCAGGCCACCATGCGCATCGTCAAGGTGTTCTGGGCCCTGGACGCCTCCCTGGCCTACAAGCGCCACTTCCCGGCCATCAACTGGCTCAACTCCTACTCCCTGTACCTGGACTCCCTCAAGCCCTGGTATGACGAGCACCTGGGGCCCCAGTTCATGGTCAACCGCGACAAGGCCATGTCCATCCTTCAGGAGGAGGCCAGCCTCAACGAGATTGTGCAGCTGGTGGGCAAGGACTCCCTGTCCGCCGCCGACCAGCTCACCCTGGAGACCGCCAAGATGCTGCGGGAGGATTTCCTCCAGCAGAACGGCTTTATGGAGGTGGACTGGTACTCCAGCTACGAGCGCCAGGACAAGATGATCCAGATGATTCTGGATTACGACAAGCTGTGCCGCGCCGCCATTGAGAAGGGCGCCGCCACCGCCGAGCTGTTCGCCATCCCCTTCCGGGAGCAGATGGGCCGGGCCAAGAGCGTGCCGGACGACCGGTACGCCGCCGTCTACGCCGACATGGCCCGGGAGATGGAGGAGCAGATCGCGGACATCGCCGCCCGGGGAGGTGCTGAAGTTTGAAACAAAGCGATAGCCGAAGCAGAAGGAAAAAGGGCGCAAAAACACA
>ERZ773134.1062-NODE-1062-length-24883-cov-26.266836_pt1 | contig 24883 bp, 34 predicted proteins | sample MGYA00580856_ERZ773134 | MGnify/ENA primary metagenome ERZ773134 (study PRJEB29015, sample SAMEA2737823) | human gut metagenome | biome: human gut; feature: human-associated habitat; material: faeces | place: China | collected 2012 ... | reverse complement strand
GGGTTTCAAGATAGGATGCTAACTCGGTCTGGGTCATGCTATCAATCTCCATTTCCGTTACCTCCTGCCCGGTAGATTCAGCGAGGTTTCCCTTGCTGTGATTATATGATAACATATTTGCTTGATGTAGTCAACAGAATTTACAAATATTTTTATTTATTTTTTGAGTAGTTGCGATTTGTGCCAAATTATTATTATATATATGTGGGCTGTTTGGTATGGGTATACCCCAGATAATCAAGGTATTACAAGGATAACGGGCCGCCGGGCACCCCAGGGGGATAGGACAGGGCGGCCACCCACCACCTGAGCCCCCCTACCACAGAAAAATTAAAAAAAGCAAAAAACATGTTGACAAACAACAAAATTATTTGTTATAATGAATTTGCAAACAAAAGGAGGCGAGATGGGATGGCTGAGAGCATTTGTGTTGGATATGCGCGGGTGTCCTCGAAAGACCAAAATGAGGAGCGGCAGACTAAAATGCTGAAAGAGGCCGGAGTGCCGGAGCGGTACATCTTCATTGATAAAGAGAGCGGGCGGGACTACAACCGGGACAAATGGAACGCGATGATGACTGTAATCCGAAAGGGTGATACGGTTTTTGTGTGCAGCCTTGACCGGCTCGGAAGAAATTACACTGAGACTGGAAAACAGTGGGAACATATCACGAAGGAGATCGGAGCAGATATTGTTGTGCTGGATATGCCCATTTTGGATACCAGGAAAACGAACGATCTCACAGGAACGCTGATTGCTGATATTGTATTGAAAGTTCTTTCGTATGTGGCTGAGAAGGAAAGAATCAACACGCATGAGCGGCAGGCCCAAGGGATTGCTCTTGCTAAGGACAGAGGCGCATATAAAGGAAGAAAGCCGATTGAAATAGATGAGGTGGCTTTCGATGCAGCCTACAAAGAAGTTCTGTCTGATGGGAGGACGAACAAGTGGGCGATGGAAAAGTTGGGGTTGCGTCCAAACACCTACTATAAGGCAGTTGCGAAGTATCGGGCGGAACACGGGTTGCCTCCGCTGGAGAGCCGAAACAAAAAGGGGGTAAAAAAGGGGGATGTTTAACGAGGCAAACAAGAAACAGGTTCTTGAAATGCAGGATCAGTTTTATTCTGACAGAATCGGGAAAGTGTACGGCGATTTTGAAGTTACCCGTGTTTGGTATGATTGGGAAACACATAAACAGATGTGGGAGCTAACCTGTCAGAAGTGCGGAAGGAAGAAAGTCACGCATAACGGGAAAGATTATGCGAAAGGGAAGAATCAAGGGATTTGTGGGTGTGAAACAAGAAAAAGAATAGCAGCGGAAAAGGAAACCGCAAGGATTAAAAGAGAAAATTTGCCAAGCAACCCAAAGTGGATTGGGCAGAAAATTGGATGCTGGGAGATAATTGGATATAAAACGGGATTCGGCTGGAAAACGAGATGTACCTTTTGTGGTGCAGAGAATTACCACGCTCCAAAGTTTTTGTTGAGAGAAAATCCTATGGTTTGTATTTGCCAAACAAACCGAGGAAAGTTTGATATAGAAAAATGGAGAGGTGTTCGAAAATACCATCTAACCGTTGTTGGAAAACGCAAAAAGATGTTTGTGTGCAGATGTGATTGCGGTAGATCAGTTGAAGTAAATCCGGTGCTTTTTGAAAATGGGACAATAAAGAGTTGTGGAAAAGCAGATTGTATTCATCATAAGTCCCTTATTAGTACACATGGATTATCAAAAGATAGGATATACAGAATTTGGAGCGGAATGAAAGAGCGGTGTTATAACCACAAAAACCATGCGTGGAAAACATACGGTGGGCGAGGAATAGACATTTGTGATGAATGGAGAGAGGATGTGTTTGCGTTTAGGGATTGGGCTCTGTCGCATGGGTATGCCGATAATTTATCAATAGACCGAATTGATAACGACAAAGGGTACTCACCAGATAATTGTAGGTGGGCTGATGCAAAGGCGCAAGCAAACAATCAACATCCGAAATATACATTTACCGCAAGACCAACCAAAAAGCGGAGCAGGAAACGGAAACTGGAATGGGAGATTAATGGAGAAACGAAGTCGGCCATTGATTGGTGCGAGCAATACGGATTGAGCTTTTCTTTTGTATCTTACCGCATTAAGAAAATGGGCATGACACCATACGAGGCATTAACCACGCCGAAAGTTACCGCTGGTAGGCCAAAAACGACAATATCCTAAAAAATAAAAAAAGACGGCTCCATCACAGTGGAGGCCGCCTGTAAGCAGATTGGGATTAGTAAGATCCAGTGGTATGTGCTGGAAAGGAGAGCTTTCTAAAATCCCGTGAAAAAAAGGCGCATTGAAAAATCGCCGCACAAAACAAAAAGAGGGTGGTTTTGGTGAGTAAGATGAAAGACCTCATCGGCCAAAGGTTTGGGGAACTGACAGTAATAGAACCCGCTGGGCGCTCGCCCAAAGGCGCCATGCTTTGGCGGTGCATATGTCGCAGATGCGGAAATGAGTGCGTCGTGGAGGGCCAACGGTTAACCGATAAAAAATCGCCAAAGAAAGACTGTGGATGCAAGAAGCGTGAGAAAACAGCAGATCTTACCGGAAAAATCTATGGTGCGCTGACTGTATTAAAGCGAACCGGAATTGACAAGCACGGGAACGCGCTGTATCTGTGCAAGTGTTCCATGTGCGGATCTGAAAAAGAGTTCCCCGCGCAGACGATAAGGAATAAGCCAAAAGGATGCGGCTGCCAGCAATACAAAAGCGAGGAAATGAAGAAATACTCTGATCTTGCTGTTAAGGCCAAGTTCGTAGAAACGGGCGGAACAAAACGTGCGGATATTGCGGCGGTGAAGTCAGATAAGGCGATGATAAGAAGCAAAACCGGTGTGCGTGGCGTTATGTTGGAAAAGAATGGCAAGACATACAGAGTAGCCGTTCAGGTTTCTGGAGAACGCTGGGTAAAAACGGGTTTTCTGTCTATTGAAAGTGCAAAGTCCGCGTATGATTCGAAAAAGAGGGAGTTGTTAGAAAAGTATGGACTGGATCAAATGCACTGATAGGATTCCGCCGGATATGGATCCGGTGATGGTAACCGCTGTATGGAGAGGTGTATGTTTAGAGAAAGCGTAAAATTATCTTTAGAACTTAACAGATGGTAAATAATTAAACACTGTACCAACCGCAGATAGCGCGGATTGACATTGTGGGCACAACAGGCATATAATAAAAGGGGTGAAAGGAGGTGCATGTTATGACGCCAGTGAGTACTAACATCAAGATTGATCCGGAATTGAAAGAGCAGTCACAAGCACTGTTTGAGAGTTTTGGCCTAACACTGTCCGCTGCCGTGAATATGTTCCTTCGCCAAGCGGTTAGAGAACAGGCGATACCATTTAGAGTTGGGGATCCTCTTCCGAACGCTGAAACTATTGAAGCAATCCAGGAAGTAAAAAGGATGAAAGCCAATTCGGGTCTCGGAAAGACCTATTCCAATGTCGATCAGATGATGGAGGAGTTGCTTGCCGATGTATAACATAAGGCCAACCGCAAAATTCCAGAAGGATTTGAAACGCGTGAAAAAGCGCGGATATGATATTTCTTTGTTGGCCGATATTATTAAAAAGCTTGCGATGGGAGAGCCGTTGCCGGAAAAGAACAGGGATCATCAGCTTTCCGGTGACTTTGCTGGATGCCGTGAGTGTCACATTACGCCGGATTGGTTGCTAATCTACGAAGTGGATGGGGACGAGCTGATTTTATATCTCACCCGGACTGGGTCGCATAGCGATTTGTTTTGAAAATGTTGAGAAAAGCAAAAAGGTGAATTGAATATGTTTAAGTATGATATACCTTATGCAAAGCCAGGGCAATTGTCACTTTTGGCAAACGGTATTCCAATTAATGTATCAAAAAATAAAAGTTATTTGATAAAAAAGATGAAAGAACAAATAGATCTTGTAAAACAAAATGGAGATTGTAAAAACTCGATAGAGTACACAATTATTGATGAAGAAGGGAAAACAATTTTTTCTCATACTGAAATTTATAGTTAATAAAATTTGTTAGTGCCAAGTGCCACCGCATAGCGGAATAATAGTGCCAAGTGCCTTTTATCTTACGGGATAGGAGGCACTTTTTTTATGGAAATTCGGGAATTGGTTGAAAGGGCGTTCCGGAGGGATTTATCAGATCCGTCTGCGTTGAGTGACGCTTTTGACAGCCTTCGTTTGTTGGAGCCAGAAAATTTCAAATTAGCCCACGAGCGGAACAAAGAAATACGTCGGCTTTCGGCCAAATATGCCAAAGAGCAGAACAGCTTCAAGATGTTTGATCTGAATAAGCGAAGTCTGCTGTTTGATGCACCGTATGATTTTGATGCGGCGATAAGATATGCTGAGTGGGATAGAGAGCCGAAAAAGAAGTTTTATATGCCACGCAGAAAGCAGCTACTTCCTGTTGTCAAGGCCATGCAGCGGCTATCTGAACGGAAGATACGCATTTTGGGTGTTATGGCTCCCCCAGGCGTCGGGAAGACCACCATTGAATTGATGTTCATGGTGATGGAGGGGTTAAAGAATCCAGATTTAAGCATTCTGATGGGTTCGCACTCAAACTCATTCCTACGTGGGGCTTATGAAGAAGTTGGGCGGATGTTAGACCCCAAAGGGGAGTATTTGTGGAAAGATATTTTTCCATCTGCTCAAGTTTGCAAAACAAACGCCCAGGACATGCGAATTGATCTTGGAAAACGAAAGCGGTTTGAGACCTTTGAGTTTTCGTCCATTGGATCTGGTAACGCGGGCAAAGTTCGTGCCTCTAATCTTCTGGTAGCAGATGACCTTGTACCTGATATTGAATCTGCAATGAGCAAAGAACGGATGGATAAACTCTGGCAACAGTATTATACCGATATGATGCAAAGAATGATTGGCGATTGCGTCCAGCTCCTTGTCCAAACTCCATGGACGCTGCATGACCCCATTGACCGGCTTGAACTGACGCATACCAATGATCCATTGGCAGAGTTTATCCACCTACCTGCTCTGGATGAAAACGATGAGAGCAATTTTGATTATCCGTATGGGCTTGGGTTTACCACGGCATTCTATCACAATCAGAGAGATGTTATGGACGATGCTTCCTGGAGGGCACTATACATGACTCAGCCCATTGAGCGTGAAGGACAGCTCTACAATGAAGATGAGCTGCGCCGGTACTTTGAGCTTCCTGATAGAAAACCAGATGCAATTCTGTTTGTGTGCGATACGAAGGACAAGGGCACTGATTACTGCGTCATGCCGATTTGTTACCAGTACGGAAATGACTTTTATTGTGAAGACGTAGTATGCGACAACAGCAATCCAGAGGTCGTAGAGGCGAGGCTAGTGTCAAAGCTTCTTCAACACAAGGCTCAGATGGGTCAGTTTGAAAGTAACAGCGCTGGTGGTAAAATAGCAGAAAAAGTTCAAAAAGAAGTGAAAGAATCCGGGGGAATCGCAAAAATCACAACAAAATACACAACACAGGGGAAAGAGACAAAGATCATAGTAAATTCCCCGTGGGTAAAAGAACGGGTTTTATTTAAGGACAATTCCATCATAAAGAAAGATAAGGAGTATCGCCGGATGCTAAACTTCCTATGCGGCTATACGATGGCTGGGAAAAATAAACATGACGATGTTCCTGATGCTTGGGCAATGTTTGCTGAATATGTCCAGCAACTAGAAGGGAACAAGGTGGAGGTATTCCGGCGCCCGTTTTAAAAAGTATCTTGTGTTTTTTTCATAAATTGGTTTACAAACACATTATATTGTGGTATAATTAAAAAAGAAATACAATATATAGTATTTCGGGAGAGAGTAAGCGGGCCGACGGTACATCGCCGGAGGCCCAAATACGGTACGGATGTCCGAATGGATGGGCATAGGCTCTCAGATGGGAGCACAAGGCGGTTCAAGCCCACCCCGTGCCACCAATCCGCAAAAGCGGAAATAAACCAATCTGGTTTGCTGGCTGTGGAAGAGACACTTTTCCCATTGTATCTTGCGCTGTATAGTGGGAGAAAACAAATGGCGCATGTATAGGACGGTGTGCAAATCCTGATAATCACACAACATAGCCCTGTTACGAGGGCTATTTGCAGCGCTGGTGTAATTGGCGCATACCAGCTTTCAAAGCTGATGGTACGGGTTCAAGACCCGTGCGCTGCTCCAAATTTTCAGGAAAGGTGGGCGGTTGATTGAAGGTAAATGTTTTTTGCCCAATATGTGCCGCCGCCGGTATCCGAAGAAAGCTTATGGAAGTAGAAGACGATGCAAATGGAACTGTTTATCCATATTGCAAAGGATGTCATAAAAACATAAAAATAGTTCTTCCTTTGAGGAAAACTGAAATAAACCAGTGCCAAGTGCCTCTCCCCTGATGGAGCTAACAGTGCCAAGTGCCAATGAGTTTCCGAGATTCATTTCCCGGATTCTTGTTGGCGCTTTTTTGTTTGTTTGGAGGTGGCAAGGTGACTGAAAACGATACTGTTCGAGCTTTATCTGAGTGGCCGGTCAATGGTTTGACGGGTCGGCGTAAAATCTACACCTCGAAAAAGCGAGTCACCCCGGGAAATGTGGTGGATGTGCTGGGAAAAGCGCTGGCAGTGCACCGTATCAACAGGGTAGAAACAGCCTACCTGTATGATTATTACAGAGGGAAACAGGACATCCGCCTGAAAGATAAAATCGTCCGCCCGGAGATTAACAACAAGGTGATGATTAACCGGGCGAACGAGATCGTGACCTTCAAGACGGCCTATCTGCTGGATGGCCCGATCCGCTATGTATCCAACGGCGGAGAGGATGATATTTCCGCCAGTGTAAACATACTTAATGAGTATATGCGGGCCGAGAGCAAGGACACTCTCGATAAGGAACTGGCAGACTGGATGCACATTTGCGGTGTGGCGGTACGTATGGTTCTCCCTGATGAAGCAGGAGAAGAAGATGGTTCCCCCGTATCCATTTACACCCTTGATCCGAGGACTGCGTTCTGCATCTATCACAGCGGAATCGGGCAGAAAAAGGTCGCGGGTGTGATAGAACAAGTAGACGAAGAGGGGCAGCCTTATTTTTGCGTATATACCCAGGAGTGGTACTTCGAGGTACAGAACGGTAAGATCACGAAGCAAGAGACCCGCACCATACCATACATCCCCATTGTGGAGTATGTGAACAACGATGCACGAATGGGGGCCTTTGAGCCGGTCATCCCTATCCTGAACGCCATCAATATGATTGAGTCTAACCGGCTGGACAGCATCCAGGACTTCGTGAACGCTTTTGATGTGTTCCAAAATTGCGAAATTGACAAGAACGCATACAGATCCCTTGCTTCTGGAGGCATGGCGATTGAAATTAAGGGTGTTCCTGGTATGGAAGCCAAAGTCTACCGCATTGCCTCTGAGCTGAATCAGGCCAACACGCAGACTGTTGTGGACGATTTGGAAGACGCCTATCTAACCATCTGCGGGATGCCGAACCGGAACGGCGGTTCCTCTACAAGCGACACCGGTCAGGCGGTCATTTACCGGGACGGCTGGTCTGCTGCTGAGAGCCGGGCTAAGGACACGGAAAAGACATGGGAGCGGTCAGAGCGAGAGTTTCTACGGCTGGTGTTGTATATCTGCCGGGAGACCGGAGATTTGGGCTTGCAGCTGTCCGACATCAAGCCGGAGTTCACTCGGAAAAACCTGTCTAACATTCAGTCCAAGGCGCAAGTACTGGCGGAAATGCTGAACAACAGCAAGATTCACCCGAAGCTGGCGTTCCAGTACAGCGGGCTATTCAGCGACCCCGAGGACGCATACAGGATCAGTATAGAATATGCCGAGGAACAGCAGAAAAAGATGGAGCGGAGCCTGCGGGATGAACTGATGGAAGATAGGAATGGAGGAACAAACAATGCAGATGCGGAAGACCCCGTTTCTGAATGATCCCTTCAGCATGGTATATCAAGCGTTTCAAAACATTTATCCAGGAAAAAAGTGTGAATGCTATTTCGAAGCAGATCTGGAAGCAGATGACGGAGATAAGGCATATGGTCTCACAAATTTCTGCGATGATGGAGAAATTCAAGTTTTAGTAGATCCGAATGTGGACATTGAAAACGCAACAGAAATTTTTGCACACGAACTTGCATATGTAGCCGTTGGATATGACGCTGGACACGGCCCGGAATGGGATACCGCTTTTGATGCAATTCTCGATGAATATAACCGCATAGGGGATGAACTGTTTGGAAAACAAAAACCCTTATGACCTTACCGACAAAGCTATCGACCTTTTGAACAGGAGGGCGGTCAAGCGGTTTGAGGACGCCAAAGATGAAGCGGCGCAGAACGGGTTTGATGAACTCAATGTGCTGGAAGTTACACGAACGCTATATGACCAACTGCGCAAGGACAGCCAAGATGTCTTTCTTGAACTGGCGCAAGAGCAGTATCAGGCGTCCGAACCGCATGGAGAGGAACCGCCTGATTTAGCGTGGTTGCTGGCATTGCTGGCGGCGTACAACGCTGTGACGAAAGTCATTTATGACAACGATGTTGACCGCAAGAGGCAGTACACCGCTGAGGGCATCAATTCCAGCACGGCCAAGGTGACTGAGTTTCGACGGGGGCTGCATTACTGGGCTGACCTGACCGCTACATACGGGGATATCGTGACCGATGAATCAACTCTAAAAGCCTATCGAGATGCCGGGGTAAAAAAGGTCAAGTGGATTACTGCTGGTGACGAGAAGGTATGCGAAACTTGCCGGGAGCGAAATGGGAAGGTGTACTCCATTAACGCGATACCACCGAAGCCCCATAGACGATGTAGGTGTTGGCTGGAGGCCGTGAAATGAAATTTTGTTTTGGAGACATTGTCGTAGTAGATGGCAATCAGATTGGCGTGATTGTGAAATCTTGGGAAAGGTCATTACAGGGCTTGCCAGAATCGCACGATATCTATGTGAGAAGTTACAACGCTATTGCGAATTACCCAGAAAATGAAATTGAGAGATATATGGTGCGGCACAAGTATTTGGATGAGCAAGAACTTGAGTGGCAACACAATGCAACAAAGTAATTTAAGCGGCCCAGCCGTTTGAATATGTCCACAGAGAAATAGGAGGAAGCCGTGAAAATTAAGTGCAGAAACTTTGAAGGGGAAATCCTTTTGTTGGCGGCGAACATAGAAGAATACTACCTTTGTCAAGAACCGCGGACGGCAGTTTCTTCCTATGACCTAAAATTTGTGCAGGAGACAGGAGAAATTATTGAAATTCGCGGTGTTCTTCCATCTGATTTTGAAATCGTGAAGGAATAAACTCCGTTTGAATATGGCCCCAGAGAAGGGGCGGTATAAGTATCGCAGGCTCACAGAGAAGTGAGGGTAATCAAACGCAAGAATAAGTCGGAGATGACTATAAGCGCAAAGGAGAGTTTTTATGGCCACCATTGATATCAGCACGATTGAGGGCTTTGATGGGATGACTGCTGAACAGAAGGTAGATGCACTTCTGAAAGCTGAAATTCCTGAGAAGGTGGATTTGTCTTTGTATGTGTCGAAAGATACTGCGGACAAATATGCGACAGAGGCCGCTGAACTGAAAAAGCAGCTCAAATCCAAAATGACCGATGACGAGGCCGCAAAGGCCCAAGCCGATGCAGACCGCAAGGAGCTGGAGGGCAAGTACACCGAACTGCTGCGGAAGTCCACCATTGCCGAGCACACCGCCCGCTATATCGCCATGCCGGGCTATGACGAGAAGCTGGCCCGCGAGACAGCAGAGGCGTTGTTTGACGGCGATATGGAGCGGGTCTTTGCCAACCAGCAGAAGGCCAACGCCGCATATGAGAAGAAGCTGCGGGCTGATCTGGTGAAGCAGGACCCTAAGCCTGACGGTGCTGGTGGTGGAGAGGTCGGCAAGGATGAGGCCGTAGAGTTTGCCAAGAAGCTGGGCAAGCAGCGGGCCGATGCCCTCAAAAATGCAAACGAAGGTTTGAAACACTATTTTTGATGAAAAGGAGAGAAACAGATGAAGTTTTCCAAGACTTCTGTTGGCGGCACTGTAGAAATTTTGGCTGCTGACGATTTTGTGGCAATTCCTATTAAAGTGGATGAAACATCGACTGTTAAGGCTGGAACGCCGATGACTTCTGCTGGGAAAAAGATTGCATCCACGTCTTATGCTACTGCTGCAGGTATGCTCCTGTACGATGTAGATCCGACAGAGAATCCGAACGGAGCGCTGCTGGTTCAGGGCGTTGTAGACAAGGCAAAAGCTCAGGAGCATTCTGGTGTAACATTGGATACGACATTTGCAGTGCCCGGGATTATCCTGCGGGACAACATCGGCGTGAACGAGTAAGGAGGCGAACATAATGGATTTGAGAGAAGTTTTTACACCTGCTGCGATTGCGGCGAACTGGACGGAGGTTGCTTCCAACCAGATTCCCTATCTGGGCGCTACCCTGTTTCCTGCCCGCAAGAAGGCTGGCCTTGATCTGTCCTGGCTCAAAGGTTCCCGTGGCCTGCCTGTGTCTCTGATGCCTTCCGCTTTTGATGCTAAGGCTACCTTCCGGGATCGGATTGGCTTTGAGAAACTGGAGACGGAAATGCCCTTCTTCCGCGAGGGTTACAAGATCAAGGAGAAGGATCGGCAGGAGATGCTTCGGGTTCAGGAGTCTACCGACCCGTATGCTGCTGAGGTGATCGCCCGTGTGTTTGACGATACCCGTGATTTGATTGATGGCGCGAATGTTGTCCCTGAGCGGATGATTATGCAGCTGCTTTTCCCAGAGGGCGGCGATGTTGGCATTGCGATCAAGGCAAACGGGATGGATTACACCTACAAATACGATACGGATGGTTCCTGGAAAACAACCAACTACACTGCTCTGACCAGTACTGCAACTTGGGACAAGCCGGCAACAGCAGATCCCTTTGCGGCGTTCAAAGCGGTTAAGGATGCAATCCGTGCAAAAACCGGCACTGAGCTGACTGTAGCCATCATGAACTCCTATACCTTCAATCTGTTGTCCAAAGCGGATGCTGTAAAGAACCGTTATATGACTACCAACGGCATGTCTCTTGGATATCTGACTGAAAATGAAGTAAAGGCGGTTGTGGAGTCTACTTCTGGTTTGCGGATTGCAATTTACGATAAGCAGTATCGGGACGAGAGCAAGGTTGCTCATGCGTTTGTGCCAAACGGCTATGTCTGCCTGATCCCTGACGGAACGCTTGGCGGAACATGGTATGGCACTACGCCGGAAGAGGCGGATCTGCGCGGAGCGTCCAGTGCAGAGGTTTCCATTGTAAATACCGGAGTTGCCATTACCCGCGTTCTGCAGGAGCACCCCGTAAACATCAATACCTTTGCATCCGAAATTGTCTTGCCTTCCTTTGAGCGCATGGACGAAGTGGCAGTACTTAACGTCCTAGGGGAATAATCGGGTCTGACATTCTGACGCTGTTCCCCGGCAGTCAGACCCTATTGGGGAAGCAGGTGTCCGACCTGGTAGGCAATGATCTGATGGTCAAGGCAGACGGTTCAGTCTCTGGTACATTCCATCATGTGACAGGATACACAGAGTTCAGTTCGGAACCGGATGAACAGGATGGCTATTACTTCCCGTTCCACCTGACAAAGACTGGAAGCAAGATGACATTCAAAAAGAACGGCTCTCCTACAAAGCAGGACATTACCTTTGATCCGGACATTATTTTCCGTGTGACGAAAACGGATACTTTTGAAGTTCTGGTAGATGGGAAGAGCGTTGTGATCTTCCGTTTTGACGGAGCTTCGTTTGAGTAAAAACAGGAGGCGGCATGAAGTTTATTCCAAATTACCGCGTGTGCTATAACGGCCGGTTTTATGAGGCTGGTTTTCCGTTCCAGATCAGGGACGAAGACGCGGATACAATGCAAAAGCATGGGACAGTACTCCATGAACCTTCGCCGCCTCCTGCTGCCCCAAGAAAAGCAGGAAGACCGAGGAAGGTGAATCATGGAGAATCTGGAAAGGCTGAAACTGCGCACCAATGAATCCGATGAAGAGCTGCTTCAAGAGCTTTTGGAGAGCGCTAAACATGCGATTTTGGCACGTCGGTTCCCTTATGGAGAATACCCGGAAACATTGGAGCCTCGCTACAGCGACCTGCAGGTACGGATTGCACTGGCGGCCTATAACAAGCTTGGGGCGGATTATCAGACAAGCCACAAAGAAAATGGTGTAGACCGTGGATGGGCGTCGGAAGGAATACCAGAGGAATTGCTGCAGGAGGTTACTCCTGTTGTAGGAATGGTGCGGTGATATGAGAAATCTACGCGCGAATTTGAGCCCTGTCTATTACAAGAACTATATTGGGCAGGTAGAGATTGAGGATCAGTACGGGAATGTAACAGGAAATTTTGTCCCGCTTTATACTTCACAAAAGAAAGCTTACCTTTGTGTTTCTCCCAATAAAGGGAGTTCCGAAGTAAACCAGTTTGGCACGCAAACAGATTATGACCGAACGATGACTACTGCGGACACAGGGTGCGAGATCAATGAAAACTCGGTCTTGTGGATAGACGGAGCAGATCCGGAAGGTGCGTATAACTACCGCGTCAAGAAACGAGCTGCGTGGAAAAACTCCCTTCAATTTGCCATACAGGAAGTTGACGTCAGCACCTATGAAAAAGAGCAGCAGCAGGCAATGAAAGCGGTGAGTTTTGTTGCAAATCAAGATCGATCTAAGCGCGGATTCCCTGTCCAAAGCTCTTGACCGGTTAGAGGGATATCGGAAAAAGGTTTCCGATGCGGATGAAACGATTGTGCAAACTCTGACAGAATCCGGTACAGAGCAGGCGAAGGAATTTGCTATGTACATGAATGCCTATGATTCCGGTGCGCTGGTCAATGGGATTGTAGGGAGAACATTTGGAAAGACCGGCGAAATTGCCGCTACGGCTCCGCACAGCGCTTTCGTAGAATTTGGAACTGGAGTCATGGGAAAGGGAAGCCAGCATCCGAATCCCGGCCTTGCTGGGTGGAAGTACGATGTCAACAACCACGGGGAATCCGGTTGGTGGTATCTTGGGGATGACGGAGAATGGCATTGGACAAAGGGCATGCCAAGCCGCCCGTATATGTATGACACTGCGCAAATTCTACGGGAGAGCATACCGTATGTTGCAAAAGAGGTGATTGACGACGATTGATATTGAGAGCTTTATCTTTTCAAGAATCGCCACGGTCCTTCGAGAGCGCTACGGTGCGTATGTCACAGGAGAGTATACGGACTCACCGGCGAAGTTCCCATCTGTGACCATTGCAGAGGCTTCCAATACTGTGCTGCAGAAAATGCGTACCAGAAACATCGAGAATGCAGCAACGGTTCTGTATGAAGTAAATATTTACAGCAACAAAGTCGGGTATGGAAAAATGGAAGCGAAAGAGCTGCTGCAAACTGTGGATGAAGAGTTTTCCAAACTGAACTTTACACGTATTTTGATGAACCCGGTGGCAAATTTGAATGATGCCACCATTTACCGTATTGTCGCACGGTATCAAGCCGTTGTCGATAAAGAGTATAGAATCTATACAAATTGAGTGGGCTGACAGTGCCAAGTGCCATAGTGCCAAGTGCCTCCCAACCATCTAAAGGAGGAAATTAAAATGAGCATTCAACTGAGCACTGCCGGCGTAACTATGAAGTACGCCGTGGAAGCGACCTCTGGCACCCGTCCTACGACAGGCTATACTGAGGTCCCGGAACTGAAAGCAATCCCAGAAATGAACCCTGAACCGGATACGCTGGAAACAACCAACCTGAAAGAAACGGAATACAAAACCTACATTGCTGGCCTAAAAGATCTTGGCGGCGCGCTGGGCTTCACAATCAACTTGACAAAAGACAGTCTGGCCGCATGGAGCACTATGGTTGAGGCGTATGACGAAGCGGCCGGAGAGGGGAAGGCAATGTGGTTCTGTATTGATGTGCCCGGTCTTGCGAAGGATCTGTTCTTTACAGGCCAGCCTACGCCGCTTGGACTTCCCGGTATGGAGGTCAACAATGTGCTGGAAGCGACGGCCTATATTACGCCGACCAATGCCCCTGTTTGGGACGCAAAGCTTTCAGAGGTCTAATACATCGTGAAAAGGAGTTTTGAGCCATGAGCAAAATGAATGAAGAACGCGTAAACCCGATCCGGATCACCGTGGACGGGACTGTTTATGAGCTGGACTTTTCCAGGGAAAGTGTTGCCTTTGCAGAGCAGCGCGGCTTTAAGGCGGAAGATGTAATCGCATTCCCGAACACAAAAGTTCCGGAGCTGTTTTTCTATGCGCTGCGCAAGAATCACAAATTCATTGCCCGGACACAAAGCGACAAGCTTCTGGAGTCCATCGGCGGCATGACTGTTGCCATGATGGAACGCCTGATGCAGCTCTATAACCAGACTGCATATGCCCATCGCGTTATCACAGACGAGGAATTGGCAAAAAACTCCAATGTGACAGTGGAAATGTAATTTCGTTGTCGGAACTGTTTGAACGGGAATGTCCCTATTATCTTTCCATTGGAATGACTTGGGATCAATACTGGAACGGCGATGTCTGGATCATTGAACAATACCTTGCGGCGGAACGCATAAGGCAGGAACGTATCAATCAGGATGCATGGCTGCAGGGCATGTACATTTATGAAGCGGTTCTGGATGCAGCGCCGGTGCTTCATGCATTTGCCAAAAAAGGGACGAAGCCGAATCCATACAGCGATAAGCCTTATTCGTTCCGAAAAGGAAAAGAGCCGGACGAGACGCAGATTGAAAATGAGCGCTTGAAGGCGAGCCTTTTCTTTGAGAACTGGGCCAGAGCAAACCGGAAGATCGGATAATTTCCATCCATTCCAATAAATTGTACCTTGACAACCGAATATATGGATAGCGGAGATTTTGATTTAGAATCTACCATTTGAGAGGCAAACGGATATCGCTGTCTCTCACAACATTGGTTGAACGCCAGGGATAGGCTGACGGGCCGAAAAGGGAGGTGCCACCTTACTCCCCTGCCCTGGGTCAACATATAAGGTGAAAATAACATTTTAGAAAGGCGGTATATACATGAACGATATAATGATTTTCAACAATCCCGAGTTTGGGGAGATTCGTACTGTGGAAGTAGGTGGAGAACCGTGGCTGGTGGGTTTAGATGCTGCGCAAGCCCTGGGGTACCAAAACGGTAGTCGAGATATTAATCGTCATGTAGATGAGGAAGATAGAAAAAACATCTCGATTTATGATGGTACCCAAAATAGGACTATGACCATCATCAACGAATCCGGTCTCTATTCTCTGGTATTGTCCAGCAAACTCCCCGGAGCGAAGAAGTTCCGCCGATGGGTAACAAGCGAGGTATTACCATCTATCCGTAAACACGGAACTTACATGACCTCAGACACTATCGACAAGATGATAAACTCTCCTGAGTTTGGCATCAAGCTGCTTACTGCGCTAAAAGACGAGCAGGACAAACGGAAGTCTTTGGAAGCCGAGCTGGATCGCAGCAAAGAATGGTATTCCATCAAACGAGTAGCACATATGAACGGCGTATCTCACAAGGCATTCGATTGGAGGAAGCTCAAGATTGAAAGCCAACGCCAGGGCTATGGGGTAAAAAAGATTTTCGACGCTAACTATGGGACCATTAACGTTTACCACATGAACGTTTGGGAGAAGGTTTATCCGCTGATGGAACTCTAAATGTTTTGATTGATTCTGTATTCCTCTTGTGCTATAGTCGATTCAGGGATTTTCCCTAAATTGGAAAGAGAGGAAGAGAACGTTATGAAGAAAGTCTTATCTATTTTAGCTGCTGTGGCGATGGTTATTTCTCTGGTTGCATGTGGGAACAATTCGTCTGGGCAAGGTTCCAGTGAAGAGCAAATTCCAATGAGCAACGATGAAATCAAACAGATGTATGCAGATGTGAATGAGTTCAAAGGACGAACTATTGAACTTACGGGGAAAATATTTGGTTCTATAGATTATGATTCTGATGGAGTATATTTTCAGATGTATGCAGATCCGGCTAATTATGAGATGAATACGGTTGTTGCATATGGGAATCCTGATGCAGAATTGAGTGATGGCGATTATGTTAAAGTAATTGGCAAGGTCAGCGGAGAATTTGAAGGGGAAAATATGCTTGGAGCAAAAATTACGGCGCCAGTTATTACAGCTGATTCTGCTGAAGTTTTAACGTACCAAGATGCTGTTGCTCCTACATTATATACATATATTCCGAATGAATCTACATTGACACAAAATGGATATTCTGTGACGGTGGAAAAAGTTGAATTAGCAGAACAAGAAACGCGTGTGTATATTAAAGTTGAAAATAACGGAGCAGGAAAGTTTAATCTGTATTCATTTAATTCGCTAATTATTCAAAATGGAAAGCAATATGAAGAAGAAATGAACTATGAAGCGGATTACCCTGATGTCCAAACTGATTTGTCTGTTGGAGTTTCCACAGAAGGAATATTTACTTTCCCGGCGATTGAGAATGCAGACTTCCAAATTATTTTGGAAGGAAGTTCTGACAATTGGTCAGAAGATTTCGAATCCTTTACCTATAATGTATCTGTGTCTTAATGAAATACCCTCCGCTTAGAAATAGGCGGAGGGTAATTTTTATGGAAAACTGCTTGACGTGTTCTAGCTACAATGTTATAATGCGTGTAGCTAGAACGGAGGTGAGAATAGTGTCACCCGAAAGCCGGGCAGAGTATTTTCGTAAACGGCGGGAATCCATTGGGCAGCTCAATGTGGCGGTATCTAAAGAAAAACTAGCCGCATTGGAAGAATGCTTGAACAAGAAAGGCAAAACAAAAACCCAATGGGTGAACGAAAAGATTGACGAAGAACTCACAAAATAAAAGACACCCGCTGGCCGACCAAAGCACAAGCAGGTGTCTAACTCACCACCATTTCTGGAGGCAAATCTATTGTAGCACAGCCTCCTTGAAATGGCAAGTATCAGGAGGTTTCCCATGAACGAAAGAAACAGTATTCAAGAATTGCTCAATCAGTTGGCGAACAGCGAACATTGGGTCAAGCGTATTGCCGCCGCCTATTTGGGTGTGAGGCCGGATCAAGTGGTTATCACGGTGAAGGAGGGCAGCGAAGATTAAGGGAAGAAATCATTTCGCTGCGCAATTCTGCAGCTGACGATTAAAAAGAGAGGTGCTCCACAAAGATGTTTGGCGACATCGGAGCACCCTCAGTTTAAGGTCAAGCATGTGATGAAGATTGACTTATTAGGAGGTAACCACATGAAGAGTGGAAACATTTCTCGCATGGAGAACGTCGCAAGATATGAGGCGACGGAAAATAAACTCACTCAGATCAATGCAATGTTCCAAATTATTTTGGAAAACATTTTCAGCTTTGACACGATTGAATTGAAAGAAGGAACAAGGGAAGAACTTGAAAAAGCTGCAGCTCTGTGCGCCAGTTATCCAACATGGCGGGAAGCCTTGCAAATGCTGCATGAGAACATCAGCGATCTGCGAGACGAGGTTGCAAACTATGCATTCCTCTGTGAAATGGAGGCGTAATTATGGAAGAGATGCAGATTTTTATGAATGAGAAATTCGGGCAGATCCGAACGAAGGAAATCAACGGCGAACCGTGGTTTTGTCTTGCGGATGTGTGTAAACCGCTTGGTATTAGGTCGTGGGATTGCAAGAATAGAATGAATAAAAAGGGCCTCGTTAGTATCGAGGCCCCTACAAAAGGTGGATCGCAAAAGATGCTGTTTGTGAATGAGGGAAATCTTTACCGTGCAATTTTCCAAAGCAAAAAGCCAGAGGCAGAAGCGTTTACAGATTGGGTAACAGAGGAAATTCTTCCGGCGCTCAGAAGGAATGGGAGCTATACAGCCAAGAGCAAAAGCCCCGACGTTTCGTTGAACGGCCTTGCCAATCTGGTTCGCATCACAAGAAGAGTAATGCTGGATATGGGAAGCACACCGCAGCAAGTAGGCTATATGGTTAAGGATATGTTTTCCACTTGGAACGTTCCGATTCCTGCGTCTCTTGAAATGCAGTGCCCCGGACAGATCTGCTTAACGGCATTTCAGCAGCCGCCTCTTTTAGCGGAATAACAATTTAATAATCGAGATCCCCGCTATCCATATATTCGGATGGCGGGGATTTTATAGTTTTAGAAAGAAGGCGCATGGATGTGAGGGAAGATTGGTCTGAATATTGGGCTGGTAAGGAAAAAGAATTAACGCAAACGGAAAGGCTTGGCTTGGCGTATTGCAGGCTTAATTGCTGGGAATGGGATGACTTTATTGGAGAGAAGCCAAAAGATTTTGATAAATGCGCGTATTCGAGCAAAAACCCGATTATAAGATTCCTAAAAGGCCAACATTCCAAATCATATTATATCACGCCGGCAGTACAGGCAATTGAGAAAGCAATAGGTGAAGCAGAAGTCAGCAGATGTTGGTGGAAATTTACTCTCGGAAGGACAGATAAAGAATGGGCAGAGTGGTATTTCTCAACACAACACCTTTAAACATTTAACGCAATAAACATTGTGATTATCGCGGTGAATATAGAAACAGTAATAGGAACAGCCACAGATTTAAACAGGAATGACGCAGAACGCAATAATATGGATTGCGTAGTATGCCATCCTTTATGACGAACATGCACCTGGAACGATGAAAAAGTTGATTTATTGTCGTAGGATATATAGTCATCATCTAACAAATCATTGAGAGCAGAGGTTAAAGAATGTTTAAATTTTGATATATCAACTTCTTTTGTATCCTTATTATTGATTGGATTTGTTTTTACGACCATTTCTTTTAAGAAAATAGAAACATTATTATCCTCGTATATTTGGGCTTTTTTCAAAAGATGTAATAAAAATAGTGATTGTATAGTCATTATATCACTCCTATTCCACGTGATTTTAGCACAAGAGAAAAGTAGGAGCAATAGATACACCAGTGCCAAGTGCCTCTCCCTTGATGGAGCTAACAGTGCCAAGTGCCATTTATTTTACCGAAAGGGGGAATTGGCACATGGCAGAGGCTACAATTGACAGCATCAAAATTGAGATCAGCGCATCGTCCGATGCTGCGGCTGAAAATATCAAAAAGCTGTCCGAGGCACTGAAAGAACTGAAAACGAGCACCAGCGGTGGTGTCCGCGGGTTAAACACGATCAAGAAACAGCTGGAAGGGCTGAAAACCGCCTTGTCTGGAGCGGACAATTCCGGAACAAAGCTATCTGAAATTGCAAGGGGACTCAAAGCTCTTTCTGAGGTGCAAAAGTCGAGCGGCCTTAGTTCTACGATTAATGCACTGAAAAAACTTCCGGATATTTCGAGTCAGCTTTCTCAAATGGATATGGATAAATTTGCTCAGTCCATCAAGAAAGCAACGGCTGCACTTTCTCCGTTGGCTGCGGAAATGGAAAAAGTGTCGAAGGGATTTGCAGCATTTCCAATCCGCATTCAGAAGATCATTCAAAGCAATTCCGGCTTGACGGCATCCAATAAAAAGGCGGCAGACAGTTTTAACAGCGTCGGAAAATTCAGCTTGAAAAGCATTGCCAACCTTACTTTGTTTGGATTTGGGATTAATGCTGTTGCCGATGTACTAAGCGGGTTTATTACAAATATCAACGCCTATGTGGAAAATATGAATCTGTTTTCCGTTTCTATGGGCGAGTATTACAGCGAAGCGATGGAATATGCAGAGCTAGTGCAAAGCAAACTCGGCATTGATATTTCTGAATGGACAAGAAACCAGGGCATTTTTATGTCAATGGCAAAGGGCTTTGGCCTTGCAAACGATCAGGCCTATAACCTGTCCAAAGGGCTGACTGAACTTTCCTACGATATTTCTTCGTTCTTCAATATCAGTCTGGATGCGGTTGGTGACGGTGCGTTTGCGAAAGTCCAGTCCGGTATTTCAGGTGAATTGGAACCGCTTCGCAGGCTCGGATATGCGCTGGATGAAGCAACACTTCAGCAGGTAGCATATGACCACGGTGTAAATCAGTCGATCCGCACGATGACACAGGCGCAGAAAGCCATCCTTCGCTATACAGCGATTGTGGAGCAGTCTGCCCGCATGGGCGTCATTGGAGATATGGCAAAAACCCTGGAGTCCCCGGCAAATGCACTTCGTATTCTACATATGGAATTTAAGTCGCTGTCCCGCGCCATCGGAAGTATTTTTATTCCTGCTTTGGTGAAGATCATTCCAGTTGTGCAGGCGGTCGTAGAAGTTTTGACTGAATTCGCACAGGCGCTGGCAAAGCTGTTCGGCTTCAAGATGACAGACTGGTCTTACTCTGATTGGGAAGGCATGGGCAATGCGATTGATTTTGGCGCTGGGGCGGCAGATGACATGGCAGACGGCATGTCCGATGCGGCAGCGGCGGCAAAGAAGCTGAAAGATTATACGCTTGGGATTGACGAATTAAATATTATTAAGCCCGATACAGGGGCAGGCGCTTCCGGCGGCAGTGGTGCAGCGGGCGGCGCTGGATGGGAAAAAGACTGGGATCTGGATAGTGTTTGGGATGAATCTGTGCTCAAAAACATTACCAGACAAGTGGACGAGCTGAAAGAGAAGGTCAAAGATATTCTCCCTATTATAGGTCTGGTATCTGCTGGGTTTCTTGCGTGGAAACTGGGGCCATCCCTTTTGGGTAATTTGGGCCTATTAGCATCTGGACTGAAAAAGGCATATGTCAATGCATTGATGTTAAAAAATGCATTGATAGGAGCGAACAAGAGCAGTAAACTTCCTGCATTAGTTGGCTTCGTACCGGCGGTTTATGCACCTATTGAGAAATTGGCTAAACTTCTTACTTCTGGTGTTTTCAAGAACGGACTCGGCGCAGCTATTATGGGGGCTGGCGGAGCAAGCCTTGCATCGTGCATTGCAGCGATAGCTGCTACAGTTTCTGGAATTGCACTTTTAGGTGCTGGACTTCTGGATACGGTAACGAAAAGTAAACTGTTTCAGCATGGTATTGCGGGGATTATTGAAATTATAGGTGATTTTACGAAACCAATTGTAAATCTGGTGTCGTCTGTTTTCCCAGATTTTGAATTTGGCTGGAAAGGGATCAATGAAGCGTTAGAGAATGCAACAGGTGGATTTATTCGAGTAAGCGATCTGGCTATTACGCTGGGAGGGCTTCTCCTGTTTGGCCCTGCTGGACTGGCAATTGAGGGGATTGTCCTCGGAATCAAAGCCATAGGAAAAGCGACAGAGGACATTATCCAGCCAGTAGACTTATTTGGAGACAGTATAAGCGCGGCGACAAGAGATAACGTTGAACCATTTATCGATGCAATGGATACACTTGATTCCTCCATTAAAACGCTTGAATGGGGAAATATAGTTATCACAGACTCAGATGTTTCTAATATTCAATCACAGCTTAACAGTATCACGGACACGATTGTAAATTCTCTAAGTGCTGATAAAAACGAAGCGCTTAAAAACTTAGAGCCGTTGAAGAATGCTTTGGGTGCTGATAAATTCGCTGAATACAGTGCAAATGTTGCCAGGGGATATGATGAGCAAATCAAGGCAGTTACAGATGGCGAAGCAGAAATTAACAAAATTATTGCTGCGGCAGCTGCTGAGAATAGGGCTTTAACTGCAGAAGAAGCAGCGCAAATTTCCAGTATTCAAGCGTCTATGAAGGATACGGGAATTCAATATTTATCTGATACCCAAACAGAAGCAAATGTTATTTTGCAGAACATGAAAGATAATGCTGCTGATCTAACAGCGTTGCAAGCAGCTGAGATTATAAAGAATGCTGCTTCTGCAAGAGATGAATCCGTTGCTGCAGCTGAATCCCTATATAATGACACAATTTTTCAGTTGCAAAAGCTAAAAGATGCCGGGTTGATTACAGATGCAGCATATGGTGATATGAGGAGAGCGGCAGAAAGTAATCTGGAAGCAGCGAAGTCAAAAGCAGAAGAGACATTTGAAGCGACTAAAATTACTGCGCAAACTGAACTTGGTGAGATGTCCAAATATATTGATTTGGAAACCGGAGAGATGAAATCCCATTGGGATCTGTTTTGCGAAGGAGTTGTAGAAGATTGGGCGCCTATTTGGGAGAATGTAAAGACTTTAACAAGCGAAGGGCTTGAGAGTGTACGAACCAATTTTAACAATGCAATGGATTTTATTGGGAATGCTTGGGAAGAATTTTGCGATTGGCTGCCCCAATTTGCTGCAAAGAAGTTTAACGAAATCACAACCAATATTTCGAACTGGTACAATGAAAAAGTGAAACCTCTTTTTTCTCTCGAAACGTGGAAGCAGCTTGGTCAAGATGCTATTGATGGCCTTGTAAAGGGACTCGGTTCTTTATGGGATACAGGTAAAGATTTTGCGCAACTGTTACTTGCCGGATTTAGGAGCAAAGAAGGAATTGATTCGCATTCGCCTTCTAAAGCATTTGAAGAATCAGGACTTGATTCCCGTCAAGGATACATTATTGGTTTTGGAGATGCTAAAGGCATTGGAGTTAGTTTGGGTTCTGATATTGCAAAGGGTATTTCTCAGAGCACACCCGCCATCACAGCGGCGGCGCAGGGGATCGCGGACAGCGTGCAAAAGGTGTTCAATGGAATTTCCTATGACCCCGGTACAAACTACATGGCACTGATTAACGCGGCGAAAGAATCCGGAGATTTTGAAGAGGCTGCGCGGCTGGAAACCATCCGCAATGCGAAAATCGATGGCGAAGGACTCAACTGGGAAAAGACCTTTGATTTCACTGGTGTCACGGATCAGTTCCAGCAGGTGGCAGATCAGTTCAGCGTGCAGACAGATGCAATGAATACCGATTATTCCGAATTTGTCATCCAGACAAAGACTTCTACGGAAAGCATTAAAACGGATGTCCTTGCCTCCATCGAGACGGTAGACACAGCACTGAAGACTTTTATCACACAGACAACAAATAACTTCCGCACAATGGCGAAACAGAGCAACGCGCAAATTCAGTCCATTATCAGCGCTCTCAATGCAATTCCTCGCAACATTACAACCGTACATACGATTGTGACCCGAAACGTTTCGGGCGGATCTGGGAGCACAAAGGGATATGCTGCCGGCGGATTCCCAGATACAGGGGAACTGTTTTTGGCGCGGGAAGCTGGCCCTGAGTTGGTGGGACAAATCGGGAAGCGAACTGCGGTTGCCAACAACGCGCAGATCGTGGAAGGCATCCGCTACGGTGTGGCCGACGCAAATGCAGAGCAAAACGCTCTTTTGCAGGAACAGAATGAGCTGCTGCGCGCCATCCTCAATAAGTCCGGGGTGTACTTGGACGGGAAGCAGCTCAAGAAATCTGTAGACAAGGCCAGCCGCAGCAGCGGAGCGAATATTTTGGTCGGGGGTGTCGTGTAATGCGCTCAATGGTAACGGTAGCAGGGACGGCACTCCCCGAACCGTCAACATACAGTGCCACAACCAGCACAGTGGTGGACAGCGGAAGAAACGTGAAGGGTTATGTCATCGCAAGTGTCATCCGCAGTGGAATTGCAAAGGTGGAACTGAGCTGGAATTTTATATCTGCTCAGGATTGGGCGAATGTGATGTCTCTATTTAACAAAAGTTTTTTCAACAGTGTAACGTTCTTTTGCCAAGATTCCAACAAGTGGGAAACACGGACGATGTATGTTGGAGATAGAACCGCCAGCGTATTTCTTCGCAATCCGGATGGGAGTATCAAAGGGTACACAGGGGCGAAGCTTTCACTGATCGAGGTATAAGCTATGCAGAATGTATCGCAGAAGTGGAAAGACAACCAAGAGCAATATCTTGTGGGGGAAAGCTATGTTGAGGTTATCTTGAATGTAGGCGATCCGGAATCACAGGAGGATGCATCGGTCAGTGACAACGGATCAGATGAAATTTCCAATACGCCGCAGATTGTGGACGGTACAGATAAAAACGTGCTTCCATATGCTTCGTTGGAGCTTAACAGCTGGCTCCTGAGCAGCAACCGGATCATTCTTCCGGATGCGCCGCCATATGGCGATACCGGATACATCGGAGACGTTCTCAGCGGTGACGATGGCTCCTTTTCGAGTATTCCCACCATTACGATTTCGTTTTCAAAGTTGTTCACCAGTGTAATTCCAGGCATAACCATTGATTGGGGAACGGCATATGGAGAGTATGCAGACAGTTTTATTGTGACGGCATACAGTGGGGAAGCTGTATCTGCTTCGACCACTGTCACGGGAAACCGGAACGTTTCTTCTGTTGTAAATCTGGATATAGAGGAATACGACAAGATCGTCATACAGATTACAAGATGGTGCCTTCCCCACCATAGAGCGAGGATTTCCAATATTCTGGTTGGCATTAAACAGACATATTCCAAAACCGAACTGATGAACTACAGCCACACCATAGAGGTTGATCCCGTTTCTGCTGCGCTGCCAACCATTGAAATCGAGTTTTCGATCTCCAATCTGAACGGGCAGTATAACCCGGATAATCCGCAAGGCGCTGAGAAATATTTAATGGAGCGGCAGGAGATAACGGCACGTTATGGGTATCTCATCGACGGCGCTATTGAATGGATCCCGGCTGGAACATTTTACATGAGCGAATGGGACACGCCACAAAACGGTATTACAGCCAGCTTTAAGGCGCGCGATATGCAGGAACTTATGACGGATACCTATTCCGGACCGGTTGAGGGAACGCTTCTTGAGATTGCGACAGCTGCATTTGAACAGGCTGCATTGCCAAAGCAGAAAGACGGAAGCAACCGGTGGATCGTTGATGTGT